>Ga0307408_100001356_pt1 | contig 18313 bp, 14 predicted proteins | sample 322Cmetagenome_FD_202116 | JGI IMG/M metagenome (GOLD analysis project Ga0307408, IMG submission 202116) | Maize rhizosphere microbial communities from greenhouse at UC Davis, California, United States - 322HYB-C-3 | ecosystem: Host-associated > Plants > Roots > Rhizosphere > Soil | place... | reverse complement strand
TGCCGGCGGTCAGCAGGGACCGGCAAGCACCATCATGATCGTGCTTCGGAGCGCAGAAGACATCGCGAAGGCGGATTTCGACTACACGGAAGACCTTGTTTCCCGGTGCAGCCACTTTGGCCTGGTTACAACCGAGTCCGGACGCCCCTCGGCGTACGCTGTCCAACTGCTGGCCGCTCCCCCGGTGGCGGAACGGCAGCACGGCTACATGCAGTCTTCCGAGCCGAAAGGACCAGGGGACTACGGCTCCGTGGGGCTGCGGGTACTGGCCGGAACGCTCTCCATCACACTGAACCTCGCAGTCGCCGGGCTGGACTCCGACGCAGACGCCAAGCCGGCACTGGACTCCATGGCAGCGCTGGCAAGGGACCTCATCACCGAGGCAGGCAAGGGCGCGCCGTCTGTTGCACCGGTCCCGGCGAATACCTTGACGGCCGAACAGTTGATGGAGTTGTTCAAGGGCACCACTGGACCGAACGGCGAACCCGCCACCCTGGGCGGGGCCTCTGTCCTCGGACCGCCCCCGGGTTTCACTCCCGGCACTCCATCCAAGGAGCCGGAGGCACCGTGCACCTTCGACGACGAGGCATACTTCGGGTCCCTGTCCGGCGCGGTGATGGGGCAGGGGCAGATCCAGGGTCCCGGCAAGATCGACTACAGCGATTTCACCGTCATCAGCATGCCCGAGGCGGCGTCCCGGCCCTACCCCTTCGACGCCCGGGCTGAAGGGCTTCGCAGCTGTGCCGGCATCCAGGAAGAGGTACCCGGGGGCGCCAGCCGGCAGTGGTCCCCGGTCATCCAACTGAGCCCGGGCCCTGCCGCGGACGCCAGCTACGCCGTCGCCTACCAGCTGCCGGACGGCACCGGCGAATGGCACGTCCGCAGCGGCGCTCGCAGGGGAACGCTGTCCATCGAGGCGGAGAGCAGGACCCTCAGCCAGGCGGAGACGCAAGCCAAGGCCGATGCACTCGCCGCTTTCTTCGGGAACGCCTTTGCCCGCGCCGGGGTTTAGGGGCTGCCGCCAAAAGGTAACCGCATCGGGGACTAAAGACACCGGTCGATTCGCGTTCCATGGCCCATACTTGCGGCATGGATGGTGCAGCGGGAAAACCTGACCGGATCTTGGTGGTTCTGCTCGGTGTCATCGGCGTGCTGGTGGCCGTTGCGCTGGCCGTGGTGTTCCTGCGGGGTGACCCGAAGCCGCTGGACGAGAACAGCCCCGCCGGCGTGGTCCAGCGATACAGCGCGGCAGTGATCGACGGTGACACCGCAACTGCCGGCACCTACCTGACAGACGAAGCCCGGGACCAGTGCGGCGAGAAGTTCATCGGCATGCCCCGTCCCGAGAGGGTGGTCCTGGTGGACACCAACGAACGGGCGGAATCGGCCACCGTCACGGTCTCGATCGTCCAGTCTTCCGAGGGCGGCCCCTTCGGTCCGTCCGAGTTCGAATCAGAGGACTCCTTCGCGCTCGCGAAAACCGGCGGAGCGTGGAAGATCGCCGCTGCCCCGTACACCCTGCTTGCCTGCACCGGAACGCCGGCAAGGCCATGAACCTCCAGGTGCAGCCGGGAACTTCGTCACTGTCCCACGCCCAGATGACGCTGCGACGGCTGATCCAGTATGCCCTCCTGTTTGCCCTGGTGGTGATCGCGGCTTCCGGCGCCAGCGGACTGCTGGAACGCCTGTTCGAGTCGGGGTCCGTGCTGGCCGCAACCGATGCGCAGGGACTTGCCAGCGGGCTTGCGTTCACCCTGATCGGCGGACCGCTGGCCCTGCTCCTGTGGTGGTTTCTGTGGCGCAGGCTGGACGAGGCGGAGCGCACGGCAACCGGCTGGGGCCTGTACCTGGCCGGGATGTATGCAGTCTCGCTGATCATCGCCACCACGTCGCTGCTGGAATTTGCGGCCTCCTGGATCGGTTCCGCACGGGCCCAGTGGGCGCCCCCGCTGGCCAATGGCCTGGTCTGGACCGCCGTCTGGGTGTGGCACCGCTGGATGTGGCGGCATCCGGCCAAAGGGGCCCCGCACCTAACAGACATCCGCACCACCATCGGAACCTTTTTCGGCCTCGTGGTGGGTGCCATTGCAGCGATCACTGCGCTGGGCGGCCTGTTCGATGCCGCCATCCGCGGCAGCTTTTCGCTCACCGGGACAGCTCTGTGGTGGCATGCGGTGCTCCGGTCTGTTGTGTGGGCAGCGGGCGGAGGCGCGGTCTGGTGGTGGCACTGGATTCACGAGGACGGACGCCGGATGCGAACGGGCCTGGTTGACGTCAGCACCATCGTCGTCGGAATCTTCGCGGCCGGGATCACCGCGCTCGGTGGAAGTGCTGTTGTGATGTTTGTCCTGCTGAGGCTGGCTTTCGACCCCACGGATTCCACTGGCGGAATCCTGGAGCCCCTGGCAACAGCCTTGGCTTCGGCCCTGATCGGGGCCGTGGTGTGGCGCTACCACCGGGCGGTGGCCGTGCATCGGTCCGCTGAAAACCGGCGCGCGAGCCTCCTGGTCACCTCGGCTGTGGCCTTGGCCGCGGCAGCCTCGGGGGTTGGCGTGATCATCAACGCGCTCCTGGCCGCAGCAGTATCGCCGCTGGCCGGCGGCACGGGGAGGACGTTGCTCCTGGGCGGCATCAGTTCCCTGGCAGTGGGTGGCCCGGTGTGGTGGCTGGCGTGGAAACCGGACAAACAGCCGCGGAGCGCTGACGCGATTCCGCCGGGAAGGCGGATCTACCTTATTGCCTTCTTCGGCGTGAGCGCGGTGGTGGCACTGATCGCCTTGCTGGTGATCGCCTACCGGATCTTCGAGTTCCTGCTGGGCGGGGTGCTGGGCGGCAGCGTGGTTGACCGGATCCGGGGACCGCTCGGGCTCCTGGTGGCCGCGGGGCTGGTGGCCGGGTACCACTTCGCGCTGTGGCGGCGTGACCGGACCCTCCTCACCGCGGCAGGTGCCGTCCGCAGGCGGGTGATCGACCAGGTCACCCTGGTGGCCGGGCCCGGTTCCGAGCCGGTCGAGAAGGCCCTCACTGAGCTCACCGGAGGTGCGAGGGTCACGGTGTGGCGGCGGGCCGACGACGGCGGCACGGCGCCGCCAGGCCTGGGCACCTCGCCTGCCACCGGAGAGGTCATGGGCCGGCTGGAACAGGCCCTCGCCGGCGTCACGGGCCGGCATGTCCTGGTGATCCTCGGTGCCGATGCCCGCCTGGACGTGATTCCGCTGGAGGGCAGGGGCGGCTGAGGGTTACAGGTTTGCGGCTTCTTCCTCCGCGAGCCTGATCATGCGCAGCTCGTCCTCCACAGCCCGGGCCGGCCAGTAGTCCTTGGCCAGCTCGTCAGCCCATACCCGGTCCGCCGCCGGGAAGAGCCTGGAAAGCAGCCCGGCTGCCTCGAGCAGCGCGATCAGGGCCAGGATCCTGGGTTCGTGTGCCTTGGCTGCAGGCTTCGCAGCGGCAGCGTCAGGAACGCCGGCGGCAGCGGCAGCGTCAGGAGCCCCGGCATCCTGGGACGCGCTGACGGCTTCCGCGGACTCGGGCACCTGGGGAGGCGCCGACGTATCGCTGAGGGCGGCTTCGAGCTTTTGCACGAGTGCGGCTTCAGGAGCGTGGTCCTTCTCCGGATACCGCACGGTCTGGAACACGCCAAGGTGCTTCTCCCCCACATGCTCCACGATGCCCCGGGACACCATTCCCTCGTAGACCCGCTGCACTTCCGCCCGGCCCTCCAGCATGGACACCCAGGCCTTGGGCGTGTGCGGCCGTGACTTATGGCGGATGAGGTCCAGTTCGTGCTGGAAGTCGGTGCCGGGGGTGGTTCCGGTGGCCCGGACATGCTTCCCCTCCAGGTGAATGGCGCCGATCATGTCCAGCTCGGCCAGGATTGCCCCGGCCAGGGTGGTCCGCAGCGCGAAGACCGGCACTTCGAGCGTGCCATGTTTGTCGTTTGTAGCCAGCAGGAGGAAGGCCTGGGGCAGGTTCAGCTCTTCGGTTCCGGGTGTTTGGGCGTCCATATGACCATGGTGCGCTTGCCCGGCGGCTCCCACAATGGCCGCAGACACGTTGCGCCCGGCAGGTTTAGGCTGGGCAGATGTTGACCATCGGTACCCTTGTCCTCGGCGTCAATGACGTCGCCCGCGCCACGGATTTCTGGCACGCTGCCCTCGGCTATGTCCCCCGCGAACCCGGTGACGACACGTGGGTGACCCTTGTCCCGGCGTCGGGCCCTGGAGCCCAGCTCTCGCTGATGCGCAGCGAGACGCCGGTCCAGGAGCACCCGCGCGTCCACCTGGACCTGTACGCGGATGACCAGGCTGCGGAGGTGGACCGGCTGGTCTCGCTCGGAGCCCGGCGGGTGGACTGGGACCTGTACCCGGAGGACCCGGACTTCCTTGTCCTGGAGGACCCCGACGGGAACCGCTTCTGCGTGATCGACAAGAGCACGGGTTAATTGCCCCGGCAGCTGCCGGTACATTGGAGGCGATGATTTCGATTGACCGGGACGATCCCGCACGCGCTGATGTCCACCGGCTCCTGAGCGAGCACCTGGCGGACATGTTCGCCACCTCCCCGGCTGAGAGCGTCCATGCACTGGACCACTCCGCGCTGTCCGACCCCTCCATCACGTTCTGGACCGCGCGCGAGGACGGCACCCTGCTGGGGTGCGGTGCCCTCAAGCACCTGGGAGCCGCACCCGGTACGGTCCGGCACGGCGAGATCAAGTCCATGCGCACCGCCGCGGGCGCACGGGGACGGGGCGTGGCCACCCTGATGCTCCGGCACATCCTCGACGACGCCCGGGCGCGGAACCTTGAACGCGTCTGCCTCGAGACCGGAACCGAGGACTACTTCGCTCCCGCGCGGCGCCTGTATGCGCGGCATGGCTTCACGGAATGCCCGCCTTTTGCGGACTACTCACTGGATCCCAACAGCGTGTTCATGGAGCTCCGGCTCTAGCCGACCCCGGTGACTGGCCGCGGACCGGTCAGGAGATGCGGTCCGTATCGGGCTCAATGGCCCAGGCAAGACGGTGGAGTGCACTGGCGGCGTGACCGCGGGTGGCCTCCCAGCGTGACAATTCAGGCTTGGGCGTCCGGCGCTGCCGTGGGGCGTGCGGCAGGGCGCTCTGGGCCGTGCCGTCCTTTCCGGCGAGGAAGAGGGCGATGAAACCTGAACTGTCCATAAGGCTGTGTCCTGCATTGTGAGGTGGGGGTTGGGGAGCCGGCAGACAGACCGGCACTGCCCTGATTATGGAGCACCGCCCCACGAATCCGGACATCGGTCTTCCCATTTCGTCACAAGCAGATTGATCGACCATTGCCGAGAAAGCGGTTTCTCGATAGGGTCCTTGTCAGCGCTAACAAGCACCGGCGTCATAGCGGCCGCCGGCAGGGGCGCGAAGTTCATTCCAATGACGGAAGAGAGAACATGCGAAAACGCACCACCTTATCCATGTCCGCAGCCGTGGCAGTGGCCGGAGCGCTGCTGGTGTCGGCACCGGCCGGCGCGGCGCCCAACCCTCTGGCCGATCCCGCAGCCCAGACGGCCCGGACGCCGCTGGAGCGCCAGGTTCTTCCCGCGGGAAACGGCTGGGCCTCGGCCGGGGCGGGCACCACCGGAGGTTCGGCGGCAGCGGACGCCCACGTCTACGACGTCTCCACCAAGGCCGAACTGCTGGCGGCCTTCGCGGCGGCCGGAACCGCGCCGAAGATTGTGCGGGTTCATGGAACCATCGATGCCAACACCGCTGCGGATGGTTCAGCGATTACGTGCGAAAACTATGCCGAAGGCACCGGCTACAGCCTGCACCAGTACCTCGAGGACTATGACCCGGCAACCTACGGCCGCAGCCAGGAACCCGCAGGGGCGCAGGAGAGTGCCAGGCGGGCAGCCGCCAGCAGGCAAGCCTTGAACATCCGGGTGGACATTCCCAGCAACACCACCATCGTGGGTGCCACGCCGGACAGCACCATCACCGCCGCGGCCCTCCGCATCAACGGCGCCAGCAACGTGATCGTCCGCAACCTCACGGTGCGGGATGCCCATGACTGCTTCCCGGCCTGGGATCCAACCGACGGTGTGGACGGCAACTGGAACAGCGAGTACGACATGCTCCAGGTCATCAACCGGGCCACCAACGTCTGGATCGACCACTCCGAATTCACCGACGCCCCCAATCTGGACAGTTCCCAGCCGCTCTACTTCGGCCGCCCGTACCAGGTGCACGACGGCGCCGTGGACGTCACCAACGGCTCGGACCTGGTGACCATGTCCTTCAACCGCTTCGCGGACCATGACAAGCTGCTCCTGATCGGCTCCACCGATTCACCGGGCCGCGGGGACCCGGGCAAGCTGCGCGTCACCATCCACCACAACGTCTTCGAGAACGTGGGCCAGCGCGCCCCGCGGGTCCGGTTCGGCCAGGTGGACGTGTACAACAACCACTTCAAGGTGACCGCAGACAGCACCGTGCCCTATGGCTACACGCTGGGCGCCGGCTTCGATTCGCACGTCCACGCCGAGGCGAACGCCTTCACGCTGCCGGCAGGCATCGACGCCGCGGACATCATCACCCGTTTCAAGGGCACGGCGATCACCACCACCGGGAACGCCGTCAACGGGAAAATCACCGACCTTCGCGCCGCCTACAACGCCGCTGCGGCGCCCGCGGACCAGCTGGCCGAGGACACGTCCTGGACCCCGACGCTGCGCACGCAGGTCCACCCGGCGCAGGCCGTCCCCGCCCTGCTCCAGGACTCCACCGGACCGGTCTTCACGGCAGGAAGCGGACTCTAATGGCCGCCATCCTGCCCACCCGGCGCACCGTCCTCTCATCCCTGGCGCTGACCGCGGGGACCATCGCCCTTTCCGGCACGGGAATAGCCAACGCGCTCCCCCGCACCAGCCCAGAGCCCGCCATGCCGCGGACAAAGCCGGTGATCTTCGTCGTCGGGGACTCGACGTCGTCGGCGTACCAGCAGTCCGAGCGGCCCCGCGCCGGCTGGGGACAGGCGCTGCCGCTTCTGCTGGGGCCGCAGGCCACCGTCTTCGACTATGCCTGGTCCGGTGCGTCCTCGAAGAGCTTTGCCGACGCCGGCCTGCTGGACCGGGTGCTGGCGCTGATGCAGCCGGGCGACTACCTGCTGATTTCCTTCGGCCACAACGATGAGAAGGTGGCGGACCCGGCCCGGGGCACGCTCCCGGACAGCACCTACAAGGAGTACCTGACCCGGTATATCGACGGCGCCAGGGCGCGCGGGGGCAAGCCCGTGCTGGTCACCAGCGTGGAACGCCGCCGTTTCGATTCCTTTGGGACGGCCCAGGATTCGCACGGCGCCTACCCGCAGGCAGTGCGGGACCTCGCTGCCTCCACCGGCACCCCGCTGGTGGACCTGACGGCGTCGTCCAAAGAGCTGTGGCAGCAGCTGGGACCGGAGGGCACCAAGGAGCACTTCCTGTTCCTGGCACCAGGCGAACACCCGCAATACCCGCAGGGCTCGGAGGACAACACGCACTTCCAGGCCGCCGGCGCCCTGGCCGTGGCCAAGCTGGTGGCCCGGGAACTCCAGGCGAAGGAGATCGTCCCGCCGGGCTACTTCCTGAAGATCGACGCCGGCACGGATCCGCTGCTGGGCATGTACTGGCCCGCCGAACGCCCGGTCGACCTCCCGGTGACGCTCGACGTCGGCCCGGGCCGGACGTTCGCGGCTGTCCAGGCCGCCGTCGACTCCGTTCCGTCCAACAGCACCCAGCGGACGGTGATCCGGATCCAGCCGGGCACCTACCGGGAGATGGTCCGGGTGCCCAGCAGCAAGCCGCGGATCTCGTTCATCGGCCAGGGCGGCAGGCCGGAGGACGTGGTGCTGGTCTTCAACAACGCCTCCGGCACCCCCAAGCCGGACGGCACCGGAAACTACGGCACCTCCGGCAGCGCCTCGGTCCGGATTGACGGCCCCGACTTCGAGGCCCGGAACCTGACCATCAGCAACGACTTCGACGAGGCCGCCAATATGGGGATGAAGGACCGGCAGGCGGTGGCGCTGCACATCACGGCCGACCGGTCGGTGCTCGCCAACGTCAGGATGCTCGGCAACCAGGACACCCTGCTGGTCAACTCGCCGGGCACCGGCGTCCCGGCGCGCTTCTACTTCGACAACTGCTACGTGGAAGGGGACGTGGACTTCATCTTCGGCCGCGGCACCGCAGTATTCAGCGGCTGCGAGATCAAGTCCCTGGACCGCGGCTCGGCAACGAACAACGGGTACGTCACGGCCGGAAGCCAGGACCTGTCCATCACGTACGGCTACCTCTTTGACCAGTGCCGGCTGGTCTCGGATGCCACAGCCAACAGCGTGCACCTGGGCAGGCCGTGGCATCCGAGCGGGGATCCCCGCGCGGTTGCCCAGGTCCTGGTCCGGGACTCCTGGCTGGGCGCCCACATCTCGGGGACGCCGTGGACGGACATGAGCGGCTTCTCCTGGCGGGAGGCACGGTTCCATGAACTCACCAACCGCGGCCCCGGCGCGCAGGTGACAGCTGACCGCCCGCAGCTTCCCGCGGCGGAGGCGGACAACTACACCGTCCGGACCTACCTGCAGGGCACTGACGGCTGGGCGCCGCAGCTCGCCGGCACCGCGGCGGACAGCAGCGCGGTGCCCGCCTCGGCAGGCACCTACGGCGCGCGGCCGACGACGGGTGGGCACCCGTCGTCGTCCGCTTCCTGTTCGTTGATTCGGCGCCTAGTCCCTGGTTTCGTTGTCCAGGTCCTTGGGTGCCGCCAGGTCCATCTCGAGCAGCGGGACCACTTTGGATTTGGTGATGTAGCGGTGGGCGAGCCACAGGGCGAGGAAGACCGGCAATCCGATGTAGGACGAAAGTACCTCCATGGTCCGGCCGGCCAGCACAGCCTCGTAGTTCTGGCCGGCAATGACCAGGATCAGCAGGGCAAAGGCCAGGAGCGGGCCGATGGGGAAAAGGGCTGCTTTATACGGCAGGTCGCTGACATTGTTGCCCTGGGCCAGGAAGCCCCGCCTGAAGCGGTAGTGGGACACCGCTATTCCCGCCCAGACTATGAAGCCGCACAGGCCGGACATGTTCAGCAGCCAGGAGTAGGCCGCGCCCTGGCCGATGATTGCGGAGAGGAACCCGAAAAGTCCCACTGACGCGGTTGCCAGCATCGCCGGGATCGGAACGCCACGTTTATTGGTGCGGCCAAAGAGCTTCGGGGCCATGCCGTCATGGGCCATGGCGTACAGCATCCGGGTGGAGGCGTAGAGTCCCGAGTTGCCAGCGGAGAGAATGGCGGTGAGGATCACCGCGTTCATCAGGGCGGCCGCGAAGGCGATCCCGGCCCGCGAAAACACCAGGGTAAACGGGGACGCTGCGATATCGGCCTCACCGGAGGCCAGCAGGCTCGGGTCGGTGAAGGGGATCAGGCAGCCGATGATGAAGATGGCACCGATGTAGAACAGCATGATGCGCCAGAAGACGGTGCGGATGGCTTTCGGCACTTCGCGCCGCGGGTTCTTCGCCTCGCCTGCGGCCACCCCCACCAGTTCGGTGCCCTGGAACGAGAATCCGGCGATCATGAAGACCGAGATGATCGAGACCCATCCCCCGTGGAACACGTCCTCGCGGTTTTCCCAGTTGCTCAGCCCCGGGGAGGAACCTCCGAGGATGCCGAAGATCATAAGCACGCCGGCGGCCAGGAAGATCACCACTGCGCTGACCTTGATGAGGGAGAGCCAGAACTCGGACTCGCCGAAAGACTTGGCGGGGAGGGCGTTGAGCCCGGTGAGAACCAGCAGGAAAATCCCCGCCCACACCCAGCCGGGAATTCCCGGGAACCAGAAGTCCATGATGATTCCGGCTGCCACCAGTTCCGCAGCCACCGTGATGGCCCAGTTGAACCAGTAGTTCCAGCCGATGGCGAAGCCGAAGGATGGGGAGACGAAGCGGGTGGCGAAGGACTGGAAGGAGCCGGCGACCGGAATCTTGGCGGACATTTCGCCCAGCGACTGCATCAGCAGGAACACCATCAGGCCCACCAGCGCGTAGGCGGCCAGCGCCCCGCCCGGGCCTGCCTGGGAGATGGTGCCGCCGGAGGCCACGAACAGTCCCGTGCCGATCGCACCGCCAATGGCGATCATCTGCAGATGGCGGCTGCTGAGTCCTCGCTTGAGTTCATTGGCGGTTTTGCCAGAGCTGTGGGTTGACGCTGTGGCAGGGGCGGAACTGCGTTCGAGCACATCGTCGTGCCTGGTTTCGACGGAAGTTCCGCTGGGAGGCGTCATGCAACACCTCCGCGCGGGAGCGGGGCGGTCCGGTCCGGGTTCCCCTTCGTGGGAGCAACCGGCCGATGGTCTGTAAGCGTGCGGGAGCCAAGTCTCATAGTGCCTCCGAAAAGGTAGCTGCGGTAAGTTCAAGCCTTCCGGCGTCCCGGGCCGGGGAAGGAAGGTGATCAAGCTAACACAGGAAAAGGAGGCAACTTTTGACGCGCCGAATGTTGCACCGTCGACGCGACAGGCCCTTACGGATGGACAACAAATAGCCCAATCGAGCGTAAGAGTTGGTGATGTCATGCCGCTTTGAGAAAAAGCGGACCTGATCATCTGCTAGGCCGTCCTGATCGTCGCCCCGAGCATTGCGTATCGCGGTTGTCCGCGTGCTTTAGGTGCACCCTGAGCGTTTCATGGCCGCTATGACGACTGGCCACTATGCTGAGCTGGACCATCACGGATGATGGCTTGGGGAAACAAGGGGGCGCTGGTGGCAGCAGGTTTTGGCGGAAGTGATTCTTCGGGAGGGCGCGGCAACCCGGGTGGCATCCCGGGAGTACGGCGGTCCCCGAGCGGACGCATCCCCCAGTGGGCCATTGACGAGGCCCTTGGAAAGCTTGATTCGCCTGAGCCCTGGCGGGCAGCCCCCGCTGCAGGCGCCGGGAAACGCCGCCGGTTCCGGAGAACACGACCGGCGCGCACCCGCAGGTGGAGCTCAAGGTCAGCCACCGTCCTGGGCCTCGCGCTCGTGGTGGGCCTTTACTTCACTCCCACACTGTTCGACCGGTTCGTACTCTCGGCGGCACTGCCCCACCTGCCCGGCTCCGACGTCCCTCCCCCGGGATTCGAAGCCGCGTCCTCTCCGCTGGGTGTCCCTCCTGCCACCACCGGCTCAACGGCCTATGTCCTGCAGGAATCACCGGATGCCGGCCAGCCGTTTATCGCTTACGATCCCTGCCGGCCCCTCCACTACGTTGTCCGGCAGGACTTCGCGCTGCCCGGATCAGAGCAGCTCATCCATGAATCCGTAGCAGCGGTCTCCGCTGCCACGGGGTTGCAGTTCGTGTACGACGGGCCCACCGATGAAGCGCCCTCGGAGAACCGTGAGACCTACCAGCCCGACCGCTACGGCAAGAAGTGGGCCCCGATCCTGATTGCCTGGTCCACCCCGGAAGAAACACCGGAGCTGGCGGGGAAGGTTGCTGGGACCGGCGGCAGCTCGTCCATCCAGATCCAGGGCGAGCCCTTTGTCTATGTCACCGGGCAGGTCCACCTCGATGCACCGGGCCTGGCGGAGACACTGACGTATCCGGACGGCCCCGCCTTGGTAAGGGCCGTCATCATGCACGAGCTGGCGCATGTGGTCGGGCTGGACCACGTCGACGATCCCACCCAGCTGATGTACGCAGAGAACTCCGGGCAGCTGGACTTCGGTGCAGGCGACCGGGCAGGACTGGCCTTGCTGGGGACCGGAGAGTGCGTCCCGCGGCTGTAACACGGGGGCTTCGATTACCCCGGAAGCAGCCGGGACGAAAGGAAGCGGACGACGTCGGGTGGGCACCCGCCGTCGTCCGCTTCCTGTTTGTTGATTCCCGGCTTCTAGGGCTGCCCCATGGGCCCCGCGTCCTTGACTTCGCCGCGCCAGCCGCCGGTTTCGGTGCCGCGCGATTCAATGAAGGCCTTGAACTTGCGCATGTCCGCCTTCACCTGCATCTCGTCGATCTTCAGGGCCGCGCCTGCTTTTTCAGTGACGGTCTCCGGCGCCCATTCGAAGTGGACCCTGACCTTGGTGTGGTTGGCGTCCACGGGCGTGAACCTGATGATGCCGGCATGGGACTTGCCGTCGGTGCTGCGCCAGGCGATCCGGTCGTCGGGTTCCTGGTCAACGATTTCGGTATCGAATTCGCGTTGGACTCCACCCACCTTGGTCACCCAATGGTTCGTCCTGTCGGTCAGCTGGGTGACGGATTCCACCCCGGACATGAACTGCGGAAAGGATTCGAACTGGGTCCACTGGTTGTACGCGGTCCGCACCGGGACATCGACTTCCACTGTCTCTTCGACGTGTTCCATCTGCTTCCTCCTTTTGACGGGCGGCAGCAACAGCGGACTGGCAGCATGTGCCTTCCTGCCAGTCAGGCAGCCGCCACATTTGCACCATAAATCCGGCCGCCGCCAGTGTCCAGACCCGAATGGATGCAGCTCCGCCCGTTGAAGCACCTCGGGCTGTCTCGTATCTCTAGCGTTTTGAGGCGCCTCGGTTATGAGACATGTAGGTGGGTTTCAGAGAAGGAGCCGGCGCCCGAGGGCGGGATCGCCCATCACATCAACTGGTCGGATTTGAACACGATCGAGTCGAAGACGACGCGTGCCTCTCTCATCAGCTCCGGATTGACCGACTCGTCGATATGGCCCACAGCGACCACAGCCCGATGGCCGTTCAGATCGATCACCCGGTAGGTTTCGCGCTCGCCCCGAGTCGAGTACCCGTGTGTGCAGGTGAATCTATTTTCTGAGTAGATACATAACCTGTCGGCGCCGCAGGCGTTGATGTCCACATCGCCCTCGACGGAGTGGTCGAACTCGAAGCCGGAGTAATTGCCTACCATGACCTTGGCGGGAGGACTGCTTGCCGTTGACGACTGCGCCGCCATAGCCCTAAGGAAGGCTTCAACCGACGGACCGACATCGGCCTGGGCACCCATCCAGGCGCATGCGTCCATCGACACATAGTTGGCGGGCCAAAGAGTCACGTAGACGGCCCATTCAGCCGGGTGATCCGGGTCGCCCTTGCCCAGGCTTTTGCTGTCGAGAGCAAACCAGGCGTCTGGGACGGTGATTTCGAAAGGCTCCGTGTAGCCGGCGACGGGGACGAGGTATGTGCCGGCGTCGATATCGCCACTCTCCGGCAGTGGCGGGACCGTGCGGGTGCCGCCTCCGTCCGGCAGTGGCGGGGCCGTGCGAGCCTCCGTAGTCGGAGAACTGGCGGACGGGAGAGGGACGTTATCGGGCTCATACTGGCACCCGCCGAGACAGCCAATCAGTGCGATAGCGACCAGGGGCAAGAGTTGGCGCGACCGCTGAGCAGCGGCCTTTTCGAGGGGTGTTATGGAGCTCATCGATCCACCAAGCCGCTGCAGGGTGCTGTGAGGCCCCGCAGCCGGGTGGCCCCGCGGGCGGCCCGAGATGGGAGGCCGTCGCTTCAAGTCTCCTCCGGCTCAGAACCCCTAACAATGAAGAGTTGCACGGAGACCAAATTCGACTCATGCAACCCCGAAATGACAGGAGCGCCCTGAGGCAGTGTTGTGGGAGTGGCAGCTTTTCACCGCCCGGGTCTAACTAGCCCGAGAGATCTGGCGGCAATATGCATCTTATAAACCTTGGCATATGAGGCGTCTTACACCTCGTGTAAAAGCCTCCGCTCAGAAAGATCCTGAATCTTGTGAATTGGCCCGACGATCTCTCTAGTCGGCGATTCTTGTAACCATGTCTCGTAACTTCCGGGTTGGATCGCGATACCAGTCATTAGTTATGAGACTCCCGGACGGAACCTATCCGCCATCAAGCAAGCGGGGCGTGGCCCAGCGTTGGTAAGTGCCGAGACAGCTCCGCAGAAGAATCGCCCGGCCCCGGTGACATTAATCTGCACCGTCGTAGGCTACTAAGGAGGGCGGACAACGGGGGCGCCTCAGGCCCCGGAGGGAGCATCGGGTGGACAGTACAGCCGGTTACTGGTTCTTGAGCGGCGCTGAGCGGGAGCATTCGGCCACCGGTGTGCATGCCGGCCCTGCCGAGACACCGGCGTGGTCAGAGGGCAACCTGGTGCGGCCCCTGATTCACGGGGCCACCTACTTCGCCCGGCTGTATGAGGAGCTGTCAGCGCTCCAGGCGGGTGACCGCGTCTGGTTTACCGACTGGCGCGGAGACGGCGACGAGCGGCTCAAGGCGGACGGACCGGCCATCGGTGAGCTGCTGACCCGGCTTGCCCGGATCGGAGTGGAAGTGCGCGGCCTGGTGTGGCGGTCCCATGGGGAACGCATCCAGGCCCCGATGAGCAACCGGTCCAACGAGCTCCTCAGCCGCCAGATCAACGACGCCGGCGGTGAAGTGCTGCTGGACCAGCGGGTCCGCGTTTTCGGCTGCCACCACCAGAAACTGTTCGTCATCCGCAACCGTAGGGACGCTTCGCGGGACGTCGCGTTCGTGGGCGGCATCGACCTGTCCCACAGCCGCCGGGACGACGCCGACCACATGGGCGATCCGCAGGCGGTGGACATGGACCCCCGGTACGGAAAGCAACCGCCGTGGCACGACGCCGCCGTCGAACTTCGCGGCCCGGTGGTGGCGGATGTGCTGGAACTGTTCGCGGAACGGTGGAACGACCCCCATCCCCTGGACCGCCGCACGCCGTACCGGATGCTGCTGCAGCGCCTGGCCGACATGCCCCGGCACCCGCAGCCGCTGCCAGATACCGCGCCGCCGCCACCACCGGCGGGCCCCCATGCCGTGCAGCTGCTGCGCACCTACGGGGTGAAGCATCCGCCGTTCCCGTTCGCCCCGGGCGGCGAGCGCAGCGTGGCCCAGGCGTACACGAAGGCATTTTCCCTGGCCCGTTCGCTGATCTACATCGAGGACCAGTACCTGTGGTCGGCGGAGGTCGCGGCGGGAATCGCAGGCGCCCTCGAACAGAACCCCGGGCTCAACGTGATCGCCGTGGTGCCCCGCTACCCGGACTCCGACGGTCCGCTGGGAGGGCCGCCCAAGCGGCTGGGGCAGCTGCACGCCATCGAAACCATCCGCCGCGCGGCCCCCGACAGGTTCGGCGTCTTCAACCTCGAAAACAGGGCCGGGACACCCATTTACGTCCACGCCAAGATCTGCATCATCGACGACACCTGGTTCACCTGCGGCTCGGACAACTTCAACCGCCGGTCCTGGACCACGGACAGCGAGCTGACCTGCGCGGTCATCGACACCAGCGCCGCCGGGCAGGAAACACCGGGCGAACCCGCTTCGCTGGCCCACAAAGTAAGGCGCCAGCTCTGGGCCGAGCACCTGGGCCTCGACGAGGACGACCCGCGGTTCCAGGACCCGGCGGACGGCCTCGGGCTGTGGAAGGCCGCCGCCGATGCCCTGGACGGCTGGCACCAGGCCGGCAGCCGGACGCCGAGGCCCGCCGGACATGCGCGCCACCACACCACAGATCCCGTCTCCCGCCTGCAGCGCCTCTGGGCAGCCCCTGCCAACCGCTTCCTGGTGGACCCGGACGGCCGGCCCCGGAAACTGCGCGGCACCACCAAGTTCTAGGCAAGGACAGGCTGACACGGGCTCATGTGGCGAGGTACGTCAGGATTGCGCACTTCGATTGCTCCCAGGAGGAATAACGTAATAATGCCTATGAAGGCCGCACGGCCGTTGCAACACCCGAACCCCCTCGGTGTTGCAACTGTGAGAGTTGTTTGTAGCTGGTCTGGGACTGGCTGGCAGGATAGTTATCGGCCCGTTCCACCCCGTGGACGTGACTCATGTTGCAACTGACCCCAAGTGTCATTCGGTCGACTTGTCCGTCCATCGGGGTGGTCCGGCCGGCATCCGTCCGGCCCACCTCGGTAGCTTGATCAGAAGATTGCCCACCCCTTGCGGGGCGTGGCCCATCACAGTGCTGTTCCTTTGGTGACCTCTACCCGGACTGGCGCCGGCCGGTGACGGCCATGACCACATCCGTGAAGAGGAAGGTACGAATGACCGCCATGTCTATCGTCGCGCATGCCCATCCATTTGTCGTGGGTGTCGACACGCACGCCCGGAACCATGTCTACGCCATCCTCGACGCGACCAACGGCGCACTACTGGATACGCAGTCATTCCCCACTACCGCGGCCGGGATCAACCGGGTCATCAAATGGGTCGCACGCCGCACCAACGCTGACGCAGACACCCTCTGGGTCATCGAAGGATCCGCATCCTACGGTGCGATTCTCGCCGGCACCGTGGCTGCCCACGGATTCCCAGTCGCCGAGGCCCCGCGGATGGATGCCAAGAAGAGCCGGGGCGTGGGCAAGTCTGATGCCTTGGACGCCCACCGGATCGCCATGGCCGTTCTGCCCTTGCCCGTGGACAAGCTGCGCCGACCACGCCTTCATGACGGGGTCCGCCAGTGCGTGCGGATCCTGGTCACGGCGCGGGGATCCATGAGCAAGGACCGGACCCGGTCGGTCAACGCGCTCAACGCACTGGTGCGCGGCAACGACTTGGGCATCGATGCCCGCCAGAAGCTCACAGACGCCCAGATCACGGAAGTCTCAAAGTGGCGTTCCCGCGAGGAAGAGCTTTCCTTGTCCATCGCCCGTGTCGAGGCCGTGCGGCTGGCCAAACATGTCCTGGCCCTGGATGAGCAACTCACGGCCAACGAGAACCAGCTGGACGATCTGGTGAAGGTCAGCGAGGCCGCACCGTTGCTGGAGGAGACGGGGTTCAGGGCGATCAGCGCTGCAAAGTGCCTCGCCGCGTGGTCGCACGAAGGCAGGGTCCGCAACGAGGCAGCATTTGCCTCCCTGGCCGGGGTAAATCCGATCCCCGCGTCCTCCGGGAACACTGTCCGGCACCGGTTGAACCGGGGCGGTGACCGGTCTCTGAACAGTGCCTTACACATGGTCGCGATCGTCAGGATGACCCATGACGGCGAAACCCGCCAGTACGTGGAGAAGCGACGCGCCGAGGGCCGTACAGACAAGGAAATTCGTCGTTGCATCAAACGCTACCTGGCCCGCCGCATCTACCGCACGCTCAGCGCGGTGCGGTAGATGCGACGAACCCGGCTTGACAGATATAGAAGAGTCGACCGCCGGACCCGTCTTTTGGTAGCGGGGCTTTTCCGCCGCCGTGTTCTAGGCTCCCACCACCGAATCGGGCGAGGCATTTTCTTTGAGCGCCTCCGCGGCCGCCCGGCGCCTCATCAGGAGTGTGAAGTACATTGCTGCACCGGCGCCGATCAGACCGATCACCGCGGTCACCACAAAGTAGACGCTGTTTGCCCCACCCACGTTATCGCCGAAGTTTGTGTAGATCACGCTGCTGATCTGGGGCAGGAAGATGTCCGGCAAGTAGCCGAAGAAAGAGATGAGCCCGATAGCAATACCCGTCACGGCGACCGGCACGCGGCACTCATCCAAAATGGACCAGTACACGCCGCGTATCACGTACATCACCAGGCCTGCTGCCACAATCAGCACGTAGATCAGCCCAATCGGCGAACCGCCGGGCAGCAGCGCGAGCGCCATCATCATGGCCGCAGTGAGCACCATCGACACCGCCAGCACCCGTGATCGGCCGAACTTGTCGGCAAGGAACCCTCCGCCGAAACCGCCAATCGGCCGCATCCACAGAACGATGACTGTCACCACACCGGCGCTCACCTGGGATACTCCATGGTTCACGTTCAAGAAGCCTGAGAAGTAATAGTGTCCCCAAAACAGTGTGTAGCCGCAGAACACAATGACGATCATCACCCACACCTCGCGAATCTTCAGAATCTTCGCAATAGCGGCAAATGTCGACTTGATATCTCCCCCGCTGTGCGCCCCCGCCTTATTCTCCTTATCAAGTCCACTCGGCATGAGGAAGAGCAATCCAACGGCGATCACGATGATGGTTATGCAGTACATGTAAACGACGGCTTGGAAACCTGCCCGAGTGCCCACAGCGTCTGCCGTACCCGGACCGGCGGCAAAGGCGAAGACTCCGATTGCGGCGCTTGCAAGAATCGCTTCCACCAGGCCGCGCCCGCCATCGAGGGCACCAAAATAGCGGCCTTCTTCTTTCGCATCGGCGAGCAAATTGACTGTCTTCAGAATTGCGCTCCAAAACGTGAAGACCGTCGCGAAACCCCAGATGAGGTAGATGTACACCAATGACGATTTATCCGGAACCTGCGCGTACCAAAGGCCCGCGCCGGCCGTCACCAGCAACGAGAAGATGATGAGGAACTTGACCGGGAACCGGTCGGCCAACCATCCGCTGGGCAGGTACCCGATGACGAAAATAAT
>Ga0307408_100001355_pt1 | contig 18314 bp, 12 predicted proteins | sample 322Cmetagenome_FD_202116 | JGI IMG/M metagenome (GOLD analysis project Ga0307408, IMG submission 202116) | Maize rhizosphere microbial communities from greenhouse at UC Davis, California, United States - 322HYB-C-3 | ecosystem: Host-associated > Plants > Roots > Rhizosphere > Soil | place... | reverse complement strand
CCTTGAAAAGACTCCTCTGCGTCTCCAGTTCTTTAACATGTTGCCATTAGAGCTGCGGCTTTACGCCTCTGCGAGCCAATTTCTTTAATTATCTTACTTGCGTACAACACCGCAATAAATTCCAAATTCCCAAAAGAGAAAAGCCAAATTTTCTCTAAGTTTGCCCGATGGATTTTATTGTAAAAGGAACCCTTGAAGCTGTTAAAGCTTTATACTCTACTGAACTTAAAGAAGCTGATATTAACCTTCAGGAAACGCGTAAAGAGTTTGAAGGTGAAGTTACCGTTGTTACCTTTCCCTTAACCCGCTTATCTAAAAAATCGCCAGAGCAAACCGGCACAGAAATAGGCGAGTATTTGGTTGCAAACCTGAAAGAAGTTTCGAAGTTCAATGTAATTAAGGGCTTTTTAAATATTTCCCTAACTGATGCTTTCTTATTGGATGTTTTTAGCAATGACGTTGTAAAAGACAGCTTCGGTGATCCAAAACCGAATGGTAAAAAGGTTTTGGTTGAATACTCGTCTCCTAACACCAACAAACCCCTTCATCTTGGCCACGTAAGGAATAATCTGTTGGGGTATTCTGTTTCCGAAATTCTGGCAGCATCTAGTTATGATGTAGTAAAAGCTAATCTGGTAAACGACAGAGGTATTCATATTTGTAAATCGATGCTTGCATGGCAAAAGTTTGGCAACGGCGAAACTCCTGAAAGCAGCGGTTTAAAGGGAGATCATCTCGTTGGAAAGTACTATGTAATTTTCGATAAGGAATATAAAGCTCAAATTGAAGAACTTAAAGCTCAGGGACAAACTGAGGATGAGGCTAAAAAGAATGCTCCTCTAATCAAAGAAGCTCAGCAAATGCTTCAGCAATGGGAAGCCGGGAACGATGAAGTTATTTCTCTATGGAAAACCATGAATAGCTGGGTTTATTCTGGCTTTGAGGTTACCTACAAGAATCTTGGTGTAAGTTTCGATAAATATTACTATGAGTCTGATACTTATCTCTTAGGTAAAGATTTAATTGAAGAAGGTCTTAAAAAAGGGGTATTCTTCAAGAAAGATGATAACTCTGTTTGGATTGATCTTACGGCTGATGGTCTTGACGAAAAACTGGTTTTACGCGGCGATGGTACTTCGGTTTATATTACCCAGGATTTAGGAACGGCTGAACTAAAATATAAGGATTTTGGTGCAGATGAGTCAATCTATGTGGTTGGTAATGAGCAGGATTATCACTTTAAGGTTTTGTTTCTGATTCTCGAAAAACTAGGGAAGTCATGGGCTAAAGGTTTATATCATTTATCCTATGGAATGGTAGATCTTCCTTCTGGAAAGATGAAATCCCGTGAAGGAACTGTGGTTGATGCTGATGATCTTATCCAGGAAATGGTGGATACAGCAAAGCAGCGTACAGAAGAATTAGGTAAGGTAGAAGGCTTTTCTGAGGAAGAAAAGGCAAAACTTTACTACATGATAGGGATGGGGGCATTGAAATACTTCCTGCTAAAAGTTGAGCCTAAGAAACGTCTCTTATTTGATCCAAATGAATCTATCGATTTTCAGGGGCACACAGGGCCGTTTATTCAGTATACCCATGCTCGAATTTGTTCCGTAATTGCTAAATCCGGTTTCGGCGAGTTTGTTTTTGCCGGCATTGACACACTAAACGCAACGGAGCGTGAATTGATTCTATCGCTAAATAAATATCCGGAAGTTTTACAGGTTGCTGCAAGAGAGCATAGTCCGGCCTTGATTGCAAACTTCGCCTACGATGTAGCTAAGCTTTATAATAAGTTTTATCATGAAGAGCCGATCTTGAAAGCGGAGGATCAGAATGTTAAAACGTTTAGATTGGCACTTTCGTTAGCAACAGCAACTATTATCAGAAAGTCTATGAATTTGCTTGGAATTGAAGTTCCAGTGAAGATGTAGGCAGAACGGAGTTGTGAGGATATTCAAAGTTTGTTATCCGATTCCTCTACGAACCAGCATTCATAAAAAAGCCCGAAAATCTAAAAAAGATAATCGGGCTTTTCATTTACACAAGAAAGGCATCCATTTCCAAATGCCTTTTATATTTATGCCGGCACTTCTTCCGCTTTTGAAAGCTTTAACACTTCCGCTGTTTTATTTCTGATTTCATTACAAAGATCAGCGTTGGTGCTCAAATGCGTTCCGTAAGATGGAACCATTTGCTTGATCTTTGATTGCCAATCAGCTGATTTAATTTTATCCTTAAAGCAACGTCCTAACAGGTTAAACATAATAGAAACGGTTGTAGAAGCTCCAGGAGATGCGCCCAAAAGTGCTGCAATGGAACCATCAGCTGCATTTACAACCTCTGTTCCAAATTCTAACACACCACCTTTTTTCTCATCTTTCTTAATTACCTGAACGCGTTGTCCGGCAATTTCAAGCTCCCAATCTTCCATTTTCGCTTCAGGGAAATATTCCTTTAAAGCTTCTAAACGCTCTTCAGGACTTTGTTTTACCTGATCAATAAGATATTTGGTAAGTGGAATGTTGTCGATTCCTGCCGCTAACATCGGTTTGATATTACTTACTTTAACCGATTTGAAAAGATCCAGAACTGAACCATTTTTAAGGAACTTAGTAGTAAATCCGGCGTACGGACCGAAAAGCAATGCCTTTTTGCCATTTATCAGACGAGAGTCAAGGTGCGGAACAGACATTGGAGGAGCTCCAACAGATGCTTTTCCGTACACTTTTGCCTCGTGCTTTTCGATAATTTGAGGGTTAGTACATTTTAACCACTGACCGCTAACAGGGAAACCTCCGTAACCTTTTCCTTCAGGAATACCTGCTTTGATTAATAATGGAAGAGAACCGCCACCTGCACCAATGAAAACAAACTTCGCAGAGATTTTCTTTTTGTCTCCCGTTTTAAGGTTTTTCATCGCCACCTTCCAACGACCGCCTTTCTCTTGCTTCAAGCTTTCAACCTCTTCTGCAAAATTTAAACTTATTCCCGGTTGTTGTTTCAAATAGTTAAATAACGAACGGGTTAAGGCGCCAAAATTAACATCGGTACCAATCTCCATTTTGGTGCCGGCTACCGGCTGACTAGCGTCGCGGCCGTTCATCACCAATGGCATCCAGTTCGTAAGTACTTCTTTATCTTCAGAATACTCCATGCCTTTGAACAGAGGATTTTGCGTTAGCGCGAAATGACGCTTTTTAAGGAAGTTTACATTTTTGTCGCCCCATACGAAGCTGATATGAGGAATAGACTTGATAAAAGTTTCCGGTTTATCCAGGATTCCTTTTTCTACAAGATATGACCAGAATTGTCTTGACTCTTCAAATGATTCTGCAACCTTAACTGCTTTCGAAATGTTAATACTTCCGTTCTCCAGCTCTGGCGTGTAATTTAATTCACAAAAAGCAGCATGACCTGTCCCCGCATTATTCCATGCATCAGAACTTTCTGCCGCTGCAACATCCAATCGCTCATAAATGTGAATGCTAATGTTTGGATCAAGCTCTTTAAGCATTATACCAAGGGTCGCACTCATAATACCCGCCCCAATCAAAACTACATCAGGACTGTTGGAAGAATTATCACTTTTTGTTGTCATTATTTTATGGTTCGCTCTTACTGTTTTAACCTTTATGTTTGCGATTTACTACTATTTTTGATCTGTTTTTTACGCCAAATCAACCGCAAAATCAGGTCCACTTACTGAAACTGATTTATAAAATTCCCATACTCGCTCGTTTTATTTCCAGGATTTTGAAAAAAAGCCCTTTCTGACGCTTTTGAATGAGAATTTTATTTTGCACAAAGATAAAAAAGTATTTTTATAAGTATTATTGTTCTGCGATTAACGCAGTAGTTTAAAGAATTATATACACTAAGATGATAAAAGGAAAAATTGAAAAAGCTTTCGAATTATTCGATGCGTATAATAAACAAGATCCAACCAAGCTAACATGGGAGGGCGAAACTTATCCGGCAGAATATTTTTACGCTGTTAAGTTATACGATTGGGTGTTGAAACTTAAACCGGAAGCTAGTGAAGTGTTACGCTTAGCAGCTCGGAGTCAGCATATTGGTCGTTGGGAGATTCCAAGAGATTCTTACCCCATGAACAAAGCCGGATATTTAAACTGGCGAACTAATCTGGGTAAATATCATGCTAAGAAGGCGGGAGAACTGATGGCGCAGGCAGGATACCCGGATGCCGATATTGAGCATGTTAGCAAAATTATAACCAAGCAGGGAATAAAACTGGATGACGAAGTGCAAACGATTGAAGACGCCCTTTGCCTGGTATTTTTAGAATATCAATACGACGATTTTATATTGAAGCACGATGAAGATAAGCTGATCCGTATTATACAGAAAACCTGGAATAAAATGAGTGAAGCCGGCCACCAGGAAGCGCTAAAACTAAAATATTCTGAACAGGGTTTAAGTTTGATTCAGAAAGCTTTATCGTCCTAAGTTAAGGCATCTTTTTGTTGTTGAGGTTCAGCCAAAACCTCCAATTGATTTTACACATTATATATCGAAAATTGAAACCAAAACTTGTAATACTTACTGGTGCCGGGATATCGGCGGAAAGCGGCTTGCAGACATTTCGCGATGCAGATGGACTTTGGGAAGGATATAATGTTTACGACGTTGCCACCCCCGAAGCCTGGATACGTAATCCGGAAATGGTGCAGGAGTTTTACAACTTAAGACGCAAAGCAGTGCTCGAAGCTCAACCCAATGCCGCGCATTTGGCCTTGGTAAAGTTGGAGGAAAAATTTGAAGTAACGATCGTTACCCAGAACATCGACGATTTGCATGAGCGGGCCGGATCATCAAACGTGATGCATTTGCACGGAATTATTACGAAGGCTCGATCCTCTAAAAACTCCCGCTTGCTGTATGATATTGTGGGTTGGGAATTGAAAATGGGAGAGAAATGCGCTCTCGGTTCGCAGTTGAGACCCCATGTGGTTTGGTTTGGAGAAGCTGTTCCAATGATAGAGCCGGCAGCAAAGGAGTGCTCTAAGGCCGATATTTTTATTATTATCGGAACATCTCTAAATGTTTATCCTGCTGCCGGATTAACTGATTATGTGCCAGAAAAGGCAAGTATTATTCTTGTTGATCCCAAGGTGCCCGATGTAAAAGTTTCTAACTTGAAAGTAGTTGCAGAAAAAGCCGGAACTGGTGTACCCAAGTTGGTTGAAGAGTTGCTGGCAGAGCAGTAGCAGGCTCTGCCAGGAGTAAACGTTGCTTTGCTCAGGCAGATTTTTCCTAAATGAAACATTCTGGTGGGTTTCCCCAAAGGGTTGAGGTTAAGGAGAAGCGCAGAAAAATACAGGATATACAACGGAAAACTGCTATTTTTAATTACTTATAAGTTTATAACATGCTCTTCATATTAATACTTCCATCTTTATTGTTAATTTTTCTTGCAGTTTATAAAGTTAGGGGCAGGAAAAATACCGTGCAACCAATTACTTCAAAGCCTGATTATAGTTCCATTCTGATAAAAAAAGTTCAGTTTTATCGCGAGTTAGATGAGCAGGAGAAAGCGTTGTTTGTAAGAAAGGTTCATAGTTTTTTACAACACACCGGAATTGAGGGTATTGGGACAAGTGTAGACGAAACAGATCGTGTATTAGTCGCAGCAAGCGCTATCATTCCAATTTTTCGATTTGGCAACTGGACTTATCGCAACATCACCAATGTGATTTTATATCCCGATACGTTTAATGAAAGCTATGATTTTGAAGGGGGAGAACGCAGCATATTGGGGATGGTTGGAACCGGCTTTATGAACGGCCAAATGATACTTTCAAAAACTGCTCTTCACAACGGTTTCAGGGAGCCTGGTGGCGAGAAGAATACAGCAATTCATGAGTTTGTTCATTTGCTGGATGGTGCCGATGGAAGCATTGATGGCGTTCCTGAATTGTTATTGACCAATGCATCGGTAATTCCCTGGGTAAAAGCAATGGAGAGCGAAGTACGGCGAATTGAGAAGGGTAGATCTGATATTAATCCTTATGCCATAACCAACGAGGCTGAGTTTTTTGCAGTTGTCTCTGAGTACTTTTTTGAAAAGCCATCCAAGTTCAAAGAAAAACATCCGGCATTATATGAATTGATGGATAAGATGTTTAATCCCGAAAACAATGCTTGATAATTAAAGATTAAGTTAATGAACGGTAGTATTTCATGGTATGTTTTGTCGCCTGTATTTCATTGTTATTTGTGTTTTTGCGAGCTTCTGTACCTCAGCTCAAACTAAGCCTGATTATGCAATTATCGCCTACTTTGCCGGAGGGCCATCCAAGGTAGGAACGGTTAATCCTCAAAAAATAACCCATATCATTTATACCTTTTGCACCTTAAGAGGCAATAAGATTTTTCTTGCAGATACGTCAACTGTAAGACGATTAGTTAGGCTTAAAAAAAAGAATCCAAAATTGAAAGTTCTGCTTAGTTTAGGCGGCTGGGGAGGTTGCAAAACCTGTTCAGATCTTTTTAGCGAGGCAGCAAACCGCCAAGCATTTGCCCTTTCCGTTAAACGATTAAATGAAAATTTGGGTACAGATGGTATTGATCTGGATTGGGAATACCCGGCGGTAGAAGGCTTTCCCGGGCATAAATTTGTCCCGGAAGATAAAAATACATTTACGCTGCTGATTCAGGATCTTCGTCATGTTTTAGGTTCTAATAATGAAATCAGTTTTGCTGCCGGAGGTTTTCAGGAATATTTGGAAAAGAGCATCGATTGGCTGCCTGTAATGCAGGTTGTGGACAGGGTAAATCTTATGAGCTACGATCTGGTAAATGGGTATTCTACGGTAACCGGGCATCACACTCCGCGGTATTCTACATCCCAAAACAAAGAATCTGTTGATAATGCCGTGAATTTTCTTTTGAAACAAGGCGTACCAGCCTCAAAAATTGCAATTGGTGCAGCCTTTTATGCAAGGGTTTGGCAAAACGTAAACAACGCTAATAATGGACTTTATCAATCATCCACTTTCCGGAATACGGTTGGAATAAAAGCTGTAACGGCATCTTACACGAAAGCAAATGGCTTTAACTATTTTTGGGATGATACAGCAAATGCGCCGTATGTATATAGTCCTGGCCGCCGCCTTTTTGCCACATTTGATGATAATCAGTCAGTGAAATTGAAATCAGAATACGTTAAGCAAAAGGGGCTTAATGGTATTATGTTCTGGCAAATAATGCTGGATAAATCTTACAATAGTTTATTGGGCGAGATTTATCAGGTGTTGAAGTAATTTTCTTTCGGTACATCGGCGACGCTTACCGAATCAAGGTCTAAGTATTATTCTTCAAAAAGTTTTTTATAACCTTCAATGCCGGAAAATCCATCCCAATAACCTCCTCCAAATACTCCATTTTTTCAGGCGTGTTAAAGTCATCAAGTTCTTTCAATTCGTTTACGCCTTTAATTTTTAGCGCCAGAGGGTAATCTTCAAAAAAACGACAAGGGATGGGACCTTCGTAAATTTTGGTTACGCTATGGTGAACGTGGTGTTTCTTTATTTCCTCAAAATTTTTTAATACCGAGCTCTTTTCGCCTTCTGTAAGCACCATGATGTTTCCCATGGCATTGATGGATAAACCGCTTAAATTTTTAGATCGCCTGTCACTTATGGCAAAGTTCATCATCTCCCTTGCACTTTCCAGAGAAAGTCCCTTTACTGCACAACTAATGTACACTATGCACCATAATTCATTTTCCATCTGCTGCATTTCGAAAGAATACCGTTACTTATACGAAAAAGTCGCTTCAGGGTTATCTCAAAAATTCGAGGATGCAACATTGCCAGGGTTCTTTTCAGGTGAAACAGAATCTTTTAAACAGCTCTTTGATTTCTCGCTTTATAGCCACAACTTCGCAATCTTTTAGAAACAGAAGTGAGGATATGATTTCACATTTTAAAAAAATCGCGGCAGAGTTTTCAATTGCCGAGAAACAAGTAAGCACTACCGTCGAACTACTGGACGAAGATGCTACCGTTCCTTTTATTTCGCGCTACCGTAAAGAGCTAACAGGTAGCTTGGATGAGGTACAGGTTGCAGGAATACGCGATAGGATAGAACAATTACGCGAGCTTGATAAGCGTCGCGAAGCTATATTAAAGTCTCTTACGGAACTGGGGAAGCTTACTCCGGAACTTGAAGCGCTTGTAAAAGCGGCAGAAACAATGACTAGTCTTGAGGATATTTATCTGCCTTACCGTCCTAAACGAAAAACCCGGGCAACCACAGCCCGCGAGAAAGGTTTGCAACCCCTTGCAGATTTGCTGATCGAACAGAATAAGATTGATTTGAGCACGGAAGCCGCCAAATTTATCGATGCCGAAAAAGGTGTAAAATCTGAGGAGGAAGCTCTGGCTGGTGCCCGTGATATTATTGCCGAATTTGTTACTGAACACGCTGAATGCCGTGGATTGATTCGTGAGCTATTTGTTGAAAAAGGCAATTTCGAAGCAAGGGTTATTGAAGGGAAGGAAGAGGAAGGCATTAAATACAAGGACTACTTCGAATGGACTGAGCCTATTAAAACAGCGCCATCTCACAGAGTTCTGGCAATGCGCAGAGGTGAAAAAGAATTGGTGCTTTCGCTGGATGTTTGCCCACCTGAAGATGAAGCAAAAGCAATTATGGACAGGATTTTTGTAAAGGGAAACAACTCTTGCTCTGATCAGATTCGTTTGGCTATAGCCGATGCTTACAAACGTCTTCTAAAGCCATCTATTGAAACAGAAGTGCGCCTGTTAAGTAAACGCAAGGCAGATGAAGAAGCAATCCGCGTATTTGCCGAAAATGCCCGTCAGTTATTGTTAGCCGCACCAATGGGCCAGAAACGTGTTATGGCTATCGACCCGGGATTTAGAACGGGTTGCAAAGTAGTATGTCTTGACGAACAGGGACAACTTTTAGAAAATACAAATATTTATCCGCATAATGGAGCTGGCGGTGCAGCAGAGGCCGATAAAACCCTTCGCTATTTAGCCGATAAACATCGCATTGAAGCTATCGCTATTGGCAACGGAACTGCCGGACGTGAAACAGAATCTTTCGTTAAGCAGTTAAGTTTGGATCATATTGTCATTGTGATGGTCAACGAAAGTGGTGCATCCATTTATTCTGCATCAGAAGTTGCCCGTGAAGAGTTTCCCGACAAAGATATTACCGTAAGAGGTGCCGTTTCGATCGGTAGAAGATTGATGGACCCCTTGGCTGAACTGGTTAAAATTGACCCGAAATCAATAGGAGTGGGGCAATATCAGCATGATGTGGATCAGAATAAATTACAGTCTGCGCTGGATGATACTGTAATTAGTAGTGTGAACGCTGTTGGGGTTGAGTTAAATACAGCATCGAAGCAAATTCTTGCTTATATCTCTGGATTGGGACCACAGTTGGCTCAAAACATAGTTGATTTCAGAAATAAAAACGGTGCTTTCAGAAGCAGGCTGGATTTGAAAAAAGTGGCTCGTTTGGGAGATAAAGCCTTCGAACAAGCAGCCGGTTTTTTGAGAATCAGAAATGCCGAACATCCTTTAGATTCAAGCGCAGTACACCCTGAACGTTACTCTCTTGTTGAACAAATGGCTAGCGATGTAAATTGCGAAGTGGCGGATCTTATTAAGGATGAAGCACTGCGTAAGAAAATTCAATTGCAGAAATACGTAAGCGACACTGTCGGGCTACCTACACTAACTGATATCATTCAAGAGCTTGCCAAGCCTGGTCGCGACCCACGTGAGCAATTTGAAACTTTCTCATTCACCGAGGGGGTAAATCAAATGTCGGATCTGAGGATCGGTATGAAGCTTCCGGGAATTGTTACCAATATTACAGCTTTTGGTGTTTTTGTTGACGTTGGTGTGCATCAGGATGGTTTGGTTCACCTTAGTCAGCTGGCTAATCGCTATATTAAAGATCCTAATGAGGTAGTAAAAGTTCACCAGAAAGTAGAAGTGACGGTTACTGAAGTTGATGTTAACCGTAAGCGGATTTCACTATCAATGAAAAAGGATGAGGTGGCACAGGGCAGTTCTAATAAATCTAAGCAAGGTGGTCAAAAATCAAATCGCCAACCGGTTACAGAAGAAACCGATATGGCTATAAAACTTGCGGCATTAAGAAGTAAGTTTAAGTAAGATTTATAATCATATTAAACTCCGTTAGGAGCCGACTGGATTATCTCGCCGGCTTTTAACGGAGTTTCTTATTTTACATTATTGCTTTCATTTGCATCCTCAATACACCTTTCTGCTAATCCGAATCTCTTGTTTTTCTTAACTTCCCGAAAAAATCTCCCCACCCTTTGCGCCTTCTTTGTACCTCTGCGTTAAAAACCAAAGTCATCCTTCATCTTTTCAACATCTCTGTTTCATATCCCGGAAAAATTACATTTTTGCAGCGATGAAGGTAGTGATTGCAGAAAAACCCTCGGTAGCTCGTGAACTTGCTAAAGTATTCGGAGCAACAGCAAAAAAGGATGGTTATATAGAAGGAAAAAACTATTCTTTTACCTGGGCCTTCGGTCATTTACTACAATTAGCCCCCCCGCAGGAGTATGGATTTTATGGTTGGCGTGTCCAACATCTTCCAATGCTTCCAGAAAAGTTTAAACTTTCCATCCGCAAAGTAAAAACCAAGGATGGAATTGTTGATGATCCAGCTGTAAAAAAACAGCTCAATACAATTCAGCGGCTCTTTGACGATGCCGAGGAAATTATCGTAGCAACGGATGCCGGGCGTGAAGGTGAACTTATCTTCAGATACATTTATCATTATTTAAAATGTAAGAAACCTTTCAGGCGTCTTTGGATTTCATCGCAAACGGATGCTGCTATAAAAGATGGTTTCAGAAATCTTAAGCCAGGCAGCGAATACGATACTTTGTTTAGTTCGGCACATTGTCGTTCCGTATCCGACTGGCTGGTTGGTATGAATGCCACGCAGGCTTTAAGTATTTCTGCAGGAAATAAATCAGTACTATCATTAGGTCGAGTGCAAACACCTACGCTGGCTATGATTTGTTCCCGCTTTTTGGAAATTAAAAATTTTGTTCCGCAGACTTATTACCAGGTAAGCATCATTTTAAATAAGGATGGACAGAGTTTCAAAGCCATCTCTATTCAAAATTTCAAGGAAAAGGAAAAAGCCCAGGAAGCCTTTGATAAAGTACAGGATGTAGCCTCAGGCTTTCCAACAGGCGGTCATATCCTAAATGTAGAAGCGAAAGCAAAAAAGGAACCACCACCCTTATTGCATGATTTGAGCAGCATTCAGCAGGAAGCAAATAAGAAGAAAGGTTACACCGCCGATCAAACGCTTGGCTTGCTTCAAACCTTATATGAGAGCAAGTTGATTACTTACCCACGTACAGGAAGCCGGTATATTGGCGATGATATTTTTGCTACCATTCCATCTTTGATTGAGAAACAAAGCAATCATCCTGATTTTGGCAAACAGGCTCAGTTTTTACTAAGCACAACCTTGAATAAACGAAGTGTAAATGCCAAGAAAGTAACTGATCACCACGCTATTTTACCAACGGGAGAAAATCCGGGGTATCTAAGGGAGGATTTGAAAGCAGTTTATGAGATGGTTGTAGGACGCATGCTGGAAGCTTTTCATAAAGAGTGCTTAAAAGATCTGACGAAGATCACTATTGAGTCTGGTTCAAAATTTACTGCTTCAGGTACTGTAATTCGTTCCGCAGGTTGGCGTTCGGTTTATAACGAACCCGATGATGAGAAGAAAGATGAGGAAAATGCATCATTACCTAAAGTTACTACCGGAGAGAATCTTCCGATAGAAAACAAGTCTTTGCTCGAAAAACAAACTAAGCCCAAAGCTTTGTATAATGAAGCATCCTTGCTAAAGGCCCTTGAAACAGCCGGAAAGGAAATTGAGGATGAAGAGCTGAGGTATGCGATGAAAGACAGTGGTTTAGGCACACCAGCTACAAGAGCGGCAATTATTGAAACGCTTATTACCCGCGAGTATGTAATTCGTGAAAAAAAGAATCTGGTACCAACCGGAAAAGGACTTGGAGTTTACGAGGTAGTAAAAGAAAAGAAAATTGCCCAGGCAGAATTAACCGGCCAATGGGAGAAACGTTTGGAAGAGATCAGATCTGGTGCCTCTGTTGATGAATTTAAAGAAGAAATAAAAGCCTATACCAGAAGTATAACTGCTGAATTACTTCAGGCTGGCAAAACGCTCGTCAACGTATAAATTGTCTAGCTTTTATAGATCCATAATAAAACCGGCATCTTGGCCTTCTTTAATTTAGGATCGAGTTTTTTTAGCGCTTCGTTAGAAAGGGCAGGGCAGCCCCAGCCTTCCGGTGTTCCGTCTGGAAATACTTCAGTATCCGGAACTTTCTCCCACGAATGTAAAACAACACTTCTTTTGACAGCATTGCTATTGGTATTATCCAGGCCCAATAGAGCGTAGTTGATGCCAATTCCCCAATTGCTATATCCTCGCTTTCCTACTTTGTATTTACCTTCTGCCGTGCAATGACTGCCATCTTTATTGCTAAATACCACGTTTTTCTTAGACCAGGTCCAGCTCCAGGGCATTATACCACATCCATGACTCACCATAAAACTGTCGGAGATACTGTTGTTTTTGAAATCCCACACAAAAAAGCGCTTAACCCCGGAGTGTAATCCCATATCAATCAATATGCAAAACCTGGTATTTAAGCCTTTCGACTTACAAAAACGAAATGCTTCGTTCCCTTTAATACGAATTTCACTTTCAGAAACAGAGGGCTTATTCTTTGGTTTAGAGCATGTTTTGTTAATTGATAATATGGTTAACGTTAAAATGGATAAGAAGAAAAGCGATTTTTTCATTGTTCGGCATTTTTGAAATTTCTGATAAGTGGGTGCATTTATGGGCTTTAAAAATATACAATTCCCTCTGGAATAGCTACATGTAACACAAAATGTAAATTTTTACGTTATATGTGTTTATACATTCTTTTAAGAACTGAAGGGTTAACGTATGCAATTTATTAAGGGTAAGGTTATTGTCACGTTTTTGTGCGGATGTATAGCCTTATTTTTTGCCTGGGAGGCCTCTCGTCAGGTATCTGTAGAGATTTTCAGAAATGTAGATAGTTTATCCAAACCCGTTGACCGCCTGCACAGGGTTAACCGCTTATTTAGGGAGATCAATCATTTAGAACAATTGCAGCGTACGCAGGCTATACTTGGGCGTAAGCAGGATACTATACTTCTCATTACGAAATCAGCAATGCTGCGTGCTTCTTTAGATACCCTGCAAAGGCTTTATGAAACCGATACCACCCAGTTTGCAAGGATTTCAAGCATGAAGAGAATTCTTAAAGAACGGGATAGTCTTTTCAGCAATTACAGGAAAGTGAGGGAAGGGTTGGTGAGCAGTAAGGACCTCACCATTCAATTAAAAACATTGACTAATATCTATGATAATAGTCCGGTGCTCATCGAGAAGGTGATTACAACCGAGCGGACCTCTACCGTAGCCGTTAATGATAGTGAACAGGATACCAAAGGCCGGCCAGAGAAATCAAGGAAGGGATTTCTTGGAAGACTTTTCGGAGGAAAGAAAAAACAGCCAGCTAAAGATACATCGGCCGGAAAGGCCCCAACTACCCAGGCCCAGGTGCCTCATGAGCAGCTTGAAAGTGAGACTGTCGCGGTAACTGTAGATACTCTTCGATCAAAGGTGGCTAATACCGATAGTATAAAACGCGAACTGGATAAGGCCAGCCGAACCATTGTAAGCAAGCAAAAGCTAAAAAGTACAAGTTTCGTAAATCGTGAAGCGGCTTTGATGAATACAGGAAATTTGCTCATCAACCAGATGCTCAATATTCTGCAGGAAGTAGAGAAAGATGCTGTTCGTCAGGTTGACCGCAATAACCAGGAGACTAAAAGAGTTATCGAATCTGGAGCTAAACGTATTATCAATATCATTTTACTGTTCGTTCTGGCTACCGCTATTCTACTTTATCTGATTCTTACCGACATTTCCCGCAGTGCAAAATATCGTCGTCAATTAGAATTGGCGAAAGATGAGGCCGAACGTCATAGTGCTGTACGACAGCGTTTTCTAGCCAATATGAGCCATGAAATCAGAACACCGCTTCAATCTATTATTGGATATTCAGAGCAGCTTTTAAATCAGAAAGAACCCCGGAAAGAAGATATCGAAGCAATTCATTATTCTTCAGAACATTTGCTACAAATTGTAAATGAAATTCTGGATTATAGTAGGCTGGCATCTGGAAAATTCAGTTTGAATTATACCAACTTTAACTTGAAGAATCTTCTTAGTGAGATTATTGCTGTTATGCGCCCACAAGCCGATAAGCGCTCAATTGCTCTGGTTCTCCAGAATAATTCTACAGCAGATTTCATTAAAGGTGATGCTTTCCGACTTAAACAAATACTTTATAACCTGCTAAGCAATGCTATTAAATTCACCAGTGATGGAAGCGTTATTCTGATCGTACGGTCAGTAGATGTAGGTAAGAGGTATATTTTTGAATTTGCCGTGCAGGATACTGGAACTGGTATTCCGAAAGAAAGTTTGTCAAATATCTTCAACCAGTTTGAGCAGGTAAACACATCATCAGTTGCTGCAACAAGCGGTACTGGCTTGGGATTAAGCATTGTTAAGGAGCTGGTTGAATTGCAAGGCGGGGAAATTCAGGTGGAATCGGAATTAGGAAAAGGCTCATGTTTTACCATAGAACTTGGATTTGCCAAACCCAAACAGGAGCAGGTTGAAAGCCTCATCGCTGCCGCCGAAGATCTTCCACAATCCGTGGTCGATGCAGATGTTTATGTAGTGGACGATGATGAATTGATCCTTCAGCTATGTTCTTCCATACTTGAGAAAAATAACATTAGGCACCATTGTTATAATTCTCCGCTCGAGTTACTTACCGAACTCGACAAGCCGGATGAAACTATCGTTTTTGCGGACATCAGAATGCCTGAAATGAATGGCCTCGATCTATGTATGGAGCTTCGTAAATTGAGTACAACGATGAAAGTTTATGCCTTAACTGCTCAGGCATTGCCGGAGGAACGGGAGGCCATTCTTGAATCGGGATTTGACGGAATTTTAATGAAGCCGTTTAGGGAGGCTGATTTAATATCTCTCCTGAAAGGGAATGAGGTAATTACCTACACTCCGGTAGAAACCGTAAAAAAGGAGTTAGATCTGTCGAGCATTGAGATGATGACATTTGGGGATACCGAGCGTTTAGTAAAAATCCTTCAAAAGTATGTACATGACAGTGCAGAAGATATCAGGCAACTGGTTATGCTCAATGGAGACGAGCCTGAAGTTGCGTTTCTGCTACACCGATTAGCTGGCCGAAGTTCGCAGTTGGGCGCTGGCAAGCTTGCCTCTTTGATGAGAGAACTGGAAATCCTGGCTCTTAATAGTTATCAAAATAAAAGCCAGGCAATTACAATTGAAGATATCAGATGGGTAACTGAAGAAGTTGGCGAGATAATAGAATTGGTTAAAAAGGAAATTAACCGTCTATCTGATACTTCTCCATCTTATAATACAGCGTTTTCCGATCAATATTAAGAAGTTTAGCCGCCTGCGATTTGTTGTACTTAACCTTAAGCAGCGTTTGTGTAATTAATTCTTTTTCATTCGCTTCGTTCACAGCCTTAATGTCAGAAGTATTAGGGCGAAGGCTCTGTTTAACGGATAAGAACATTTCTGATGGCAATGATTCCTTCAGAGCAGTTTCGCCTGTTGTAAGCAACACCATGCGTTTGATAACATTTTTAAGTTCCCGCAAATTGCCCGGCCAATCATAATTCAATAAAAGTTCCTTTACATCAGGAGCAACCTTTTTTACATTCCGGTCAAGTTCTCTGTTGGATTGATTGATAAAATGTTCAATGAAAACTTCAATATCCTTATCTCGGTTTCTTAAAGCAGGAACTTCAATTTTAAACTCGTTAAGACGGTGATAAAGATCTTCTCTAAATTCACCTTTGCTTACACTATTATAAAGATCATCGTTAGTAGCAGCGATAATTCTCACATCAACTTTAATCAGTTTGTTGCTGCCAATAGGCTGAACAACGCGCTCCTGTAACACTCTTAATAGTTGAACCTGCACTTCATAATCAAGGTTCCCAATTTCATCCAGGAAAAGTGTACCGCCATTTGCCGCTTCAAACCTTCCTTTTTTGTCCATTACAGCCCCGGTGAAGGCTCCTTTAGTATGCCCGAAAAGTTCACTGCCAGCCAGATGCTTGGAAAGAGAGCCGCAATCAATAGAAATAAAAGGCATATTGGCTCTTTTACTTTGCCTGTGGATAGACTTTGCCGCATATTCCTTTCCCGTTCCGCTCTCTCCCTGAATAATTACCGACATATCAGTAGGAGCGACCAGTTTAATATAGTTATGCAATTGAACTGATGCGTAGCTGTCGCCTTCTATAAAATCAGCAGGAATTGGTTCATTCGTGCTTTCATTATTATGATTCTTTTTTCCCAGAGCTTCATTTACGGCCATCAACAATTCATCTGGATTTACAGGCTTGGTTATATAATCAAGAGCCCCGAAACGCATTGCCCTCACAGCTGTTCTAACATCGTTAAAGCTGGTCATAATTATTCCCGGAATTTGCATTCCGTTAGTTTTTGCTGCATTCAGAACATCCAGGCCTGTACCATCTGGCAAACGATAATCTAATAATAATAAATTGTACTCTTTTTGTTCGAGCATTTTAACGGCGTTTTTAACCTTTGAGGAGGTGTCAACGCTATGCCCTTTTTTTTGAAGAAATCCCTGTAGTAGTTCCGAAAAAGTCGCGTCGTCTTCTACCAGTAATAAATTAGCCATAGGGTATATAAAAAGTAATCGTCAAACCAAAATACAAAAGCCGAAGGGTTCTCCGGCCATTGTAAAGGATTAACTGTAATTAACTGTAAAAAAATCTTATAGTTTTACCCTAAGCTATTTTTTTGTACTCTTAGGTCTCTTTTTCGAAGTATATGCAGGGTCTTTGTTTTTATTCTGATTCTCAGATGAACTCAAATATTGGCAGCTCTTCTATCAATCAGGTATGTTATTTAATTAATTTAATATCTCGTTTTTATGTATTTAAATGTTGAATAATCGTGCCATAATCGTTTTTTTATCTTGCAATATGCTGTTATATAGTCAATTAGGTGGATTGCATATATTAATGTCGCATTGTTTGATGTTGAAATATTCTACAATGTGTTGCAATTCGAAACGATTTTGCCGCTGAGTGTAAATTTATATACAAGATGCTGACACTTGAATATTGGCTCGGCCATTTGAAACTCGTAATTTAGCGCCAAATATTTTTTATGTCGCAGGAAACAGAACACGTAGAATGTCTGATCATCGGATCGGGACCGGCAGGATATACAGCAGCCATTTATGCAGCTCGGGCAGATCTTAAACCAGTGTTATATACCGGAATTGTTCCGGGAGGCCAATTAACTCAAACAACAGATGTAGAGAACTTTCCGGGATATGCTAATGGGATAATGGGACCGGAGATGATGGAAGACTTCCGTAAGCAAGCCGAACGCTTTGGAACTGATATTCGCTTTGGCTACATCACTTCAGTGGATTTTTCAGGCGCTCCGCATAAAGTTGTTGTTGATGAGCATAAAACTATTACCGCAGACTCAATAATTATTGCAACAGGTGCTTCAGCAAAATGGCTTGGCTTAGAAAGCGAGCAAAAATATAATGGATTTGGAGTATCAGCTTGTGCTGTATGTGATGGTTTCTTTTTCAAGAACCAGGATGTTGCAATCGTAGGTGCCGGAGATACTGCGGCCGAGGAGGCAACTTACCTGGCAAAACTTTGTAAGAAAGTACACATGATTGTTAGAAGGGATGAATTCAGAGCTTCAAAGGCAATGGTTCATCGTGTTTTAAATACGCCAAATATCGAAGTTCATTATAACGCTGAGACTCAGGAAATAGTGGGCGATGGACAAAACGTAACGGGCATCAGAGTTAAAAATAATAAGTCGGAAGAGGAAACTATTTTAGAGGTCACAGGCTTTTTTGTGGCTATCGGACATAAGCCTAATACCGATATTTTCAAAGGCTGGTTAGATATGGATGAAACTGGTTATTTAATAACAAAACCGGGGACACCGCTTACTAATATCGAAGGTGTATTTGCTTGCGGCGATGTTCAGGATAAACACTATCGTCAGGCGGTTACGGCTGCCGGAAGTGGATGCATGGC
>Ga0307408_100001354_pt1 | contig 18320 bp, 18 predicted proteins | sample 322Cmetagenome_FD_202116 | JGI IMG/M metagenome (GOLD analysis project Ga0307408, IMG submission 202116) | Maize rhizosphere microbial communities from greenhouse at UC Davis, California, United States - 322HYB-C-3 | ecosystem: Host-associated > Plants > Roots > Rhizosphere > Soil | place... | reverse complement strand
CGCGGTTATCTGCAGCTCAACCGTTTCCCCACCAGCGAACCTATAGCGGCGGCGAGTGCGTTCCTGCTCAGCGGTACTGACAAAGCCAGTCTGCTCAGCGAAGGTATGGTAGATGCCAATATCTGGTTTGAAAGCCGGAGCAAAGGTAAGGGTTATGATCTGGTGGGGCGTCTGGGTTTGCAGCGTCTGTCGCTGCCGGTGGGGGCAAACCGTTTATCGCTGGACGGCTTTTCCACCGAGCTCAACGGTTTTTGGCTGCCGGGCGGTGAATGGCGCTTGGGTCTGCAACAAGTCAACGCCGCTATGAAAGCGCATAACATTAACGACGTTAACCTCGCGATTGCCTCGTCCGGTTTCAAACGCCCCTTGCAAGTCAGCATGGATGCGCTGGATCTGGCACGCTTCACCAATATGCTGGGCGATTCTGGTGCCTTGGGCGAGGGCAAATTGCAGGGCCTGTTAAAGACCTTGGCGCCGCGCGGCCAACTGCGCAACCTGCAGCTGAGCCTGCCTCTTGATCAGCCTAAAGACTGGCAATTGCGCGCTAACCTCGATCAGGTTGCCGCCAATGCCTGGCAGGGCGTACCGGCACTTGCCGGAGTGGACGGTTATCTGCAGGCGGGGCAAAAAGGCGGTTTTGTCGATATAGACTCGCAGCAATATTTCTCTATGCACTACTCGCCCACCTATGCTGCGCCTATGGAATACGACAGTGCCAAGGGGCAAGTGGCCTGGCATCTGCAGCCGGAAAATAACCAGATCTACGTCAATAGCGGCCAGTTGGAATTCCGAAAGGGCGACGAACTGGCGCGCGGTTATATGTGGTTGGCGCTCCCTTGGCAACGTAATACCGGCGATATAGATCTGTATTTGCAGATTGGCGCCCAGCAACTCAGCGCCAGCCTCTACCAAAAATACACCCCGGCAGTCGTGCCCCAGTCATTGCTCAAGTGGCTGGAGCAGAGTGTTGGCGGGCAGAATCCGGGTCTCGCCAGCGAGGCCGGGTTTGTCTATCGCGGTACGCTCAACACCAAAAATCCCATGGCGCGCACTTACCAGCTGTATCTGGATATTGAGGATGCCGAGCTGAATTATCACCCCGGTTGGCCCGCCCTGACCCGGATGGATGGCCGCTTGCTGGTCAGCGATGCGCGAGTATCTGCCAGCGTGATGGATGCCGGGATCTACACCAGCCGTGTCAAACACGCGGAAGTGCGGGTTAATTCGCGCGCACAAGGCAAGGGTTCGCTATTGGAGGTGAATGGTGAAATCGCCGGTGCCGCCAGCGATGGTATCCGCGTGCTGCGCGAGGGCATGTTGCGCCAATATCTGGGCAGCAGCATGGATTCCTGGTTTATGCAGGGCGATATGCAAGCGCAACTCGATCTGGCCATCCCCATCGGCACCGGCGAGGAGAAGGCGGCAGGTGCGCGCCAGCAGGTCGATGTAGAGCTCAAGGTGCCGCGCTTTGAATTGCAAAACCTCAATCTGGCGCTGGACGATTTGGCGGGCGAGATCAGTTACAACAGCGATACCGGGATCAGTAGCAACACGCTCAAGGCGCATTTTTTTGATGAACCGGTAGAGGCCTCGCTGAGCACCCGCAAGCTCGATGGTTACAGCAAAACCCTGATCGAACTGGGCGGTGTGGTCGATGCTCAAAAAATCGCCTACTGGAGCAAGCGCCCGGAGGCACTTTTCCTGAGTGGCAACTTGCCCTATACCGCGTTGGTGGAGCTAAACCATCGCCCGCAGCGCAGTAAGAGTTTGGTAGAACTTAGCCCTGAAGAGACAGTTGCAGCTGTGCAATCGGCGGCAGAATTTGCGGACAATGCCTTTGCCCAAGTCACTATCACCAGCAACCTGGCGAATGTCAGCGTCGATCTGCCCGCACCTTATGGCAAACCCGTTGACGGTGAGCGGCCATTTGAATTCAAACTCTGGTTGCAAGAGAGTCAGGCGCAAATTGATGTGCGCTACAACAACGATCTACAGGTATTACTGCGCACGGACCGGGTGCGCAATAATAGTTTGTTGAACGCCAATATCGCCCTCGCCAGCGCTGCAAAATTCAGCGACCAGCCACAATTTTTAGTCTCCGGTTTTTTGCCGGGTATTGATCTGGATGCCTGGAAAGCCGTGCAATCCCGCTACAAAAGCTACAGTGACCGGCTCGCTCCCGCCGTTGTGCAAGCTCTGTCCTCACTGCAATCCAGTGCACCGGAATTACTTGAGCAACCGGTGGGCCTGGTCGCCGGGCTGCCCTTTCGCGCCGAGTTGATGCTGGGACAATATGAACTTGGTTCAACGACGTTGGAAAACCTCAATGTCATTGCCGTGCCAGTGCGCGCCGGTTGGCAGTTGCAGTTGGATAATGCAGTGGTGGCCGGCCGGCTGTTGGTGCCCGATAGCCGCTTTTCGCCTTTGCAGGTGGATCTTGACCGCTTGTCATTGAGCCGCGAGGCGCTGGGTCTGACTGATCCGCAAAGCGCCGATCCGGCTGCGGCAGAGGCCACTAACGCGACGCCGGAAAAAGTGATAGATCCGCGCAAGCTGCCGCTGGCCGACATCACTATCAAGGCACTGTTGATGGACGGCAACAACTATGGCAACTGGTCGCTGCAACTGCGTCCTGATGACAAAGGGGTAGTGATCGACAATATCCGCGGCAGCATTCGCGGGGTGACTGTCAGCGGTGCAGATAAGGCAACGGATGGCGCTAAATTGATTTGGCAGAACACGCCGGTAGGCGTGCAGACCCGCTTTATTGGTAGCCTGGGTGCAGGTGATATGGCGGAAGTATTGCGTGCCTGGGACAAACCCGACACCCTCGAAAGCAAAGCAGCGCACTACCGCGCCGATCTTTTCTGGCTTGGTTCACCGCAGGATTTCCAACTGATAAATGTTGGTGGTGAGATGAGTATCAGTATTGAACAGGGCAGCTTCAAACGCGACGCCAGCGCGGGCGATGGTCTGTTGCGCCTGATGTCGATCCTCAACTTTGACACCCTGGCGCGGCGTTTGCGTTTTGATTTTTCCGACCTTTATAAAAGCGGCCTCGCTTACGACACCATCAATGGCAAAGTGCGTTTTAATCAAGGGGTGTTGGTTTTTGAGGAGCCGCTGGTGGTGCGCACCCCATCGAGCGGGATGCAAATGGCGGGCAGTATCGACCTGCGTAACGAAACTATTAACACCCGTTTGGTGGCGACCTTACCCGTCGCTGGAAATATGACCTTTTACGCGGCATTGGCGACCGGGTTGCCTGCGGCTGCGGGGATTTATATTGTCAGTAAGCTGTTTAAAAAACAGGTGGATCAGGCGACAAGTGTTAGCTACACCATCAAAGGCAGTTGGGATGAGCCCAAAATGCGCTTTGACCGTTTATTTGAAAGCGAAAAAAGCTTGCGCGACAGTGTGAGTAAAGAGGAAGAAAAACCGCCTCCGAGCGGTGAGGCACAAAACGAATCCCTCAGGAAACATTAAGGGCGCCCATTCGGCGCCCTTATTGTTTTTTGGTCTTGCGTTGTTTGGTTCAGCCCGTTAATCCTGCGCTTCCAACTGTTCGCGGATAAACGCAAAAAGTTTGCGTGCACTCGCGGGCGGCTTGTTCTCTTCGCGCTCTTTTTGCGCGGTGCGGATCAACTGGCGCAGGTGCTGCACATCAATACCGGGGCATGAGGTGACCAGGGTTTGGAAAATCTGTTTGTCGCCTTCAATCAGCAGGTCGCGGTAGCGTTCAACCTGATGTTGGCGGTGCACGTACTGATCGCTGCGGTTTTGCAGTTTGTCCACCGCTGCTTTGATCTCCTCGTGGTTGCCTTCGCGCATCAGGCGGCCAATGTATTGAACCTGACGGCGGCGCGCTTCTTTGGGCGGCAACTTGCGCGCAATATAAATGGCATCGAGCATAGTGTCGCTCAGTGGGATACTAGCAAGCTGCTTTTCGTTCATGTCGATGAGGCTTTCACCCAGCGCTTGCAGTGCGTGCATATCGCGCTTGACTTGCGATTTGCTGAGGATGTAGTCATCGGGATTGATGTCGTCGTAGTTGTAAACCATGGCTGTAATGTCGGAGAAATAATCAATAAAAGGGCGCGCAGCTTAGAGTAGTTGCCCGGGAACAACAACCTTTGTCGCTGGCGTTGGTTTAACAATAGGCGATTTATTCGCCTTCTTCAAAGCGGTCGGCAATCAGGGCGCGGATTGCACAGAGCGCGGCATCGGCATCGTCGCCCTCCACGCTGACCTGCAGCGCAGTACCCTGGCTCGCTGCCAGTAACATCAATGACATCACACTTTTGGCATCTGCCCAATTACCTTCACCCACGCGTGCGAGTACCTTGGCCTGGAATTGGTTGGCAAGGGTCGCCAGCTTGGCGGCAGCGCGCGCGTGTAAGCCGCGTTTGTTGATGATATCGAGGGTTTCGGTCTGCATCTTCTAGGGTTTTTTGTGTTTGTTGATATCGCGATGGCGTACTTGGACATCACTAAAGCTGTGGTCGAAATGTTTTTGCAGCCGCTCCGATAAATATACCGAGCGGTGTTGGCCGCCAGTACAGCCGATCGCAATAGTAATATAGCTGCGATTGTTGGCTTGGTAGCGTGGCAGCCAGCGGGTCAGGTAATGCTCTATATCCTCGTACATTTCCCTTACCGTGATTTGCTCTTCCAGAAACTCGATCACCTCCTGATCCTTGCCGGTCTGTGGGCGCAGATTGGGTTTCCAGTGCGGGTTGGGCAGGCAGCGGGCGTCGAAAACCAAATCGGCATTGACCGGCACACCGTGTTTGAAACCAAAAGATTCAAACAAAATCGCCATGGTCGATTCGCTGCGGCCTACCACCCGCTCTTTCACCAAATCGCGCAGCTCGTGCAGGTTCAGGTGGCTGGTATCGATAATTTGGTCAGCACAATCGCGGATGGGTTCCAGCAGTTGCTGCTCGGCACTGATCGCCTCTTCCAGGCTAGTGTGTTTATCAGACAGGGGATGCTTGCGCCGGGTTTCACTAAAGCGTTGGATCAACACCTGCGTTTGTGAATCCAGGAACAGGGTCTGGAAGGGCAGGTGCGCCTCTTTGAGGGTGCTGATCATCTGCGGGAAGATGGCCAGATCCTGCCAAGCATTGCGCACATCGATGCCAATGGCAAAGCGGTGCTGGTCATCTTTGTGGATCTGGATCTGGGCAACCAACGCAGGCAGCAGGCTGACGGGCAGGTTGTCGATACAGTTAAACCCCACATCCTCAAGGACATGGAGTGCCGTACTCTTACCCGAACCAGACAGACCACTGACGATCACCAGATGCATATAAATCCTGTTTACGATGTGGTTAGCGCTGCGTCATAGAGCGCTTCATTAGTTTTGGCGGCGCGCAGGCGCTGGCGGTATTCGGCGTTGTTCAAGGCGCCAGCCAGTGCGGCCAGGGTTTGCAAATGTTCGCTGTGCGCATCTTCCGGTACCAACATGGCAAACAGGATATCAACCGGTTGCGAATCTATAGCGTCAAAGTCGATTGGGTCGGTCAGGGTGATTAACGCCCCCACAGTGCCACTGCAGTGTTCGATACGGCAGTGGGGGATTGCAATGCCGTGGCCGATGCCGGTGGAACCGAGACGCTCGCGGCCAATCAGGCGGCGGAACAATTCATCGGCATCAATATCGGGGATATCCTGCGCAATGGTGTTGGCGAGCAACTCCAGTGCGCGTTTTTTGCTGCCCCCTTCGACGCCGCAGAGGGTGCGGCTGGGGCTGATCAGGGATTGAATTTGCATGACAAGGTGATGCAGTGCATCTCTCTTAAGTAATGCAGACATCGTAAAGTAGCGATGGCGGCATAGGTTCAGTTAACGATGGCAACCTAACACGCACTCAGCGATGGCTGCGCATCTTCTCTTTGTGTTTAATCAATTGGCGGTCAAGTTTATCGACCAGTGCATCAATTGCGGCATACAGATCTTCGTGGGTAGCTTCAGCGAATACGTCTTTACCACTGACATGGATAGTGGCTTCTGCTTTTTGGATAAGTTTATCTACCGAGAGGATAACGTTGGTGCTTGTGATGCGGTCGTGGTGGTGCGTCAAACGTTCAATTTTACTGGTCACATACTCTTTCATGGAATCGGTAACTTCTACATGACGACCGCTGATATTTATTTGCATAGATACTTCCTCTCGCTAGAAACAAAACGGTTGCGGTTGACACAACCTCGCAATACATCCGTGAATTTTTTTGATCCGAACTTTATTGGTACTACAACTAATACAATTAAATAGCTAAATAGTTTTACGTTCGTTCGACGGTGGAATATTAAGTGACTCGCGATATTTGGCAATGGTGCGGCGCGCCACTTGAATACCCTGCTCGGCGAGCAGGTCGGTAATTTTACTGTCGCTAAGCGGTTTTTTCGGATTCTCGGCGCTCACCAATTTTTTGATAATCGCGCGAATCGCGGTTGATGAGCACTCGCCGCCACTGTCGGTACTGACGTGACTGGAGAAAAAATATTTCAGTTCAAAAATACCCTGCGGGGTGTGCATGTATTTTTGTGTGGTCACACGTGAAATTGTGGATTCGTGCATCTCAACAATTTCGGCGATATCGTGCAATACCAGGGGTTTCATCGCCTCTGGGCCGTAATCCAAAAAGCCGCGCTGTTTTTCCACAATACAGCTCGCCACTTTCAACAGGGTTTCATTGCGGCTTTGCAAACTTTTCAGGAACCAACGCGCTTCCTGCAAATTATCTTTAAGGAAGGTGTTGTCGGTGCTGGAGTCGGCGCGTTTCACCATGGAGGCGTAGTCGGAATTGATGCGCAGGCGCGGCGCAATATCCGGATTGAGTTCAACTATCCAACGGCCATCGCGCTTTTCAACAAATACATCGGGTACGACATATTCGGTATCGCCGTTGGCGATCATATCGCCCGGGCGCGGATTCAAACTTTGGATCAATGCCACTGCCTGACTTAATTCAGCTTCTTTCAACTTGGTGCGGCGCATCAGCTGGCGATAATCGCGGCTACCGAGCACTGGCAAATATTGTTTGGCAATTAGTTTTGCCGATTCCAAAAAGGGTGTTTTCGGATCAAATTGTTGCAGTTGCACCAGCAGGCATTCGGATAAGTTTTGGCTGCACACGCCGCAGGGATCAAATTGCTGCAAGCGGTGTTGTACGGCTTCAACTTCATCGAGCTCCAGTTCTTCAAAATCACCGCGCATACCCTCAAAAATTTCTTCGATGGTGATGGACAGCATACCGCTAGGCTCCACCGCATCGATGATCGCCATTGCCAGCACACGGTCACGATCAGACATTGGGGTCAGGTTTAATTGCCACATCAAATGATCATAGAGCGAGTCGGTGGCGGCACGGCGGCTTTCAAAATCGTTGTCTTCGTTGTCGTAATTGCTGGAGCTGCTGCTGGAGGATGATTGGTACACATCATCCCAACTAGTATCGACGGGGAGGTCGCTGGGGATGGAATCGCTCCAGTCGCCGCTATCAGCGCTAAACCCATCGCCTTCACCGTAGACATCGCTATCGCCAAAGCTCTCTCCCTCACCAAAACTCTCGCCCTCACCGAAGCTTTCACCGCCTTCGGTGTAGCTATTGGTTTCGCTGTAGTTGTCGGCGGTGCTGGATGAGAAATTTTCGCTCGCAGTAAAGTCGGTGCCGTGGTCAGTGCCAGCTTCAGCGGCTATCTCCAATTGGCGGGTGTAATCCGCTTTATCCAGTTCGCTGCCTTCGTAATCGCTGGTGCTGCCAGGGCTATCGAAGCTCTCTTCCACTTCCAGCATAGGGTTGGATTCAAGCGCTTCCTGGATTTCTTGCTGCAGGTCTAATGTCGATAACTGCAAGAGGCGGATGGCCTGTTGCAATTGTGGGGTCATGGTCAGCTGCTGACCGAGTTTGAGCTGGAGAGATTGCTTCATTGTGTGAACGACAAACCCTTATAACGCAGGATGGAAAACATCAGATAGGTGGAGTTTAGTCAGGGTTTGGCGCGCAAGCAATAAGCTTAAGCAAGCTTTATGCCTAATGATCAAAGAATGTTACTTGTCAAGCGGTTTGTGTGTTGCCTAAGGTGTTGCTGACGGGCGGTTGGTAACACTGGTGGTGACGGGTTTAGCCATTTTTACAGGCGGAAATGTTCGCCTAAATAGACTTCACGCACCTTGCTATTGCTGAGGACGGTTTCGGCATCGCCCTCGGCAATAATGTGGCCTTCGCTCACAATATAGGCGGTCTCACAGATATCGAGCGTCTCACGTACATTGTGGTCGGTAATCAATACGCCGATACCGCGGTCTTTAAGATGGCGCACAATTTCTTTGATGTCGTTGACCGAGATGGGGTCAACTCCGGCAAAGGGTTCATCGAGCAGGATAAATTTGGGATCGGTCGCCAGCGCGCGGGCGATTTCCACCCGGCGGCGCTCACCGCCCGAAAGTGCCATACCCAAGCTGTCGCGGATATGGGTGATATGGAATTCGTTAAGCAGTGATTCGAGTTTTTCCTGGCGCTGGGTGCGATCCAGATCCTTACGGGTCTCCAGGATCGCCATAATGTTATCGGCCACCGTCAGTTTGCGGAAAATCGAAGCTTCTTGTGGCAAATAGCCGATGCCAGCGCGGGCGCGGCCATGGATGGGCAGTTGGGTAATGTCGCGGTCATCAATCAATACATTGCCATTATCGGCGGGCACCAGGCCAGCAATCATATAAAAGCAGGTGGTTTTACCAGCGCCGTTGGGGCCGAGCAAGCCGACGATATGGCCGCTTTCCACAGTAATCGAGACGTCGATAACGACTTTACGTTTTTTGTAGCTCTTGGCGAGATGGCGTGCGTGCAGGCTGGGCATAGGAATTAGGGAGTTGCTTCAGTTGATGAGGATTGGGCTGCACTGGATGCGGCATCAGGCTGATCATTGTTGGTTTCAGTTTTACCTGCTTTGGGTGGAATCACAATTTCGATCCGCTGGCCATCGCCGCCCGATGCACCGTTGCTGCCCGCCGCTTTCATCACTTCTTTTACTAAATCGTAATCGATATGCGGGCCACTCATGACCGCGCCGTTTTGCTCTACCGATGCATCTTCGATCAATACCAGATGCTCGTTGTTGGGGGTGTAAGTAATTTGTTTGGCCGCTGCGGTGACGACGCCTTGATCCTTTTCAGGCTGCTGTTGGAAGCGCGCCGGGCTGCCAGTGGCGATCATTTTTTCAACGCTGCTGTCGGGATTGGTGTGGATCACAATGGAGTCAGCCGAAATGACCAATGAACCCTGTTGGATTTTCACTGAGCCGGTGTAGGTGGCGACGCCGTTTTTCTGGTCAACGGTCAAATTGTCCGCCGAACCGCGGATAGTTTCATTTTTGTCGCCGGGCAGAGCCAGGGTAGTCGCACTGTAGCTGGCAAAAACGGCAGCCATCATCAGCGCAAATGGAACTAGGGCAAAACGGAATTTAGCGGGGATCATAAACAGCCTTAACCTGGGACTTTAACTGAAGCCGACTCTGCGCCAGGTCAGCATCCATACCTATTGCATCTATCTGGCCTTTAGCGCTGCGCATATTAACAGCTTTGTCAGTTTCCGCGAATTGTTCACTGGCGCGTACTTGCAGCTCGCGGGTGGTGATTTGGATTAACCCCTGGGTCGGCGTCTGCTGTTGGATCAGTACATTATCGAGCAGGCGGATCAGTTGGCCATTGGCTTCGCTGCGGCCAGTGTTGGCGCTGACCAGCCAGGGGGCATTGGCTTCGGTATCGTAAAATGCCATATCCGGGCGCTCGATCAGGGTGTAATCCGCATCCGAAGGGCCATCAGGATTTGCCTGAAAATGGGTTACTTGGGGGGTCGATAATTGATAATGCAGTTTGCCTTGGGCATCGAATTCGCGGGTTTCTACGGCTTTCATATAAATTTGTGGAAAGCCGCTGGCGTCATATTCGTAGCCCACCAGTTCTGCTTTCTGGCGCAACGAGAAAGCAAAAAAGCAAATCACCAGCGCGAAGGCGATTAGCCATGGCGCTGGCACATACTGGTGAATTCGATAAGCGCGCTGCAAAAGGTTCATCGTCTAACCTTCGCCGTTGTTGGCAAGATAGGGTGCCAAGGCGGCATCAAACGTCCCCTGGGCTTGCATTAGCAAATCGCAGGCGGCACGTACTGCACCTTCACCGCCGCGCTCGCGGCTCTGCCAATGGGCGCGTGCAGCGACACTGACATGGGCGTTGGCGACGGTAAACGCGAGTCCGACGCGGGTCATTACACCCAAGTCCGGCCAGTCGTCGCCCATAAAGGCAATTTCATCCAATGCGATCGGGTGCTCCTGCAGGATTTCCTGCAGTGCTTCCCATTTGTCTTCACGGCCTTGTACCAGGATATTAATGCCCAAATCACTCGCGCGGCGGGCGACCAGATTGCTGGTGCGGCCGGTGATGATTCCGACTTTAACACCGGTTTTCTGTAACGCTTTGATACCTTGGCCATCGAGCGTGCTAAAGGATTTAAACTCTTCGCCGTTATTGCCAAAGTAGAGGCGCCCATCGGTCAGCACACCGTCTACATCCAGCAATAAAAGTTTGATGCGGGCGGCGCGCTCGCGTAGTTCGGGGTTCATTCGACGGTTCCGTTTTTTTAGATAATACCTGCACGCAGCAGATCATTGATTTTTACGACACCCACCAGCGATTTTTGTTCGTTGGTGATAAGTAATACGTTAATTTTTGCTTGTTCCATCAGTGCGAGGGCTTCTGCTGCCAGTGTATTTTCACGCAGCATTTTGGGATGCGTATTCATCAGCTCGCCGACCTTGGCGGTGCGGATATCCACGCCTTTATCGATGCTGCGGCGCAAATCACCATCGGTAAAAATACCGAGTAAATTGCCCGCCGGATCCATCACGGTGGTCATGCCAAAACCTTTTTCGGACATCACCATGAGCGCATCCAGCATGGGGGTGTCGGGTGCAACGCGCGGGATGTCGTCGCCGCTGTGCATCACATCGGCAACACGCAATAAGAGTTTGCGCCCGAGCGCGCCACCGGGGTGGGAGAAAGCAAAATCTTCCGCGGTAAAACCGCGCGCTTCGAGCAGCGCAATCGCCAGTGCATCACCCATTACCAGAGTGGCGGTGGTGCTGGAGGTTGGGGCGAGATCGAGTGGACAGGCTTCGAAAACCACACTGATATCGAGATTGACTTCGGCTACTTCGCCAAGGGTAGATTGCGCGTTGGCGCTCATGCTGATGATTTTAATTCCGGCGCGCTTGAGTAGCGGCAGCAGGGTGACGATTTCGCTCGATGTACCTGAATAAGAAATGGCGAGCACGATGTCGTTTTTGGTGATCATGCCCAGATCGCCATGGCTGGCCTCGCCGGGGTGCACAAAAAAAGCGGGGGTGCCGGTGCTGGCGAGGGTAGCGGCGATCTTTTTACCGATATGGCCGGATTTGCCCATGCCGGTCACTATCACGCGGCCGGTGCAATTAAGGATGAGTTCGCAGGCAGCGGTAAATTGGCCATTGATACGCGCACTCAGCGCCGTAACCGCCTCGGCTTCCAGGCGGATGGTGCGCAAGGCGGAACTGACATAGTCAAAAGCAGCCATAAAACACTTCCAAAATAACGGTTTACGCCACTGGTGGCGGTACTAGGTGGGGCATTATAACTGGCAGGCTGGACAAGGCGAGGGATGTTTGTGACTTTTTTCCGGCGCGTGAGTTATGGCGGCGCAGATCTAAATGGTATAGTGCGCGCCGCAAACCTGCTCGCCGCGCCTCCGGTTTAATAAGCCGCCACATCCAATAAGCAACGCATAAAGAATGGCACCATAAGGAATTCGCGCTGTCTGAGTTCCGGTACTTTTTAGTCCGGAGCTTGGTCCGGGATATTGGTTTGGTCTCTGCATAAGGCCATCTCTGACTAATGACCATACATCAATTAATGGAAGGTTCTACGATGAAATATCTGCTCACCAAATTCTCTGGTGTTGTTTTCGGTTTAACGATGCTGCTCAGCACCAGCGTTATGGCACAGGCACCCGCCGCAGTGGCAACCCAATCCCCGCAAGTGATTGTGGAATCTGTTGCGCAAAAGTTATTCGATTTGGTTAAGGTGAAAAATGCGGAAAAAACCGCTGACGATGCTTACTTCGCACAAGTTGAAGGTGCACTTAATGATGTGGTGAATTTTCCGTTTATCTCTGCATCAGTCATGGGGAAAGCCTACAAACAAGCTACTCCGGCACAGCGCCAGGCGTTTCAAAAAGTATTTAAAGACGGCATGGTAAAGTCACTTGCCAAGGGTGTGCTGGGTTACGCGGATAGCAAGGTGACCATTGCCGGCGTCAACGAAGTTAATCCAACCCGTCATATTGTGAAGCAGGAAGTGGCGATAGAGGGCGCTTCGCATAAGTTGGATTACACCATGCGCAAAGAAAAGTCCGGCGAGTGGAAACTGATCAACGTAGTGCTCAATGGCGTTAATCTGGGGCAGTCGTTCAGCGGTCAATTCAAGGCCAGCCTCAAAAAATACAATGGCGATATCGACAAAGTGATCGCCAACTGGTTGGCGGATGCCTAATTAGCCAAAGTTGTCGATACGAAATTGAAAACCCCCAGCCAAGAGCTGGGGGTTTTGCATTCTGGAGTATGGGTTTTCGGGTGCGATATGAGCGGCATTCCGGTAAACTGCGCGCCTTATTTATTGTTGCAATCTACCTGTATTGCAATTTAGGCCAAATCACTGCCGAGTAACCTATGCAAGCTGAACAAATCAAAACGTTGATCGAAAGCCAAATCCCCGATTGCGACGTAAAGTCCGTAGATGTAATGGGCGACCACATAGGTCTGGTTGTTGTCAGCCCTGCATTTGCAGGCCTGACCCCCGTTAAAAAGCAGCAGTTAGTGCTGTCTACCCTGAGTGCGCAATTCGCTGACCGCAGCATCCACGCAGTGGATTACATCAAGTCCTTTACCCCCGAGCAGTGGCAACAACAGCAACAACAGTAATACCTCTATTTCGCTGGCACTAGCGCGGGCTAAGCCTGCATCTATTTTCTTTTTATATTCAGGGTTGTGATGGATAAGTTTTTGATTACAAGCGGCGGGCCGCTTACGGGTGAATTGCGTATTTCCGGCTCCAAAAATGCAGGCTTGCCACTGTTGGCTGCCGCTATTTTGGCCGATGGCGAAGTGCGTTTAAGCAATGTTCCCCATTTAAAAGATATGACCACCATGGTGCAGCTGCTGCGTACCCTGGGTTTGACGATTGAGATTCAGGGTGAGCACGTAGTTATTGTTGACCCCAATACCATCAGTTCCTATACCGCGTCTTATGAGCTGGTAAAAACCATGCGCGCTTCCATCCTTGTACTCGGGCCTTTGTTGGCGCGCTATGGCGAGGCCAATGTGTCCTTCCCCGGCGGTTGTGCGATTGGTTCACGCCCCGTGGATATCCACTTGCGCGGCCTTGAGGCGATGGGCGCAACGATTGAAATTGACGGCGGTTACATCCGCGCCCGCTCCAATGGCCGTTTGAAAGGCTGCCATTTCCTGATGGATATGGTCACCGTTGGCGGTACTGAAAACCTGCTGATGGCCGCGGTGTTGGCTGAAGGTAAAACCGTGCTCGAAAACGCAGCGCGCGAACCCGAAATTGTTGATCTCGCCAATATGCTCGTCGCCATGGGCGCAAAAATCGAAGGTATCGGCACTTCCAGTTTGACCATTTATGGCGTCGAAAAATTGCATGGCTGTGAATACAGTGTGATGCCCGACCGTATCGAAACTGGCACCTATTTGGTAGCTGCCGCAGCAACGCGCGGCAAGATCAAATTGACCCATACCCGCGCCGATATCCTTGAAGCGGTCATTTTAAAATTGCAGGAAGCGGGTGCTGATATCACCATCGGTGAAGATTGGATCGCATTGGATATGCACGGCAAGCGCCCCAAAGCAGTTAGTTTGCGCACAGCACCTTACCCGGCATTCCCAACCGATATGCAATCGCAATTTATGGCGATGAACGCGGTCGCTGAAGGTGTGAGCCACATTACCGAAACGATTTTTGAAAACCGTTTGGTGCAGGTTGCGGAATTGAACCGTATGGGCGCGCACATTGAACTCGAGCATAACACGGCAATCGTCACCGGCGTTGAGCGTTTGAAGGCGGCGCCGGTGATGGCATCGGATTTGCGCGCTTCCGCGAGTTTGGTGATTGCCGGTTTGGTTGCGGATGGTGAAACCCTCATCGACCGCATTTACCATATAGATCGCGGTTACGAAGCCATCGAGCAAAAATTCCAAAGCCTGGGTGCCAGCGTGCGCCGTGTAAAAGGCTCGTAAGAAGGTGAATAGCATGAGCCAGACACTGACCATCGCACTGACCAAAGGGCGTATTCTGGAAGAGACCTTGCCGTTGCTTGCCGCTGCCGGTATCGAGCCGCTGGAGGATATGGAAAAAAGCCGCAAGTTGGTATTTGAAACGACCCAGCCCGGTGTACGCCTGTTGTTGTTGCGCGGTGCGGATGTTCCCACCTACGTACAGTTTGGTGCGGCCGATATGGGCATCTCCGGCAAAGATACCTTGATGGAAAATGGTGCGGAGGGTTTGTACGAACCGCTCGATTTAAATATCGCGCGCTGCAAATTAATGACTGCCGGCGTAAAAGGTGAATCACTACCTGCCGGGCGCATCCGCGTCGCAACCAAGTATGTGAATATCGCCAAACAATATTACGCATCCCAAGGTCGCCAGACGGATATCATCAAACTTTATGGTGCGATGGAGCTTGCGCCGATTATGAATCTCGCTGATGAAATTGTGGATATTGTTGATACCGGTAATACCCTGCGCGCGAATGGTTTGGAACCGCGCGATTTTATTGCGGATATCAGTTCACGTTTGATCGTCAATAAAGCTTCAATGAAAATGAAGCACGTACAAATCCAAACGATTATCGACCATATCGCCAAGGCTGTAGCGGTCGATTAATTTTCTATACCATCCATTGCAAATGCCAATCAGTATTTGTGTGAGTAATAACCGATACTTGCACACACAAATATCTGCGTAGGATGGGTGGAGCACAGCGATACCCGTCATCTAAAAAATTCGTTTAGTCCTTTTATTAACACGAGCGAAACCATGTCTGACTCTATCATCACCCGTTTGGATGCAAGCCAAAACGATTTTAATCAGCGGCTGGATCAGCTGCTTGCTTGGGAATCGGTAAGCGATACCCGCGTTGCTGCAGTGGTCGATGATATTTTGCATCAAGTAAAAACACGTGGTGATGCAGCGGTAGTGGAGTTCACCAATAAATTCGATCGTCGCACAGCGCAAGGTATTGATGATTTTGTGGTTGCCCCCGCGCAGCTACAGCATGCATTAACCCAAATCACTACGGAACAGCGCACCGCATTGGAAATTGCGGCCGAGCGTATTCGTACATATCACCAGCACCAATTACAAAGTTCCTGGCGCTATACCGAAGCGGACGGCACAGTGCTCGGCCAACAAATTTCGGCGATGGAGCGCGTAGGTTTGTATGTGCCCGGCGGCAAAGCCTCTTATCCCTCCTCAGTATTAATGAACGCAATCCCTGCAAAAGTTGCGGGCGTTGATGAGTTAACCATGGTGGTGCCTGCGCCCGATGGTGAAATCAGCCCGATGGTATTGGCTGCAGCGGCAATCGCTGGTGTGGATCGCGTAATCACTATCGGCGGTGCGCAAGCGGTTGCGGCACTTGCTTACGGAACTGAAACTATTGCCAAGGTTGATAAAATTGTTGGTCCTGGCAATATTTATGTTGCCACTGCCAAGCGCGCGGTATTTGGCCAAGTAGCGATTGATATGATCGCTGGTCCATCCGAAATTTTAGTGATTTGCGACGGTTTGACCGATCCGGATTGGATTGCGATGGATTTGTTCAGTCAGGCGGAACACGATGAGCAAGCACAATCGATTCTGTTGTGCCCGGATGCAGAATATTTGGATAAGGTCGAAGCATCAATTAAACGTTTGTTGCCCACGCTTGCGCGAGAAAGTATTGCCAGTGTGTCATTAAAAAATCGCGGTGCGTTAATTAAAGTGGCCGATATGGTACAGGCAATCGCGGTGAGTAATCGCATTGCGCCGGAACATTTGGAATTGTCGGTTGCTGACCCTGAATCATTATTGCCTCAGGTTCGTCATGCGGGTGCCATTTTTATGGGGCGTTTTACTCCAGAGGCGTTAGGTGATTATTGTGCTGGTCCGAATCACGTGTTGCCCACATCAGGCACTGCGCGTTTCTCGTCGCCGCTGGGGGTGTATGACTTCCAAAAGCGCAGCTCGGTGATTATGTGTTCGGCAGCGGGTGCGTCGGTATTATCCAAAACTGCATCGGTGTTGGCGCGCAGTGAATATCTTGAGGCGCATGCACGTTCAGCTGAATACCGGATTCTCGATTAATTTTTATTGGTAATACTAAAATAAAAATGGGCGCTGATTGCGCCCATTTTTTTTTGCAAAAAATTTGAAAAGCACTAGGTTTTTGTTGGCGGGAAGGCGGCTATTGCTTTTATTTCCAATGCTTTTCCATCGCGAATAATTCTAAAAGTAATTTCGGCGTTAGGTTGAATATTTAAAAGAGAGTTAGTTACCGAATGATTGTTGAGGAGTGGCGTATTGTCGATATGGGTAATGTAATCATTGATGTGAAAACCCGCTTTTTCAGCGGGGCTGTCGCGATCAATTTCACTAATTAGGAGGCCTTCGGCTCCCATTTTTTGTGCAAATTCGAGTGTGGGTTGCGTTACGCCAATCCCAAGCCAGCCACGGCGGACACTGCCGAATTCCACAATTTGTTTTAGCGAATTCATCGCTTTATCAACCGGCACGGCAAAGCTGATCCCGAAAGAAGCCCCGGTTTCATCCAGCATGGCGGTATTGATTCCAATTAAATTTCCGTGTGCGTCAATTAATGCTCCGCCAGAGTTTCCGGGATTAATCGCCGCATCGGTTTGAATAAAATTTTCTGCGCTATTGATACCGAGGTTCCAACGGCCTGTTGCGCTTACTATGCCCTGGCTTACGCTTTGACCAACACCAAAAGGATTGCCAATGGCTAACACCACATCTCCCACTCGAATATTGTCGGAATTGCCGAGTGTGATTGCAGAGATGTTGTCGATCTGAATTTTTAACACTGCCAAATCATTGGTTTGATCTATGCCGATAAGTTCGGCCGAGGTTACTCGTCCATCGTAAAGCAACACGGCAATCCGGTCAGCGCCGTTAATGACGTGATTGTTGGTGAGAATTAAACCGGAGTTATCAACAATCACTCCTGATCCAAGCGTTTTTTGCATACGCTCTTGTTGCGGAATATTGGAGTTATTGTAGAGGTGGCGAAAAAATGGATTGTTGGAAAGGTTTTGGTTGCGTTGTACCACCCGTTTTTCGGTGTACACATTGACTACTGCAGGCGCAGCACGATTGACGGCATCCGCATAGGAGACAACCCCGGTATTGAGATTGTTATTGGCGTTTAGTGACGTTGGTTGCTGGCTTCCCCGCAATTGGGGAAAAAGTAGTAGTGCGAGCAACGCAATGATGACGCCTGCGGTAATGGGCCAGCCAACAAACTGCAGCAAGCGTTGTAGGATCATGCAAAGCGTCTCCGTCGATATTCTTATCAGCCAACAAAAACCCCGCAGGGCGGGGTTATACATTTATTTCGACGTCCTGTGCGCGATCAGCCAGCGATAGCTGCTTTATTCATTCATCAATAGCGATTGGCTTTACCGTCAAAGTCATAATCGTCAGCCGATTCGGTCGGCATACGTGCATTGGTGTGGTGGTCATCGCGCAAATCGTAATCTTCACTCAAGGTACCTTTGGCGCCAGGCGCTTTGGGTGCCCAGTCGCGCGGCGGCTCAATACGCTGCTCAGCGATGTAAGCTTTGCTGTCGCCACTGAGGTTGCTGTTGGCAGAGTCCAGAATTTGACGGCTGATTGCCGGAGTGGCCAACTTCAATGCGCCGCTCGCCAAATGCTCATGCACTTCGCGGTAGGCGTGGGTAAGGTTGTTCACCAATTGCGATGTTTGCGCAAAATGTTCGGCGACATCGCGCTGATAACCTTGCAGTGAACTTTCGGCTTCGTGCAGCCGCTGCTCAAGGTCGCGCCCGAGAATTTTTGCGCGGAATACATAGGCAATCGCTACACCAAGGCCAGCGCCAGCAAACAAACAAATCAAACCGGTAATGATTAAAGCACTGAATGAATACACGAAAATCTCCTGCTAAGCATGGCCGTGATCTGGGTG
>Ga0307408_100001352_pt1 | contig 18357 bp, 10 predicted proteins | sample 322Cmetagenome_FD_202116 | JGI IMG/M metagenome (GOLD analysis project Ga0307408, IMG submission 202116) | Maize rhizosphere microbial communities from greenhouse at UC Davis, California, United States - 322HYB-C-3 | ecosystem: Host-associated > Plants > Roots > Rhizosphere > Soil | place... | reverse complement strand
GCTCGCGCTGCCAGGGATACGTTGGCAGGCGGATAAAATTGGCTTGCTGGATGGCCTCAGGCCATTGCAGGTGGTAACCGGCGTTGAACAATTGGCCAAGGGATTCGAGAAAGGCGACAGATTCATCTTTTTTGCGTACCAGGCTGGCGATAACACGCCCCTGGATCTGTTTGTCGGCAAGGCATTCATTGAGGAAGTTACGGGTTACCGGGTGCGGGCCCACTTCAATAAAATGGGTATAACCATCTTCAATCATTTGGGTAATAGCGCGCTCAAAGCTCACTGGTTGGCGTACGTTTTGCCACCAGTAATCAGCGGTGAACGCGCTACCACTACTTCGACTTCCCAAGGCTGTCGAATACACCGGAATACTTTCCGGATGGGGGTGGATGTCTGCCAGCACGCGGTGGATCTCGTCTTTGATCGGATCCATTTGGTAGCTGTGATAAGCCACTTCCACTTGCAGCATACGGTTGAAAATGCCTTGCGCCTCCAGCAATTGGGAGATCTCTTCCAACTGCTCCTGGTTACCTGCAAGGGTTACGCTGGTAGCACTGTTAACGGCAGCAACAGAAACCTGGTCATATAAGCTGGTCAGTTCAAATGCAGCATCGCCACCCATGCCGATGGCGAGCATACCGCCGCCGCCTGCCAGGGTTTGTTGTAAACGGCTGCGTTGATAACTGACGGTGATTGCATCTTCCAGAGTTAATGCACCACACGCATAGGCGGAAGCTACTTCACCCACGCTATGGCCAACTACCGCTGCCGGGGTAATTCCCCAGGAGCGATAAAGTGCGAGTAAACCCGCCTGGATCAAGAAATTCGCGGGTTGGGCAATGGCTGTTTTAGCCATTTTGGAATCCGCTTCCGGTGCAAGCAGTTCGGCTTTGATTGACCAGCCTGCTACTTTGCTGAACAGCTCATCGCATTGGTCAATGACTTGCTGGAATACGGGTTCACGCGCATAAAGTTCGCGGCCCATTGCCCACCATTGTGGACCCATCCCGGTAAACACAAAGGCGAGGCGACGATTGCCCGATACATCAACAGCTGCTTGTACACTGCCTTCAGGGTGATCGCCCTGTATCAGGCTGCGCAGTTTTTCCTCAAGGTCCGTTTTGTTTTTAACGACCAGGCTCAAGCGCTCTTCAAGGCCGGATTGGCGATAGGCCAGGCTGTAATTTAAATCGTTCAACGAAACGTGTTGCCCTTTAGGGCTTTGCAAATAATCGAGTAACTTGCTGCAGCGTGCGTTCAGTGCTTTGCGGTTTTTGGCACTCAATGGCAGCAAATAATGTCCTGCCTGAGCGAGTGCTGGCTGAGCAGAAACGGGTGATTTGAATTCCTCCAGAATTACGTGGCCATTGGTTCCGCCATAACCGAAGGAGTTAACCGACGCCAGCCGGGTGCGTTCGCCTTCATTCCAGGCGCGTTGGCTGGTGGGTACCGCAATGCGACCACCGGCAAAATCAATATTGGGATTAGGATTGTTGAAATGCAGGTTGGGCAGTATTGCCCCGTGTTTGATGGAGAGCGATGCCTTGATGACCCCGGCCACGCCTGCGGCCGATTCAGTGTGGCCGAAATTGGATTTCACCGAGCCGACGAAGCAGGGGGTTTCCAACGCGCGACCCGGAGTAAACACAGCGGCGAGCGATGAAATTTCAATGGGGTCTCCCGCCTGGGTTCCGGTGCCATGGGCTTCGATATACCCGACATCCAGCGGATTGATCGCGGCCTCGCGGTACAGTTTTTCGATCAGGCGTTGCTGTGCTTCTGCGCTTGGGAAAGAAATACCGTTCTGGGTGTGGCCGTCCTGATTTACGCCGGTGTTGCGAATCACGGCATAAATGTCGTCCTTGTCGGCAATCGCCTGCTCCAATGTTTTGATAATGATGATGCCCGCACCCTCACCGCGCACATAACCGGCCGCGTCTTTATCAAAGGATTTACAGCGGCCATGGGCAGAGAGAAATCCGCCCTTGCTCATGGAAACCATATATTCGGGGCGAGAGATAACGTTGACTCCCCCCGCGATAGCGATGGAGCAATCACCATTGATAATGCTCTGACATGCGTAATGCATTGCCACCATGGATGAAGAACAGGCGGTATCCATAGTGACGCTCGGGCCTGTTAAATCGAATGTGTAAGACAAACGATTAGAGAGCATGGTCATGGTGACACTGGCCGCGGTGGAAGCGCTGATGGTTTCCACATTATCGCGGCCCAATTGGAGCAATAAGTTATCCAGATTAAATGCACCGATAAACACACCGGTATCAGAACCGCGTAAGCGCTCTTCGGTGATGCCGGCATCTTCAAATGCTTCCCAGGTCACTTCCAATAGCAGGCGCTGCTGTGGGTCTGTATAAGCGGCTTCACGTGGTGAAATGCCAAAAAATAATGGATCAAATTGATCCAGTGATTGCTGCAAATATCCGCCTTGTTTAACGCGCGATTTGCCCGGGCGTTTATCATTGGCATCAAAAAATTTGCGGTAATCCCAGCGGTTGGAGGGGACATCAACGATTGCATCTGTCCCCTTGCTGATGATGTCCCAGAATGTATCGGCTGAACTTATGCCGCCTGGATAGCGACAACCAATTCCGACAATGGCGAGTGAAGGACTATTTTTGTGCGTCATTATTACTTCTCCTATTAAGGCGCAGTCATTTCCCGATGCGAGGTTTATGCAGTGATTTGAATACTGGTGGCAATGCTGGCAAAAATATCTACCAATTTTTCAAGTTCTTCCCAGGTGATGTCTTCATATAAATTCAGATGGATTACCGACATCTCCGGTGGCAGCAGTGGTTGGCCAATCGCTGCCACAGCGACACCGAGTTGCAGCAATTTTTTCTGAACGGCCAGAGTGATCATAAAATCCGTGAAAATAAGATTGATGATGGGGCTCTGATAAAGCGTCGCGTTAAATCCTTGCTCAATTAACTTTCCAGTAAAAAATTCAGCTTTGGCGAATAATTCGGAGCCAGCTGTTAGACGGTTTGCGGTGAGATCCAATGCAGTGGATAAGGCCGCAAGCTGCGCTGCCGATAAACTGCCCGCAAACAATAAGCTGGTCGCCTGGTGGCGAATGTGCTCGATCACTTTGGTGTATGCAGCAACAAAACCTGCATCAATACCAACACCGGATAATGTGGAAGCAACAATCACATCAATCTGCTCGCTAACATCCTGTTGGGCGCTGAGGCCTAAACGATAGTGCGCATTAGGTGAATGTTTTCCGCATAAACCCAGGGTGAGTGATTCATCGACATAAAGTCGCGCACCGTATTGCTGTTTTAATTGCACCAGCGCTGCTATATCGGTGTGGTCACCAAACAATGGAAATGCACTCTCAGCAATAATCAGAATTTTCCGGCCGGTATTTTCGATAAGGATTGCTTCCAGAGCCGACAGGTCTTGATGCGCGAAGGTTTTTATTTCACAGCCGACAGGTCCAACGGCCTCCCAGATGCCGGGACTGGTTTGCTCATCCAGCACTACCAGGCAAGATGAATCGAGCAGTGGTGCGAGTGCAGTCTGGTGAATTAAATTTCCATTTGGCAGTAGTTGTACTGCTTGTTGTTGCACTGCTTGGGAAATTTTAAATTGCAACGCGCGCGTAACATCAGATTCACCGCTAAAAAAAGGTGCTCCGTTGAAGGTTGATTTGGTATTGCGCCAAGCGTTGTTCGCTGCGTTGATAACGTCGGAGTGCTGGCTGTAGCTAACAAAAATGCCACTGCTCAGTGGGAAGTTTACGGTTTCCGTATCAGGATAAAATCCGTACAGTCCGCCCAGCTTTAAAATATCTATATCGTAATTGGCTTCTACTTTGGCAAAGGCATCATTGGTGGTGTAGTCAACCACTTTTTGTGTGAATATGGATTTATATTCATCGGCGGTCATGGTGTCCAACGGCCAGCTTCCAGCAGCGTAATAATTTAATTCGGGCGGTTGCTCAATGGCATCGGTAATCATGCGATTCACAATAGGGGTGAAATGCGAATTTTTTTGATGCTTGATGAAGTACACCAGTGGTTGCATCTTTGCGCCCAATAATTTTTTAGGCGTATAGTTGGTCATACCTAATTGCATGCGTTGCTTGCCAAGAGCGATTGCACGTTTTAGTGAAATCATCGAGGCGGCGCGATAAAAATTGGCTTCACGGTATTGCGGGTAATCATAATCCACCCCCCAATCTGCCATGTGGTAGTCTTCAGTTCCAATCAGGCTCCACATAAAAGCAACGAGCTTGTCCTCAGCGTAAAATAAAATCACTTCACTGTTGTTTTCCAGGCGTACACCTGCCTCGTAAAAGAATGCTTCATCCAGCTGCTCACGGTTGTAATCGTCGGATGATGCGTTCACATTGCGCCACAGGTCGGCCATTTGTTTGGCCAAATGCTTGTAGTCAGATGTGATTTCAACGCGTATGCCAAAATCTTCTTCTATCTTTAATGCGGTTTTGAGTTTGTATCTGTCTTTACTGTTTAAACTTTCCAAATAGCTCTCTATTGAATCCCAGCGAATGTCGATGACGGCATTGGTGAATCCCGCAGAGGGTGCATAACCCAGCGGCACCAGGATTTTTTCGTAAATGCTGTATTGCTCCAGGGGTACATCGCGAAATACCAGCAAATCCAGATTTTTCTCGGTCGCAATAGTTTGTAATTCGTTGTGAATCAATGGGATTATCTGCGCAAGATGATGCACATCTTTTACCGCAATTCCATCGCCATTCATGGCAAATAAACCGCACTCCGCCATGGATAAATGCAGATAATCCGGTATCCAACTTTTTATCAGGCGGCGTGCGTGGGGGGAGAGGTTTTTATCGAGGGATGCAAAATCCATTGATACTTCGTAAAGATTGGCTTTGCCGATGTAATGGTTGCCTTGCTCGAATGTCAGGTAGTGACACTTTAAGTTGTTTACACGTGACAACTCAAATGTTTGCAGCACATTGTGCTTTAAGCCGGTGGCTCGCGGCACTACCGCGTCCCATTGGTGCTCGGGAATATCAAGAATTGTGTCGAAGCGTGTGCAACTGGTTTTGGTGATAACCGAATCAATAACGTCCATTATGTATACCTCATATGGTCAAAAATATTTTTCAGTAGCTGTCGGCCTTAATTAACTTCCTTTTTTGTAAAAAGTAAATTTTTTTCAAATTGGTTTTTGATCTGATTTGGGATAATTCCGGCGCAAAAAAATAAACCATGAAAACCACAATGTCAGGGAGATTCCTATTGCTGCGAGAATGGCAGGAGTTGGGTTAGCTAACGAACTCTTTGAGCCGGCGTATGCAGCAATAAACGAATACGGAATAGTCGATATGCTGTAGTACACCATAAAGCGGAAAAATGACATTTTGTTTGCACCTGCCAAACAAGCGACGACTTCCGGCAAAATTGGCAGCGCACGACACATTAAAATTATGCTGGCACTGTGCTCTGAAAAAATGTGTTGCATTTCTGTAAGTTTGTTTTGGTCTTTATATATTTTTAAAAGGATTTTCGGGCCAATAGCCCAGCAAATCCAATATCCGACTATACCTGCCAGCATCATTCCGGCCGTTGAGGCAAGGCCTCCTCCTAGCCATCCCAAAAAATAACCAGACAAAATACAAATTGTTAAATTGGGTACTGCAATAAAAAGATCAGAGAACAATAAAATGATGACCGCCAGTGCCACATATATTGGATTTATTTCTGCAGCCATCGTCAGCCATGTCCGGACATCATCGATAGTTAAAATGCCGGTGGCTTTTATCACAACAAAAGTGGATGCAAATATAGTTGCCAAAATAAGTGCGATTGTTATCAGTTGCTTCATAAATAACTCCGTTATCCGGCTTTCATGATTGCAGCCATTAGGCTGGGGCTAATTCGTGACACCAACGGAATTAATTTTGCCTTCCCTACAAAAATTTCCTCATCATCATTTTCAATGCCTTTGATAATGGCATTGGCTGCACTGTCGGGCGATATTTTCCCTTTGCCTCGTCCATGGGTCATAGGTGTATCCACTAATGGCATTATCGCTTCAAAGACCTTAATGGGGGTTTCTTCCAGTTGATAGCGAAAGCTCTGGGTGAAATTGCGCAAGCCCGCTTTGGTGGCGCAGTAGACGGCTGAATTCTTTTTTGGGTAAAGCCCCAAGCCCGAGGTGATATTGACTATAGCGGCTGGTGCTTTCAGGTTAAGTAATGGGCCTAGCATAAGCGCACAAATCCTGATGGGCGCCATAAGGTTTACACTGATTTCGTTTTCGATACTGTCAAAATTAAAATCTTTGTCCAAAAATGTTGGCGTTGATTGAATTCCCGCGTTATTAATCACCACGGAAATATCGGGATGGTTGTTAATTATTTCACTGAATGTTTTTTCCAGGTCTATTTTGTTTGCAAGCGCGCATTTGTAAGTGTGCACATTGGGGAATTCGGTCTTTATTTTTTCAAGATGTACCGGGTTGCGGGCAATCACAATAATGGTTTTGCTTGTTGTCGATAATTTTTTTACCAGTGCGTATCCGATGCCTGAGGTGCCACCTGTTATGAGTAATGTTTTGTCCTGTAAATTCATATTTCCATGCAATCCTGTATAAAGACTAAAGAGTGGCGAATTGTATGGTTGCAAAAAATTATTAATCATTAACTCCGGTTAACTTAATTGTTAGAAATGACGCCAACATGCTAATTTAAAATTGTCGTCTCAAATTTTGACAATAATTAAAATGCCAATTAATGTGTGGCCTCTTTAATAAAAGAGGCGTGACCTAAAGCCCGAATTTTTGGTGGGAGTTATTTTTTGAACGAACAATTGAAAAAATTAGGTAGTGTTCGCCATTTTCCCAAAGGAGCATTTTTGTTCAGGCAGGGGGATAGTGGTGGCAATTTATTTTTTATTCAGAGCGGATTGGTCAAAGCCTATTATGAAACGCTCGATGGCAAGGAGTTTATAAAGTCATTTGTGACTGAGGGCGAATTTATTGCCAGTATGCAGGCCACAGTCGCGGGGAATCCGAATTCATTTACCGTGTTGAGCCTTGAGGATTCGGTGGTCATTGATATACCTAAACAAGCAGTGCTGAATTTGGTTACTAATAATCCAGGTTTGACTGATGTTTTAAACTCCCTGTTGTTGAAGTTGGCGATGAAAAAAGAACGGCGTGAGTACGAGCTATTATGTATGTCGCCAGAGGAGCGCTATTTGTTATTTTGTGAGCGGGAGGCCGCCTTGCTCGGGCGTTTATCGCAAAATGATATAGCGCGATACCTCGGTATTACCTCTGTTGCATTAAGCCGCATTCGCAGGCGTGTGGGCTTTTTGATGGATCGCCCATCGAAGTAGGCATTCGGCGAAATAGCGGAAAGCTATTTACTCCCAAGGGCGCAAAAAACCTCTCTGGCAGGGCGTAAATCCAGTACAATGCGCGCCTTTCTTTTTGTCATTACCCCATGCCGAGGCTCTTCCCACTATGTTAATCCTGCGTGGCGCTCCCGCTCTTTCCAGTTTCCGTACGCAAAAACTCCTGGCCAACCTGCAACAGCGCGTCCCTGCGGTGACCAGTGTCAGTTCCGAGTTTGTGCATTTCGCCAACGTCGCTGCGCCTTTAAACGCTGGGCAGCAGCAAGTATTGCAGCAACTGCTTACCTACGGCCCCAAAGTCGAGGGCGAAGTGAGTCACGAGGGCGAACTCTTTCTGGTGGTGCCGCGCCTTGGGACTATCTCCCCTTGGGCATCCAAAGCGACTGATATCGCCAAAAATACCGGCCTTGAGCCAGTGCGCCGCATTGAGCGCGGCATTGCTTATTACGTGACAGGTGCGATTTCAACTGCCGATCGCGCTGCAATTACTGCACTGTTGCATGACCGTATGGTTGAAACTGTGTTCGACAGCCTTGAAGCTGCGGAGCAATTATTTGTATCCCAGGCTCCGGCTCCGCAAACTTCGGTAGATATCCTCGGTGGTTGCCGCGCGGCGTTGGTTGCCGCCAACAAATCCCTCGGCTTGGCCTTGGCTGAAGACGAAATAGACTATTTGGTTGATGCCTTTAAAACCCTCGGCCGCAATCCCGTCGATGTTGAATTGATGATGTTTGCCCAGGCCAACTCCGAACACTGTCGCCATAAAATCTTCAATGCCTCCTGGACTATCGACGGCGTAGAACAAGAGCGTAGCCTGTTCAAGATGATCAAAAACACCAACGAAGTGGGCGGTGAAGATGTGCTCTCGGCCTATGCCGATAATGCCGCGGTTGTTGTTGGTCACGAAGCAGGGCGCTTTTACCCCAATCCGGATACCAAGGCCTACGAATACACCAACCAACCGATTCATCTATTAATGAAGGTTGAGACGCACAACCACCCAACGGCGATTTCCCCCTTCTCGGGTGCCGGTACTGGCGCTGGCGGTGAGATCCGTGATGAAGGCGCGGTAGGTCGCGGTTCCAAACCCAAAGTGGGCTTGAACGGTTTTACCGTGTCCAACCTGCAAATTCCCGATTTCGTCCAGCCGTGGGAACAGAACTACGGTAAGCCGGGCCGCATTGTGACCGCGCTCGACATCATGCTCGACGGCCCTATCGGCGGTGCAGCGTTCAACAATGAATTCGGTCGCCCCAATATCTGCGGCTACTTCCGTACCTTTGAAGAGAACTTTGACGGCGAGCGCCGCGGTTATCACAAGCCAATTATGCTGGCCGGTGGTTACGGCAATATCAAAGCTGAGCACATTGAAAAACCGCCTTTTGCGGCTGGCTCAAAATTGGTTGTACTTGGCGGCCCAGCTATGTTGATTGGTTTGGGTGGTGGTGCGGCATCGTCTATGGCTTCCGGCTCTTCGTCAGAAGATCTGGATTTCGCTTCTGTACAACGCCAAAACCCGGAAATGGAGCGCCGTTGCCAGGAAGTGATCGACGCCTGCTGGCAATTGGGCGATAAAAACCCGATCGCCTTTATCCACGATGTGGGTGCGGGCGGTTTATCCAACGCCTTCCCTGAATTGGTGAAAGATGGCGGCACCGGCGGCAAGTTCGAGTTGCGCAATGTGCCCAACGATGAGCCGAGCATGAGCCCACTGGCGATTTGGTGTAACGAATCGCAAGAGCGCTATGTATTAGCGATCAAGCCGGAAGACTTGCCGCGTTTTGAGGCTATCTGCCAACGCGAGCGCGCGGCCTATGCGGTAGTGGGTGAGGCGACTGACGAGAAACATCTGCTGGTTAACGACAAACATTTCGATGCAAAACCGGTCGATCTTCCAATGTCTGTGCTGTTTGGCAAGCCGCCGAAAATGCACCGTACTGCAGATAAACACCAAGCGGTAACCACCGCATTCTCAACCGCTGGTATCGAATTGAAAGATGCTGCTGAGCGCGTGCTCAAGCACCCGGCAGTCGCCAGCAAAAACTTCCTGATCACCATCGGCGACCGCTCGGTTACCGGTATGGTCGCGCGCGATCAAATGGTCGGCCCATGGCAAGTGCCAGTTGCCGATGTTGCGGTGACCACCGTGAGTTACGACAGTATTAAAGGTGAGGCCATGAGTATGGGTGAGCGTACACCGCTGGCGCTGCTCGATGCTCCTGCATCCGGCCGCATGGCAATTGCTGAAGCCATCACCAATATCGCTGCCACCCGCATTGAGAAACTCTCCAACGTAAAACTTTCCGCCAACTGGATGTGCGCTGCTGGCCACAAAGGCGAAGACGAAAAACTCTACCGCACTGTGCAAGCCGTGGGTATGGAACTCTGCCCTGAATTGGGTATTACCATTCCGGTGGGTAAAGATTCCATGTCTATGCGTACCGCATGGAAAGACGGCAATGAAGATAAAGCCGTAACCGCTCCTTTGTCGCTGGTAATTTCCGCGTTCGCGCCGGTAGTGGATGTTCGCCAAACCCTGACGCCGCAACTCAGAACCGACAAAGGCGATACTGAATTGTTGCTGCTCGATTTGGGCAACGGCAAAAATCGTTTGGGCGGATCAATTCTCGCGCAGGTTTACAACCAACTGGGTGATATTCCCGCTGATCTGGATTCAGGCGCACAACTCAAAGGTTTCTTTAATGCGATGCAAGCGAGCCTTGCCGCCAATGAATTGCTCGCGTATCACGACCGCAGCGACGGTGGTTTATTTACCACGCTCGCTGAAATGGCGTTTGCCGGACACACCGGTGTTAGCGTCAATCTGGATGGTTTGGGTGCAGATGCCTTGGCCGTTTTATTTAACGAAGAGGCCGGTGCTGTTGTACAAGTAACACGCGCAAATTCTGCTGCAGTGCAAGCCCGTTTTGTTGCCGCAGGTGTGAGTGTGAAAGCGATTGGTAGCTTGAATGCAAATGATGCATTGGTGATCGCGCAAGGTGTGAATACCTTGTTCAATCAACCGCGTGCGCAACTGCAATCACTTTGGGCAGAAACCAGTTATCGCTTGCAAGCGTTGCGCGATAACCCGGCTTGCGCCAAATCAGAATTTGACGGCATTTTGAAAACGGATCCGGGCTTGAGTGTAAAACTCAGTTACGACATCAATGAAAACGTTGCAGCACCTTTTATCAACACCGGTGTACGTCCATCCATCGCCGTATTGCGTGAGCAAGGTGTAAATGGTCACGTCGAAATGGCAGCGGCATTTGATCGCGCAGGTTTTAATGCGGTTGATGTACACATGAGCGATTTGCTCTCTGGCCGTGTATCGCTGGAAACTTTCAAAGGTTTGGTGGCCTGCGGTGGTTTCTCTTACGGTGATGTGCTGGGCGCAGGTGAAGGCTGGTCAAAAACCATTTTGTTCAACAACAAAGTGCGCGACGAATTCGAGCGTTTCTTCCATCGCAATGACACTTTCAGTTTGGGTGTATGTAACGGTTGCCAGATGATGGCGAATCTGAAGAATATAATTCCTGGCGCAGATCATTGGCCGCGTTTTGTGCGCAACCTGTCCGAGCAATTTGAAGCGCGTTTCAGCTTGGTACAGGTCCAGGAATCATCTTCAGTTTTATTCAAAGGTATGGCCGGCTCACATATGCCAGTGGCAGTTGCACACGGCGAAGGTTACGCAGAGTTTGCCAATGCTGATGCGTTGAAAGCGTGTAATGAGAGCGGTACTGTTGCGATGCGTTTTATCGACAATAATCTCAATGCAACCGAAACCTATCCTGCTAACCCGAATGGCTCGCCCTTGGGGATCACCAGTGTGAGCAGCAAAGATGGTCGCACCACTATCATGATGCCGCACCCGGAGCGTGTATTCCGTGCAGTAAGTAATTCATGGAAGCCGGACGATTGGAAAGATGATGGTGCCTGGTTGCGTTTGTTCCGCAACGCGCGCGTGTTTGTACAGTAATTATTATTGTGCATTCGCAACTATCTATAAAGGAGGCTTCGGCCTCCTTTGTTTTATCCCGTTTTTGTTTCGCCCGCTAATCCTCAGCTAATCCCCACCTTTCCCTCAAGTTCCATTGCGTGCTCAGCAATAAGCTATCCATCACAGGTTCTGATATGGATCTGTTAAACCTCGAACTCAATGGAGATACAGCATGAACACGAATTTATCCACTCAAGTACTGGATGCACCAGATTTTGATGCGATCAAGCAAAAGCAGCAAGCCATGTGGGCATCCGGCAACTACAGCAAAGTAGGTAGTACTTTACAAATTACCGGCGAAAGCTTGTGTGAAGCAATGGATGTAAGCAGTGGCGAATCGGTACTCGATGTCGCTGCGGGCAATGGCAATGTGACTTTGGCAGCGGCACGACGCTACTGCCGGGTGACCTCGACGGATTATGTGCAGGAATTGTTGGATCAGGGCAGGGCGCGTGCCGACGCAGATGGTTTGCTTGTTGATTATCAACAAGCGGATGCGGAAAAACTGCCTTTTGCGAACACCTATTTTGACAATGTGGTGTCTACCTTCGGTGTGATGTTCGCGCCCAATCAAGCGCAAGCGGCAGCAGAAATGTTGCGCGTTTGTCGGCCGGGCGGAAAAATTGGTCTCGCTAATTGGACACCGGATGGATTTATTGGTCGCTTGTTTAAAATTGTGGGTCGCTATGTCTCGCCTCCGGCTGGAGTGCAGTCTCCTGCTGCCTGGGGAACACAGGAATTTTTGCAAAAGCATTTTGGACATTCTGCTGGCGATATAACGGTGACAACCAAGTCGTATGTGTTTCGCTATCTGTCTAGCGAACATTGGTTGGATATTTTCCGCAATTACTATGGGCCAGTACACAAAGCGTTTAATGCATTATCCAGCGAGCAACAACACGCATTAGCTCAGGATATTACCCAGTTGATCAATGAGTTGAATCTCGCTAAAGACGGCAGCGTGAAAGTGCCATCAACCTACCTGGAAGTTGTGATTACCAAAAAGCGTTCTTAAGGAAGTGCGATAGATTTGAAAAAATCGATTCGCGTTGGTTAGTTATTTGGGAAAAAACGCAATAGATCAGGGTGATCTATTGCGCCCCAAATCAGATTTATAATTGCGCCCGTTGCAAGCCGTCTTTTAATGAAGTTTGTAAAACCTCATCAATAAAAGGGAATGCGCTAAAAAAATGGAGGGAGTTTGCATCTGGTTTGCGTGCTTTTACGCGCGCGCACCAATATTGTGTTTTTTTCACATCTCCTGCCAGTGCATGGATGGCAGCGGCAATCATAAAAATCAGGAAGTGTGCTCCCGGTGTGGTAGCTGCTTTTTCCGCCCAATAAACCGCATTGGGTAAATCGCCCAAACGCAAATAGCTAAACGATTTGAGTGCGTAATTTCCATATAACAAAGGATCTAGCGGACTTAAATGTAATGATCGCTCGGTATTTTCCAGTGCCAATGGTATTTTGCCTTGCATCACTTCGCAGAAAGCGCGGGAATAATGCCCCTGTGCAAAATTGGGGCTGAGCGCGACGGATCTTTCCAGCCAACCCAACCCGAGTTCTGTTTCACCACTCAACCAAAAAGATCGCCCCATATTGTAATTAGTAAATGGGTCGAGAGAATCCAATTCCACACTCTGCTCTGCCAATCGGCGCGCGTCTGTAACTGCTTTGTTTGTATTACTGTCGTAGCGTAAAAATGCATCCTGAAACCGGGTGAAAGATAATCCTGCATAAGCGCGAGCGAAGCGCCGATCCTGATTAATTGCTTGGGAAAAATAATGCGCCGCCTGCGAATTATCTTCAGGCGTAAAACGAAACATATAGCGCAGCCCCAAATGATAATTTGCCCAAGCGTCTAAATTTTCAGGTGAACATACATCTGCCAGATTGGCTTCATTCAGTGGGATATACATTTCTAACGAAGAAATCACACTGGCAATAATCGTTTGGCGAATTTGATGTAGCGCATCCGGTTTCACTTCAAAGCGCTCCGCCCAAATGACATCTGCGTTTTCGCAATCACAGAGTTCAACGGTAATCACTCGCAGATGACCAAGCGCCTCAACCGAGCCGCACAATGCATAGCGCAAATTGAGTTGTTGGCCAATACGTTTGAGATCAGGAGCTGGCATGCGAAATTGAAAGGCGGTGCCACGGGCAATTACCCTGAGCCAGCGCAAGCGGGACAGTGCCTGAATTACATCATGCGCCATGGCCTCGGCTATAACAGAATCCTGTGGTGCGATGAGCAAATTCTGAAAAGGCAAAACAATAATTGAAGGCTTGCCGTGGAAAATGGATTGTTCAGGAAGTTGTGTTGCGGAGTTTTCTTGAATGTTCGGTGTTGATAAAGCGGTAATTAAAGATGAGCTTTGTGTTTGTTTCTGGTTAGCGTCAATGACATCGGCTACAAACCGAAGGCCTCTTCCGCGCAGGGTTTTGATATAACGCTGTTGGTTGCCGTCATCTTGCAGTGCTTTTCTAAGTGATTTCACACAGGTGGTGAGCGCTGAATCCGAGGTAAAGCGCCCGCCCCAGACTGCATGAATAATCTCATCCTTGGTGACCACCCGCTCCCGATTCGCAATCAAAAACACCAGTAAAGCAAATGCCCGCGGTTCAAGTGCAATATTTTCAGCACCCCGCATAAGCTCGGAGTTGGTGTCCAGTGTGAATTGATCGAAGATGAGTTTCATGGCGCAATCGTAGCTATAGGTCTGACAGGGAGCAACTTGTAGGTTGGAGACAACAGGTCAACCTACAAAATATTACAAACACAGCTGCGGTGCCAGTGCTCCTTGGTATTGTTCAAAGATATGGCAGGTTGGTTGCAAAGGGTGAAGGCTATGCAGAATTTGCAATAAAACCAATAACTCCCGCCACCAAAAATAACCCCCACGACAGCGCAAGCAGCACCCAAGGTAACCGGGAATTGGTTTGTGTATTTATGTTTTCTTCTTTTTCATCTGCCGGTTTTTGTTGCACCAGTTGATTGGATAATTGTTTTACTTTTTTAACCCGTTTATCCAACTCGCGTGTTTTTTCACTCTGCTGCCGCAAAAACATTTCCATTCCCCGCTGGATGCCATTAGCAATCGCTTTGGTTTCAACCGGAGTTTGGCCTTCTGTTTTTATAGTGTTGGCGATTTTCAACGCTTCAGCGCGAAGATCGCGCGCGTCTTTTTTCTGTTTGGTTTTTGTTGCTGCGGGTTGTGTCATAACCTGGGTCTCAAATGTCGCTGGGTGAACAGTGTCAAACAAAAATCTGCATTTCCTCGCCAATTTTTTTGCGCATCTCCATCAATTTTATGGCGGTTGCATGTTGCGTTTTATCTTCATCAGTTTCCGGTATCCACGCAGGTACTTGGACGGGTTGGCCTGATTCATCCACGGCGACCATGATGACTATGCAATGTGTTGTCAGGCGGCGGTTGAGGGATTTGGGGTCGCAGGCATTCACTTCTATCGCGATATGCATGGATGATTTTCCGGTGTAGATAATTTTTGCGCTGACCTCGACCAGATTGCCTACATGAATGGGTGATACAAAACGAATCCCGCCTGCATAGACGGTAACGCAATAGCGGCTGCTCCAGCCAGCGGAGCAGGCGTAAGCCGCGAGGTCGATCCATTTCATGACGGCGCCACCGTGAACTTTGCCGCCGAAGTTAACATCCTGTGGTTCTGCTAAAAAGCGCAGGGTGATATCGCGCTGTGGGCTGCTCATGTTGGTGCCTCTCTCTGGATAATCGTTGGACTGGTTGGGAGGATAAATCACTTTGGCGTTTTAATCACTCCATCTCGTGTAATACCTACTCAACTTGCTCTTGCGTAATAGGCTGTAATAACTCATTCACGAATCGCCAACTAGGCTGTTTAAGTCTAGTGTTATCGACAGGGCGGATCATTCAAGGATTTGTCTTTATCGTTGCTGATACATTGGTATCGGCGTGATTATTTTTCTGCTGAAGGATGAGATTATTCATTATGCAAAATAAATTTAAAAAACATACCCGTGTAGCTTTAAGCGTCGCTGTTTTGTGTGCAACTGGTTTTGGTGCATCCAGTGCAATGGCTGCGAACGAAAAAGCAGCAACATCGTCAGCGGCTGCTGTACCTTGTGCTGCTGATCCCACCTGGTTTACTGCACCCAGTATGCCCACTGAAGTGAAACAGAGCGCAGGTGTTGGCGATTCAACCTTCTGCGATTTTTACCAGTTCTCCTGGCAAACCTTTGCTTATTTAATGGCGCAATCCAAAGCTGATCCGAAAATCCGGAACTTTGAAGACACTAACCAGTATCACGAACTTGAAGTCAATGCCGATGGAACACCGGCAAATTCTTGCGATGATAAACATGATGCCCATACGTTTTTTATTCGCACCAGCAAACCGGAAGCGGCGGGCACTACTGTTGTGATTCCCGAGCGCATCGGGCAGGCAGGAGGTGGCGCGACTATTTATGACCAGAATGGCAATGTGGTCTATTACGATGTGCGATTTAGTAAAAATATGTGCGATGTCAACGGCATCAAACAACAACAAAATTTTCCCGGCGGCACCACCGAATTAAAAACTGCGTGGAAAGTGTTAGGTAAGGGTGATGATGCCAGCAAATATATTACGGTTGATGCGCAAATTGGTTCGGAGAAAACTACCACCACATTGGGAATGATTGGTTTCCATGTTGCAGTGGCCACACCGGATCACCCTGAATTTGTGTGGGCGACCTTTGAGCATAAAATTAATGCCCCCGATTGTTCAGCGCCTTCCACGGCAACTGGTTGGTCGTTCGCGAGCCAAACTTGTACTGCCGATTTGCAGAGCAAAGATCCGCTAGGCATTGTGCAATGCCGTTTTAATAATCCTTCTGCGAAAAAAAAGATTACTGGCAACCCAACCGAAATTTGCCGCGAATACCCTTACGGTTCTGCTGAAGGTGATCTGAAATATTCGGAAAATGTCAGTGATATCCAATCAGTAAATGCTGGCGTGCAGCCGTATCTAACGGGTAATTTTTCGGTGCTGACGAATTATTTTAATGTGGGTGCACTCTGGGTTAGCGATATTACAAAAGACTCGAATATCCCCAATAAAACCGGCTTGGAGCAAATTCCCAATCAGCGCGGCTCTTTGCGTTTGGCTAATACGGTTGCTGAAACGGAATATCAGGCAGTGAATATGGATCCGACCACAACATTTATTTCCAATTGTTTTGGTTGCCATAACTACACCGGCACAGCGTCTCCTGCTTCCGGAAAAAATACGACGTCGGGCAGCTTGAGCCATATTTTTGATGATATCGCTATAGGTTCCGGCCAGTGTTTGGATGTGCAGGCAGCAAACCTTATCAACAACCAACAGCAGGCAAATGCAAATTGCCCAACCACCTGTGGTAATTCTTCATCGCAATTTAAATGGAATGGGCAATGGACAAATCAGGATGCAAAAACCGGTCAGCAGTTACCTATGACAGTCTGTGGTTGTTGCGGAAAATAATTCACGTTTAATGTTTTGGCCCTGCTTCCTTACTAAAGCCCGCGTCTTTCACGAGGCGCGGGTTTTTACTTTTATCTGGTTGGGATGATTATCCTAATTTAATCCATTTATTAGTATTTAGTCTGTCCGCTTTATTAATATCACCGTTTCCCCTCTTTATATTCCAAAATAAATGTAACCGTTATCAACTTGATATTATCTTACTTTGTAAACGTATACATTACAAAAAGTGTGTATTTAATACCCAAAAATATATTATCCGATAAAAAGAAATGGCGAGTGATTGCAAATATTGTCGGTGACTATAATAATAAATTTAGGCAATCCGTAGGATGCCTATTCCCCATGCTTGCCACTGCATTGTGGTGGCTTTTTTAACGAATAGGTTTCCTGCGGTTGTCGCCATAAAAAAGTACTTATAAAAAATTAGCTCTGCAGCTAAATCCCATCGGCATGTTCGCGTCCCTAATACCAATAAAAACGAATTAAGTTCATCACAATAAAACCTGGGAATAGCCATGAGAACATTCACTCTTAATCCGCTTGTGTTAGCCATTGCCGTTGCATCGCTGGCACCAGCAGTTCATTCGCAAGATTCGCAAGACAGTACAGTTGAAGAAGTTGTTGTTACTGGCAGTTTCCGCGACAGTCTGAAAAATGCACTGAATTTAAAGCGTAATAGCGCTGCGTCAGTTGACAGTATTGTTGCTGAAGATATCGGTGACTTTCCCGATAACAACCTCGCTGATGCGATGCAACGTATTCCTGGCGTGAACATTGACCGTGTTGGCGGTGAAGGTAAACAAATCAGTGTGCGCGGTTTAAGTGCTGACTTTAGCCGTGTGCGCATTAACGGCATGGAAACAATTGCTGCTGGTTATGGCAACAAGGCGCGCGCTTTCGACTTCAATATTTTCGCTTCTGAATTGTTTAGTCGTATCGATGTTAAAAAGACTCAATCTGCTGAAATGGAAGAGGGGTCATTAGGAGCAACAGTAGATTTATTTACTGCGCGCCCACTTGATTCTGACGGTCAGACTTTTGCGATTGGTTATTCACAAGGTTACAACGATCTGTCTGAGTCAAGCGATCCTCGTATAACGGCTTTGGCTAATCTTGTGAACGATGAAGGCACTCTGGGTGCGTCTTTTTCGGTTGCCTACTCTGAACGTACAGTTGCGCAGCAAGGGCACAACTCCGGTCGTTGGGAAGTGCTGGGTTCACCAACAACCGGTACAAACCGTTGGGCAAATGCTGCTACATTGCCAGCAGAAGTTAACGCTGCAAATATTCCTCGCTTTCCACGTCAACTAGACCGTGAAATTGGTCTTGAGCGTTTGGGCATCACCGGTACATTACAATGGCAAATTGCTGATAGCTCTTCACTGACGTTGGACGCAATGCATGCTGATTTGGGGTACACCCAAAATGATTTAACGCTTACTCCTATCTCATTGGCGCGCACGG
>Ga0307408_100001351_pt1 | contig 18359 bp, 9 predicted proteins | sample 322Cmetagenome_FD_202116 | JGI IMG/M metagenome (GOLD analysis project Ga0307408, IMG submission 202116) | Maize rhizosphere microbial communities from greenhouse at UC Davis, California, United States - 322HYB-C-3 | ecosystem: Host-associated > Plants > Roots > Rhizosphere > Soil | place: USA... | reverse complement strand
CGACAAGCTGAAAGCGCCGATCCTGTGCTTCGTCGGTCCTCCGGGCGTCGGCAAGACCTCGCTGGGCCAGTCGATCGCCCGCGCGACGAACCGCAAGTTCGTGCGCATGGCGCTGGGCGGTGTGCGTGACGAGGCCGAGATCCGTGGCCACCGCCGTACCTACATCGGTTCGATGCCGGGCAAGGTGCTGCAATCGCTGGCGAAAGTCGGCGTGCGCAATCCGCTGTTCCTGCTCGACGAGATCGACAAGATGGGCGCGGACTTCCGTGGCGATCCCTCGTCGGCGCTGCTCGAGGTGCTGGATCCGGAACAGAACCACACGTTCTCGGACCACTACATCGAAGTGGACTTCGACCTGTCGGACGTGATGTTCGTGGCGACCTCGAACTCGTACAATATCCCGCCGGCGCTGCTGGACCGGATGGAGGTGATCCGCCTGTCGGGCTACACGGAAGACGAGAAGACCTCGATCGCGCAGCGCTACCTGCTGCCGAAGCAGATCAAGAACAACGGCTTGAAGGAAGGTGAAATCACCATCTCGGAAGCCGCGATCCGCGACGTGATCCGCTACTACACCCGGGAAGCCGGCGTGCGCTCGCTGGAACGCGAAGTGTCGAAGATCTGCCGCAAGGTGGTCAAGATGCTGCTGCTGAAAAAGAGCGAAAAGAAAGTCGCTGTCACGCCGAAAAACCTGGACAAGTTCCTGGGCGTGCGCCGCTACGACTTTGGCGTGGCGGAGAAGCAAAACCAGGTGGGCCAGGTGGTCGGCCTGGCGTGGACCGAGGTGGGCGGCGATCTGCTGACCATCGAAGCGGTCACCATGCCGGGCAAGGGCAACGTGATCCGCACCGGCACCCTGGGCGACGTGATGAAGGAATCGATCGAAGCTGCCCGCACCGTGGTGCGCAGCCGCGCCAACCGCCTCGGCATCAAGGCCGAAGTGTTTGAAAAGAGCGATATCCACATCCACGTGCCGGAAGGCGCGACGCCGAAGGATGGTCCGTCGGCCGGTATCGGCATGACGACGGCGCTGGTGTCGGTCTTCACGGGCATTCCGGTGCGCGCCGACGTGGCGATGACGGGTGAAATCACCCTGCGCGGCGAAGTATTGCCGATTGGCGGCTTGAAGGAAAAGCTGCTGGCGGCGCACCGTGGCGGCATCAAGACCGTCTTGATTCCCGAGCAGAACGTGAAGGACCTGGCCGAGATTCCGGACAATGTGAAAAACAAGCTGGAAATCGTGCCGGTGCGCTGGATCGACAAGGTGCTGGAAATCGCACTGGAACGCCAGCCGGAACCACTGGTGGAGACCCCGCCGGTGGAAGCCGTGGCGGCCGCGCAGACCAAGGTCGACGGGCAGGGCGAAGTCGTCAAGCACTAAAACCCGGCCGGTGTTGACCGCTTATCCGGGCCACTAAGCCACAAACAGGCGCCAATTCGGCGCCTGTTTTCATTTTTACTGGTGTTTTCGCCAGTGTTTCCCTTGACACAAGCCTTTCCCGGCTTGTCTAATACCGCCTGAGATTTTCTCTGCTACCTCTCAGTCGCCGCTGGCTGAAAACGGTATAAATGATATAAACCTTTGTGACGGGGACTTTTGTGAACAAGACTGAATTGATCGACCATATCGCTGCTTCCGCTGACATTTCGAAAGCTGCTGCCGCCCGCGCCCTGGACGCGATGATCGATGGCGTAACCACCACCCTGGCCAAGAACGACAGCGTCACCCTGGTCGGCTTTGGCACCTTCTCCGTGAGCGAGCGCGCAGCCCGTACCGGCCGCAATCCGCGCACCAAAGAAGAAATCGTAATCGATGCCGCCAAAGTTCCTAAATTTAAGGCTGGTAAAGCCCTGAAAGATGCTGTAAACTAACGGACTTCGGTGAGCGGCGGTACTTCGGTACGCTGTGCGCCGGGCAGTTAAACGGGGCGGTTAGCTCAGTTGGTAGAGCGGATGCCTTACAAGCATTAGGTCGGGAGTTCGACCCTCTCACCGCCCACCATGTTTAACGATTGTTGTGCCTTGTATTTGCTGGAGTGGTAGTTCAGTTGGTTAGAATACCGGCCTGTCACGCCGGGGGTCGCGGGTTCGAGCCCCGTCCACTCCGCCAACCAATACGCAAGGCCGACACTACCAGGAGTGGTAGTTCAGTTGGTTAGAATACCGGCCTGTCACGCCGGGGGTCGCGGGTTCGAGCCCCGTCCACTCCGCCAAGAACACGAAGCCCCCGCCGCTGAAAAGCCGCGGGGGCTTTTGCTTATTTGGCATTTTTGACATTGTTGCCGTTTTGCCTTGCCCGACCTTGCACGCGCACGGTAGAATCGCGTGCGCGGGCGGACCCAGGGTCCGCCTTTGCCATTTCACTCAACATCATTGGCGGACCATGTTTGAATTTATACGCACGCATCAAAAACTGATGCAGATCCTCCTGGCGATCCTGATCGTGCCGTCGTTTGTCTTCGTCGGAGTCAGTGGTTACGACAGCGCTGGCGACAGCGCCAACACCCTGGCCAAAGTCGACGGGCATGCGCTGACGCGCCAGGAATGGGAGCAGGCCCAGCGCAAGCAGCTGGATAATTACCGCCAGCGCCTGGGCCAGCAATTCGACCAGAAAATGTTCGATACGCCCGAGTTCCGCCAGCGCGTGTTGGATGACCTGATCACCGAGAAAGTCATCATTGCCGAAGCGTCGCGCAACCACCTGACGGTGTCGCAGGCCAAGCTGCAAAAGATCATCCTGGACGCGATCAAGGACGTGCCGGGCATCTTCAAGGCCGATGGCTCGATCGACGTCGACGTCTACCGCCGTATCCTGGCCCAGTCGCAAGGCTTGACGCCGGAAGGCTACCAGCAACTGGTGCTCAAGAGCGAAACGTCGCAGCAGGTCGGCGGCTCGGTGGCGCTGTCGGGCTTCGTGCCGCGCGCCGTCGCCAAGCAAGTGTCGGACTTCGGCGCCCAGGAGCGCGAAGTGCAGGAACTGGCGCTGCCGGCGCAGCAATTCATGGACAAGGTCAAGGTCACCGATGAGATGGTGAAGGCGTTCTACGACAAGAACGCCAAGCTGTTTGAGACGCCGGAACAGGCGAAGATTGAATACGTGGTGTTCAATTCGGCCGCCGTGTCGTCGCAAGTGTCGGTCTCCGATGAAGAAGTGACGGCCTATTACAACGCCAACACCAAGCGCTTCACCGCGCCGGAAGTGCGCCGCGCCAGCCAGATCATGGTGGCCCTGAAGCCGGGCGCCAGCGGCGCCGACAAAGCCGCGGCGAAAGCCAAGGCCGAAGCCATCCTGGCTGAAGTGAAAAAAGCGCCGGCGGATTTCGCCAGGATCGCCAAGGCGAAGTCGGAAGATCCGGTGTCCGCGCCACAGGGCGGCGACATGGATGTGCTGGACCGCGCCTCGCTGCCGAAATCGCTGGGCGACGCCGCCTTCGCGGCCAAGCAGGGTGACATTGTCGGCCCGGTGGAAACCGAATTCGGCTTCCACATCGTGACCATCACCTCGCTGAAAGCCGAAGCCGTGAAGCCGCTGGCGGAAGTGAAGGAAGAAATCGCCGCCGACCTGAAAAACCAGAAAGCCGGCAAGAAATATACGGAAATGGCGGAAGCCTTTACCAACACCGTGTATGAACAGGCGGACAGCCTGAAGCCGGTGGTGGACAAGCTGAAGCTGGAAGTCAAGAGCGCCGACAACGTGAGCCGCACGCCATCGCCGGCGGCGGCCCAGGCGCCGTACAACAATGCGAAATTCCTGGCCGCGCTGTTTACCGATGAAGTGCTGAAGAACAAGCGCAACACGGAAGCCGTCGAAGTCGCGCCAAGCACCCTGGTGTCGGGCCGTATCGTCGAATACAAAGCCGCCGCCAAGCGCCCGCTGGCCGAAGTGGAGCCGCTGATCCGCCAGCGCGTGCAGGTCGAGGAAGCCGTCAAGCTGGCCAGGAAGGAAGGCGAAGCCAAGCTGGCCGCCGCCAAGGCCAGCGGCTCGGCCGAAGGCTTCTCGCCCGCCAAGCTGGTATCGCGCGCCAATCCTGCCGGCCTCAACGGCGCCGCCGCGGCGGAAATCATGAAGGCCGACGTCAGCAAGCTGCCAGCCTATGTGGGCGTGGAAATCCCTGGCATGGGTTACGGCGTGTACCGCATTGGCAAAGTCCAGCAGCCCGCCCAGCAGGATCCGGCGCAGCGCCTGGAAGAGCAGCAGCAGATTGGCAACATGCTGTCGCAGCAGGAACTGTACATGTACGTGGACGCCCTGAAGCAAAAGGCCAAAGTCAAGATGCTGGGCAGCGTGGCAACGCCGGCCAAGACCGACGCCGCCAACTAAGCCGACGCCGGCTAAAAAAAAACCGCTGAGTCAAATCAGCGGTTTTTTTTATCAATGAATCGAGGGGATCAGGCGGTGTGTAGCGCCAGGGCGGCGGTGTGGAAGTCTTGTTCGGTGATGCCGGGCAGGTCCAGCACCTGGCCTTGCGCCAGTTGCGGGAAATTGCGGTGGATCGAACGCAGGTAGGCCGGGTCGTAATGCTCGGCCAGCAGCGCGTCGACCAGTTCCGGCATGCGGCCCGCGTTGGCCAGCGCCTGCCAGGCGGCGATCCTGTCCTTGCCGTGCAGGGCGGTCAGATAGCTCAGCTGTTCGTTCAGCGCCCGCGGGTCCTGCGTGAAGTGCGCGTAATCATCCATCAGCAATTGCACGCGGTGCGCGCGCGGCAGTTGCAGCGCGATACACGGCGAAGTGCGCATGCGCTCGATCAGCGCGGCCGGCACCCGCAACTCGCCGACTTTCCTGCTCTCCGATTCCACGAACACGGGGCGGCTCGGGTCGAAGCGGCGCAGGCGGTCCCACACCACGCTCTCAAACATTTTCTGCGACGGTTGCGGGTGGCTGGGGATGCGGCCCAGCACCGAGCCCCGGTGCGCCGCCAGCTGCTCCAGGTCCAGCACCTGGGCGCCGACCATGTCCAGCGTTTGCAATAAACGGCTCTTGCCGCTGCCGGTGGTGCCGCAAATCACGCGGAAATCCAGGGCCGGCGGTTGTTCCAGCGCCGCCGCCACGTAATGCCGGTACTCCTTGTAACCGCCGTTCAGCTGCACCACCGGCCAGCCGATCTTCGCCAGGATGTGCGCCATGGCGCCGCTGCGGTTGCCGCCACGCCAGCAATACACCAGCGGGCGCCATTCGCGCGGCTTGCCCTGCCACAGCGTGTCCAGGTGCTTGCTGACATTGCGCGCCACGATCGCGGCGCCCATCTTCTTGGCCTCGAACGCGCCCACCTGCTTGTAGGTGGTGCCAACCAGTATCCGCTCGGCGTCGTCGAGCACCGGGCAATTGATCGCGCCCGGCAAATGGTCCTGCGCGTATTCGGACGGGCTGCGGACATCGATCAGGGTGTCGAATTCGTGCAGGCGGGCGGCGATGTCGTCGAACTTCAGTAACTCGGGATATTTCATCAGGAATACTTATTTGGATTTCAGTAGCGGCTGCAAATGCGGCCAGATATTGCCCAGGATGATGGGATGCGCCTTGGCCAGCGGGTGCAGGCGGTCCGGCTGGAACAGTTCGGTCTTGTCGGCCACGCCATCGAGCATGAACGGCGCCAGCGGTGCCTTGACCTCGCGGCTCAGGGCGCCGAACATGGCAAAGAACTTGTCCGCGTAATCGCGGCCATAATTGGGCGGCATGCGCATGCCGACCAGCAGGACCTTGGCCCCGGCGCCATGCGATTGCTCGACCATGGCGCGCAGGTTCGATTCGGCGGCGGCCACCGGCAAGCCGCGCAAGCCGTCATTGGCGCCCAGCTCGATGATGACGATGTCCGGCTGGTGTTTCTTGAGCAGCGCGGGCAGCCGCGTGCGGCCGCCGCTGGTGGTTTCGCCGCTGACGCTGGCGTTGACGATGTCCGCCTCCAGCTTGGCTTGCTTGAGCTTATCGCCCAGCAATGCGACCCAGCCGGTGCCGGCGGCCAGGCCATATTCCGCCGACAGGCTATCGCCCACCACCAGGACTTTTTTTGGTGCAGAATAAGCGCTCGGGGCCATGCCCAGGCACAGTGCCGCGAACAGCGGCAGCCACAGCGTGTGGCGCAGACGACGAATACATTCCAACATGCCTGATATGTCCAATCCGATCAATGATGATGATTCCAGTCCACGCTTGGCCATTGCCGTGACCGGTCTCGGTAAAACCGTGGCCGATGCCAGCGGGGAACTGACTATTTTGCACAGCGTGGATTTTACCGTGCAACACGGTGAAACGGTCGCGATTGTCGGCGCCTCCGGCAGTGGCAAGTCCACCTTGCTGGGACTGCTGGCTGGGCTCGATACGCCAACCAGTGGCACCGTCATGCTGCATGGCACTGACATCTATGCGCTGGACGAAGACGGCCGCGCCGCGCTGCGCAAAGCCAAGTTGGGGTTCGTGTTCCAGAATTTCCAGTTGCTGGCGCACCTCACCGCGCTGGAAAACGTCATGCTGCCGCTGGAACTGGCGGCGGATCCGGCCGCGAAGAGCAAAGCCCAGGCCATGCTGGCGCGGGTGGGATTGTCATCGCGCCTGCGTCACTACCCGAAATTCCTGTCCGGCGGCGAACAGCAGCGGGTGGCGCTGGCGCGCGCCTTTGTCGGCGAGCCGCCGCTGCTGTTTGCCGATGAACCGACCGGCAGCCTCGATGCGGCGACCGGCGATGCCGTCATAGGCTTGATGTTCGAGCTGAACCGGGAAAAGGGCTCGACCCTGGTGCTGGTGACGCACGATCCGGCCGTTGCCGCGCGTTGCGGGCGGGCCATGACGATTGCCGCGGGGCGGCTGATATAAGGGATGTGTTCAGCGCCCGTGCATCTGCACCATCCGGTTCAACGCCGTGCGGATGGCCGGCACCAGTTCACTGGCGGTGACGCCGATCGGCCCCAGCCCCTCGGTGACCAGCACATCGGCCGCCATGCCGTGCAGCCACACGGCGGACAGCGCCGCTTCCCACGCGGGCCAGCCCTGCGCCAGCAGGCTGCCGCACAGGCCGGCCAATACGTCGCCGGTGCCGGCCGTGGCGAGGGCGGGATTGCCGGTGGTGTTGATGACGGTGTGGCCGTCCGGCCTGGCCAGGACCGTGCCCGACCCTTTCAAGACCACCATCGCGCGCAGCCGCGCCGCCAGGTCGCGCGCGACGCCGGGCCGGTTGCATTGGACTTCGCCGGCGGAGATGCCCAGCAGCCGCGCCGCTTCCAGTGGATGGGGCGTGATGACGGTGGGCGCCGCGCGTTCCGCCACCGTCGCCTGCAGCGCGGCGTCTTGCGCCAGCAGGTTCAGCGCATCGGCATCGAGCAGCAGCGGCGCGCTACTGCTTACGGCCCGTGCCAGCACGGCGCGGCTGTCTTCGGTGCCGCCCAGGCCAGGTCCGGCCACGATGACGGCGCCGTCCAGGTCGAACTCCTGCGCGCGGCGCAGCATCAATTCCGGCTGCATGCTGTCGTACGCCGGCGGCGTATCGACATGGCAGGCATAGACCCGGCCCGCGCCGGACAGCAGCGCGGCCCGCGCCGCCAAGGTAACGGCGCCCGCCATGCCCGGCGCGCCACCCAGCACCGCGACATTGCCATAGCTGCCCTTGTGCGTGTCATGGCGCCGCTTGCGCAAGTGGCGCGCAAAGAATTTCACGTCGTTCAGGTGGCAGCGGGTGGACGGGTACAGCGCCGCGTCGAGGTCGAGCCGCGCGACCTGCACGTCGCCTGAGTAATCCCGTCCCGAACAGGTGTGCAGGCCGGCCTTGTCGGCGATAAAGGTGATGGTATGCGTCGCCCGCACCGCCACGCCATCGGAGCCCGCATGGCGACCGACGATGGCGCCGGTGTCGGCATCGAGCCCGCTCGGGATATCCAGCGCAAAACGGTTGCACGGCAGGGCATTGACGGCCTCCACCAGCGCGCGCATCTCGCCTTCGATGGCGCGCGACAAGCCAATGCCGAACAGGCCATCGATCACCAGGTTCCAGTCCTGCTCCGCCAGTGCTTCCGGCGCCAGGTATTCGAACCTGGCCTTGCTGGCGCGGGCGCGCTGCAGGGCCGCCTCCCGCTCCGGGCTGCAGTGGCCGCCCGGCTCTTCGCAGCCGAAATGCCGCACGCTCACTTGTGCACCGGCAAAGGCCAGGTGGGCCGCCACTTCCAGCGCATCGCCGCCGTTGTTGCCCGGACCCGCCAGCACCAGGACCCTGGCGCGGCTGGTGGAAAACGGCAGCATGTCCAGCGCCGCGTTGGCCGCCGCCTGGCCGGCGCGCTGCATCAGCGCACCGGCCGGCAAGTGCTGCGCCGCGGCATGTTCGATGGCCCGGATTTCAGCGACGCAATACAGTGGATTCATGTACGTGTTTCCGTGATGAGAGTGTTTCATTCTAACGCCAAATTCCCATGGCGGATCGCCATGTTGGCACTACAATAAGCCCTTCAACATTCCCGGGGAAGTACATGGACTGGCAATTCTGGATCGACCGTGGCGGCACATTTACGGACATCGTGGCGCGCATGCCGGACGGCAAACTGCGTACCCATAAGCTGCTGTCCGAGAATCCCGGGCAGTACCGTGACGCGGCGATTGCCGGGATACGCCACTTGCTCGGCGTGGCCGGCGGCCAGCCGGTGCCGGCGGCCCGCATCGAAGCCGTGAAGATGGGCACCACGGTGGCGACCAATGCGCTGCTCGAGCGCAAGGGGGAACCGACCGCGCTGGCCATCACGCGCGGCTTCCGCGATGCGCTGCGCATCGCCTACCAGAACCGCCCAAGACTGTTTGAGCGCCATATCGTGCTGCCGGAATTGCTGTATTCCCGCGTGGTGGAAATTGACGAGCGCATCGGCGCGCACGGCGACGTGGTGACGCCGCTCGATGAGGAAGCGGCCCGCGCCGGACTGCGGGCGGCGTTCGACAGCGGCCTGCGTTCGCTGGCCATCGTCTTGATGCACGGCTACCGGCACAGCGCGCATGAAGCGCGGGTGGCCGACATCGCCCGCGACATCGGCTTTACGCAAATTTCCGTGTCGCACCAGGTCAGCCCGATGATGAAACTGGTGGCGCGCGGCGACACCACGGTGGTCGATGCCTACCTGTCGCCGATCCTGCGCCGTTATGTCGACCAGGTGGCCAGCGAACTGCCGGGCGTCAACCTGCAGTTCATGCAGTCGAACGGCGGCCTGACCGATGCCCGCGCATTCCAGGGCAAGGACTCGATCCTGAGCGGCCCGGCCGGCGGTATCGTCGGCATGGTGCGCGCCAGCCGCCTGGCCGGTTTCGAGAAAATCATCGGCTTTGACATGGGCGGCACCTCGACCGACGTGTCGCACTATTCGGGCGAATTCGAGCGGGTGTTTGAAACCCAGGTGGCCGGCGTGCGGATGCGCGCACCGATGATGAGTATCCACACGGTGGCGGCCGGCGGCGGCTCCATCCTGCACTTCGACGGCAGCCGTTTCCGCGTCGGTCCCGACAGCGCGGGCGCCAATCCGGGCCCGGCCAGTTACCGCCGCGGCGGCCCGCTGGCCGTCACGGACTGCAATGTCATGCTGGGCAAAATCCAGCCCGAACATTTCCCGCAACTGTTTGGGGCGAATGGCAAACAAATGCTGGACCGCGACACCGTCAAACAGCGTTTTACGGAGCTGGCGGCCCGGATCCGCGCCGCCACCGGCAAGCCGATCGGCGCCGACGACGTGGCGGCCGGCTTCATTGAAATCGCGGTCGGCAACATGGCCAACGCGATCAAGCAGATCTCCGTGCAGCGCGGCCACGACGTCACCGAATACACGCTGACCAGCTTTGGCGGCGCCGGCGGCCAGCATGCGTGCCTGGTGGCCGATGCGCTGGGCATGAAAACCGTGTTTATCCATTCATTGGCCGGCGTGCTGTCGGCGTATGGCATGGGCCTGGCCGACCAGGCCGCGATGCGCGAACAGGCGCTGGAAATGCGCATGGAAGCGGGGATCGAGGCGGCGCTGCGCGAGCGCCTCGATGCGCTGGGCCGGGACGCCCGGGCCGAATTGCTGCGCCAGGGCGTGGCCGATGAGCGCATCACCCTGATCGAGCGGGTGCACCTGCGCTATGAAGGCACGGATTCGGCGCTGATCGTGCTGTTCGATGGCCGGGATGGCATGCAGGCGCAGTTCGAATCGGCCTACCGCAAGCGTTTCTCGTTCCTGATGCCGCACAAGGCGCTGATCGTCGAAGCGGTGTCGGTGGAGGCGGTGGGCGCATCGGACGCGCCGCCGCCCCAGGCGCCGGAACAGTTGCCGCGGGAAGGCGGCTTGCGGGCGCACAGCATGGTGCGCATGCACGGGGCGGGGCGGTGGCATGATGCGCCGCTGTTCCGCCGCGAAGACACGCGCATCGGCGACATCGTCAACGGTCCGGCCATCATTGCCGAAGCCAATGCCACCACGGTGGTGGAGCCGGGCTGGCAGGCCCGGGTCACGCCGCAAGACCACCTGGTGCTGCGCCGCGTGCTGCCGCTGCCGGAACGGCGCGCCATTGGCACCACGGCCGATCCCGTGATGCTGGAAGTATTCAATAACCTGTTCATGTCGATCGCCGAGCAGATGGGCCTGCGGCTGCAGGCCACGGCGTATTCCGTCAACATTAAGGAACGCCTGGACTTTTCCTGCGCCATCTTCGACGCGGACGGCAACCTGATCGCCAACGCGCCGCACATGCCGGTGCACCTGGGCTCGATGGGTGAATCCATCAAGACGGTGATGCGGGAGAATTTGGGTGAAATGCGTGCGGGCCGGATGGCGCCGGGCGATGTGTATATGCTTAACGACCCGTATAACGGTGGCACCCACTTGCCGGACGTGACGGTGATTACACCGGTGTTCGACGCGGCGGAACAAACGATCCTGTTCTATGTCGGCTCGCGCGGCCACCACGCGGACATCGGCGGCACCACGCCCGGCTCGATGCCGCCCGATTCGCGCAGCATCGATGACGAAGGCGTGCTGATCAACAATTTCAAGCTGGTCGACGGCGGCGACGGCGGCCGCTTGCGCGATGCCGAGGCGCGCGCGCTGCTGGCCGGCGCCAGATGGCCGGCCCGCAATCCCGACCAGAACATGGCGGACTTGCGCGCACAGATCGCCGCCAACCAGAAGGGTGTCGACGAATTGCGCAAGATGGTGGCGCACTTCGGGCTCGACGTGGTGCAGGCCTATATGCGGCACGTGCAGGATAACGCCGAGGAAGCGGTGCGCCGCGTGATCAGCGCGCTGCATGACGGCAGTTTCACGCTGCCGCTCGACAATGGCGCGCGGATCCAGGTCGCGGTGCGGGTGGACCGCGAAGGCCGCGGCGCGGAAATCGATTTCACCGGGACCTCGGCCCAGCTCGACAACAATTTCAACGCCCCGTCCGCCGTGTGCATGGCGGCCGTGCTGTACGTGTTCCGCACGTTGGTCGACGACGATATTCCCCTCAACGCGGGCTGTTTGAAACCGCTGCGCGTCATCATTCCGCCCGGCTCGATGCTGAACCCGCACTATCCGGCCTCGGTGGTGTCGGGCAATGTGGAAACCTCGACCTGCATCACCAATGCGCTGTATGGCGCGCTGGGCGTGCTGGCGGCATCGCAGGGCACGATGAACAATTTTACGTTCGGCAATGCGCGCCACCAGTATTACGAAACCATCAGTGGCGGTTCCGGCGCCGGCGAAGGCTTTGACGGCACCTCGGTGGTGCAGACCAACATGACCAATTCGCGCCTGACCGACCCGGAAGTGCTGGAGTTCCGCTTCCCGGTGCGGCTCGACAGCTATGAGATCCGCGCCGGCTCCGGTGGCGCCGGGCGCTGGAAGGGCGGCAATGGCGGCATCCGTAAAATGCGCTTCCTGGAGCCGATGACGGCGGCGATCCTGTCGAATAACCGCTTGTATGCGCCGTTCGGCATGGCGGGCGGCGGCGATGGCGACAAGGGGCGCAATTACGTTCTGCGCGCCGACGGGTCGGTCGAACAGCTGGGGCATATTGGTAAAACCGAGATGGGGGTGGACGATGTGTTCGTGGTGGAGACGCCGGGTGGCGGCGGCTTCGGCCAGGCCTGAGGCGCGCAATCCGTAGGGTGGTTTTGCCGGGGGCGCCGAGCCAAAGGCAAAGCCACCGTGTGTGCGTTGCGATGTTGCGGATGCCGAGCAGGCAGGGTGGCTTTCGCTGGGCTCGGCGCCCCCCACGAAAACCGCCCTGCGGAATCACGATACAGGCGGGTTTTGGGTCGTGGCCGCTCAGGCCGTGGTGGAAATGCCGTACTTGCGTTGCGTGCCGGAATACAGCTGCACCAGCCGGTCGAACTCCGCGTTGTCCCCATCCATCCGCGCCAGCCGCTGCAACAGCACGCCGGCTTGTTCGCCGGTGCCGGCCTCCCAGCCCAGTTCGTCGAGCTGGCGCACCATGGCGCCGATGGTGGCGTACAGCACCGGCAGGTTGTTGGGCGCCTTGCGCAGCGCCAGGCTGAGGGTGGACACGGCGCTCCGGTGGTCGCCTTGCTCCATCTGGTGGGCGGCGCTGTCGAGCAGCTCGCCGACCTGCAGGTTGACGGTTTCGCCGACGCCGCGCGCCAGGTCGTGGCGGCCGGCCTTTTCAAACACGCCCACCGCGTCTTCCAGCGACAGCGCGTCGTCATCGTCGTTCATCATGCCGATCACGACACCGGCGGCGTCCTTGTCCAGCTTGTATTGCAGGCACGAATCCACCAGTCCCAGGCGGATGCGGCGCGACAGGCCGCGCGCGCCAACCACGGCGGCCACCGCGGCGTTCAGTTCGGAAATCGCGGCGTTGCCATTGCCCATGCTTTCCAGCAGCAGCGCCGAGGAAATCGCGCGGCACGCTTCCAGGTTGTCATTGCCGCGCAACGAGCGTTCCAGGTCGCGGATCACGCCGCCAGCCTGGTTCGGGTCGCCTTTCTTGATCAGGGCCTTGACCAGGTTGACGTGGTCTTCCGGGTCGCGGAATTCCGAGTACTTGGCTTTCGCCACCACTTGTTTGAACGCTTTTTCGGAGACCGCGGGATCGCCCGCGTCATACGCCACGGTGCCCAGGTGGCGCAGGCGGTGCACCATGTGCGGTGAAATCGCGACCGCTTCCTCCAGCACCCGCTTGGCTTGCGCGGTCTGGCCCAGCGCTTCGTGGGTGCGCGCGAGCAAGTCGTAGGCCGCCATGAATTTCGGGTTTTGCCCGATCAGCTTGTCGAGCGTCAGCACCGCTTCATCGTAGCGCAGGGTGCCGAACTGGCAGCGCGCCAGGCCCAGGTGGGCCCAGCCGATCGAACGCCCAGCCAGGATGGTGTGGTAAATCAGTTCGGCTTCGCCCAGTTCGCCCAGGCTGTAATGCAATTCGGCGCGCAAGCGGGAAAATTCCGTGGCCAGGCGCGGATGGCTGCCTTCGCCGGCGCGGCTGGCGGTGATCGCTTCGCGCACCATGCCCTGGTCCAGCAATTGATAGACCGGCGCAAAGGCCGCGCGGCGCCCGATCGCGCGCGCAATGCGCTGCAACAGGATTTCCAGCGTGAACGGCTTGAGGATGTAATCGTTGGGCGCCAGTTCGGCCGCGCTGACCACCTTGCTGTACGCCCCTTCGGACGTCAGCATGAAAAAGATCGACCAGCGCGAGAGGATATCGTGCAGGCGCAGGTCTTCCAGCAATTGCTGGCCATCCTGGCCGCCGTCGCCGACGCCGCCGGAGAGGTCATATTCGCACAAAATGATATCGTACTGCTTCTTGCTGATCTGGCGGATGGCGGTGCCGGCCGTCAGCGCATCCTCGATACGGACAATACCTGCCTGATTCAGCATGCCGCGCAAGTTGGTGCGCATGGCCTGGCTGGGGTCGATCAATAAAACGTTTAATTCTGCGTAATCCTGCATCAGCGACTTTCAACGGGGGCTGGCTGGGTTTGCACCGGTGATTGCGGTGCCGCCGTAGCCGGGGGAGCGACATTGTACTTCTGGCGGGCCGCCTGGTACTGGGCAATCAGGCCGGCCAGCAGTGGATGGGCGGGGTTGTCTTCACGGATGCGCTTGAGCAGGCCGGCGGCCTGCGCGGCCAGCGGGCCGTCCCAGCCCAGGTCGGTAATCTGGCGCAGCATGGCGGTGGCGGCCACCGTCCACAGGCCGGTATTGTCGGGGCGGCGGCGCAGCGCTTCGTGCATGACGGCCACCGCGCCGCGCAAATCGCCGGAACGGGATTTTTCCGCCGCCTTGCGCACCATCGCGTCGACTTCGGAATCGACTTTCTTGCCATAGCGTTCGGCCATGTCGGTGCGTCCGGCTTTCTCGCACAGCGCCACCACTTGCGCATCGGTGATGCCGCTGCCGGCATCGGCCGTCAGGGCCGAGAACAGGGTATTGGCCTGGTCGTCCATCTGGTTCGACATCAGTGACTGTGCCAGGCCCAGCTTCAGCGTGTTGGAGACGCGCGCCTCGCCCAGGGCCGCCAGCGCCGTGGTCAACTCGGCAATCGCACCTTCCGCGTTGCCATTCATTTCCTGCACCAGGGCCGAGGAAAACGCGCGGCAGACATCGACATTCGGGCTGGCGCGCAGCGAACGTTCCATGTCGCGCACCACGCTGGCCGCGCCATTGGCGTCGCCTTTGGAAACCAGGGTCCGGACCAGGTTCAAATGGTCTTCCGGGTCGCGGAATTCCGAATATCTGGCCTTGGCGACCACCTGCTTGTAGGCTTTTTCAGCGCCTTCCACGTCGCCGGTGGCCAGCGCCACTTCACCGAGGTTGCGCAGCCGCCCCACCATGTTGGGGGAAATCGCAATGGCGTCCTGCAGCACGTGCTTGGCGCCTTCATCGTTGCCCTGGGCGCGGTGCACCCTGGCCAGCAAATCATAGGCCGCCATGAATTTCGGATTGCCGGCGATCAGGGTTTCCAGCGCGGTTTGCGCTTCCGCATGGCGTTTCAATAAATGCATGCAGCGCGCCTGTCCCAGCTGGGCCCAGCCGATCTGCTTGGTTTGCAGGATGGAAGCGTAGGCCAGTTCGGCGGCGGCGATCTGGCCGGTCGATTGCAGCAATTCCGCGCGCAGCCGGGCGAAGTCGGCGGCATAGCGCGGTTGCGCGATCTCGGCGGCGAGGCAGGCGGCCACCGCCTCCTTGACCTTGCCCTGGCTGATTTGCTGGTAGACCGGCAGGAAAATGGCGCGCCGCTCGATGGCCCGGCCGAAGCGCTGCGACAGTGTTTCAACCGTGAACGGTTTCAGGATGTAATCGGTGGGCAGCAATTCGGCGGCGCCGATCACGCGGCCATAGACCCCTTCCGAGGTCAGCATGATAAAGATGGTCCACTGGGCGATGACTTTATTGTTACGCAAGTCTTCCAGCAATTGCTGCCCATCCTGGCCGGAATCGCCGGACGCGTTGCCAAGGTCATATTCGCACAGGATCACATCGTAGGACTTCTTGCTTAGCTGGCGTATTGCCGTGCCGGCGCTGACGGCGTCGTCCACCTTGGTGATGTACAGCATGCTCAGCATGTTGTGCAGACTGGCGCGCATGCCCTGGTTGGGGTCGACGATCAGGACGGACAGGTTGCTATAGTCTGGCATAGTTTGCTCTCTTCGGCCTGGCGGAAGTGCGGGCGGGGATCAGGAAACTTTGCTTCAGCATACTCTAAGGATAGGAAAAAAAGGCGGGCTTGCTGGTTTTTCGGCACAGCGGGGCGCGACTTTAGGGGCAGCCCGGTAAAAAATGTTGCTTTGAGGGCACTGTGGTGTGCCAAGCAAGCAATTTCCCCGGCCGCGCGCCGCAGGCCGCACCTGTCCGGGAGGGTGTGAAAAAGGTATAATGCCGGGCAACGGATTTTAAGCACCACAGACTTCTCGTTTTCTCTTTAATATCCGCGGCCACAAGTCGCCTAACCAAGCTCCCCACCATGCTGATTTTGCCGGGTTCCAACGCCCTGTCCGCCTTCCGCAGCCAACGCCTCCTCAACCAACTGCAAGCCGTCTTGCCAGCCGTCGTCGGCGTGCAGGCGCGCTACCTGCACTTCATTGACGCCGTGTCGGTGTCCGATGACGACCACCAGCGCCTGCAAGGTCTGCTGACGTACGGCGAACCGGCCCACGCCGAACACCATGACAGCCCCGTCGAGGAATTCGTCGTGATCCCACGCCTGGGCACGATTTCGCCATGGGCGTCGAAAGCCACCGATATCGTGCACAACTGCGGCATGGCGCACATCCACCGCGTCGAGCGCGGCGTGGCCTACCGCGTGCACCTGAAGGCGGGTTTCCTCGGCACCGGCATCGGCGCCGGCAAGATGTCGGCGGAGCAGGCGCAGGAAGTCGCCGCCTTGCTGCATGACCGCATGACCGAATCCGTGCTGCGCCACGCCGATGAAGCGGCCGGCCTGTTCGGCGCGCTCGAAGCGCGTCCGCTGGAATCGATCGACGTGATCGGCGCCGGCCGCATGGCGCTGGAAAAAGCCAACACCGACCTCGGCCTGGCGCTGTCGGACGATGAAATCGACTACCTGCTCGATGCCTTCACCAAGGCCGCGCGCAATCCGACCGACGTGGAATTGATGATGTTCGCGCAGGCCAACAGCGAACACTGCCGCCACAAGATCTTCAACGCGGACTGGACCATCGACGGCGTCGCGCAAGACAAGTCGCTGTTCAAGATGATCAAGAACACCCACGAAAAGCAGCCGAAAGGCACCATCGTGGCGTACAGCGACAACTCGTCGATCATGGAAGGTTCGGAAGTCACCCGTTTCTTCCCGCGCGGCGAAGGCCATGAATATGGCGCCTCGCCGGAGCTGATCCACACGCTGATGAAAGTGGAAACCCACAACCACCCGACCGCGATTTCGCCGTTCCCTGGCGCCTCGACCGGCGCCGGCGGTGAAATTCGCGACGAAGGCGCGACCGGCCGTGGCGCCAAGCCGAAGGCCGGCCTGGCCGGTTTCACGGTGTCGAACCTGATGCTGCCGGATGCCGTGCAACCGTGGGAAAACGCGCAAGCCGTGACCGCGCCGGTCGACGGCCGTCCCGCCGCCCCAGCGTACGGCAAGCCGGACCGCATCGCCTCGCCGCTGCAAATCATGATCGACGGCCCGCTGGGCGGCGCCGCGTTCTCGAACGAATTCGGCCGTCCGGTGCTGGGCGGCTACTTCCGCACCTACGAACAAAACGTCGGCAAGCAATACGCCGGCGCCCACGACACCGTGTTCGGCTACCACAAGCCGATCATGATTGCCGGCGGCATCGGCAACATCTCGGCCAAGCACACCCACAAGCACGACATCCCGGTCGGCTCGCTGCTGGTGCAGCTGGGCGGCCCGGGCATGCGCATCGGCATGGCCGGCGCGGCCGCGTCGTCGATGGCGACCGGCACCAACACGGCGGACCTGGACTTTGACTCGGTGCAGCGCGGTAACCCGGAGATGGAACGCCGCGCCCAGGAAGTCATCAACGGCTGCTGGCAGCTGGAAGACAACAACCCGATCATTTCGATCCACGACGTCGGCGCCGGCGGCCTGTCCAACGCCTTCCCGGAAATCACCAACGACGCCAAGCGTGGCGCGATCTTTGATTTGCGCAAGGTGCCGCTGGAAGAATCGGGCATGTCGCCCAAGGAAATCTGGTCCAACGAATCGCAGGAACGCTATGTGCTGGCGATCGCGCCGGACAGCCTGCCGGTGTTCCAGGCCCTGTGCGAACGCGAGCGCTGCCCGTTCGCGGTGGTTGGCGTGGCGACCGAAGAGCGCCAGCTGAAACTGGTGGACCATGAACTGGGCAATTCGCCGGTCGACATGCCGATGGACGTGTTGCTGGGCAAACCGCCGAAAATGCTGCGCGACGTGCACCACGTGCAAAACGATTACCCGCCGCTGGACCTGACCGGCGTGGCGCTGGAGGAAGCCGCCAAGCGTGTGCTGCTGCTGCCGACCGTGGCCGACAAGTCGTTCCTGATCACCATTGGCGACCGTTCCGTGGGCGGCATGTCGGTGCGCGACCAGATGGTCGGTCCATGGCAGGTGCCGGTGGCCGATTGCGCCGTCACCACCCTGAGCTACGAAGGCTATGTGGGCGAGGCGATGGCGATGGGCGAGCGCACCCCGCTGGCGGTGATCGACGCCCCGGCGTCGGGCCGCATGGCCGTTGGCGAAACCATCACCAACCTGGCCGCCGCGCCGATCGCCGACATCTCCAACATCAAGTTATCGGCCAACTGGATGGCCGCCTGCGGCCAGCCTGGCCAGGATGCCGCGCTGTTCGACACCGTGAAAGCCATCGGCATGGAGCTGTGCCCGGACCTGGGCATCTCGATTCCGGTCGGCAAGGATTCGCTGTCGATGCGCACCACGTGGAAGGACGACGGCGAAGCCAAGG
>Ga0307408_100001350_pt1 | contig 18371 bp, 18 predicted proteins | sample 322Cmetagenome_FD_202116 | JGI IMG/M metagenome (GOLD analysis project Ga0307408, IMG submission 202116) | Maize rhizosphere microbial communities from greenhouse at UC Davis, California, United States - 322HYB-C-3 | ecosystem: Host-associated > Plants > Roots > Rhizosphere > Soil | place... | reverse complement strand
TCCCGTAAAAGTCACGCCCATGAAAAAGCCCAACTCGTAAAAGTTGGGCTAACTCATTGAAAAATATGGTCGGGACGGAGTGATTCGAACACTCGACCCCTAGCACCCCATGCCATTATAGATCGGATTCCACTGGACGTTAATAAAATCAAATAAACCCATATCACCCTAGTAAATACAACACCTTGAGGCTAATCTACCGTCCAACACCGCCCAAAACGCAGCAATACAAGCCAGCGCTTTCGGTGGGGTAAAAGTGGGGTAAAAATAAAAAGGCAGAAGGGGCATGGCAAAAATCCAAGTCAAGCAACTGGAAGCGCTTACCGCTGATGATGGCGGCCTGACACTGCGAGAAGAGGGCGGAATTGTTGGGCGCGTTCGCGTCGGGCAACGGGGCATCACTGTTCTGTTTCGTTATGAGTTCAAGTTGAATGGCGCCAAGCGCGACCATGCACTCGGTTCTTGGCCCAAGAAAAGCCTTGCCAACATCCGTGCCGAACGCGACCGCCTGCGCGTTACGGTAGGCGAAGGAATCAACCCCACCGCCGCGAAGAAAGCCGCCAAGATCGAAAAACAGGCCGCTATCGAGGCGACCATTGCCGGGGCCAAGCGCTTGGCTGCCGAGAACCTGACAGTGGCCGACCTGTTCGTTGAGTGGCTAAAAGACGGCGTGGCCCGCCAAGATGACAATGCAGAACTAATCCGCAGCTTCACCAAGGACGTGCTACCCAGCATCGGCAAAAAGTCTCTGCGCGCTCTTACCGAGAAAGATATTCTCGCCATGCTGCGTACCGTACGCGAACGTGGCGTCAATCGGTATGTAGTCAGTCTGTTTGCCGATCTGAATCAGATGCTCGCTTGGGGCGAGAAGCGCAAGCCTTGGCGCGGCCTGATGATCGACGGCAACCCTGCCAACCTGGTGGAAGTCAAAAAACTCCTAGACCACGACTATCAAGAAGAACGCGACCGCATTCTGACTGTCGATGAAATCAGGGAGCTGCGCGACATATTTGAGCGCATGGAGCGTGATTATGCCGCCCTGCCCCCCGGCCAGAAATATTCCGGCGTCCGTCCGCTGGAAAGGAAAGCACAGCTTGCACTGTGGATATGCTTGGGCACCCTCTGCCGCATCGGCGAACTACTCAAGGCCGAATGGCGCCACATCGATCTAAGCAAGGGAACATGGTTTTTGCCTGCCATGAACACCAAAGGTCACCGAGGAACGCGCCAGGATCACCATGTTTTTCTATCTACCTTCGCCCTGCGCCAGTTCAAAGAACTGCACACCCTGACGGGCAACACGCCATACCTGTTCCCCGCCACCAACCATACCGGCCACGTAGACCTAAAGAGCATTTCCAAGCGCGTAGGCGACCGGCAAGAACAGTTCAAGAAACGCAGTAAACCTTTATCCGGCCGGCGCAATGACAATACGCTGGTACTGAGCAAGGGCACCAATGGCGACTGGACACCGCACGACCTGCGCCGCACTGGCGCAACGACGATGCAGGAGCTGGGCGTCACCTTGGAAATTATCGACCGCTGCCAGAATCACCTGCTGGGGGGCTCCAAGGTTCGCCGACACTATCTTCACCATGACTACGCCAAGGAAAAAACCGAAGCATGGCGACTGCTGGGCGAACGCATCGACGCAATATTGGCTGCTGACAACGTGGTGCCAATCAACCAAAAGCACGGATAAGATTTACCGGCTGGCCCAGGGTAACTCCCGAAAAGCAGGTACCCCACCTGTGAGGCCAGTCAATCTTTTCAGGATGGGGACGCCCGAGGAGGCGCGTACATGAGCAAACTTCTAACGCTTAAAGAATGGCTAACCGTTAAGGACGCAGCAAAGCGCCTTTCGATAAGCACTGGGGAGAAGATAAAAGAAGCCGACGTTCTGCGCCTGGCGCTCGACGGCCATTTAACCCTTTCTGTGTACTTCGTGAATCACGCAAACGGTAGGCCAGCCAGAATCGAGACTCTCGGCATACAGCATGTCAGCAATGCGCCCTCATTTTACCAGTATGGCCCCCCTAATTACGTAACTATCGAGGGAGAATTACTCCCGAACAAGAAGGAGGTACTTATCTATGAAGGCGAAATGGCAAAGCCGCAAACGCTCGAAGGGGTGTGGGATTTGCTGATGCTGGGGGGGGAAAAGTTGGATGTTGAGAACTTATTCCAGGCCATGACCGGCGGCCCAGAGGTTAGGCTAATTTGTCTTGGCGGCCCCCTGGTTGCAAGCGCCGACCGAACCAAGGTTTTTCAGATTCTCGATAGCTACAAGTGCCGCACTCGCCCAAAAAAACCTGCCCCGCCACCTGTCATACCTGAAATATCGAAAGATATGAGGGAGTCGCTTGACCAGATGAATGCCATTTTTGACCCTGTGACAGTTAAGGGACAAGAAGACACGGAGCCTCTGCGGTGGGATTATGAGGTCGAATACTACCCAGCAGACACTCTACCACCAGACAGCGTTTTTGTTGTGAGGGTGGGCGCTTTGCGGGAGTTTGAGGGAAAATTGCTTGCCAATGACAACCCGCCGGAAAAGCCACTTCACCCCAGCGAACGAAAAAGCGCAGGCCAAATAATCGCTGCGCTTTCCGCAATGGCCAGGCTTGATCTGTCTAACCCCTATAAAGCAGACCAAATCCTGAGAGCATCCGCAGCGTCCAATGGTCTTGAATTACCCAGCAGCCCTGAAACAGTAACGAAGTTCCTTAGAAACGCCGCCGCACAAGCCGGCAAAGACTAATCCCTATTTACCCCCAATGGGGTTTTGCCCACCCCCATTAGGGCACAAGCCACATCACAACCTGTTGAATGCCGCCATAAATCCACTGAGCGCCAACTAGCGCGAAGGAGTTATGGCAATGGCCGCAATAGCAACCACCCCGCCCCGCCGCATCATGCGCCTACCGGAAGTCGTCACCATGACCGGCTACGGGCGCAGCTCCATTTACAACTTTATGGATGCTGGAACCTTCCCGAAGTGCCGCCGCCTTGGCTCACGCGCTGTTGGCTGGGACAGTCTGGAGGTTGAACAGTGGATCACTGATCGCCTGGAGGGCCGCGCATAATGGACAAAAAGAAGCCCACCACTAAGGGCAAGCTCGGGAATGAATCGCGCACAAATAACCCCCGCAGCCACACCCAGTTCACCCGTTTGATCGCTCGGATCAAACTGGGGCCGACAGACACCATGCGGGAGCTGAATATCTGCCGCCCAAGCGCCCGTACTTCCAAGCTGCGCGCCATTGACCACCCGATCAAGACCCCAAACCTGGCCAGCCTCTACCTGCTCACCCTATCACCGACTGGTGCTGACCTAGCGTTGCTGATCTGCTTGGAGGCGGCTTTATGGATTTCGTGATCCTGTTTCGTGACGCCATGCAATCCGTGCTCGGGCCGCTTGATTGGCTGCCGATACCAGACGGCGACATCCACCGCTTCCACGTGCCCGGCGACAATCCAGGCACCCGGAATGGCTGGTATGTGCTGTTTCTGGATGACATCGCCTGCGGCGTGTTCGGGAGTTGGAAAGCGGGAGGCTCGCAGACCTGGAGTAGCCGCAAGCCAGCCGATCATTTAGAGGCCCAGTTAGTCGCCCAGCGCATCGAGCAGGCCCGACGTCAGCGGGAAGCTGATCAGCACCAGCGCCAGCAGGTTGCCGCCGAATATGCCAACCGACTGTGGCGCAACGGGCGCAGCGCCGATCCCGAGCACCCCTATCTAGTGGCAAAAGGGGTGCGTTCTTATGCCCTGCGTCAGACCGGTGATGTGTTGCTGGTGCCGCTGACTCGTGACGACTGGCTGGTGAACCTGCAACGCATCTACCCGAACGGCGCCAAGCGCTTCTTGCGTGGGGGCATGGTCAAGGGCTGCTGCTCACTTATCGGCACGATTCAGCCTGGCCAGCCGCTCTACATCTGCGAAGGCTGGGCAACCGGCGCAACGCTCCACGCCGAAACCGGCGCCACCGTGGCCTGCGCCATGAATGCCGGCAACCTGCTGAAAGTCGGCCAGCACCTCCAGCACCAACACCCAGACGCCGTGTTGATCGTAGTCGGCGACGACGACCGCATGACCGCAGGCAACCCCGGAAGCACTTACGCCATCAAGGCAGCCACCACCTTGGGCTGTGGATTGATCTTTCCGCCTTGGTGCGGGAGTGAGCCGCTGACCCTTTCTGACTTCAACGACCTGCGCCAATGGCAGGAGGCCAACCAATGACCCTGATGGATGAAAGTAATCTGGCCTTTGATTTTTCCGAGGGAGCAGGGAGAACCGAGGGAACCGCCAGAAATGACGGGGCTTCTAGCAGTTCCCTCAGCGAAAAGGCAGAGGGAGCCAAGGGAACCACACTGGTGCCGGAGGCCAAGCACCCGGAGATCGAGCGCCCCGCCTTTCGCGTCTATGACCATCCAGCCAAGACCCTGTGTGGCACTTACTCGGCAGGCGTGTGGTGGCATGGCGCCAAGGAGGAAAAGGGCAAGCCGGTAAACTATGACAAGCGCGTCTGTTCACCATTGCATGTCGAGGCTGTCACCTCAAGCGACGGGGGCGACTTCGGACGCCTGCTGCGTTTTCGCAATACCCTGGGCGACTGGGGCGAATGGGCCATGCCCATGCAATTGCTCAAGGGCAGTGGCGAGGATATGCGCGGCGAGCTGCTGAACATGGGTGTGGAAATCGACCCCGACGCTTTCAAGCTGCTGAACCACTACATTCAGGGCCAGCACCCCGAGCGCCAAGTAATTGCGGCCACTGCCACCGGCTGGCATTCGCCTACCCTGTTCATTATGCCCCGGCAGAACATCGGCAAGGGCGAGGCCATCTATCAGAGCGAGGCGGCGAACTTCGACGACTTCCGCCAAGCCGGAACCCTAGAGGGCTGGCAAGCCGAGATCGGCACACGCTGCGCCGGTAATCCGTTGCTGATGTTGGGTGTCTGCGCGGCCTTGGCCGGGACGTTGCTGTATCACTTGCAACGGCAAGGTGGTGGCTTCCATATCGTCGGGGATAGCTCCACCGGCAAAAGCAGCGCCATCCAGGCCGCCGCCTCGGTCTGGGGCCATGGCGAACAGTTCAAACGTACCTGGCGCGCCACCGGCAACGGCCTGGAGGGGATCGCCGCCCAGCGCAATGACACACTGCTGGCCCTCGACGAGATAGGCGAGGCCGACCCGCGTGAAATTGGCGCAGTGGTTTACTCCCTGGCCAACGGCACCGGCAAGGCAAGGGCTGGGCGTACCGGAGCCGCACGGGCGACCCGGCGTTGGCGGGTAATGCTGTTTTCGTCCGGTGAGTTGGGACTGTCCGCGCACATGGCCGAAGGCGGAAAGCGCAGCCGGGCCGGGCAGGAAATCCGCCTGCTGGACATACCGGCTCGCCGCGCCTTTGGCGCCTGGGATGAGCTGCACGGGCTGCCGGGTGGCCGGGAATTTTCCGACGCCATTCAGCGCGCCAGCGTGACCCATTACGGGCACATCGGCCCGATCTTTATCCGCAAGCTGCTGGAGTGCGGAGAGGCCGACGATTTGCCCAAAATGCTCGCCAAGCTGTGCGAGTCATACCCCTGCGGCAGCGGCCAGGAAAGCCGCGCGGCTGAGCGGTTCGCCATTGTCGCTATGGCGGGAGAGCTGGCCATTGAGTGGGGATTGCTGCCGGCCCCCGCTGGCGCTGCCCATGACGCCATGCTGGTGCTGTTTGATGCTTGGCGAAGCAGCCGGGGACAAGGCCAGGGCGAGGACGCGACGATCCGAGCCAGCCTGTGCGACTTCATCTCTCGCCATGGCGATGCGCTGTTCTCCGAGCTGGGGGGGGACGCCACAGTCAGAGATCGCGCCGGCTGGTGGAAGGATGAGGGGGGACGCCGCATCTGGCTATTTACCCCCGAAGGGCTGCGCCGAGCGGTGCCTGGCTTCGACATGACGCGCATCCTAGAAGCAGTGGCCGCTGCCGGGTGGATCACCGAACACAACGCTGGCAAGCGTGCCAAACGGGTGAAGGTGGATGGGCGCAATCCCTCGTTGTATCACCTCGCCCCGCTGGAGGTGTGACATGGGTCGGCTCTTGGACTTGGCCAACCGCCTGACCGGGGCAGTAGTTCCCCCGGTTCCCTCACTGAAATTTCAGAGAGAACCGCTACAACCCACGCCAGTACAGGAGGCTCCCCCGGTTCCCTCGACTCCCCCAGAAAAACACAAAGTCAAGGAGCCAACACAACCCGGCACGAACGACAACCCAACGCAGGGACCATCCAAAGTAGAGACAACTAGATGGCTTGTTCATGTTGCTCACCTGCTGGGATGCTCGCCGGCATATCTGCTGGGGCGGGGTTTTCTGACTACTGATGACCTGGCCGAGCTGTGCGGCACACACCCACGCTTTGCCGCCCGCCTGATCCGTAGTCATCCGGCATGGTCGCCACCAGCGCCAATGGCTGACCCAACAATCGAGCAGCACGATGCCGGGGAGCCGAAACACATCTACCACAGCGCCGCCACGGCATCGCCTGAATGGCGCGAGGCCCGTGACCAGTAACCATCACCACCTATTCGCCTGCCGCGCCTGCTATGCGCCGGCAGGCCGTTACTGTGTAACAGGTACCGAATTGCGCCAGCGGTATAACCAGACGCCAATGGAGCCAAGACCATGACCCAGAACATCGTAATCACCCTGGCCGCTATCGCATCAAGCCAGGCACCGCCAAACGTAACAACCTGACCATTGCCCGTCCTGCCCTGCGCAACATCTGCCGGGCATGGGCAGCATTCACAACGACGGTCGCGAAACAAGCCTATAGGCCGGCAAGCTGCACCAATTCCTGCCATTCACACCGCAGGCCGTGGCTAAGCAGGAGCACCACCGCGCTTTAGAGTTGCACCGCCCAGGCTTATGGGCAGGTCAGCATTACAACCGCGCGAGTTACCTAACCCTCAAATCGTGTTGAGTCCTTATTGACGGGCAGAAAACGGCCGATTCTGTTGAAAAAGTCGACCATGGTTTTCACGGCAGAAAAGTACGCGCTTGAGATTGAAATCTTTATTTTGAGCAGAGGGCTCCGGGCTCAGATTTCACGTAGCTGCGCCCAAAAAAGGCGTTTTCAGCAGTCAGTACGCGGGCAGTCTGGAAGGACCGACTTTTTCAACACAATCGGCCAAGAGCGGTCACTCGACGAGTACGATGGCGAAATGCTAGCCTTTCCTGAGGAACGGTAGGCGTAGCATTTTTATCATTTGAGTCGCCTTTCTTTTTTGATCCATGTCGTTTTCACGAGCATCGCATGCTTACAGGTGCATACGAAGCGGAGAATATTTTCATCCGATATTCCATGACGGAGGTCCCAGCCAATGTGTCCTTTTTACGCTTTCAAGCAACGGACCCATCGTACGTCGGTGGCAGTTGGATTAGCGCTTACATGTTACGCCGCAAAGCAGAGCCCTAAGTATTCAAATCTTGACAAATAAATAGCTACACCTATTAATTTTAAACAGGATGTTTTGTATGGCCGTTCAACGCCCAAGAGTCAAAGCAAAAAAAACCACACCAATAATAAAAAGACCTTTGTCACTTGATGCAAAATCTTTCGCTATAGCATTAGCGAAAGGAGCTGGACATGCTCTGCTCGGAAAATTTGACGATTTGAGCGATGACGGAATCGATGCCATGGCCGCAATTGGCCTTGCCGAGAACGGGCCCGAAATACTCGCGTATAAATTATTGCAAAACTCTTTATTGAATGCTATGAAGGCTCTACTGGAAGACACTAAAGACTTAATTGGAGAAATCAACGCCTCCGATAAATTCGAGAAAATTTTAGAGCAGCATATTGGCGACTTCGAGATTACAGAGGATTTTTTTACAAGTCCCTCTAAGCTGCAATTGGTCAAATCTATTACAAATGCAACAAGTGAATGGCTTATTAATCAAGGTCATTCGGAAAGTGTGGCACGTACAATATCATCGAGATTTCCCGGTTATATACCTTACTCCTTGCATAAGGAGTGGCAAAGTAACGCAGTTGACTACGAAACTATAAAGCACGCATTATCCTCCCCCTTTGCCATTGCTGTGGAGCATATAAACAGCTGGCACTCATACAGCGCTCAACTTCAACTTAGACTAGAGGAGCCAGTTTTCGGCGAGCCCTTTGGCTTGCGACAAATTTATATTCCATTAAACGCATACTATGAAACCAAGATTGGAAAAAACGAAACATTGGAGGAGTCCAAAGCTAAACAGCGAGTAGTAGTTAGACTTAGGGATGAACTTGACAACTGGTTATCTTCATCGAAAAAGGATGATGCGGTTCGCGCAATTAGTGGCGGTCCTGGAAGCGGTAAATCTTCTTTCTCCAAAATTTACGCCGCACACGTTGCCAACCAGAATAAAATAAAGGTCCTCCTTGTACCGCTCCATTTTATCGACCCAGCACGAGATTTTGTTGAGGAAATTGGGCGCTTCGTGAGAGATGAAGGAATACTTAAAAACAATCCATTGCAGAAAGAGCACAGCTTTCCTGAATTATTAATCATATTGGATGGCTTGGATGAATTGGCAAGCCAAGGTCGTGCGGCTGCAACTACAGCTAGAAATTTTGTAAGAAGCGTCCAACAAACTGTTGATCGCTTGAACATGCACTCCCTTACCCTAAGAGTATTATTTAGCGGTCGGGAAGTCGTAGTTCAAGAGAGCGAGTCAGAGTTTCGGCGCCCTCGTCAAGTCCTTACAATTATGCCTTACTTTCATAACCCTCAAGCGGCAAGCTATCAAGACCACAGTGATTATTCCGATCCAGACAAGCTTCTTGAGCAAGATCTTCGATCGGACTGGTGGAGAAATTATGGAGCGCTGACCGGGCGAAATTATGACGGTATTCCAGATGAGCTAAACCGTTCAGATCTCAATGAAATCACTGCGCAGCCCTTATTAAACTATCTGCTTGCACTGAGCTACTGCCGAGGGAAATTAGATTTTACTGACCATGTAAATTTAAATGAAATCTATAATGACCTTGTACAGGCTATTTATGAACGAGGTTATGAAAACGGTCGAAAACATGAATCCATCCGAAGCATTGATGTCGATGATTTTTACCTTATACTAGAGGAAATTGGACTGGCTGCATGGCACGGTGACGGACGCACTACGACAATAAGCGAGATTGAGCACTATTGTCGTTCTGGAGGTTTCGGAGACCAACTTGATGCATTTCAGGATGGCGCAAAAATTGGGATCACTTCTCTGCTTGCCGCGTTTTTCTTTCGTCAGCATGGCTCGCGCCCAAAAGGCGACCCCACTTTCGTCTTCACACATAAGAGTTTTGGTGAGTACCTTGCTGCAAGACGAATTGTTCGGGCGATGGATGATATAGTTGAAGAAAAAAGTAGACGCGAAACTATTGGTAAATCGCGCGGGAGGGGCTGGAGTGATGTTGACGCACTAGCACACTGGGCTGAAGTATGTGGCCCAACGGCTATCTCAGAAAATATACATAGATTTTTAGAGTCAGAAATTCGACTCATTAGCGCCGAAGCGATTTTAAGTGCGCAGGATTGTCTAACTTCGCTTTTTAACTATTTATTGCGCCATGGTATGCCTATGGAAAAAGTTGCCTCTGCGATAACGTTTCAAGATTGTGCTCATCAGGCTAGAAATGCTGAGGAAACTTTACTCGCCGCGTTGAACGCGTGCGCAATAGCGGCTGAAAGAATATCCGAAATCGAGCATCCTGATCGTACTACATTTGGTACTTGGCTAAGACGTATTCAGAAGCAACGAACTGGACCAGAGTCGAGCATAGCGCTTGGCTGCCTTTCCTGGCTTAACCTTTCCGAAATAAGTTTGGATTTCGCGGACCTCTATGGTGCTGATCTTGCACATTCTACGCTTGATAATACGCAAGGTTTCAGGATGGTTTTAGGTCGAGTCAGAGCCTACAAAACATCGTTCAGGAATTGCCATCTGGAAGAGAGCTATCTAAATTCAGCGTTCGTGAAGGATGCAGATTTCTCTGGAGCTCGTTTGGAGCTGTCAAACTTCTCGCACGCTCTTGCAGACTATGCAAATTTTAACGATGCCAAGCTTTCTGGAAGTAACTTTTCGTCTTCTTCACTTGAATTTACATCCTTTGAAAATGCCGATTTAACCCGCTGTAATTTTCGAGACACTATTAAGGTAAAGCGAAGATCCCAGGCTAAGAAAGTTTGATTCAAAAAACACTAATATTGAGCGTAAACCCGTTATGAGTTTCCTAAGCTGATAACGGGGAGTTCGAATTCCGTCACTCGCACCGCTATTTTCAAGGACTCTGTCCCACCCGCTTCCATGGTTTGTATTTGGCCGGATGCAGGTCTTGGTCAAACGTCCGTTTTTGACCGATTTCAGCCTCTGGCCAACGGCAGCTTTGGGTTGATTGCTGCCTGTCGCGAAGGGCTGAAATCGATCCAAAACATTCATTCTCGACAAAAAATATAGTATTGTCAGTGGTTGACGGCTAATGAGCGATCGCTTGGTATTCGAGTGGCAGTCCAAATGTGTCGCGCAAATACTCGATATATCTGATCTCTTCTGCGCTTGCCACGGTTGAGCCTACGACAACTAATTTCGCGGCACGCTGATGGCCAGGCCAGTATGAATACTCCAATATTTGACCCAATGCCTGTCGAATGCAAGCTCTTGCAGTGGATGCGGTCTTTATCTCATAGAACCAATAGTTCTCTCCTTGTTTAACTACAAGATCTATGCTGATCCCGTTTGCATATATTTCGGTGCCGACGTTTTCCTCTCCGTATATATTTGAAAGTTCGCTATACAGATTGCTCTGATAATCGTTATGTTTTAGTCGAATATCCAGCTCTCTTTGAGTTAACAGCCCTGAAGTTACTGAGAGCTTTTTTGTGCAGCCCGCACTGAACCTAAAATCGAAAAGTTTCTCTTTGATAGCTACACGGGGGTTACCACCCTCCGTGAACAAATAGATGGGGAGCAGCCGATCAAAGGTTTCCAATATCAGATCATAATCAATTCTGCTTTTCTCCAACCTCCCTCCAAGAAATATAAAAACACCTTCTCTAACTCGCTCTTGAGGAATAGACGAAGGCATGTACTCAGTGCTTCGGCCATCGCCTTCGTAGTGCCACATTCGCAAGTCTGAAAAACTCTCACAATATTCGTTCAGGTACTCATTGAATAGCGCTATTTTGGGGATCAGTATCTCTATACTCGGAAGGGACTGGCTGCACTCTAGGGAAAACGCGACCCCGTATCTGAGGAAGCCCCCCTCAATACCGATGTTAAATTGAAGTTCTTTCCTGCCTCCATAATGCCATCCCCACTCTTCAAATACAGTTCTTTGATCGAATAGTTGATTGGATGAAAGCCTCGAATGGTTATTTATTTTTTTTCGAATATTCTGTAGCTTGCCAACTTCATATGCTTTTGACTTTTTGTTAATTTCCGCCGCTACATGGGCCAAGAAATTCATAAACAGCTCCCTGTAGGTGATTGATCCGAACTGAGCCAGTTCTTTAACTGTGCAGGTTAACACACGCCTTGAAACGATTAAGCACGACGTGCCCAAGGAATCGACATAGGGACAAAAGCCATTGTCGAGCATTTATAGTTGTAGGCTATCGTTTCGCCAGTAGGATGTCCATCGAACTTCTGGCCGAGTGCTGCTTGTCGTGAAAGGCTGGCAACGCCCCGCACCTGCCATCTGCGAATGCTTCAGTGGGAATTATTAGGCTTTTTTTGTGATAAGTGCTTTAAGTTGGGCAACCGTGAGCCAAGGCCTTGAGCGATGCAGTATTCTATGGCAATTAGAACACACCATTGCAATATCAGTAATTTTGGTTTTTTGTGAGGCCAGCATCTCGCTGACAGGTACTATATGGTGAGCTTCGATGTAATCACCACCTCTTTTGCCATAAACCTTTTCAAAGTCAAAGTTACAAGCCTCGCAGGAAAGGCGCTTATTTGATTTTTTATAAGCCTCCTTCGCTGACTTGACTAGAGCTGCATTTCGCTCACGGGCTGTATGTTTCCTTTCAACTATTTTCCCCTCAGGAAAGCCTTCCTGGGAAATTTTATTGTTTGTGAAATCTGTGCCCTCTAGGGATAGGCTCCAAAATTTTCTTTTTTTATTGAATGGTGACACACCCAAATCACGGCAATATTTAAGATATTTCTTTTCTAGGCTGTCGTTCTGAGTCAACTTTCCAAGCACTTTAGTGATGGCCGGATTTGTTTCTTTTCCGTCTTTCTTCCGCTGAATGTGAGCGTGAATTGTATTTTTTTTATAGCCGATATAGCGACTAGGAGAAAATCGAAGTTCATTTTCGGTCTCGTATGCGATAAAGCAACTGCCCTTCCGAATCAATTCTGAACAGAATAACTGCTCTTCATCGGTGCCTTCGCAAAGGTAGTCTTCGAAAAGCTGTAAGTTTTCTTCGATTTCAGTTATTGACGTCACAACAGTCATAATTCGCTCTCGAGATGGACGGGACATTGGGTGGCATAAGCGCGGCATGCTTATGGAAATCTGCAACAAGATTTAACGCGCGAATTGAAGCTACCAATTTGCCACTAGTCTGTCCACCGACTGCTATTGGCCGATAGTTGCCTGTGAGATGAACCGGACTGGTTCCTCAAATTCACCTCGATATGACTGTTGACGGGCCCTTGGTGTGCAGTCGGTTAACCGATGTCCAATTTCTTCAATCGAGCCAGACCTTGTTTGATATGACCAGCGTTTTCACCCATGGTCCACAGTGCGCCACGGACATTTCCGCCCACTTCCTGTGCCCCTTGCTCCTCAATTAGCAGGGTCAACTCCATAATGGCCGCCTCCAGGGCCTGCTGGTTTTCGAACAGCCTTTCCAGTACATCCGACAGTGAATAATCGCTTGGCATGGTGTCGATTCCTTTCGAGAAAGCCCAAGCATAGCAGCGACAGCGCCCCCAATTGGAACCTGTAATAGGTTGATTGGAGTATCGTCAACTGGTGAAGCTGTCACCGGCTACTTTCGACCGGTTGAATCCACAACCCAGAGCCGTCACTCGCCAGCGGCAGCTGTCGACCGATTCTGTTAAAAAATTCCGAATGGATTGGTTCAACCTACACTGAGCTTGAAAAGCGCCCGATTTACGCGTTGCAAGCCCTCCTCGCAGGGCAAGCGTATTGCAGTGAATCCTACCACTTATGCCTGAGTCGTTATTCGTGGATGAAAACACCGCCATCCCCTCGGATGATGTACCTGATCTTCAACGTATAGTGCAGCGCAAGCTCGGGCGCTGCCTGTTGCGCTTGCAACAATACGAACGACAGCTGAGAGTCATAGTCGCGCATGGCGAGCTGAGCGGCCCTGCGGATCGGCTGCATACCATCAGTGAACAGAAGATCGTATGTGCCCAGAAAAAGACCATGGGCACGTTGGTAGGGGAGCTGACCGAAAGCTTTCTGACGCTACCATCCCCAAATGAGGACGAATCACAGACGGAAACCGATGCCGGTGACCAGATTTGGTTCAGCTATCGACACCAGCTGGAAATGCCAGCCGAGCACTATGAGGCAACGAAGGTCGCCCTCAAAGAGCTGGTCGACCTGCGCAATGAACTGGTTCACCACTTCCTTGAGCGTTTCGATCTCTGGTCTGAATCAGGCTGCCAGGCAGCGGATGGTTTCCTTGAGGAAAGCTACGAAACCATCAATAAGCATTACCTAAATCTGCAATGTTGGGTCAAATCCATGGATAAGGCACGAGCTGAAATGGCTTCGTTTATTCAGAGCCAAGCATTTTCAGATGTGCTCATTGACGGTATCCGGGTGGATGGTTCAGTCAATTGGCCTAGCAGCGGGATATGCCGCTGTTTACGTGAAGCAGAAGCCAAGCTTGCCGAAGGTAGCTGGACTCGACTGGAAGCAGCCATCCGCTGGATTGGTAGTGCCTATCCAGAGCAGACACCCAAGCGCTACGGTTGCAGCAGCTGGAGGCATGCCCTGCACGAATCACGGCAGTTCGAAATACGAAAATCCCAAACTGATAATGAGCGTACTGCTGTCTGGTATCGCAGCAAAGTCAGCTGATTGGGAAACTGAATCGTCCCCCCTCTTGTAAGCGCGCTGAGTGACTGCTTCTGGCCAATTCTGTTGAAAAAGTCGGCTTCAGTTTCCACGGCAGAAAAGTACGCATCTGAGATTTAAACCGTTTTGCGCAGAGGGTTCTGGGCTCGATTTGACGTAGCAGCGTGCAAAAATGGCGTTTTCACCGCTCAATGCATAGGTAACCTGGCCGGGTCGACTGTTTTCAACAGGATCGGCCAAAAGCAGACGGTCAGAGATATCCATAAGGTTGGAAGTAACTCACATCTTAAAATGCTGTTATGGTCAGTTTAGTGAGCTAGGCTGTAGTGACAACATAGCCGATGCACCATCGCGAATACTATCCAGCCAAGGTCATAAGAAGACAGGAGTCATCATGAGAAAAATAGTAATAAATACATTTATTGCGATTTCATTTGTGCTGTCTAGCACTGCATATGCATTATCCGGAGGTAACACTCTAGGAGACTGGAGGAATGCCTCTAACGCTGAGAAATCCAGTTTAGCTCAAGCTATGTCCTCTAAGATCAACAAACCTGGAGTTACATCGAGCGCACTAGTCGCATGTATTGATGAAACGGCAGGTGATGGGGGGCTTGATCAGATGAAGATTTCAGAAGTCGCTGCTGCATGTTCGGGTTTGTTATAACCCCTAAAATCTAATGACTATCAGCTGCATCTGATTTGGCTCAGGAACACCAGAGAACGACCAAGAACGGTCACTCACTAAAACTAGTATCCACTGATTAAGTCGCAAGATTGCAGGCGGGCAGCCGAACCAAATAGCCTCCGCTTGACTGCCTGCTTCAGTATTCCCCCAAATGGCAATCACCGCACATACACTCACGCTATCATAGTCAAGTCACTATGCACTGCCTGCGAAACCAACAAAACCAAAGCAGAGGGCAGCCTGCATCGGCATTATCCAGTTGACGGGTTCCCTGCACGATCCCGACCACCAAGGAGTAATCAATTGAACAACGGACATGTCATCCATGGCTTCATGTTATGTGCAGCACTTACCGCACTTTCAACCCATGCCTTGGCTGAGAACAAACAGTGGGTGACCTCTGAGCGTACCGATCGCCATACCTGCCCTTCTACAGACTGTGGTGTGGTCGGGCATCTCATGTTCCGGGAAGGTGTCGATGTGCTGGAGAGCAAGGGTATGTGGAGTCGAATTACCAAAGCCTACTCAGCATCCTGTGTTGAGGGGGAAAGTGAGTACGTGAAGGAGGACAATAAAGCCTGCACCACCGCCAATGGCATCAAAAATGGGCTGTTCGCTGAATGGATACAGAATAAGGACCTGAGCCCAAACCGACCTACAAAACCGGACGAGGACGCGAGCGGTGATGATGCGCTTATCAAAGGCTCCGATGATTACCGAATCTATAAGGATCAGTTCACCAAGGCAGCGCGCCAGCTGATCAACGACGGCACCTGCACAGAAGGCGACTTCAAAGAGATGGGCGGCTGGATGGCCTCCACCAATCGTGGCCAAGAGGTGTACTTCACCTACTGCGGCGGCATGACTCTGAGTAACAAGGTGTACCTGGATGCCAAATCCGGCAAGGTTAGCCGATAGCACGCTCAGCTAAACAGACACCTTCCTCCTCGCTCGTGCTCGTTTGCTTTCAAAAGAAGCCAGCTGGAGGCAGAATGTGCGTGAAGAGTTGCTTAGTGCAATAGACTAGGGATATTCGTTGGCAAACATGGAATATTTTTAGTGAAATACTTCACATTCGGTGCTTGGGAAGAAAAGAGGTGGGGAATTTGTTGAATGAAAAAGATGTCGAAAACAAAACTAGTGGGCTTGCTATCCAGCGCGTCGCGAGGACATTGGGATATGCTAAACCCTTAACTGTCTTCGATCCTACTGGGATCAGCTCATTTCTATTTGAATTGACTGCGCATGCGGTAAAACACCGCCGGGAAGTGCGGGATCGGCAAATGGAAGAATATTACCAAGAGCTGCTTAATTCTGAAGATAATGAATTCATTCAGTTACCGGACTCGGCGAATTTATCAGAACTTGATTTCGTCGCATTGCTTGGCGCATGCTCATCAGAGTTGGAGCTAGAAAAGGCAAAGCTTTATGCAAGACTGACCAAATCCATTGCAAACGGGATGGTCAAGAAGGAATATAAAAGACATTTTATATTGACTCTTAGCGCTTCAGCATTTGAAGATCTGGAAGTATTAAGGTTGGCATATGTTTGCGGCAAACAAAATGTCATGCCGAAAGTAAATAACTTTAGGCTTTCGGCAAGTAAAGTGCTGAAATTAGATTTTTTGGGTCCGATTGGTTCCATCTGCCTAGATGCTTTCGCTAAAGGAAAACTAATTGAAGCTGATGGACTCAGTTCGATTGGCAGAGAATTCGTTCAAGCAATATACGAAAAGGATCAGCTCACAGCAGCGTCGTTGGGCTATGAAGTGTGGCAAGAAAAACGGATTAATCTTTGTTATGCAGATAACAGCAGTGCAAAGTTAGTTGGTGCGTTTGAGGCTGAATTTAGAAAGCTGAGAATCTTATGTACCAATTGTTCCGCCTCGGCCCTAGATGTAGAGAAGTTTAATTTAGGTACTACGAGCGGGACTGTTTTCATTGGTGGTTTTCAAGGTGTAGATTACAGAGCCCAACAAAAAATCATAAGTTGGTGTGATAAACATCTGTATCAGTCAGTGTGGGTAGGGTTTGAGGGTGCTGGAATGCCGAATAATACTTCATATGGGAAAGCTATAAAAATAACCGACGCAAGCACTCTGGAGTCAGCGGCTATCGAGGCCGCCAAGCAACTAAAATACGTAGTACCTGAAACACTCTCGGCAAACAGAGAGTAAATTTTGAGTGGCGCTCATGCGGTAAAGCGAAAGCCGGCTAAGTCGGCTAAGTCGGCTAAGTCGGCTTTTTTCTATAAGACGTTATTTCCCACCTTTTTTCCCAAAAAGAGGCCGGAGGGAGTCCCAAAGCACCCCCTCAATAAGCTCGATATCCTCGCCGACGGAGTCTTTGAACTCGTAGTACTCGACCAGAAATTTCGCACCTAGTGGGACCGCCCATGCGGACAAATAGAGCCCCCACGTCGCCGTGCCCGTACCTGTTCCTAGGTGACTTCGGAATCTGTTGTACATGTTCTTCGAGGTGCCAACATAAATGGACCTCGAACTCTGATGTGCAGAGTTGTCACGGCTCATGTTCCTCGATTTGGTCGAGCGAGCGCGCCTAAAGCACTCCTTGCCCTTATAATGAGCCGAGAATCCGCACCTTCGAAGGTGACTTGATAGAGATAGTGCGTCGCAGTCGTCTCGACGGGGAACCGAATATGCAGGCAATTCAATGCATCCGTATTGGAAAGATCTGTCGATGTGAATCTGATGTACCTTGGCCCGGTCTGAGGGGCCGAAAGCACATTGGCAGCGCGCTCAACTCTCGTTCTAAAAATATGTTCAAGACTCACAAAAATATCCTTGAGGGGGCTAACTCCCTAGTTAACCGGCGTTACATGCGCAGCACGTGATATCCGTGTTGAATGACCGGTTAGTCCGGTGCTCCAGTGCTAATGGCTGGATGTGTCACGGCTGCTTCAATACCTTTATGTGGCCTTATCGGCATACGCGTTTCGTACTGCCGGGTGCGCTGCCACAGCAGCATGAAGGATTATGAGTCCATTCCGGAGGAGGGTCTCGCTGCGTTGGGGTCTAAACCAGTGCCCATTGAACTTTCCCCCGTGGAAGAGATTGTTTCGCACGCGGCAAACGAGCCTCAAGATAAGTTCCGCATGGTTCTCGTGGTCAGGGAGAGTAGAAGCCCAGTCCAGAAGTCCGTCCCGTAGAACCTGCTTCTTCGGGGGATATTCAACGTAGTACTGGACTGCTGTTTTAAGATCGGGGGATTCAGGTTCGGTAAACGTGGCTTGAAGCTGTGCTGCAAAGGCTCCCCAATCTGCTGTTGGATCGCGGCGGCCGTGTTCGCGCAGACCTACAGCTTTGAGGCAGTACTCACAGCGTGCGAATTCACGGAAGAACTCGAACGCTAATACGTCAATGGGTTCTGTTGGTGTGCTCATGAAAGAGACCTAACTGCAATTAGGCAACATTTCTGTCGGACAACATTCTTTGCTGAGCGCTAAATCGCTCATTTTCCTGGAAACGCCTTCGAAAAAATACTAAGACTGCCGACAGTCAAAGGGACATCGAATAAGGCCCGACTAGACAGTACGTTTTTGTCGTCTGACTGTCTAGACGAGGTGAG
>Ga0307408_100001349_pt1 | contig 18374 bp, 15 predicted proteins | sample 322Cmetagenome_FD_202116 | JGI IMG/M metagenome (GOLD analysis project Ga0307408, IMG submission 202116) | Maize rhizosphere microbial communities from greenhouse at UC Davis, California, United States - 322HYB-C-3 | ecosystem: Host-associated > Plants > Roots > Rhizosphere > Soil | place... | reverse complement strand
AGTACGGCACGTCGTTGGGGAAACCGAGGCGAAGGAGACGGACGCCGTAGACGGTGATCACCGCGCCGAGCACGCCGCCTAACGCCGAGAGGATAAGACTCTCGGTCACGAGCTGGCGCACGATCCGTCCGCGACCGGCCCCGAGCGCCGTTCGAACCGCGATCTCACGCTGGCGCGACGCGCCGCGCGTGAGCGTGAGGTTCGCGACGTTCGCGCACGCAATGAGCAGCACGAGCACGACGGCGGCCGCGAACACCTGGAGGGGGCGCTTCAAATTCCCGACGAGATCGTCGCGTATCGGGACGACTTCGGCGTGCCAGCCCTCGTTTTCATTGGGAAACTCCCGTGCGAGACGCACCATGATCGCGTCGAGGTCGCGCTGCGCCAGCTGAGGAGTGACGCCGGGTCGGAGTCGGCCAATGGCGCCGGCATACCCGCGGTTGCCATGCAGCTCGTCCGGGTACGGAACGAATGGGATCCACGCCTGGCCATTCTCCGGGAACGCGAAGCCACGCGGCATGACGCCGACAACCGTATATGGCTTGAGATCGATCGTGACCGTGCGGCCGACGATGTTCCGATCGCCGGAGAACCGCCGCTGCCACAGCCCGTATCCCAGAAGAACGACGTGGTGGTTACCCTGCACCCCTTCGCTCTCCGCGAACGTGCGGCCGAGTATCGGCCGCACACCCATCAGTGGAAAAAGGTTCGGGGTCACCTCGGCACCGTCGACACGCTCCGCGCCACCCACCCCCTCTCCGGTGAAGGACGGCGAATTCCACGTCCAGATGGCGAGCGCCGTGAAGCTCTTGCTCTCATCTCGCCAGGCTGTGTAGTCGGGATACGAGATGTTGACGCCGCTAAGGTTCTTCGCCGGTATCCCCTCGTAGACCGCGACGAGCTCGTCGGGCTTCTGGAATGGGAGCGGGCGAATGAGCGTCGCATACACGGCGCTGAAGATCGTGGCCGTCGCGCCGACGCCGAGCGCTGTGCACAGGATGGCGGCGGTGGCGAACGCCGCGTTCGCGCGGAGCGATCGCGCGGTGTAGCGAATGTCCTGCAGGATGCTCATGGCAGCCTCACTGAGGTTCACGCGACGACGCCGACGGCGCTCGATCGCGATGCACTCGTCACGGATGATGCCCACCGCCCCGAACTCTCGCTCGGCCTGCGCGTGCGCGTCGGCGAGCGACAAGCCCTGCGCGACGAAATCGGCGGTGAGAAGCGCGAGATGCGCGTCGATCTCGTCTTCCACGCCGCGGCGGATGTCGCCGCGCGGGAGCCGAAGCAGCCGACGCCATTCGCTTGAGGAATTCACGGCTTACGCCGGCTGTGACGTGGTCCGAAGAATCTTCCCCATTGCTTCCACGAACTGCGTCCACGCCGCCGTCTCGGCCTTGAGCTGCGCGCGGCCAACGGCGGTGAGCCGGTAGACCTTCGTCCGACGGTTCGTGTCGGACAGCCGCCACTCGCTCTCAATCCAGCCGCGCTCCTCGAGCCGGTAGAGCGCCGGATAGAGCGAGCCCTGACCGAGCCTGAATGCGTCGCCGGTCAGCTGTTGGGTCCAGCGGGCGATGGCGTACCCGTGCGCCGGGCCCCACGAGAGAGTCTTGAGGACCAGGAGGTCGAGCGTGCCCTGGAGGAGATCGAGGGTGGTCGGAGCCATGGGCGTATGGTTCGGATGTCCACAGTTCGTGGGTCGACATTTCGACATCCGACATATAAGCGCATGGATTTCGGATGTCAATAAGGCCGGCCTGGCGCGTCACTCGGGTATCGCCGCGGCGGTTGGTCCTAACGCGAGGTCCGGCCTGCTACTTCGCCAGGATCCCGTCGGACAACCCGAGGAACCGGGCGTATCGCTCGGCCGCGGCAGCCACCAACCCGCGATCTGCCCCATTCAGCGCCTTGAAGTACGTCGGCGTTACAGTCACTGCGTCCTTCTTGATCGTCCGCTTCCACGTCCCGACCACCCCGCCCCGCACGACGATCACCGGACTGAGCACGCCACCACCAGCATTGACTCGCGTCGCGTAGCTGGGGTCCAGGATATCGCTCCGATCCCGGTACGCCACGGTAAACTCGTCCCACGATGGAAGCAGAAACGCGGTATTCGCCCTCCGCCTCGGCAGACTCGAATTCGCGAACCAGAATTCGCGACTGTCCACCTTTGCACTCTCCAGCGCCGTTTTCGCCGACTCCAGCCCCGTACGCGCGTCCGTGACCGTCAGGCCCGCCCACCACGAGAAATCCTGAACGGTCGCCGGACCATGGCTGGTGAAGTAGCGCCGAGCCAGCTCGCCTAACGCGGCATCGCGCGCGAGCGTTCGTCCCACCGGCACCCACTCCTCGAGGAGGGTGAAAGTCTGCTGCTTTCCGTCCCGCGGGCCGAAGCAGAGGAGACCCTGCTGGGACAGGACGCCGAGTAAATGAAGGCCGCGTGATTCGTGGGTCGCGATCCCGGCAGCTTTCCAGATCTCATACAGCCTGTCGCGGCGTACCACGTTCCCACCAGTCAGTGCCTTCTCTGCCAGCCGTGCGCTTTTCGTGAACGTCGCGGCATCCAGCCCAAGCTGGCGGAATCGACTCTGTGCACCCGCAACGACCCGCGGCGTCAAAATCGGGAGGATCCACCGAACGTCCTCGGCCGCCACGAAATGCAGCGTTCCGCGCATCGGCCATGTGCGAACGATCGTGCGACGCGCGACCGCGTCTTCAACGGCCGCTTCGGTTGCTCCCTTGGTGCGAAGGCCGACCGCCCAGAGCCCTCCGAGGTAGTCCTGTGCCTGCACGGCACCGAGCCATCGAACGACGTCGGCAGGGTCTCGGAACGTCGGGCGGCTGACATGCTGATTCGCCAGCCGAACAGGACCGATGTTCACGTCACCACGTGGGCTTTGTCCTGCGCCACGAGCGCCAGCTCCATCGCGAGGAAACAGTGCGCCTGGCTCATCGCGGTCTCGGTCCGATTCAGCACATCGTCCACGAGCTGACGTCCGAACGGCAGGTCCACCGCCTTGCAGTCGATGTACCGAACGCCGGCGCGATCGGCGATGAAGAGGTGGTTCGCACCCGCGCGCCCAGCCAGATCGATGTTCTTTCGCACTTCGATATAGCCATCGGTGCCGAGTATCGTCAGGCGCGTGTCGCCCCAGGTGGGGAGGCCATCGGGGGTGAACCAGTCGACACGAATGTACCCCGTGCCGCCGTTGCCGCGAACCATCACGTCACCGAAGTCCTGAAACGCCGGGTGCTCGGGATGGCGCACGTTGCGCACCTGCGACGCGACGATCTCGCCGGTCGTTGAGCCGGTGAAGTAGAGAAACTGATCGAACTGGTGAGACGCGATGTCACAGATGATCCCGCCGTGTCGCGTCGGGTCCCAGAACCACTCGGGCCGGTCCGGCGGGTGAATGCGGTGCGGGCCAAAGCCGGCGGTCTGGATCACCCTGCCGATCGCGCCGGCCTGCACCAGCTCGCCGGCGCGAATGGTCGCGCCGTTCTCGAAGCGCTCGCTGTACACGATCGAGTAGATCCGCTTCGTCGCCGACTGCACCCGGTGCACCTCGGCCAGCTGTGCGCGCGAGGTCATTCCCGGCTTGTCGACCATGTAGTCCTTGCCGTGCTGCATGACGCGAACGCCAAGTGGACCGCGCTCGTTAGGCGTGATGGAGGACAGCACCAGCTGGATCGACGGATCCTCGAGAATCGCCCGCTCGTCGCCCACTTGCTTCGCCGCCGCGTACCGGCCCGCGAACTCCGCGGCGAGGTCGGGCTCGGTCGCGTGGAACGACACGAGCTGGCCACCCCCGCGCACGACGGCGTCCACCATCCCGTAGATGTGTGAGTGGTTCACGCCGACGACGCCGAAGCGCACCCGCGGCGCGACGCTCGTGGTCGCCAAGGCGCCCCCCGCAACGCTCATCGGCGTGAAAGCGGCGGCGACGAAGCCGACCGCCGCCGCGGCGGACGTTTCGAGCATGGTCCTCCTGTCGATCCTGGCACTATTCGACATGGAAATCTGGCAGGCGACTCGGGGCAGACCTTATCATCTCCTCAGGGTGCCCGCTAGCTCAGAGTCGTTTCCTCAGCGCACGTCAGCGATGTCTTCTGTCCGAACGACAGCGCCACTAGAAGCGGTCCTCGGTTCCGCCGACGTCGTTGCGGCGAGCCGAATCGTCGGCGAAGGGCCCCCGGGCGCACTGCCGCTCACGCCGGAGATGCTCATCGATGCACCCAGCGGCAACCTGTTCGGCCTCACGCAGAACGTGGGTATGGGGTGGAACGCCGCCGCGCTCGGTGGCCCCGAATACGTGATCGTGAGTACCGCCGGCGGCGTCCGCGGCGCCGACCGGCAGCCGGTCGCGTTAGGCTACCACACCGGCCACTGGGAGATCGAGCTGCTCGTCCGCGAAGCCGCGGAGACCTTGAGCCGTCACGGCGCGATTCCCTTCGCCGCGTTCTGCAGCGATCCGTGTGACGGACGCACGCAGGGCACGACCGGAATGTTCGACAGTCTCGCCTACCGGAACGATGCCGCGATCGTCATGCGTCGCCTCATCCGCTCGCTGCCAACAGCGAGTGGCGTGATCGGCATCGCGACGTGCGACAAGGGGCTACCCGCAACCATGCTCGCGCTGGCAGGGACGAAGTCGCTTCCCGCTGTGGTGGTCCCCGGCGGCGTCACGCTGCCAGCGGCAGGCGCTGAAGACGCCGGTCAGGTGCAGAGCCTGGGCGCCCGGTTCGCCCGCGACCTCGTGACGCTCGACTACGCCGCCGAGATGGGCTGTCGCGCGTGCGGGTCGTCGGGTGGCGGGTGTCAGTTCCTGGGCACGGCGGCTACCTCACAGGTCGTGGCGGAATCGTTAGGCATGGCGCTGCCGCACGGCGCCCTCGCGCCGTCGGGAGAGCCGTCCTGGTTCGAGCTTGGGGCGCGCTCGGCCCTCGCGCTGATGCGACTTCACGCGGCCGGGATCCCGCTCGCGCGAATCCTGACACCCGACGCCATCGAGAACGCGATGGTCGTGCACGCCGCGTTCGGCGGATCGACGAACCTCCTGCTGCACATTCCCGCCATCGCGCACGCCGCCGGCCTCACGCCGCCAACGGTCGCCGACTGGACCCGCGTCAACCGCGCGACGCCTCGGCTCGTGGACGCGCTGCCAAACGGCCCGCGTGGCCATCCGACGGTTCAGGTCTTCATGGCGGGAGGCGTGCCCGAAGTGATGCTCCACCTGCGGAGACTCGGCCTGCTCAACGAGCGCGTGCTCACCGTGACCGGTGACACGCTCGGCACCACGCTCGACTGGTGGGAGTCGAGCGAGCGGCGGCAGCGCGCTCGCGCTCGGCTCGCGGGCGGTGGCCGAGTCTCGCCGGACGACGTGATCATGAGTCCGGACGCCGCGCGGAAAGCCGGCCTCACGAGCACCGTCGTCTTTCCCGTCGGTAACCTGGCGCCGGAGGGATCGGTGATCAAAGCGACGGCAATCGACGCCTCGGTTGTCGGCGACGACCAGATCTTCCGCCACCGCGGCCCGGCACGAGTGTTCGTCGATGAGCGCGACGCGATCCGCGCGGTCAAGGGCGCGGTGCGAGGGGGCGAGCGTGCGATCGAAGCGGGCGATGTCATCGTGCTTATCGGCAATGGCCCATCGGGCACTGGCATGCAGGAGACGGCGCAGATCACGACGGCGCTTCGCTACCTGCCGTGGGGCAAGCACGTCGCACTGGTCACGGACGGTCGCTTCTCCGGTTTGTCGACCGGCGCGTGCGTTGGCCACGTCGGACCGGAAGCACTGGCCGGTGGTCCGATCGGGAAGGTGCGCGACGGCGACGTGATCGAGATCGTGATCGATCGTAGGACGCTCGAGGGTTCCGTGAACCTGATTGGTGTCGACGGGACCGTACTCGCGCCCGAAGAGATCGAGCAGACACTGCGTGAGCGTCGGCCGCATCCGGGCCTCGCACCCCACGAGAAGCTGCCTGACGACACGAGGCTGTGGGCGGCACTGCAGCGAGCGAGCGGAGGGACGTGGGGAGGGTGCGTGTACGACGTGGACCTGATCGTGGAGGCGCTCGAGCGCGCCCGCGCTATCGACCGCCGATGACTCGGGCGAGAGGCAAACGCTGCCAATGAAACTGTACCGGACGCCACGGGGCCCAGTGATTGAGCACGACGGCACGTTCCATCCAGTCGTGCAGGACTGGGACTCGTTGATCAATCATCCGGATCTGCTGGCTTACTTGCGTCACTCGGCCGAACGATCTACCGGGGAGAACAGCGTCGAACGCGTTCTCGCCCCCATCGGCTCGCAGGAAGTGTGGGCGGCCGGGGTCACGTACTACCGAAGTCGAACCGCGCGCCTTGAGGAGTCGAAGGTCGGCGGCGGTGCGAGCTTCTACGACCGTGTCTACGAGGCCGAACGGCCGGAGCTCTTCTTCAAGGCAGCGCCGTGGCGCGTTCGCGGACCTGGTGACGCGATTCGAGTCCGTCGGGACGCGCGCTGGACGGTGCCGGAGCCTGAGATCGCGTTATGCATCAACGCGCGTGCGGAGATCGTGGGCTACACCATCGGCAACGATGTGAGCTCGCGGGACATCGAAGGCGAGAACCCGCTGTATCTCCCGCAGGCGAAGATCTACGACGGTGCGTGCGCGCTGGGTCCGGCGGTCCTCGTGAGCACCGAGCCCCTCCCGCCCGACTCGGCGATCGCGCTGCGTGTCTCGCGGGGCGGCGCGATCGTCGCCGAGGGCGCGACGACCTTTTCGCAGATGCGCCGCGACACGCGGGAGCTCGTGGAGTTCCTCTACCGGGAAACGAGCTTCCCGACCGGTTGCGTGTTGCTCACCGGCACGGGCATCGTTCCACCGGACGAATTCACGCTCCAGCCGGGCGATGAGATCACGATCGAGGTTCCAGCGATCGGAACGCTGCGCAACACGGTCGCCGCGTAATGATTCGTATGGGGTCAGACTCCTTACCCATCGTTTCATTGCAGGCAATGAAACGATATGCTCGTTGGGGTGTCCACCGTCGGCTGCTTCCGACTCTTCCCGCCTCCACACTCGCTCTGGATGCCGGTCATGCGCCGAACACTCGTCAGGGCAGCGACCACGGCCGCGGTTGGAATAGTCTGCGGCGCCATGCCTAACAATGCACAGCCACGACCAACCGTCGGGCAAATCGAGCGGCTCGACCCCGCGCTCGACGCACTGATCGCGGCTGACGCGAAGATCGAACAGCTCGCGGCGGGGTTCGACTGGTCCGAAGGGCCGGTCTGGCGAACCAGTGGCCGCTACCTGCTCTTCAGCGACATACCGAAGAACACCATCTACAAATGGCAGGACAGCACTGGTCTTTCCGTCTTTCTGCGTCCGGCCGGATACACCGGCGTCAATCCGCCGGGTCGGGAGCTCGGCAGCAACGGGCTCACGCTCGACTCGAACGATTCGCTCGTCATGGCCGATCACGGCAACCGACAGGTGGCTCGGCTCAACGAGGCGACTTTCACCAAGACCACGCTCTCTGATCGCTACGAGGGCAAGCGGCTCAACAGCCCGAACGACCTCGTGTACCGCTCGAACGGGGATCTCTATTTCACCGACCCCCCGTACGGGCTAAAGGGCCAGAACGCCGATCCGGCGAAGGAGCTCAAGTTCAACGGTGTCTATCGCCTAACGCGTTCCGGTCAGCTGACGCTCCTCACCACCGAGCTGACGTACCCGAACGGGCTCGCGTTCTCGCCTGACGAGAAGACGCTCTACGTCGCGAACTCCGACTCGAAGAAGGCGGTCTGGATGGCGTACGACGTCCGTCCCGATGGAACCATCGGGAACGGCCGCGTGTTCTTCGACGCCACGGCGCTCGTGGGCCCCAGCAAGCCGGGGCTGCCGGACGGCATGAAGGTCGATCGATCGGGGAACCTGTTCGCCTCCGGGCCTGGCGGGATCTTTATCATTTCCCCTGCTGGAAAACACCTCGGCACGATCGTGACCGGCCAGCCGACCGCGAACTGTGCGTTCGGCGATGACGGCTCCATGCTCTACATGACGGCGAACGATCGGTTGCTTCGCGTGCGACTGAAGACGAAGGGACTGGCTGTCGCCATTGGCACAGTCCCCGCGGCGATCGCGGGCGTGCAGGCTGGCATGTCCGCGCGCGAGGGCTACGTCACGACATCCGATTCGGGTCGGCTCTTCTATCGTGTGATCGGACGAGGCGGTGACACGCTCATCGCGATTCACGGTGGCCCCGGCGTCGACCTCGAGAGCATCGCCGGCGACTTCGCGCCGCTGGCCCAGCATCACGTCCTCATCCTCTACGACCAGCGTGGTGCGGGACGGTCGGAACTGCCGAAGGACACGACGCGTCTCGTCGTCGCGCGGCAGATCGCCGATCTCGACGAGGTGCGCCGGCATTTCGGTGCGCAGCGCGTCACACTCGTCGCGCACTCGTACGGACCGCTGCTCGCGGCGTCGTACGCGTTGGCACATCCCGAAGCGGTCAGTCGGATGGTGTTCTTCGGTCCGGTGCCGCCTCGCCGCGGCAACTTCTGGCAGCGGTTCGCGGCGAACATGTCCCCGCGACTCGACTCGGCCGCGCGCGCCAGACAGGCCGACGCGAGCAGGCGCCTGGTGGACCCTAACGCGGACACGAGGCAAGCCTGTCGCGACTACTGGGCCGTCGGGATGCGTCCTCGGCTCGCGGAGCCCGACCGCACGCTACCGCTCATCAAGTCGGACCTGTGCGCGTCCGACCCGGTAGGCATTCGCTACGGCCTGACGGTCACGAATCGGGTCGTGATGGCGTCGTACGGCGACTGGGACCTGCGCGAGCGGCTGCGTCAACTGTCCGTCCCCACGCTCGTCGTCCACGGCGAGCAGGAATCCATTCCGATGGACCTGGTCGAGGAGTGGGTGACTTCGCTGCCGCACGGCCGACTACTTCGAGTGCCGAATGCGGCGCACTTTACGTACGCCGAGCGACCCGAGCTCGTGTGGCCTGAAGTGGAGCGGTTTCTCGCGGAGCCGCCGCGATAGCATCGCGCGCGGAGAACGCGGCCGGCCTCTCAGGGCTGGCATCTACGACGAGGGGTGTTCGGATGCTTCGGATGCCACGGATGGGCCGGATCGCGTCCGGACCGGCCTAACGTGGTAACGCAACGAGCCGGGATTGTGGGTGAACTGCCTCCCGTTGGTCAGCACCTGATTGCGGGATTCCAGTCGGCAAAGAGGCCCGCCGCGTTCCTGCGCCATGCCCAGACGTGCAGTCCCCAGTAGTTGTACTGATCGTAGCGCTTGAACTCCTGGCCGAACAACCGCGGTGGCTTCTCGCTGGCGGCATGCACGCGGTAGGGCATGATGTACTCGACCGCAACGAGCTCCGGCTTCGCTTCCCCGTCCATCGCGTAAATCAGCATCTCGGGATGCTCGATCTCGAGCTTGTCGTCGATCGACTTTCGGTCGACGAGGTGGTACCCCATGCCGCCCATTGTCGAATCGGCGATACACTTCGGCATTGCGGTGGGGTAGCCCGAAGCCTCGGCCGCCGGAAGCTCGTGGTACTTGTTCGTGGCCGCGCGGAGCGTCTCGACATCCCGGCGCACGTTCGCATCGAAGCCGTCGGCGATGGTCGGGACCGGTGCGTTTGCCGCCAGCCGAGCGTGGCTGGTGCACGCCATGGCACCGAACACGAGAGAGATACCGAACCGGTGAGCGATGGTGCGCATGGTGGCCGCCTGTGATACGGAAGGAGTGCGACGCGCGCGCTAGCATGCGGTCCACTGTTCGACGCAGCAATTGCCCGAGTGCCAAGCGTGGTACACAGGGGCGAGACGTGTGTCGGGTCAGATCTCTTGAATTCGAGATTGCCGGCGAGTCACGATGCGTCCATTCAAGGGCTCTGACCGCTTGAAGCTCCGGCATCGCGAAACAGCCCCCAGGTCTCCAGCTGGGGATCGACTCGCGCGTGGCCGACCAGCTTGTATCCAAAGCGTTCGTAGAACTTCAGGTTCTCGGCGCGTTCAGTCGTTAGGCTTACGCCGGCGGACTGCGGGTCGCCGCTCGCTGCCGAGTGGACCGCCTCCATCAGCGTGCGCGCGAGACCGCGATGCTGCTGCGCCCGGCGGACCCCGATCATGTTCAGGTGGTGGTGCGGCGGGCGCGCAGCGAAGAAATTCGCGGCCTGGATGTAGGTATCGTACCGGGAGCGCGCGTCGGCGCCGAGCTCCGCCCAAACGGCCTCACGGAGCGCAATGAACGCCGGTCGCGGATTCGAGGATTGCGGGAGACTCATCACTGCCGCCGCGACCAGTGCGCCCGAGTCATCGCGGATGCCGATCATCGGCTCGTCGCGATACGCGCGCGCACTCACGAACAGCTGCACGAGACGGTGGAGTCGCACCTTGTACGGTGCGCCGCCCGCCGGGACGTCCGGCCCGAGCACGTAGCGCATCACGGGATAATCCTGGAACGCATCGCTCAGGACCGACACGATCTCCACCACCTGATCGAACGACAGCGCCGTGAGCGTCATGCGCCGCGCCTCCCGCTTCCCGGCCTTGACATAGATAGCATGCTATGGAATATTCCGCCAGATACATAGCTGGCTATTTAGTTCTCATCCACCATGGCATTCGATAGGCTGGAGTCTCCGGGACACGTCGTCAATTACCTCGCGCGCCTGTTCGCCGGCGGGCTGTACCGGCGGATTGGAGAACATGGCGTGAACACGGGGCAGTTCCCGGTGCTCCTCATGCTGTGGGAGCAGGACGGCGTGACCCAAGCCTCACTGGTCGAGAAGCTCGCCGTCGAACAGCCGACCATGGCGGGGACGCTCAAGCGGATGGAGCGTGCTGGACTGATCAAGCGCGTTGTCGATCCCAACGATCGCCGGCAGGCGCACATCCACCTCACCCGGAAGGGCCGGGCACTCGAAGACACGCTCGTCGCGCGCGCGAAGGACACGAACGCGATCGCGCTCGCTGGCGTCACCGCCGCCGAGGCCGCGCAGTTCGTGAAGGTGGCCAGGCGCATGATCGAGAATCTCGAGCGAGACAATCGCGCCGAGTGAGCGTGCGCTCTGACGTGTCGCTCGTGCATACGAGGAGGGACTATGACGTTTCAGCTCATCGCCACGCTGTGCGCGGCACTGTTCACCGGCGCGGCGATCTACATCAACCTCGTCGAGCACCCCGCCCGCATGTCGCTCGGTACCGCCACAGCCTTGGCGGAATGGAAGCCGTCGTACCGCCGGGCGACGCTGATGCAGGCGCCGCTCGCGATCGCCGGGCTCGCGGCCGCGCTCGGCGCCTGGGCCATCGGCGGCGGTCGCGCGTGGCTCCTCGGCGGCCTGTTGCTCGGGGCCGTGGTGCCGTTTACGCTGCTCGTCATCTTCGCGACGAACGAGCAACTGCAGCGCCTCGACCCCGCGGCCGAAGGTGACCTCGACCGGGCTCACGCGCTGCTGGAGCGCTGGAACCGATTGCACGCGGTTCGAAGCCTGCTGAGCTTCACCGCCCTCGTCATCTTCCTCGTGCTGCTCCGCTAGCGGGTTCCTAACGAGGCTGTCATCCCGAGCCCTAAGGCGAGGGATCGCGATCCTCCCGGTAGAGAGCCCTCTATCTGGACACTCGCGATCCCTCGCTGCGCTCGGGATGACAACACGCGCTCAGCGCAATCCGACCAACCCTTTGATGGACTCACGCAGCTTGGCCGAGTCGTAGCCGAGGCCGCGGTGGAAGACCGTCTCCACGTTCTGAATGTCGCGCGGCGTCCGAACCGGATCCCCGGCGATGACGACCAGGTCTGCCTGCATCCCCGGCGCGACGGTGCCAACCCACTTGTCGAAGCCAAGGATTTTCGCGCCGTTCGACGTCATGATCTGCACCGCCTGCTCCGGCGTGAAGCCCGCCTCGAGCAGCAGCTCGTAGTTCCGTTGGTCGCCGTAGCCCGCGATCGAGCTCAGGCAGCACGGATCGGAGCCGGCGCCCAACAGACCACCCGCCTTCACGAAGGCGCGCTCGAACGCCATCGACTTCTTGAAGGCGGCGATCTCCACCGAGTCGTTCGCCGTCTTGCCCTTCTCCAAGTAGGCCGACACCTGCTTCGCCATGTCGGGATACAGCGCGTCGAGCACCCGCTGATCCGCGGGAATGCGGCTCGGGCTCGAGAGCTCGAACACGTCGAGCGTCGACGTCATCGCCACCTTGTGCTTCACCATGTCCTGAATGGTCTGCTGCACCTCGGGGCTATTGATATCGAGCGCGCCGTACATCTCGCCGGTTGACGCCTGGGGGCACTGATCGGGCTTCTTGCCCGCGTACCACTCGGTGTTCGTGAGCATCCCGTGCTCGAGCGCGTCGATGCCTAACGCCACCGCTTCCCTGAAGCCCACGGAGCACAGGTGTGCCGTCACCTTCACGCCATGCTTGTGGGCCTCGTCGATCGCGGCGCCGAGCTCCGCGCGGGAGATCTGCGTGTACGCCTTGAACCACGTGACGCCCTCTTCCGCCCAGTAGCGCACCATCCGGCGCGCGGACTCCGGGCCGGAAAGCGCCGGCATGGTCACGAATCCTGATCCCGCGCCCTGGAGGTACGGGCCGGTCACGACGATCGTCGGCGCGACGATGCGCAGCGAATCCGACAGTCGCTTGAGGTTGAGCTCCTGGTACGCGTCGACGCTGCCGGTGGTGCGGATCGTCGTGACGCCCGCGGACAGGAAAAGTCTCGGGTAGCTCGACCCCATGAACTTCATGCCGCCGTAGTACATGTGGTCGTGAAGCCCGATGATCCCCGGGATCACCGTCTTCCCCGCGAGATCGATCGTGCGCGCGCCGGCGGGCACGCTTACCGAGGCCGCCGGCCCCACGGCGGCGATCTTCTCGCCGCGGATGACGATCGTCTGGCCATCCTTCACCGGCGCGCCGGTGCCATCGATGACACGCGCGTTCGTGAGCGCGACGACGGGCTCGTTGACGGTCACGTACGGCTTGAGCGGCGGAGCAAGGTCGCGCGCCTGAGCGCCTAACGGTGCAGTCGCGAGAACGAACGCCGTGAGAAAACGAATGGCTGGTTGCATCGAGTGAGTTCCGTGTGAAGGTCATGCGTCATCCCGAGCGCAGCGAGGGATCGCAGTCTTCCCGATAGAGGGCTCTCTGTCGGGATGATCGCGATTCCTCGCCTGTCGGCTCGGAATGACAAGTTAGGGATCAACCGTGAACACGCCCATCATACCGGCACCGAGATGCTCGGCGACGTGGCAGTGTATCATCCACCGTCCCGGGTTCGCCATGTCGACCAGCAAGTCCACAGTCTCACCGGTCGGGATGATGGCCGTGTCCTTCCATACCAGATTCGTCGCCGGGACGCCGTCGCGACTCACGACGAGAAAGCGCTGCCCGTGGAGGTGGAGCGGATGATCCATGGCGTGGCTCGACGAGGGGTCGTTGAACACCCGAATCTTCGCGACCTGACCGACGCGAAAGCGCCAGTCGATCGCCATGTTCTCCTTCCCCGTCGCCGGATCGCGGAGCACCCAGCTCACCTCCTTCCCGGTGGCGACCCAATTCATCATCGCCATGCCGTCGTTCCACTCGACGGGCGCATTGATCCCGATCAGCATGTTCTGCACGGCTGCCGGCAACCCGTGCGTGCGCATGGTGAGCACGAGAGAATGCGACGGGGTTGCCTCGAACAACCATCGATACGGCGCGAGCTCGGCCGCCACATCGCCATTGCGGCGGAGCCTCCCGAACTCCGCGCCGTACCGCGGCGATGCCGGCTCCGCGCTCACCCGCACGGCCCCGAGCGTGTCGGCGTCCGGCGAGAACGTGCCGAACATGTGGTCGAGAGCCTGGACCCGGTTCACCAGCATCGTGCGCCCTGGCCGCGAGAACTCGACATCCACGACATAGCGCTCCGCGGGCGCGAGCACCACGCTCGAGACCCACTCCTCTCGCTCGAACTTGCCGACGTCGCTCGCAACGACTTTCATGCGCGCGCCCCGAAACGAGAGATTGAGGAGCCGCGCATTCGACGCGTTCGTCAGGTAGAACCGCACGACCTCACCGCGTTTCACGTCGAGATCGTACCGCGGCTCGCCGTTCACGAGCATGACGTTGCCGAATCGGCCCATCAACGCATGCGTCGGCGACGACGCCCCCCACGGCGTCAGGCCGTCGTCATCCATGAGCAGGTCATCCAGCATCAGCACCTGCTCGCGGTTCACCGGCGCGAGATAGCCCGGTGACGTCGGGCGAACGAGCACGTTGCCATACAGCCCGAGGTCCTGCTGAATGTCCTCGCGCACGTGCGGGTGATACCAGTAGATCCCCGAGTCCGGGAACCGCACGATGTAAGTGAACGTCGCTCCCGGAGCGACGGCGTCCTGCGTAACGCCGGGAACACCATCGAACCGATTGTCGAGCCTCACGCCATGCCAGTGAACGGCGCTCGGCTGGTCGATGCCGTTGTGGAACGGCACGACGATCGTCGCACCCTTGCGAACGTCGATGAGCGGTCCGGGATGCTGAGCGTTGAAGCCGTACATCACGACGGATTTTCCGCGGATCGTTCGCCGCACGAGCCCTGACTCCAGCCGAAGCGTATCGCCGTCTTCGAGATGCACGACCTCGCGTGGGCGCGACGCCGGGAAGCGGGCGGCGTCGGCTCCTGACGCGACGCGGAACGGCGCGACGCTCGGAACCAGGTCTGCCATGCCCATCATGCCGCTGGCTATCGACCCCGCGGGCAAGGGCGGCATGCGCCACGCATCGGAAGCGTTAGGCGCATCGTGTGTGGCCGGCGTATGCCCGGCGGCAGGTGACGCGTCGTCGCGGAGCGCGCCCGGCGCCGACGGCTGAACGACGTCGCGATGCGCCATGAGCCGGGCGCTCGGCGACGTCCCGCGGAGAATCAGCCTCCCGGCGCGCTCGCGCACATCGCGTGAGCGCTCGGCGCTCACGAGGACCCGAAACTGCGGCAGGGAAATCTCGCCGAGGTCGACTCTCCCGTTTCGGATGACGCCGAGCTTGACCACGCTGTCCAGTGACAGCGTGGACGCCCAGGCCACGAAAACCGTGTCACGCCCTAACGATGCCGCGCCCGGAAGCCCGCCGAACGTCGCGAGCAGTCGATGCCGTGGCGTTCCGTCGGCGTTCACCGCGACACCGAACGGGCTCGTCACCGGCCGCAGTCGAATCGTACCGCGCGCCTGTGGAAAATCGGGCGACGGGACGAGCGTCATGCAATTGAGCACGACATTCGGCGCCGCGGTGTCCGCGTCTGGACATGCGGCGACCTCGGGCTGGCGCGGAGGCTCGTCGCGAGCGGCGAGCAATCGCCCGCAGATCAGGAGTCCGCCCGCCACCAGCGCCGCGGACGCGAGGCGGGCACGCCGACGCGCCCGCGGCATCAGCCCGGCCTCGCGCCCCAATTCCGTGTGCCTAACGTCCCTCGTACATGGCCGCCGCGACCTCGCCCAACGCCTGCCCCACGACTCGCTTGACCTCGTCGGGAGCCGTCGACACCGAGACGTTGTTGACGTAGATCGCAAACACGCATCGTTCGCCCTGCGCTGTTGTCAGATAGCCGGCGAGCCCCTTTCCCGTAACGAGCATCCGCCGGTTGAGCGGGTCATCGACCGCGAACGTTCCGGTCTTCGCGAAGACGTGGCCGGCAGCGGGCGACTCCGTCTGGATGTCCCACAGCGTGCCATCACGGCCGAGCACCGGAAGCGCCCGCTGGAAGGTCGGGTAGTCCGGGCGCTTCGCCATCGCCGAGAGGTAGCTAACCATGAAGGACGGCGAAAAGTGCGCGTCGCCGCCGGCTCCGTCCCCCTGATGTGCACCCGACAGATCGAGCCCAAGGCTCGTGAGGAACTCGCGCGCCACATCGAATCCGGTGGACGTGCTGTCCTTGCCCTTGAGCGCGCCAAGGAGGAACGGCGTCGCGCTCGCGTGGAGGTTCTGGCTCACCTTGAGCGTGACCTTGACCTCCTCGCCTAACGGGGCCGACTGATGTTCGGCCACCGTGTTCGCCGGCACGTACGATGTTTTCAGCCGTGCGATGTTCGGCTTCGTAGCGTACGGCCGCGGCCTGGCCGTCACTCCCGCCCCACGCAGCGCCTCCGCGAACGTGACCTCGGCGTAGCGGCTCGGTTCCGCGACGGCGTAGCTGTAGAGAATCGGCTGCGTCCCTCTCGGAAACACGCCGGTCGCCACGACGACCCGGCTTCCGTCAGTCTTGAGTGAATCGGATGTCCACCGAATCGATGGTCGCTTTCCGGCCGCGACGGTCACCACCTTGTTGATGAAGCGCACGTACGCCGTCGACGGGGACACCTTGAGGGATGCCTCGGCGCCTTCGGCGGATCCTGGTCCGATCGTGACATCGACGAGGTTGTCGTTCACGATGATTGGCGAGATCACGACTCCGGTGCCCAGCTCGCGATCGCCCTCGGGGAAAAGCGACGCGTCGATAATGACCGATCCGCTCACGCTGTTGATGCCCGCGGCTTTCACGTTTTTTGCGAGATCTTTCAGCACCTGGAGCGGATCGCCGGGGACGGCGCGAGTGCTCGGGTCCGCGTCGTAGGAATGATCCTCGTTCTCGAACGCCAGCGTGCCATCTGGTTTGAGCCGATTGGACAGGTTCGGATCTCCGCTCGCAACGAGGACGAGGTCGCCCTTGAGAGCTCCGGCGCTAACGGGCCCCGTCCGGTAGACGCGGGTCGTGAATCGATAGTCCGCGCCGAGCACGCCCATCGCAGTGCCCTCGGTTACGAGCTTCGTCGTGGAGCCCGGCGTGAACAGCTTGGTCTCGTTGAGGGCGTAGAGGACGCGATTGGAGTCGAGGGATGTAAGCTGGATTCCCCACATCGCATGCGCGAACTCGGGCCGATCAATGATGCGCTGGATGCGCTGATCGAGCGCCGCCCGCTGCGCGAGAGCCGAGCCGGCGAGTGTAGTCGCGGCAGCGAGTGAGAGAGCGAGGGACCGTGGTCGAGGTATCTGCCGAAGGAGTGTCATACGCGCGGCTGGGTGGTGAGACGTCGTTTCGCAACCTGCGGAAGATGCGACGCGTCCCGATCAATGGAAACGGCCCGCGCAAAACGCCCCCGCGATGTTCTGCGGGGGCGGACACGTGGATTTGTGGAGTTCTGGCGGCTCAGCGTGAGGCCGGCGTCGGGTTTGCCGGGTGCTGGCGGCGCAGCGAGAGGTTGCCGATCGCGCCAATGACGCCGAGCGCAAGCGCCGCGACCGCGTCCGTCGGCGTGAAGAAGCTGTCGAGCCCCGCCAGTGCGTCGAGCGAGAACTGGCCAAACCCGGTGAACGCCAGCGCGACAGCGGCGACTCCGAAGAGGACCGTCAGCTCGATTCCACCGGACGACGCGAAGAACCCGTTTTTCCAGTGAACCGTCAGCGCGGCGACGATCATGACCGACAGCATGAGCGCCGAGCCAATGGGGCCGAGGAAGCCTAACGCGATGAGGATGCCGCTCACGAGCTCGGTAGCACCAGCCGCTAGTGCGAAGACCCGTCCCGGCCGGAAGCCGAGCGTCTCGAGGAACCCACTGGTTCCAGCGAGCCCGTGGCCGCCGAACCAGCCGAACAGCTTCTGCGACGCGTGAGCCGCCATGGAGAGCCCGATGACGAGTCGAAGAACGAGCAGCCCCGCGGAGATGGCAGTGACCTGCATGGGAAGAGAGAGCGTGCCTGACATAGTTTGTTGCCTGCGGTAAAAGTGATAACAATGACAGTTATAACACGTATCTATCTAAAAAAGGGGGTCAGCCTTCTCGAATCACGTCAAGCGTTTCGATCAGCACTTTGAGCTGCTCACGCCCCAGCCGCTTGAACCAATCCTCGGCCGGCATGGAGATTTGGCTGATCTCCTCGAGGAGCTGGCTGCCCTTCGCGGTGATGCGAGTGGCTACATGACGCCGATCGTCGCGGTCGCGAACCCTCGAGACGAGCTCGGCCTTCTCGAGGCGGTCGAGAAGCCGAGGGACATCGGGAACGCGGTTGAGCATGCGCTCGCCGACCTCTCGGCCACACAACCCCTCCGGACCAGCTCCCTTGAGAATGCGAAGGACGTTGAACTGAGTCGCGGTCAACCCGAACGGCCGCAGCGCCTCGTCGATCGAGTGGTCCACGATCGCGGCGGTGCGCAACAGGCCCAGGATCGCCTCCTGCTCGAGGCTGGCGAACGGCTTGGTCTGCTTGATCTCGGCTTGCAGACGACTGGTCATGGGAGAAGATTAAGTGTTATAACACTCATTGTCAATGGGCGGGCGACGGGCGACGGATCAAGGGGTCAGAGCCCTTGAAAGCCGAGTTTCAAGGGCTCTGACCCCTTGATCCCCTGCGGTCTTG
>Ga0307408_100001346_pt1 | contig 18412 bp, 9 predicted proteins | sample 322Cmetagenome_FD_202116 | JGI IMG/M metagenome (GOLD analysis project Ga0307408, IMG submission 202116) | Maize rhizosphere microbial communities from greenhouse at UC Davis, California, United States - 322HYB-C-3 | ecosystem: Host-associated > Plants > Roots > Rhizosphere > Soil | place: USA... | reverse complement strand
AGACGGCAGCATTTGGCCTGCCTTTGTTAGAATTACTGGACTTTGAAGAAAATTATCCACAGGCACTTGTTTTGTGCCCAACCCGCGAACTTTGTTTACAGATTACTAACGATCTGAACAATTATTCGAAAAACATTAAAAATGTAAATGTTGTAGCCGTTTACGGTGGTGCAAGTATTTCAGACCAATTACGCCAGATTAAAAGAGGTGTACAGGTTGTAGTTGCTACCCCTGGCCGTATGCTAGACATTATTAACCGTAAGGCAATCAATTTTAGCCAGGTTCAATACGTTGTATTGGATGAGGCAGATGAGATGCTTAATATGGGCTTCCAGGAAGATATCGACCAGATTTTGTCAACCACTCCGGATGATAAAAAAACCTGGTTGTTTTCGGCTACTATGCCTGCGGAAGTTCGCAGAATTGCGAAAAAGTACATGGATAACCCACACGAGTTAACCATGGGCTCTAAAAATACAGGTAATGCTAATATTGACCATGAGTACTATGTTGTACGTGCCCGTGATAAGTATGCAGCATTTAAGCGTATTGTAGACTTTAACCCGGAGATTTTTGGTATTGTATTTTGCCGTACTAAAATAGAAACTCAGGAAATTGCTGAAGCGCTCATTAAAGATGGCTATAATGCCGATTCTTTGCATGGCGACCTTTCTCAGCAACAGCGTGATAAAGTAATGAAACGCTACCGCGAGCGTAGCTTGCAATTGCTTATTGCTACTGACGTTGCGGCTAGAGGTATCGACGTTAATGACGTTACGCACGTTATTAATTATTCATTGCCTGACGAGATTGAAAATTATACTCACCGTAGCGGACGTACAGCGCGTGCCGGTAAAACAGGTGTTTCTATTTCAATTATCAACTCAAAAGAAATTGGTAAAATTCGCCAGATTGAGCGCGTAATAGGAAAGCAGTTTGTGAAAACGGAGATTCCTAATGGGTTTGATGTTTGTGAAAAACAGCTGTTTGCCCTTGTTCATAAAGTGCATAACGTTGAAGTAAACGAAGAGCAAATTGAACAATACATTCCGCGTATCATGGAAGAGTTCAAAGATTTAAGCAAAGAGGACCTGATCAAACGTTTTGCGTCGCTTGAATTTAACCGTTTCCTTGACTACTACAAGGATGCTCCGGATTTGAATGCGCCAGCACATGAAGAACGTGGTACTGCTCGTGGCGAACGTTTCCCAAGAGGCGGAAGCAGAGGAGATTATACACGTTTATTTATCAACCTGGGTTCTGTAGATGATTTTACCAGAGGCGATATGCTTGGTTTTATCTGTAATACAGCCAAAATCAGTGGTAAATCTATTGGCAAAATCGACCTAAAAGGCGTTTATACCTTTTTTGAAGTTGAGAACGACTTATCTGAGTCCGTTCAACAAAACTTTAAAGGCGCAGAATTTAATGGACGCAGCGTGAGGATTGAAGTTGCTGGTGACCGTGATGGCGGAGGTAGAAGTGGTGGAAGCCGTCCAGGCGGAAGGCGCGAAGGTGGTCGTGAAAGAAGCGGAGGTTTCCGTGATTTCTCTGGAAAGAAGAGAGAAGACAGAGGCGGAAATCGCGAAAGAAGTGGAAGCGGAGAGCGCAGAAGGCGTTTCTAAAATAAAGTAACTTAAAATGCCCGGCTTGCCGGGCATTTTCTATTTTATATAAACTCGTTTTGCTTTCTTGTTTATATAGTATTTGTTTTGATGTTCATCAATGTAAACGGTCTCTCCATTAGGTCCTTTTACACCTTTGACAGACTTATCTTTAACTTTCGCTGCGCCTTTAGCCCCAACTTCGCCTACTTTTTTTCCAGCTTTCTTAACTGCTTTTCCGGTAGATTTTCCTGCCTGTTTTACGTCTTGCCCAAACGTAGTTGTGTCTTTTTTCTGTTGGGCTAATGAATCTCCCGTGATAAAAAGGAATGCGCTAATTAAGGCTATTGCCATTTTTGTTTTCATAGGTATTTAGATTAGTTCACCTCGAGGTAGACCCTCTTTCCTTCCTGGTTTTCATAAAATTGCCTGTCGTACATATCGAGGTATACAGGTTCTCCATTGGGGCCTGTAACATTATGCAGTAAGCGGTTGATAAATTGTTGTCCGAAGTTGGAAAGTTTATTCCCTAACGATTTCGCTGAGTCCATTAGTCCCTCAGAAAGGCGCGAACCGTCCTTTTTTTTATAAGTTGCCACAAATGCAGTTGCAGCAGCCGCACCAGCAACGATTCCCCAAATAGTTAAGTTTTTCATATTATAGATTTCTTTTAAGGTTTTGCCTTTATAACGCTCAAAAACCTTACCAGTTTGAACGCCTGTAATTGTGTTAGCTTTGTACTAACATGCTCCAGGCGAGTTGGTTTTGGGGGGAATAAGAAATTGCGGCTTCGCGAAGTAGTATCCTAAAACTTGTTAAAGCTCAATTGACTCGTAAGGCTTGGGCATTAAGAAAGTTGTTCTGATAAAAGCCTCATCTCAATATGTGGAGAGTGTTTTTCGTAGAGGATTGCATATACGGCCCGGCAGATTGGCATATTCACTTTATGGATTTTATTAATTTGGTGTAATCCATTCGCTGCGTAGTAACCTTCAGCGATCATATTCATTTCTAATTGAGCGGATTTAACTGTATAGCCTTTGCCGATCATATTTCCGAACATTCGGTTTCGGCTAAATTGTGAGTACGCAGTAACCATTAAATCCCCCAGGTAAGCAGATTCTTTAATGTCACGATTAATCGGATGAACCGCGTCGACAAACCTTTTGATTTCCCTGATGGCGTTAGAAATAAGCACAGCCTGGAAGTTGTCTCCATAGCCAACTCCGTGGCAGATACCACTGGCGACAGCATAAATGTTCTTTAATACTGCGGCATACTCGGTGCCATAGATATCATCAGAGACGTTTGTTTTTATGTAACGGGTACTAAGCAAACTTGCGAAGAATGTAGCCAGCTGGGTATTGGGTGATGCTATTGTTAAATAAGATAGTTTTTCCAGTGCGACCTCTTCGGCATGGCAGGGACCGCTTATTACAATGATATCTTCTAGTGGAATCCCGTATTTGCAATGGATAAATTCCCCTATGATCAGGTTCTCATCCGGGACGAACCCTTTAATCGCTGATATTATTTTCTTGCCTTTTAGCTCTTCTGCAGAAATGTTTTTTAAGGCGTTTTTTAAAAACGCAGCAGGAACGTTCAGCAAAACCATGTCAGCTTTGGCAATAACTTCGTTTAAATTATCGCTTATATTTTCGGCAGGGATGTTAATCTCAACTGAACTTAAATAATTGGGATTGTGCTTGTATTTGCGAATGTGTTCAATAGCATCTGCATTTCGCATCCACCAGTAAATTTCTTTTGGGTTACGGTTATCCAAAAGCATTTTAATATTTGCTGTTGCCCAGCTTCCTCCTCCAATTACGGCTATTTTAGCAGTTTTATCCATTAAAAGTTACAGTTCGGTTTTTGTTGGGGGCACAAGTTTACTAATTATTAAGGGGATTGTGTGGAATAGATGTGTTTATAACAGCTTTATTTCAAAACATGTGGTAAAATAAGATAGTTTTGAGGAGCCTTAAAACTATCTTTGCCAGACTTGTCTATATCTGATTCATGTATCTCATAAAAACTCCTTTTTGGCTAAGATGGTTGTATCCGGGCCTTGTTTGGAGGAAGATATCCGCAAAGCCGGTTATTTATTTGACTTTTGATGATGGCCCAATTCCGGAGGTTACGCCATTTGTTCTTTCTGTTTTAGAGAGATACGATGCAAAAGCTACTTTTTTTTGTATAGGTGATAATATTCGAAAGCATCCCGGTATATTCCAGAAGCTGATTGAAGGAGGACATGCCATTGGCAATCATACTTTCAATCACTTAAAAGGCTGGAAAACGAAAGATGAAGTATATCTTGAAAATTTCAAGCTTTGTGATAATTTAACAAAGTCTAAGCTTTTCCGCCCTCCTTACGGAAGAATTAAGCGTTCTCAAGTTTCAAAGTTGAAGAATGAATATCCCGGACTTAAAATAATAATGTGGGATGTTCTAAGTGGTGATTTCGATTTGGGTTTATCGCCTGAAAAATGCTTGAAGAATGTATTGAAGGCTACAGAAGCCGGCTCTATTGTTGTTTTTCATGATAGCTTGAAGGCATTTGAACGATTGGAATATGTGCTCCCAAGGGCGTTAGAGTTTTGGAAAAAACAAGGCTACAGCTTTGAGAAGCTGTAGCCTTGTTTTTAAGAAATTAGTTGAAGGATTAAAGAATTATTACAGATGTGCTTTTGTGTTGGCCATTGTTAATTAGCTGTAGCACATATTGGCCAGGAGCTGGCTTTTGTTTAAAGGTAAGGGTGTGTTTGCCAGAACCAATGCTGTTAATGCTTTCATTGTGAATAATTCTGCCTTGAAGGTCAGTAAGAACTACTTCTGTATTGCCCAAAGTTCCGTCCAAATTGAATGAGATGTATTCATTGGTTGGATTAGGATATACTGAGAATACTATGTTTTTACTTAGCCTGAAGTCAACCGCTTTCGGACCAAAACTTGTTGCTTTTCCATCTAAGTCATATTGAATTAGACGGTAGTAATTTGTGCCGTCAGCCGGATTGTAATCTGTTACTGAGTAGCTTGATGGACCTTTTGCTTTTACTTCAGTAATGGCTGAATAATTAATACCATTTGTTGATTTTTCTAAAACAAATTTTTCGTTATTAATTTCGGATGATGTGATCCAGCTTATTTTAGCTGTATTAACGTCAGCTCTTGCCGAAAATGAAGTGAGTGATACACCTAAAGCTGTTTGTGAAATTTCTACCCGGAATGGGCTAAATACATTAAATGTGGCTGTTGCGGTGTTGGTCGTATTGTCTCCTGATCCGGTTACCGCATCCCAGGTGCTGCCATTATAATGTGAAATGCCAAAATTATTACTTGTAAATCCACTTCCTTTTAGTGCAGATGGGAAAACTAATGTTAGCTGAGCGCTACCGCTTCCAGCTGTTCTGTTAATAGTATAAATTGCATCAATTAAATTAGTTTTATCAGAAGTGGCTGTTCCATTTGCCGTTCCATTATCAGTTGCTCCTTTAAAAACATTAGCTGTAAAAGTTGACGTTGAAGCAGGAGTTATAGTAACTGGCAAATATGTATTGTTGTTCCCTAAAGGCAGTGTACTTGCAGAGCTCAAACCATCAATTTGAAGTATACCTACCGTACCTGCAGATGCGTCCGAAGCTGTATTAATATAGCTTGTTGAACTAAAAGAGCCTGCAATGGCATTCCCCGAACTCACTCTTAATGTTTTGGTTACTGGAATTGTGAATATTCCAGCTTGTTGTGTTAATGTGCCTGAAACTGTCAAGTCACCGGTTGTAGTAACTCCTGAGGTGTTGTTAATAATTAAATTTTTAACTGTATTGTTTGCAAAAGTATTGTTAGCAATTGTTTGTGCTACAGCTCCTAAACTATATGTTAAATATCCAACAGTTCCATTTGATGCATCTATATTGCTTCCAGTACCTAAGGTTACAGGTGTTGCTAGGGTCAGATATATAGTCGAGTTATTTAAGGTAAGCGTTTTGGAAGCAGGTACACTCATGTTTGCAAAGTAAAAAGGTCCATTTCCAGAAATTGTAGGTGTTCCTGTAAAGAAGACTCTTGTAATAGCTGTATATGTTGGGCCACATTTCCAAAAGAAATTAATTGGAGATGCAGCTATTAAATTACCGCCTAGATTAAAGGTGTTTGTTATAGCCGCACTTTGAGAGGGGCCGCCAGATAAAGAAGTTGCTCCCATTTTAAATTCTAAATTTCCACTGACAGTAATAGATCTTGCAGAATTGCTTTGATTTCCCAATAGGAAACATGAACCCAAAATTATTGATGGCGCAGTAGCATAGCCAGATCCAGCTGATGTTATACTTATTGAATTTACGCCTATTTTGGCAATTGCAGTTGCATTTGATCCATCTCCTGTAATTGCAATTGTAGGTAAACTTATATAGCCAGTGCCCGGAGCTATTGTTAAGGTGGCTATTCCATTGGTGTAGGTGGTAGAGCCTAAAGTTACAGTTCCAATGGTTGCAATTCCTGTTGCAGCCGTTCCTGCATATTTCCACACAACAGAACCATCAGTGATTGTTTCTCCGGTACCACTTGGTCCAGAAGTTAAATCACTGGTTCCAGAAGTTGTGCATGTATATAGATTACCATTACTGTTTACCTGGATATTCGAGGTGTAAGCGGTATTAGCTGCCCAGACATTTCCTATTTTTACTGTAGCCGTGGTATAATTTGATCCAGGGTTGGTAATTTCATATCCTGTAACAGAAACATTATTAACAGTGCCTGTCGCTACTGTTGTACATGGACCAAGAATTTGCACACTAGGTATAACTGTTAGTTGTCCGGAATTCGTAATTGTGATGCCTGTAACAGCTCCGGAACCATCGATTGTAGCAGTTGCAATCGCTGCATTACCTTCTCCAATTGTTAGATTCCCGGTTAAGCCGCTTGATGAGTTCCATGACTGGGTTACTCCATCTCTAATGAATAGGTTTAAAGTATTTCCAGTGGGTTGGTTGGCACTTGCTGTCCATAGTCCTGTAGTTGCATCATAGGCTTCCCAAATAGTAGTGGCCGAAATAGATCCCCCAGAAGTGTTTGGCCGATTTCTCAAATCACCAGTTACTTGAGCTATGCCGGAACCGGTATAAAGAATAGCGATTGTAAATAGAAAAATGTTAAGTTTTTGAAAAGAAGTTCCAAGTAAAGTTTTGTTCATAATTGATTATAATTTAGATCGTTAGTTGCACTATATTAGATTGTATTGCAAGACTTGGCAACCTGTTGTGTCCTGAATGCTTCTGTCGGCTGTTTTAGGTATTCAGGACACTGGGCGAGTTATTTGGAGAATTTTAGTTTAAAAGTCGGTTGGGCTTTTAAACTAAGCAGCATAAATGCCTTTGTGTTGTTGATTTGACAATTATTGAAATTATGAAATTTCTTTACTACAGAGCTCCTTAGAACTTTTCTAAATAAAAATTGATCTGATTTAGACAATTTCTATTCGTCATTTTTCGTAATTTCGCGAGAATTCAGCCGTATATAGCTGATTTTTAATTTTTAACAAATAAAAATCAATTACTATTGGCGTTTGATGGTAGAAATGGTTTAGAAAGGTTACGGTAATGTTGCTGTCCGCGTAGAAGCGGCAAGAAAAACTGCAGGAAAACTACCAACTTTAACTGAAAAAGTCCTTTATTTCCCCTTATGGGAAGGAAATCTTGGACAAGCATGCCAAAGATGGGCTTCGTATGTTTTGATTTTGCTTCCGACTATGTCGCAAAGCAGGATAGAACAGATAGCAGCTCTTTTGGAGGCAAGTAAAGGAGAGTGGCCGTACCAGCGACTATTTTACAAGTCAGCCTTTAATATTGAAAAGACTTCTGTTATGAGTATTTATAAGGATTACATTAAAGAGATCGAAGAAAGAGAAGCCCAAGGGCTTCATCCAAAACCAATTGATGGTGCTGAATTATTAAGCGAAATCATTGCGCAGATTAAGGATTCGGACAATGAATATCGTGAGGATTCTCTTAAATTTTTTATCTACAATACATTGCCGGGCACCACGAGTGCTGCTGGTGTAAAAGCTAAGTTTTTAAAAGAAATCATTTTAGGCCAATCTGTAGTAAGGGAAATTACGCCTGCTTTTGCATTTGAGCTTTTATCTCACATGAAAGGTGGCCCGTCAATTGAGGTATTACTTGATCTTGCTTTAGGGAATGATGCTTCTATTGCAAAAGAAGCTGCAAACGTACTTAAGACACAAGTTTTCCTTTATGACGCAGATACAGACCGTTTAAAGGAGGCATTTAAAAACGGTAACGCAATCGCAAAAGAGATTATTGAAAGTTACGCAAAGGCTGAATTCTTCACGAAGCTGCCTGACATAGCTGAAGAAATTAAAGTAGTAACTTATATTGCTGGTGAAGGTGACATTTCAACTGATTTACTTTCTCCGGGTAACCAGGCTCACTCTCGTTCAGATCGTGAACTTCATGGTAAATGTATGATTTCTCTTCAGGCGCAGGCGGAAATCAAGGCACTACAAGCACAGCATCCTGACAAGAGCGTGATGTTGATCGCTGAGAAAGGCACAATGGGTGTAGGTTCATCAAGAATGTCTGGTGTGAATAACGTGGCTCTTTGGACTGGTAAACAATCAAGTCCGTATGTTCCATTCGTAAACATTGCTCCAATTGTTGGTGGAACAAACGGTATTTCTCCAATTTTCCTTACAACTGTTGACGTTACTGGCGGTATCGGTATCGACCTTAAAAACTGGGTGAAAAAAACAGATGCTGAAGGTAATATTGTTCGCAACGAGAATGGTGAACCTATTCTTGAAGAAGTTTACTCTGTAGCTACAGGTACTGTTCTTACTATCAACACAAAAACAAAGAAACTTTATAACGGAGATAAAGAACTGATTGATATCTCAAGATCGTTCACTCCTCAAAAATTAGAATTTATCAAAGCCGGTGGATCATACGCTATCGTGTTTGGTAAAAAACTTCAAACATTCGCTGCAAAACTTCTTGAAACTGAAGCTCCTGCTGTATTTGCTCCGTCAAAAGAGATTTCTCATGAGGGACAAGGCCTTACTGCAGTAGAAAAAATCTTCAACAGAAACGCTGTAGGTGTAACATCTGGTAAAGTGCTACATGCAGGTTCCGACGTTCGTGTGCAGGTTAATATCGTAGGTTCTCAGGATACAACTGGTCTTATGACTGCTCAGGAATTGGAGTCTATGGCTGCTACAACGATTTCTCCAATTGTTGACGGTGCATACCAGTCTGGCTGTCACACAGCTTCAGTATGGGATAAAAAAGCTCAGGCAAACATTCCAAAACTGATGAAATTCATGAACGATTTCGGTTTGATCACTGCTCGTGATCCGAAAGGCGTTTATCATTCAATGACGGATGTAATTCACAAGGTTCTTAACGATATCACAATAGACGAGTGGGCTATCATCATCGGTGGTGACTCTCATACCAGAATGTCTAAAGGTGTTGCTTTTGGTGCTGACTCTGGAACAGTTGCACTTGCACTTGCTACCGGTGAAGCTTCAATGCCTATCCCTGAATCAGTGAAAGTGACTTTCAAGGGGGACATGAAAGGTTATATGGATTTCCGTGATGTGGTTCACGCTACACAAGCTCAGATGCTTCAGAAATTTGGTGGTGAAAACGTATTCCAAGGTAGAATCATCGAGGTTCATATTGGGACTCTTACTGCTGACCAGGCATTTACGTTTACTGACTGGACTGCGGAAATGAAGGCAAAAGCTTCTATCTGTATTTCTGAGGATGATACGTTGATCGAATCATTGGAGATTGCGAAAGGCAGAATCCAGATCATGATCGACAAGGGCATGGACAATGAGAAACAAGTTCTTCAGGGATTGATCAATAAAGCAGATAAGAGAATTGCAGAGATTAAATCTGGTGAGAAACCAGCTTTAACTCCGGATGCAAATGCTAAATACTACGCTGAAGTTGTTGTTGACCTTGATCTTATTGCAGAACCAATGATCGCTGACCCAGACGTGAATAATGCTGATGTTTCTAAGCGTTATACTCACGATACTATCAGACCTCTGTCTTTCTATGGTGGAGAGAAAAAAGTAGATCTTGGATTTATCGGTTCTTGTATGGTTCACAAGGGAGATATGAAAATTCTTGCTCAAATGCTTAAGAATATCGAAGCGCAAAATGGTAAAATTGAGTTCCAGGCACCGCTTGTAGTAGCTCCTCCAACTTATAACATCGTAGATGAACTTAAGGCTGAAGGCGACTGGGATGTGCTACAGAAATACGCTGGTTTCGAATTCGACGATAACGCTCCTAAATCTGCGGCACGTACCGAGTATGAGAAAATGTTGTATCTGGAGCGTCCGGGATGTAACCTTTGCATGGGTAACCAGGAAAAAGCAGCTAAAGGGGATACCGTGATGGCAACTTCTACTCGTCTTTTCCAGGGAAGAGTGGTAGAAGATTCTGAGGGCAAAAAGGGAGAATCCTTGCTTTCGTCTACACCGGTTGTGGTTCTTTCCACAATCCTTGGTAGAACTCCTACAATTGATGAATATAAAACAGCTGTGGAAGGCATCAACTTGACTAAGTTCGCACCTTCTCATAAAGCTTTAGTGCACTAGTCATTAGTGTTTCAGCTGTTGAAAGAATAAATAAATTTAATCGTATTTATATTTCAAACCATCCTGCAAAACAGGATGGTTTTTTGTTTTTGATCGTATCCTTTCTTCAAAATTATTGCGGTAATAGTCTCATTTTTTAAGCGTCCTATTTGAACTTTTTAGTGTGTTTAATAGTTAATACTTTTGTACATATTGAAGTATCTTATGGCTTTTGATTTGGAAATGATAAAAGCTGTTTATTCTCGTTTCGGCGATAGAGTAGAGGCAGCTAAAAAAGTAGTTGGTAAACCACTTACTTTAACTGAAAAAATCCTTTATTCCCACTTATGGGATGGAAATGCTACTGAAGCATACCAAAGAGGTGCTTCGTATGTTGACTTTGCTCCGGATCGTGTCGCAATGCAGGATGCGACAGCACAAATGGCGCTTTTACAGTTTATGCAGGCTGGGAGGCCGCAAGTTGCCGTTCCTTCAACAGTACACTGTGACCACTTAATTCAGGCTAAAGTTGGGGCAGCTGCAGATTTGGAGATTGCTAACAATACAAACAAAGAAGTTTACGATTTCCTTTCTTCTGTTTCTAACAAATACGGAATTGGTTTCTGGAAAGCTGGTGCAGGTATTATCCACCAGGTAGTTCTTGAAAATTATGCATTCCCGGGTGGGATGATGATCGGTACCGATTCTCACACGCCTAATGCCGGCGGTTTAGGTATGATCGCTATTGGTGTTGGAGGTGCTGATGCGTGCGACGTAATGGCTGGTTTTGCATGGGAACTTAAATTCCCTAAACTAATAGGTGTTAAATTAACCGGTAAACTTTCAGGATGGGCTGCTGCAAAAGACGTTATCCTTAAAGTAGCTGGTATTTTAACTGTAAAAGGTGGTACAGGTGCAATTGTTGAGTACTTTGGCGAAGGAGCTCGTTCTCTTTCTGCAACTGGTAAAGCAACAATCTGCAATATGGGTGCTGAGATTGGGGCTACTACTTCAATCTTCGGTTACGATGAAAAAGCAGAAACTTACTTACGTGGAACTGAAAGAGGCGATATCGCTGATTTAGCTAACCAGGTTAAAGAACACTTAACTGGTGACGCTGAAGTTTATGCCGATCCAGAGAAATATTTCGATCAGGTTATTGAAATCAATCTTTCTGAGCTAGAACCACACATAAACGGTCCTTTCACTCCAGACTTGGCTTGGCCTCTATCTAAATTTGCTGCTGCTGTTAAGGAACACGGATGGCCTGCAAAATTAGAAGTAGGTTTGATCGGTTCTTGTACAAACTCTTCTTACGAAGACATTACCCGTGCAGCTTCTTTAGCTCAACAAGCAATTGATAAAAACTTAGTTGCTAAAGCAGAATATACCGTAACTCCAGGTTCTGAATTAGTACGTTATACAGTAGAGCGCGATGGTTACTTAGGTACTTTCGAGAAAATCGGTGGAGTTGTATTAGCAAACGCTTGCGGCCCTTGTATCGGACAGTGGGCTCGCCATACGGATGACCCTACCCGTAAAAACTCAATCATCACTTCATTCAACAGAAACTTTGCTAAGCGTCAGGATGGTAATCCTAATACCCACGCTTTCGTTGCTTCTCCCGAAATTGTAACTGCTTTGGCTATTGCAGGTGACTTGACGTTCAATCCAATTACTGATACTTTAACAAACGAGCAAGGTGAGCAGGTTAAATTAGACGAGCCTCAAGGTATAGAAATGCCAATTAAAGGATATGCTGTAGAAGATGCAGGCTACCAGGCACCAGCTGCTGATGGAAGCAAAGTTGAAGTTATTGTTGATCCTAAATCAAGCCGTCTTCAATTATTAGAGTCATTCCCTGTTTGGGAAGGTACAGACTTACACGGCCTACGCCTTTTAATTAAAGCTAAAGGTAAATGTACTACTGACCACATCTCTATGGCTGGCCCCTGGTTAAAATTCCGTGGCCATATCGATAACATTTCTAATAACATGCTTATTGGCGCGATCAACTACTTTAACGATACTGCAGACTCTGTGAAAAGTCAATTAACCGGAGAGTATGGACCAGTTCCGGCTACTCAACGTGCATACAAAGCTGCAGGTATCGGAACTATCGTTGTTGGTGATGAAAATTACGGAGAAGGTTCTTCTCGTGAGCATGCTGCAATGGAACCGCGTCATTTAGGAGTTCGTGTTATATTGGTAAAATCATTTGCTCGTATCCACGAAACTAACCTTAAGAAACAAGGTATGTTAGGTATCACTTTCGCTGATCCTAATGACTATAACAAAATACAGGAAGATGATGCCATTGACGTATTGGGCTTAACTGAATTTGCTCCAGGTAAACAATTAACAGTAGTTCTTCACCACGCTGATGGTACTCAGGATTCTTTCCCTGTAAACCATACTTACAACGAACAACAAATTGAGTGGTTCAAAGCTGGAGCTGCTCTAAACATTATCAAATTAAAGCAACGAGCGTAAATTTTTATAATAAATAAAATAACAGAAGCCCTGTCCCGTAAAGGATGGGGCTTCTGCGGTTTATTGAAAGCTGTCCAAACAAGCTGTTGACATTGTGTGTTTTAGCTGAACACTACCCAATCCATATTAATCATTCCCTAAGGGATATTAGTCCACTATTAATTAATATGCCATGCTAACACCGTACCCGAAGTTTACACTAACCGAAAAGTTGACCGTGGAACAATGCCGTTTTTTTCAGGAAAACGGTTTTATTCACTTTGAGAGGTTTATCGAGCCAGAGGTGGTTCGCTTGATCATAAATGAATCGATAAGGGTTCAGGAAAAATGGATAAAGGAGGGGGTTAAGAAGGTGAATGGCGTTCCCATCAAATATGGGACAGACCTGGATGGAAAACCCATTGTTCAGCGGTTTGCATTTATTAATCGATACAGTGATGTGCTTGAAGAATTTTTGAATGATTTTAGGTTTGCAGCTTTACTGGAACTTGTAGAAGGTGAAGCCCGGTTAGGAAGAAATGAAAAGGACGGTATGGTTCTTAATCATTATGTAAACAGTCCTGAAAGTAAGTTTACCAAGATGGGTTGGCATACGGATGGGCTACGTGATGTTTTTTTGGGAACCAAACTTAATCCGATGTTAAATGTGGGCATTCATTTAAGTACTTTGAAGCCTGAAAACGGGGGCTTGCGAATTATTCCCGGGACTCATAAACAGGGTTTATACAATTTGCTGTTCCGAAAAGCGTATTTCATAAGCCATGATGAAGATCCTGAAGAAATAGCAATTGTTCCGCAAGCGGGAGATTTGACCGTTCATGATGGGAGGCTATGGCATAGGGTGGCGCAATCGCAGGTGGCTGGAGAGGAAAGCCGAAGGCGTGTAATTTACATTCCAATAATTGCCGGAAAATATCAACCGAAGAACGAAAAGAGCCCGACAGCCTTTTATCAAAGATTTTCTGGATTGGTTCGATAAACCATTTTAATCCAAAGTAATCCAATATCAAATGTAAAAAAGTGTTAATTAGCGATTGAATTCAGTGTCGGCCTTTTGTCGTTAAATAAATACTTGATAATTTAATAGCTTAATTACACGTTAAGGATTCAATAGATAAATGAAATATACGATGAGTTTCAGGAAGATATGTTTAATTGTGGCTTTTTTGCCTCTGGCATTAGCTGCGCAAAAGAAAGATGTCCAGCCTAACTGGCATCACCTGGATTTACAAAAGGACGGAGTTTTTGGCATTGGGACGGAAAAGGCTTATGAACTTCTAAAAAATAAGAAGAGCTCTAGTGTAACGGTTGCAGTGATTGACGGCGGAATTGATACAGGGCATGAAGATTTAAAATCTGTTATGTGGGTCAATTCTAAAGAAGTGCCAGGTAACAAAGTCGATGATGATAAAAATGGCTATGTTGATGATGTATATGGCTGGGATTATATCGGATCTGCGAAAGGAAGTGTAAAGTATGATAATCTGGAGTTGACCAGGCTTATCAGGTTCTACCAGGACAGATATTCTGCTGTTTTAAACACTACTCCGCTAAACCCAGCAGAAAAAAAGGAGTTTACCTTGTATAAGAAGCTGGTGACAGAGCAAATGGGCCGTATGGAGGTTGCAAGGCTTAACCTTGAAAACTATTCTTCTTTGCGTAAGGCGATGGATACCATAGAGCGAAAAATTGGCAAAACCGATATTACGCGAGCTGATATAGAAAAATATGAACCAAAGGGCTCGGCCGAATCGAAAGCAATAAAATATATCAAGTCTGAACTTAAAGATGAGCCAGATTACACTAGTGTAAAGGAAAAGGTTAAAGAGATCTACGATTTTTGCTACAGCCAGATCAACTACCACCTGAATTTAGAGTTTGATCCTCGTGATTCTATTGGCGATAACTACACCAACAGTTATGAACGCATTTACGGCAACAACGATGTCAAAGGCCCATCCCCTCTCCATGGAACACATGTGGCTGGTATAATTGGGGCAAATAGGGTCAATAATATTGGCGTGAAAGGAATTGCAGATAACGTTAAGATTATGGCTATCAGGACAGTTCCAGATGGAGATGAGAGAGATAAGGACGTTGCAAATTCGATTCGCTATGCGGTAGACAACGGAGCAAAAGTAATTAATATGAGCTTCGGAAAGAGTTATTCCTGGGATAAAGCAGTAGTGGATAGCGCTATAAAATATGCTCAAAGTAAAGATGTTTTGCTAGTGCACGGGGCAGGGAATGATGCAAAAAATCTGGATTTTAACAACAGCTTCCCGAATCGTTATTTTACCAATTCTTCAAATGCAAATTTTGAGAACCTTCCTTCTAACAGGCTTATGGACATGATGGCACAAGGAAGAAGCCAGACCATTGGCATGGGAGGAATAGTAAAGCCAGCTGCTCCGCCTAAGCCCAAACCCGATTCCGTTAAATTCTCAGGCCCTCAGGCAAATAATTGGATTGAGGTAGGTGCATCAACATGGAAAAATGATGAAAACCTTGTGGCTGATTTTTCTAATTATGGAAAATATAGTGTGGATGTATTTGCGCCAGGTGTAAAGATCAATTCTACTTTGCCAGATTCAAAATATAAGGAAGAAGAAGGTACTAGTATGGCTTCGCCGGTTGTGGCAGGTATTGCAGCTTTAATTCGCTCGTATTACCCCAACTTAACAGCAGTGCAGGTAAAGGATGTGATTATGCGCTCGGTTGTTAAAGTGAATCAAAAAGTGAAAATCAAAGAAGAGGGAGAGACTTTAAGAGTTAAACTATCAGACATCTGTGTCTCTGGGGGAGTGGTTAATGCATATAATGCGATCCAACTGGCATCGCAGTTAAGCCAGAGCTTATAAAGAAAGTAGCTGGATTATAAAAAAAAGGACGAGGAGCTGCATAGCCACCTAGTCCTTTTTTTATTGCCAAGTTAAAAGGCAAACCCGCTTGTAATGGTAAAGTATTGGCCTTCTTTCGAGATACCATAGCCGGATGAGACAAGAAATTTATTATAGAAATTAACCCATATCCCGGGACCATAGCCTGTATGCCAGGTTCCCTTTTCAGGATTGTCTGAATATACTCTTCCTGTATCAAAAAATCCAAATAAGCCATAGCTAGCTGTTAAAAGGTAATTGCGGACATTTGAAACCGCAAATCGCAATTCTGTATTAGTGTAAACATAGCTTCGCCCAGAAAAACGATTATTTCGATATCCTCTCAGATATGTGTTGCTGCCCAGTGAATTTGCCTGAAAAAACTTATAGGGGCCGATATTAGTTGCTGCGCCAAATCGCAATGCAAGCGTTATTGGAAAGCTAAAATTAGGCGTACCATAGAATGAGAGGTTGGTTTTTAGCTGCATGTAATTTAAGCCGGTTCCCTTAATTTCTGAGTAATAGTTGGCAGAGTTAAACCACCTTACACCCGAAGTTGGAAACATAGCATTATTAACAAAATCAATATTGGCGTACGAGCCTACTGTAAAAAAACTTGCCGGGTAGATATCATCCTTGTTAAAAAAGTCGTCGCTGGTAATAAATTTATCGGGTTCTTTTTCGAGCCAGAAATCCTGGTAGCCTGGGCCTATCCCGACACTGAATGCATCTGTAAATCTCCTTTGCAAGAAGGTTGCGAAGGAATAATTCTTTGTACGCACCCTGAAATAGTCTATTTTATCTCCAACATTTGGTGTCGAGTTTCCTTCGCCGAAATAATTAAAAGTATACTTAGGTCCATTGTATGCAGTTTGTACAATCAGGTCGTAATTCTGTTTAAACAGCGAATAAAATGTCCCTTTATAATTGATAGTATACGCGCTGGTTTTGGGTGCGAAGTTTCCCTTAATTGTGTGATTGTAACTATAAGGTTTTTTTCTGAAGCCGTAATGAGTTATTGAGTATCCTGCGCCGATAAAGAACTGGTCATCGGCATTATAGTCTAATGAAGGTATTGGTGCATGCTTATCGTAACTAAACCATTTTTGTTCAAAGACATGCACTGATGGGTTGGCTGACAGCCTTAGCCGGATATTTTTGCTGGTATTGATATTATTTCCCTCATCACTGTCGTAAAACTTTATGGGCCTTCCTTTTCCAGCCTCGCTCTTATCAGCTATATAGTCTTCATCTTCGCCTCCAATTACCCGTATTTTAACTTTAGATACATCACCGTCTATAATAATGCTATCCCTTCCTTTTAGGGCAAACAACCTAACCTCGTTTGTTTCCTTCTTGCTGAAGGTGCGCATATAAATGTTTTTCTCTATCTTATCTTTATTATTTAATTTACACATAGTGATGGTTGTACTGTCTCCAAAAGAGTGAATGTTTACATATTCTTTTTTGTCAGATCCAGTTATGCTCACTTCTTTTGCAAGGATGCCATAATATTCTTCGGCTACTTCAGGCAATTGGTCGCGCCTTGATTTTAATTTGAAAATAATTTCTTCGCCTGCCTTGGCAAACACTTCTTTGGGCATTCTTCTAACAGCCGAATCGATTATATGGTCAGACAGCTTCGCCTTAATTTCCTGAGCTATTTCAATCCATTGGCTTTTAGTTAGTTTGTTTAATAGGTTTCTATCAAGGTCTCTTGCTGCAACAGAAAGATTTGCCACATTTCCAATTCGTTCGGAGAAGTTTTCCAGGCCGGGAGCTAACCTGATTAATATAGAAGGAAGCAAGCCATCGTATTTGGCAAAGGCTTGGTCGTGGTCGCGGGGAATGGGCCTGAATATAGACCCTTTATCCTTCTTAAATTCTGCCCAACGCCATTGGTCTTCATGCCTGTCCCAGTCGTTTATTAAAATATCAAAAAGGCGGGCCTTCAAATACATTAATTGGTCTACTTCATTGTCGTTGTCTTTTAAAATTTCTTCATATAGTTTTCGGGTGCTAACAGCATTTTGGGCATTGCCGAAAGACTTAAAATCGGAAACATTTTCATCTGGCCGGGCTTCTATAGTCCCTAATTTACCACCCACTTGTTGTATATAGGGCCCCAAAAGCCTGCTAAATGGCATGTAATATAACTGTGGGTTGACGTAATAGATGCCGATTTGTTTAGCCATTGGTGGGATAATAATTCCGCCGTAGGGGTTAGCAGATGAAATCTGGTCCTGAAGGAGGTCGTCGGCAAAGGTTTTAACAAAGCCCTGCGGAAGTAAAACGCTGGGGTCTTTATTTATGGACCTAAATTGATAGATGTTTTTGTCTTTCCCTTCAAATTGCAGCGAAGTAGTTTGCTTGCCTCCACCCATTTTTAAAGGAGTGAGCCCACCTGCATACGTGCTCAAATCAAGATAGGGTACAGTTACAGGGGTAGCCCAGATATCACGATAGTGTTCGCCAACAAGATTTCGTTTTAATCGCCTTGCGCTGTATTCCTCGCCAGCTGCAATTACTTTTACACTATCCTCATAATTTATTTTGCGTTCGAGCACAATTTCATTAGTGTTCTTTGGCGGGATTGCATACATCGGCGTGCGATAAATCAGCTTGCCTTTAGCTCCATCGTCCTCTGGTTCCCAAAATTCTACCCAGCACTGGCCATTGTTATAATAATTGATGCGGGCAAACCCCTTAGTACCGTGGGCAAAAGAAGCGCCATTTCCTTTAAATAATTTATTCGATTTAGAACCAGCCCCGCTTATAATATGATTGATGTTTTCATATTTATTAAACTGAAGGGCATGTTCGTG
>Ga0307408_100001345_pt1 | contig 18415 bp, 16 predicted proteins | sample 322Cmetagenome_FD_202116 | JGI IMG/M metagenome (GOLD analysis project Ga0307408, IMG submission 202116) | Maize rhizosphere microbial communities from greenhouse at UC Davis, California, United States - 322HYB-C-3 | ecosystem: Host-associated > Plants > Roots > Rhizosphere > Soil | place... | reverse complement strand
TACCAGGGTGCAGCAAAATCGTGCATTTACCTTATTCTTTCGTAAAAATGAATCGATATCTCAATTAAGCTGGCATTATAACGAGGTTCCTGAAGGAGAAAAGCTTTGCCTTTTTGGCATTAGCAATCATCTTGAAATTGCCATTAATAAGGGTAACGCCAGTGGCTTGTTAGGCCTGCAACTTGGGGATATTGTGCGGGTAGAATTTCATTAAATTACGCTGTACTGATTTTTCCCTAAAATTCTGAGTAAATAAAAAAGCTATTTTTGCATGCGCACTAAGCGTTTTTATTGCAGGATAGATGGCCCGTAACAGATTTAACAGCGGTACTACACCGGAAGAAGAACTCCCAAAAGCTAAGATAAACAAGCAAACTATTAAAAAGGCTGAAGGTTTATTAGTTTATTTAAAGCCTTATCGTTGGAAGTTTATTATCGGACTAGCTTTTCTTTTTATATCGAGTTTGACTGGGTTAGCTTTTCCTTCACTGCTAGGGGCTATGATTGACGCTGCGCAGGGTAAACAAAAATTTGAATTTATACATCCTTCAATCAACGCCCTCGGATACGCAGCATTCATCATTCTATTTATTCAATCGTTCGTATCTTTCTTTAGGGTAAAGCTATTTGTTGAAGTTGCCGAAAAAACCATCGCCGATGTTAGGCGCGATACCTATTTCAGGCTGATTACGCTACCAATGGACTTTTTTGCCAACCGCAGGGTTGGAGAATTAAATAGCCGCCTTTCTGCCGATTTATCACAAATTCAAGATACCTTGACTACTACCTTGGCTGAGATGGTTAGACAAATCGTACTGCTTGTTGGAGGTATCGCATTCCTAGTGTTTGTGTCTCATAAACTTACTTTATTTAACCTATCCATCTTACCGGTTCTGGTAATTTCAGCCATTTTTTTTGGGCGTACTATTCGTAAAATTTCCAGACAAGCCCAAGATAAACTTGCAGACTCTAACACAGTAGTTCAAGAAACATTACAAGGTATTGCCAATGTAAAGGCTTTTGCCAACGAGGCATATGAGTCTAACAGATACGACCGAAATCTCAGAGAGGTTGTTGAAATCGCATTGAAAGGCGCCACACTTCGCGGAGGCTTTGCATCGTTTATCATTTTTTGTTTGTTTGGTGCAATAGTTGGAGTAATATGGTACGGCTCTACTCTTGTACTACATGGAGAGTTATCTGTAGGAGATTTGACTACTTATATTCTATATTCAATGTTTGTTGGAGCTGCAATGGGGACTTTCCCTGATTTATATGCAAACGTGCAAAAAGCACTCGGCGCCACTGAACGAGTTGTTGAAATCTTGTCCGAAAAAAGTGAAGACATCTCGATTAATATTGCAGAAAACGCAACTAAAGAAAAGGTAAAGGGCCAGTTAACTTTTAGCGACGTTCATTTCGCCTATCCTTCAAGAAAAGAAGTTGAAGTCTTAAAAGGCCTGTCATTTAATGCCAATGCTGGGGAAAAGGTGGCGATTGTTGGCCCAAGTGGCGCAGGAAAATCAACCATTGCTTCTTTAATATTACGGTTCTATGAACCTCAACAAGGAAAAATTTTATTTGATGGAAAACCTGCATCAGATTATGCACTAACCTGTATCCGTAACCAAGTGGCGATTGTCCCTCAGGATGTATTGCTTTTTGGCGGAACAATCCGCGAAAATATTGCCTATGGCAAGCTCAATGCCACTGACGAGGAAATCATCAACTCTGCAAAACAGGCAAATGCCCACAACTTTATTCAGAACTTGCCTGAAGGTTACAACACCATTGTGGGTGATCGAGGCATGAAACTATCTGGTGGGCAACGCCAACGAATAGCTATTGCGCGAGCATTATTGAAAGACCCTGCAATTTTAATTTTGGATGAAGCTACATCTTCGCTCGATTCCGAATCAGAGCGCCTTGTCCAGGAGGCATTGGAGATATTAATGAAAAACAGAACCTCTATCATTATCGCCCATCGTTTATCGACAATTCGCGAGGCTGATAAAATTGTAGTGCTGGAAAAAGGAAAGGTGATTGAAAGCGGTACCCATGAAGAGCTAATTCAGAATGAGGAAGGCCTATATCGTTATTTAAGCCAACTTCAGTTTGAGGCATAGTTACATCTACGAATTACGATTTTTTCATTTACAATTTATGACAGCAACAGTCGAAGCTTAGGAGATTGCAATAAATTCGTAAATCTGAAAATCCGATTCATACTTTCTTACCTAATTATAGCAATCGATGAAATTAACTGTATGGGGTGCAGCCAGGCAGGTAACCGGGAGCATGCATCTTTTAGAAGTAAACAACTATAAAATACTGGTTGATTGTGGTTTGGATTACGAGCGCGATACTAAATTGGAGCATAATGAATTTTTTCCTTTTAATCCAGCCGAAATTGACGTTGTCGTTTTAACACATGCTCACATAGATCATTCTGGTAACATCCCAACCTTAATAAGAATGGGGTTTGAGGGCCAAGTTCTGTGCACCCCTCCTACTGCGGACCTTACAGAATTACTTCTACTTGATTCTGTTAACATTTTTCTTGGTAAAGAGCGCAAGTATTCCAGACGGAAACGAGGTTCGCAATCAGTACCCAAGCCCCTTTATCTGCATAAGCATGTAATGGAAACATCAGAGCGTTTTGTGACCATCGGCTTTAATAAACCATTCCGGCTAAATGGCGATATAACCTTAGAGTTGATCCCCATCGGGCATCTATTGGGAGCTGCGGCGGCTATTTTTACAATTAATGAAAATGGTTATCAAAAACGAATCGGCTTTACCGGCGACATAGGCAGGGAAAATTACCCTGTGGTTGTGCCTCCCCAAAAACTACCCCAAGTTGACTTTTTGGTGTGCGAATCAACATATGGAGGACGTTACCATTCTAAAGATAGAACCTTAGATGAAGTACTGATTGAAACAATAGAGAACGCTTGTATTAAAACCCCAGGTAGGCTTATTATTCCGGCATTTAGTATCGGCAGGACACAAGCGCTTGTTTATGCACTAAACAGAATATTCAGCAAAGGCTTGTTACCTAATGTTAAAATTTTCGTAGATAGCCCTCTGGCCAACTATGCAACGGAGGTTTTCAGAAAGTACCACAACTACCTAAACAAGGACGCCCAGGAGTTTTATCAAAAAAGCGGTGATGAGTTTGAATTTGAGAACCTTTTTTATGTTCAGGATATTAAACAAAGCCGGGAACTTTCGAATTACCTGGAGCCGTGTATCATTATTTCTTCGGCAGGAATGCTGGAGGGAGGACGAATTCAAGACCATCTCTTTTATAATATACAAAACTACTACTGCACTATTCTTTTTATAGGATACAGCGCAAAAGGCACCTTAGGGCACCGCTTACTTAGAGGTGATCCCGTGGTCCATATCCGGGACCGGGAATTGGCCGTTTATGCAACCATCAAACAAACAGACTTACTTAGTGGCCATGGCGATCACGAGGACATTTTACGAATGGTAAAAAAGCAAGATAACACTTTAATTAAGAAAGTATTTCTGGTTCATGGCGAGCCCGAATCCATGCTTGCTCTTTCTAAAGACCTGACTGATAGTGACTACAACGTGAGTATCCCCGAAAAAGGTGAAATTTTTGAGTTATAAAGTAAGGGGAATAATTTTTATATAATAAGAATCCTTCATTTCGCGGCATACAATGTAAATTTCCAATTGTTTTAAGTTTTTTTCGAAAAAAGTTTCTTTTTACAATCGCATTACTATATTTGCGATACCATTAACTTATTTCAATTGAAAAAACTCTTAACCATCGCTGCGCTTGCACTAGGTGTATCTGCCGCAAAAGCACAATCTACAGAATTTAAACCATTCCGTGTAGGATTTGACTTCGGTTACGCAATTCCTTCCGGCGAAGGAGCAAAAGGCGGAATTATTTTCGCATTAGAGCCTAAATATGCAATGAGCGACAAACTTGCTTTAGGTTTACGCATTGAGGGCGCTGTTACAGCAAGATCAACAGGTACTGTTAGTGATGAATTTGGATTTTCAGGATCAACTTCTGCAAAAGCTTCAGGTTCTTATTTAGCGACTGCTGATTACTACATCAACACAAACAGCTTCCGTCCATTCGTTGGCCTAGGAGTTGGTGTTCACCAATTGGCTTCTGCTGATTTCTCATTCGATGAAAACGCATCTGACGAAAACGTAGCGGTTGTTGAAGGCGGAACAAAGCTTGGTGCAACTCCAAGAGTTGGATTTGATTATGGACATTTCCGCGCTCAAGTTGAATACAACATGATTGGAAAAACTGGCGAAATTAAAAACAACTATTTAGGAATTAAATTAGGATTTTTCCTTGGTGGAGGAAGACAATAATCCCCCTAAACTTTATCATGAAAAGAGGTTCCTAAAAAGAACCTCTTTTTTTATGACATTAAGTAAGCTTATGCACCAGTAATCCCACTGGAAACTTTGGCTGTATATAAGTAGTTTTTGCAGGTAATGTCTCACCAGATTCAGCAACACTCACAATTTGTTCGGCCGACGGGGGCGCCAACATAAAAGCGATATCAAATTCCCCAATATCTACTGAGTTTAACAGCTTCAGCGGATCCTTAATACTCACATAATTAATTCGATCATCATCGGCGGAAATATCAAGAATCGGATTTAGTAGATAACGATGTAAAAGCGAAACGTCGAGATTCCTTACAAAAGCTTTGGGTTCAAGAATGTGGTCTTTAGGCATCAAACAAAACATCATTCCCTTGAGGTACATTAGAAAAGCTCCATTTACGGGCCTATAATCATTTGACGGAACCTGATGTATATGGAAGTTTTTTCTAACCATGTGCAGGAACTCGTTCACCCGCAAGTTATTTAAGCCCCTTATTAATCGCTGGAAAGGCAACACTTTAATGGCAGATAAAGGGGTATATACCGTCGAGAAAAAATAAGCATCATTTGTGAGAGAAGCCGACTCTCCCATGTGTGATGCATATTGAATAGCAGCTGCAGCCCTATGGTGTCCGTCTGCAATGTAACAGGTTTCAATTTCAGAAAAAGCATTTATGAGGCCTTGTTCCAACTTTTTTTCAACTCGCCATACCCGATGACAGCCCTGGGGGATTGTAAAATCTAGCAGTGGCCTACTTTTGAAGGTTAAATCAATAACCAGCCCTATCTCCTCCTTATCGCGATACATCACCAATACCGGATTCGCATCCAGCTTAGCATGTTCCAGATAATTGGCCAAATAACACTCTCTTTCAGCATGAGTTGCCTCATGTGCTTTTATCTCATTATTTAAAAGAGCATCAATATGGGTCAACGCCCAAATTCCCACATAGCTTTCCTCCTCTGTTGTAATTTCGATTATATAAAGTGAAGGCTGAGAATCCTGGAGTAAAATTCCCTGCGATAAGTAGAGGTTCAGGTTATCCTTTATGGCTTTGAAGGCCGAGGTATGCCTATTAGTATGTTGCACATCTTTTACATCAGGCACCAACAGATTTAGGTAGGAAATTTCATTTTTACTCCTTTCTTCCTTAGCCTCGCTTATAGACATTGCTTCTATGTAGCTAACTACTTTTTCTGCTAACTCTGGTTGTGGATACAGTGCGGCAAAAGACTTAATTCTCGGCATTGTTTTTATTTCTAAACAAGGGAAACCTAAATGTACCTTGTAAATGTAGTATCAAAATTTACGAATAAAAACACTTCAAATAGCGATTGGCGAAATAGAATCCAGAAAATGTAAAGTGTGTAAAGTTGGGCTATTTCCCACAAAAAAAGCCGCCTGATATCAGACGGCTTCAAATTATGTTCTAGCAAAAAATTAATTTTTGAAATGATCGATAATTAGGTTTGCTAATTCAACACCGATACGCTCCTGAGCTTCATTGGTAGCAGCGCCAATATGTGGAGTTAATGAAACTTTAGGGTGAGTCAACAAATCCTGGCGCGGGGTTGGCTCATTATCAAATACATCCAGGCCAGCAAAAGCCACTTTTCCTGAATTAAGTGCTTCAATTAATGCATCCTCGTCGATGGTACCACCACGAGAGCAGTTAACAATACCCACTCCTTTTTTCACTTTTTCAAACTCCTCTTTACCCAGAACTGGTTTCTCAGTAAATGGAATATGTAAGCTAATAAAATCAGACTCAGCAATTAGCTCGTCAAGGGTAACTTTCTTTACAGGAACTTTTACAGTTACGCCACCAGCTAGAGACAATTCTAATTCAGCTGGAACATCGAATAAATCGAATGCTAAAACTTCCATTCCAAGGCCTAGAGCAATCTTGGCGGTTTCCCTGCCAATACGGCCAAATCCAATGATGCCAATTTTCTTTCCTTTAAGCTCGATACCTTTTGCATAAGCTTTTTTAAGGTCATTAAATTTAGAACCGCCCTCAACCGGCATTTTACGATTTGCATCATGTAAAAAACGGATACCTGTAAATAAATGAGCAAATACTAATTCGGCAACTGAAGGAGAAGAAGCAGCCGGGGTATTAACCACCGCTAAGCCCTTACCTTTAGCGTATTCAACATCAATGTTGTCCATACCTACTCCACCACGGCCAATTAACTTAAGGTTTGGAACAGCATCAATCAGCTCTTTACGAACCTTTGTAGCACTACGAACGGTGATTGCATCGTAGTTTTTAAGTGCCTCAGGTAGTTGGTCCTGAGGAATATTTTGTGTATCAACAGTAAAGCCAGCAGCTTCAAGCAATTGCTTTCCTACTGCATCAATACCATCATTAGCAAGAATCTTAATCATTTGATTTGTACGTTATTACGTTAATTTATACCTAAAGCAATTATTTATGTTTTTCAGCAAACTCCTGCATTGTTTCTACCAGAGCATGAATAGAAGTAATTGGCAATGCATTGTAAATTGAAGCACGGAAACCACCTACACTACGGTGTCCTTTAATGCCCACCATACCACGCTCTTCAGCAAATTTAAGGAATGGTTTTTCCAACTCAGGGTTCTCCATTACGAAACAAACATTCATACGTGAGCGGTCTTCAACGGCACAAGTGCCTTTAAATAATGGGTTACGGTCGATTTCCTCGTATAATGCTTCTGCTTTTGCAATGTTTTCTTTTTCAATCTGAGCAATTCCACCTTTAGATTTTAACCATCTAAGGTTCAGCATTGAAGTAAAGATTGAAAATACAGGAGGAGTATTGTAAAGAGACTTGTTATCTGCTTGAATTTTGTAATCAAGCATAGAAGGAAGTTTTCTCCCTGATTTACCAAACAATTCGTCTTTGATGATAACTAAAGTAACGCCTGCAGGGCCCATATTTTTCTGAGCGCCAGCGTAGATTAATCCAAAATCGGCTACATTGATCGGACGGCTGAAAATGTCTGAAGACATATCACTTACCAAAGGAACCGGAGATGAAGGGATTTGATGTAACTCAGTACCAAAAATGGTATTATTTGTAGTTACATGGAAATAAGCTGCATCAGCAGGAATTGTGTAATCTTTAGGGATATAGGTGTAGTTTGACTCTTTTGAAGATGCTACTACATTTACATTACCAAACAATTTAGCTTCTTTCAATGCTTTGTTTGCCCATGCGCCCGAATCAAGGTAAGCAGCAGTTTGTCCGTCTGCCAATAAATTCATCGGCACCATAGAGAACTGTAAGCTTGCCCCTCCCTGAAGGAATAAAATAGAATATCCATCAGGAACATTCAATAATTCTTTTACCAGGCGGGTTGCCTCTTCTACTACTGCCTCAAACTCTGGCGCTCTATGCGATATCTCTAAGATTGATAAGCCAGTGTCGTTAAAATTTAGAACAGCTTGTGAAGCCTGTTTAAATACTTCTTGAGGTAGAATACAAGGGCCTGCGCCGAAATTAAATTTCATTGTTAAGTATGTTTTATTGTGGTGTCAAATTTAGAAGATTTATATCTTTTTATTTACCTATTTTTAAATTTTGCAATAATCTTGAAATTTAACTGACGTGATGTTAAATAATTGGGTATTGCAAACTGATTGTTATTTACATCTTTAATCCATAAATAGGATACGGTATTATTGATATTCAGAAGGTTAAATACTTCTGCATAAGCTTGTAAGGATTCCAGATATTTTTTCAGGAATATTAGCCTCTTCCCGCTGCCACCTTCCAGAAAGTTCTTTGAGAACCCAATGTCTGCCCTTCTGTACGAAGGAATTTTAAAAACATCCGCGTATCGCTGCGTTTTTGGAGGGCCAACTGGTAAGGCGGCTCCATAGAGAAGCGTAAGGTGCACCTTATAAGTTGGGCTGTTAAATAACTTATCCTGAAAGAATGCAGAGAAGTTTACACGTTGGTCTGTAGGCCTTTTTAAATAGCCCGGCTCAACCCTTTCAGAATTGCCATTGGCATTCTTTTTAAAGTAGTAATCACCATCAATGTCTTCTGCTGTTTTCATAACTGAAAGCCTGAACATTGATTCCAAGCCTTCAACAAACTCGCCACTTAAACTAAAATCAGCGCCTGCGGCGTAGCCTTCAGCTTGTTGGCCTGCAAAATACCTGATCCGCAAGTTTTCAATTTTATAAGGAATGAGATTATTTAGTTTCTTGAAATATAATTCCGATGAGAATCTCAACCTGGAGCCCAGCCCTGAAAAAGTATAATCTGCACCAGCCAGGAAATGTAAAGACTTTTGCGCTTTAACATTTGGATTTAGGTTTCCCGAAAAATCGCGAAGTTCTCTATAAAACGGAGGTTGATTATATACACCAGCAGAAAGCCTCCAGGCAATGTTACGGTTGTTAGGCTTATAAACTGTACTTATACGAGGGCTGAAAAGCAATTCGCCAGTATAGGAATTATAGTTGGCCCTCAGCCCCCACGAAAAATTAATACTTGATGATAATTTGTAGGTATTCTGGACGAAGCCGCTTAAACGCTGAGTTGAGGTTCTGTTATTTGAATAAACTACATCAGATAACAGTAAAGGCCCGTTGCTATTATAGGGTAAAGTATATCCTGCAGAATCGGTAAAGTAATATTCGTTTAATTTGTCCTTAATCTCATCATGCTGAAGCCGAGAGCCGATTTCCCAGAACGAACGCCCCTTTTGATAATAAGCCCTCAGTTCTGTGCTGTAAATTCGTGCCTTTAGCAGGTTTCGGGCGTACCCATAATCAACACCAAATCCCCTTCCGGCCCTTACTTTGCCAAAATCCGATACGCTCTCGCCGGTTTCAAGCTCATCAAATACATACTGCCCTTCCACATCAAAGTTTTCTTGCTCCTTAATATCGAAAACAGAATTTATCCATTTAAAAAAAGTAAAAGCTGAAGGCTTATAAATTAGGGTAAACGCTCCTGCAAAAGATTCATATTTGTCTTTCTCCTGGCCTTCATAATCAACTTTTAGCTTGTATTGTTCATTTATGGTTCCGAATGTGGTTTCGCGGCTTTCGGGAATTAGGTCAAACCGAGATAAATTATAATCGGCAAAGACGGCCACATCCAGCTTTTTGCTTAGCTGGCTTAAATGGTATAATTGTATATCGTAAAACTTTGGCTGGTAACTGCCGGTAATGGGTTGCGTTTTTAGTATACTCTGATTTGTTTTCTCCCTTATTCCGAATAAGGTGTAGCCTTTTCTAAAAGGCAATTTCGCAGTTCCTGACCAACCCAGGAGCCCTCCTGAGATTATCACTTGCTGGCTGTCAGGCCTTAGATATTTCACATCTAAAACAGATGATAATTTATCGCCATACCGCGACTCAAAGCCGCCTGCCGAAAAATTCGCCTGGCCTACTAACTCAGGATTGATAAAGCTCAAGCCCTCTTGTTGCCCGTTTCTAACCAGCAATGGGCGAAAAATTTCTACGTCGTTAATATAAATGAGGTTTTCGTCAAAATTACCTCCCCTAACTGAATATTGTGAACTTAACTCATTATTAGATGAAACCCCGGGAAGCGTTTTTAGAATGGATTCGAAATTGCCAGAAACAGTTGGAGTATTGTGTATTAAGCCGCCATTTATGCTTTGCATATTACCAGGGCGGCTTTTGGACGCATTGACATCCACTTCTCCAAGCTGCTGGACGCTTTTTTGAAGGATTACATCTTTTCTTATTTCCTTTGTACCAGGGCCTACTTCAATTAATTGAGTAACAAATCCAGTTAAGCTAAACGATAAGGCCAACTTTGTAGATCTGGGGGCCTTTAACACGTAAAAGCCCTTATTATTAGTTGTTGATACAAGCTCCGAATTAAGGACTTTAACATTTACATTTTCAAGAGCCTCGCCTTGAGAATTAGTAACCTGCCCGTAAATGCGCACCAAATCTTGCGCAAAACCTTCATTTAAGGCGAAAAAGAGGATAAATAAGGCCAGGTGTTTCATCAAACTTAAGCTTGAATAAGATTTACCTGTGTTTCTTTAAGCCCCGAAATAACCTGAAGTGGTTCTTCAGCTGTAAACACGAAATTCCCTGCAACTAAAACATTTGCGCCTGCATTTAATAAAAGAGAAGCGTTCTGGCTATTTACACCACCATCTATTTCTATTAGTAGATTATCATTCCGGCCTGTGCCCATATTTTTTAATGCCCGGATTTTACGATAAGTATTTTCGATAAATTTTTGCCCTCCGAAGCCTGGATTTACCGACATTAAAAGTACCATATCCACATTTTCGATAATGTCTTCCAGAACACTTACAGGCGTATGCGGATTTAAAGCCACACCTGCAATGCAGCCAAGATCTTTAATGGCCTGTATCGTACGGTGTAAATGAGTGCAAGCCTCATAATGTACCGTAATTGTTGCTGCGCCGGCTTTCTTAAACTGCTCCAGATACCTGTCGGGCTCAACAATCATTAAATGTACATCCAAGGGTTTTGTTGCGTGTTTTGCAAGAGCATCAATCACTGGAAATCCGAATGAAATATTTGGCACAAAAACGCCATCCATTATATCCACATGAAACCAGTCAGCTTTGCTGGCATTAACCATTTCTATGTCCCGCTGAAGGTTTCCAAAATCTGCCGCCAGTACTGATGGCGCTACTAAATGTTTCATGTGCTCAAATATACAGGATTTATAATTCTGATCACCTTGGTTTTCTACCTCTAGCCCTAACATATCTCAGTAAATCCGCAAAAAACCATTAACTAATAAGAAACAAGCTAATTTCCGCTCCACTATGGTTACAAACGCAATCAAACAAAACTATAATACACTGGTATTCAACCAAAACAGAATAAAAAAACAAAAAATGCTCTAGCCGGTATGGCTAAGAGCACAGGTAGAATGTAGGGAGAATTCCCGTTTGGGAGTTGCAAATGTAAATAATAATTTTTGATATATTTCTTTACATTTCAATAATTATCATATTTAGAAGTCCTATTTCGTATACAAAACACTTTTTATTATTAACTCAGATAGAACACACCAATCACCCTATTCTAAATCACCATTTTGCGATAATTCAAACATTATAGATTTTAGCAGGTTGAGACATTACAGTTTTCAATTAACAAATTCTTCTGACTATGAACTTTATTAAATCATCAAATCCCGATGGGAGCATTGTAAAATTGTTCTATCGGGATTACGGCACTGGTAGGCCAGTTGTATTTATACATGGCTGGCCCCTAAGCCATAAAATGTGGGAGTACCAAACCAGTGTGTTGCCTAATTATGGATTTCGCTGTATAGCTTACGACAGGCGCGGCTTTGGTTATTCTGATAAACCTTGGACAGGCTATGATTACAATACACTTGCAGATGATTTAAACGCTGTTTTGGACGAGCTGAATCTAAACAATGTAATTCTGGTTGGCTTTTCAATGGGTGGAGGAGAAATTGCCCGGTATTTCAGCAGGCATGGTGGCAACAGGGTTTCAAAGGTTGTATTGGTTAGTACAGTTTTACCTTATTTATTACAAACCGCAGAAAACGAACACGGCCTGCCTCAAGATAAATTAACAGAAATGATTGAAAGTATTCAAAACGACCGGGCGGATTTTTTAAGAGATTTTGCCAAACAGTTTTATGGAGTTAGCCTATTAAGCCACCCTGTTAGCCAGGCAGTTTTGGACTGGGATTTTACCGTTGCAATGCAGGCATCTCTTAGAGCTACGGTGGAATGTGCCCATGCCTTTGCAGAAACAGATTTCCGGGCTGACATGCGAAATATAAACGTGCCTACACTTATAATCCATGGTGATGCCGATGAGACGGTACCGATCAACGCCAGCAGCGACCATACCGCGGACCTCATACCGCAGGCTGAATACATTATTTATGAAGGTGCACCCCATGGTTTGTTTTTTACGGAAAAAGATGCATTTAACGGCGACCTGATACAATTTATGCAAGTTCAGTCCGAGCCGATCTCGACCCGAGAAAAAGCCTGGTAAATACAACGAAACTTAAATTAAGTACTTCAGAATGCAAGTCCTGAGGTACTTATCCATTATACCTATAACCTTCCGTCATCTTCTCCATTACTGCTATATTTGGACATGTTTCAGGAAGTAGACAAACATATTACCCGCTGCGGGGCAATTAGCAGTACCGAGCTTGAAATCTTTCATTCCAGATTAAAACCTCGAACCATACGCAAAAAAATGCTTCTATTACGCCAGGGCGAGGTTTGCAAATTTGAAGCATACATTATAAAAGGCTGCATGAAGAAATACTACATTGACCCAAATGGCGATGAAGTAATTCTTCAATTTGCAGTGGAAGATTGGTGGATTAGCGATATCAGCAGTTTTACGGAACAAAAACCATCCAATCTTTTTATTGAAGCGTTGGAAGATACTGAGCTTTTACTCATTGATTATGAAAGCAAAGAGCAGCTTTATCGCGAAATTCCTCAATTGGAAAGAGTATTCAGGCTGATGTTACAACGGGCTTACGCTGTTTTAGAGAATCGCTTTTATGCAACTGTTGCCCATAGTGCCGAAGAACGTTACCTTGATTTTATCAAACGCTACCCCACTATCCCACAGCGGGTACCGCAACAGCAAATAGCCTCTTACCTGGGCATTACTCCCGAATCATTAAGCCGTATCAAATCCAACTTATACAAAAAGAAACAAGTGTAAACTTCTTATCCTACATCAAGGCACGGCCCGTGGCGGCTCTTTAATTTTGAAATATCAAATCAGGCAGATAAAACATTCCTGATTAATAAAGATTAAAAAAGAGAAACCATGGAAGATAGAATTTTAGGGCTTCACCACATTACAGCTATTGCTGGCGAAGCAAAAAGAAATTTTGATTTTTATACCCGCGTTTTAGGCTTGCGCCTGGTAAAGAAAACAGTCAATTTCGATGATCCGTATACCTACCATTTTTATTATGGCGACAAGGTAGGAACACCGGGTTCGATTCTAACATTTTTCCCTTGGGAAGGCATTGCCAGCGGCCGTAGAGGCTCCAGGCAAGCTACAGAAATAGGTTATTCAGTGCCTGAAAACAGCCTGGATTTCTGGGTAAAACGATTTGAGCAAAACAACATCACTTATAATAAGGTAGCTGAGAAATTTGGCGAACAATATTTAACCTTTTTAGACCCCGACGGATTAAAGCTTGAACTGATTGTGCCTAAGTCGGCTGATAACAGAGCTCCCTGGGAAACAGATGAAGTAAGCACAGAGCATGCCACCAGAGGCTTTCATAGTGTAACTATAACCACTAACAAATTACAGCCAACAGCGGATGTGCTTACCGAAATTTTCGGTTACAAATTACTTGAACACCATGTAAACAGGTATCGTTTTGTTACCGAAGCCGTTGAAAACGCTGCAATTGTTGACGTGGTTGAAGTTCCCGGGGAAAGCATTGGCCATGTAGCCGGCGGGTCTGTACATCACGTGGCCTTTAGAGTAAAGGATGACGAGGTTTTAATGAAGTTCAGAGAAAAGGTCATTGATGCTGGGCTGCACATAACTGAGAAAATTGACCGCAACTACTTCTATTCCTTGTATTTCCGGGAACCGGGAGGCGTATTATTCGAAATAGCAAGCGATAACCCAGGCTTTGATGTAGACGAAAGCGTTGAGGAGCTTGGCAGCAATTTAAAACTGCCTGCACAATACGAAGCATACAGAGAAGACATTTCAAGTAAACTTCCAATTTTAGTTTAGCTATGTATACACATCAAAAACAAGTAATTATATCCGGACATCCCATAGGGGAAGCGAAAAAAGCTATCATTATGCTCCATGGGCGTGGCGCAACCGCCGAAGGCATCATTGCGTTAGCAGAACACCTTAATCTAAATAACGCTGCAATTTTTGCTCCGCAAGCTACAAACAATAGCTGGTATCCGTACAGCTTCATGGCTCCTACCGAGCAAAACCAGCCGGCTTTGGATTCGGCATTGAAGCTAATAGATAACATAGTGGCAGACATCATAAAACAAGGTATTCCATCGGATAAGATATATTTTCTTGGATTTTCTCAGGGAGCCTGCCTCTCCCTGGAATATGTGGCACGTAATGCTGCCGCTTATGGAGGCATAATTGCGTACACAGGGGGACTAATTGGCAATGAGCTAATCACCAAAAACTATCAGGGAGATTTTCAACACACCCCTATCCTGGTAACCACCGGCGACCCGGACCCGCACGTGCCTTTACAACGAGTAAAAGAAAGTGTTGAAATATTGGAGGGCCTGAAAGCGGAGGTTAGCCTAAGGGTTTACAAGGGGCGCCCACATACTATACAAATGGAGGAAATCCAGTTAGCCAATGAATTAATACTGTCACAGTAAATTCTGATTATGTTAAATAGAATTTATGAGTAATTTCAAAATCACCAGAGTTTTTTCTGACAAAACCGGCGAAAGCCACTTTGCTGAGATTGATATACCGCTGCATCCATCAGGGCCAATTGGATCTCTATCAGCAAAGTATCGGGTAGAGAATTTAATCTTCAGAAAAGTATCGCCGGATTATGATTTTGAGTTCCACAATGCGCCTGCAAGACAGTTTATTATTCTTTTAGATGGCGAGATTGAAATAGAAACCTCTTTAGGAGATAAAAAGCAATTTGGTGCCGGCGATGTATTGCTAGTTGAGGATATCGATGGAAAAGGGCACCGTACCAAAAATCTCAAGCCAATAGAAAGAAAGTCGATTTTTATAACCCTAGCCTAATAGCAACTCAATTAAATAAAAGCCAGTTGAGCTGGCTTTTTTTTAATGTTTATACAGAGAATTCGTCAACACCGCCGCAATTTGAAACATTCTAGCTAAATTTTCCCGGATTTAGTACTTCCTTAAAAATTAAATCAAAAATTCCAGCAGCCTGTCTTGCAATTGAATTTCTATTTCAGCAGGCTTGTCAAGCTTAATTAGCTCGTCATCAACATGCAAGCGGTTGCAGTCTCCTTTAATTTTAATATTGCGGCAAATAATACGCTTAAAATCATTTTCTATTTCATCACCATTAATTTTACTTTCGATGTAGTTTAGCAATTGTTCTCTATCACTTTCGGGAATAGCTATCAATTCAAATCTGCCATCGCCGGGGTCAGCGTCCGGGGAAAGTATTAAATTGGGCCCGATGGATTGAGTGTTCATGATTTCGATAAGCAAGTATTTTCCGGTATGCGCAACCCCATCTACCTCCATTTCAAATAAATCAGGTTCATATTCGGTAACAACTTCCTTCAGTATTTTTAAAGCCATCGCCAATTTCTCTTCAGGCGCATCGCTCATTTTTTTGTCCACCTGTTTCATTTTGCTCATTAAACTCGGAAAGACACCGTAGCCCAGGCCTTCTAAAAAGAAACGGACGTCTTTCAAACCGTAAATTAGCCCAACGTCAAAACTTTTCCTGCTAGAATGTTGCCATGTTATTAAGTTATGGGGCTTATTTATTACCCCTAAAGTGTTTGCCAAATTGTTGGCTGTGCCTAACGGAAGCAAAGCCAAGGGAAAGCGTTTATCTGATAATTTCCTGTCCAACAGCCGTTTGGTAACTTTTCTTATTGTCCCGTCCCCTCCAGCAATTATCAGAAAATCTAATTTCCTGTTTAATTTTTCCCACCCAGGTTCCTTAATAGAGCAATATTCAACTTTAAATCCCTTTGATTCAACCATCTGAATCAACTCATGTTCGGAATGCTCCTCGTCCCCAGCTTTGGGGTTATGCAATATCCTGGCTCTTTTCATGCGTTAATATCTTTTTTGGAAAACATCAAAAGTGATTTTTGGTTGCATTAGTAAAGATTATTTATCCATAAAGCTGTAAATCAAGCAGCTCCAAACTACATACACCTATGAAAATTTTGATAACCAACGACGACGGGATTTATAGTCCGGGAATTGCAGCCCTTGCGAAAGTGGCATCCCGTTTTGGCGAAGTGCGAGTAGTAGCTCCTGATGTTGAACAATCTTCCATGGGACATGCAGTAACACATTCGAGGCCACTATCCTACAAGCCATCTCCGATTCAATTTGAAGGAATTGAGGCTTATCGCGTAAATGGAACCCCTGCAGATTGTGTTGCTCTCGGTACACATTTATGGGCCAATACAGATATTGTGCTTTCAGGGATTAACATGGGGCCCAATCTCGGAAATTCCATGTGGCATTCCGGAACATTAGCGGCTGCTAAACAAGGAGTTCTGCTAGGGATACGGTCTATTGCACTTAGCACACCAGTTGGAAAAACAGAACCAGATTTCGATGCGCTGGCTCCCTTTGTTGAAAAAACCCTTTCAATACTGCTAGATAGTACAGAACTGGGTTTATTTAATGTTAATTTTCCCGAAAAGCCGCATGATATTCTCTGGACCAGGCAGTCCGTAAGATTGTATGATGGCAGGATTGTACCCGGAACCGACCCGATGGGACGAAAACATTACTGGTTTACTGTTACCCCACTCGAGCCTGCAGAAGAAGGCACCGACCGCTGGGCTGTGGAGCAGGGACATGTTTCAATTACTCCGCTCCGGCTCGACCTTACTGATGAAGGTGCATTGCAAAAAAACATATTGCAGCACGCTGATAAGCTGTAAGAGGTATGAGGTATGAGCTATGAGCTATGAGCTAAACGCTAAAAGCTCCTAGCTCATACCTCTTAAACTTGAATTTCGGGCACTTCGCCTTCGACAACTAGTTTACCGACAGTAGCATTCCTGATTTCATCTACAGTAACGCCTGGCGCCCGCTCTAGTAACTTAAAGCCTCCTTCAGGCAATACGTCGAACACCCCAAGCTCGGTAACTATCTTTTTCACACAATTAATACCGGTTAAAGGCAATGTGCATTTTGGCAACAACTTACTTTCTCCCGCCTTATTTACATGCTGCATTGCAACAATAATATTCTTAGCAGATGCAACAAGGTCCATAGCCCCTCCCATTCCTTTAACCATCTTACCTGGAATTTTCCAATTGGCAATATCCCCATTTTCTGATACTTCCATTGCTCCTAATACAGTTATGTCAATTTTTTGAGAGCGGATCATCCCAAAGCTCAATGCCGAATCAAAAAATGCGGAGCCAGGCACCGTGGTGATAGTTTGTTTTCCGGCATTAATCAAATCAGGGTCTTCCTCGCCTTCATAGGGAAATGGCCCCATTCCAAGCAATCCATTTTCCGACTGCAGAACAACATTGATCCCTGCTGGAATAAAATTGGCAACAAGAGTTGGAATACCAATTCCGAGATTTACATAATAGCCATCTTTCAGTTCAGCAGCTATTCTTTTGGCGATACCATTTTTATCAAGCATACAACTCAATTTTTACTTCTTACTGTAACATGCTCTATTCGTTTCTCGTAATTCTGCCCCTGAAAAATCGCATTCACAAATACACCAGGAGTGTGAATCATATTGGGATCAAGTTGGCCCGGCTCAACCAGCTCTTCCACCTCGGCAATGGTTATTTTCCCCGCCATAGCCATTAGTGGATTGAAATTTCTGGCCGTGGCTCTATAAACAAGATTACCCGATGTATCGCCCTTCCAAGCCTTGACCAGTGCAAAATCGGCTTCGAATGCCATTTCCATCAAATAATCTTTTCCGTTAAAACTTCTCACTTCTTTGCCCTGCGCCACTTCTGTGCCAATACCGGCCGGTGTAAAAATAGCTGGCATTCCATAGCCCGCAGCCATACATCTGGTAGCCAGCGTGCCCTGCGGAATTAATTCTACCTCCAGCTCGCCCGAAAGCAATTGTCTCTCAAACTCGGCATTTTCCCCAACGTAAGAGGCTATCATTTTTTTTAGCTGCTTTCGCTTTAGTAAAAGGCCAAGGCCGAAATCATCGACACCCGCGTTATTGGAAATACAGGTTAAATTCTTCACACCTTTTTTCATCAGGGCCGCAATACAGTTCTCGGGAATACCACATAAGCCAAAGCCACCCAGCATTATAACCGCCCCGTCATTAATATCAGAAATAGCCT
>Ga0307408_100001344_pt1 | contig 18415 bp, 13 predicted proteins | sample 322Cmetagenome_FD_202116 | JGI IMG/M metagenome (GOLD analysis project Ga0307408, IMG submission 202116) | Maize rhizosphere microbial communities from greenhouse at UC Davis, California, United States - 322HYB-C-3 | ecosystem: Host-associated > Plants > Roots > Rhizosphere > Soil | place... | reverse complement strand
ATTGTAAACAGATAGAGGCTACTAAGTCGATCGTGGCATTAAGGAAAGTGCTTCGATGGGCTCTGTGCTTTAAATGCGATTTTAACACATTTGCTACTGCTGATTTTCCTCTTAATAATGCTCTCAAATTGCTTGCTAAACAGCCCCCCGACGTATCGGGCGCTCGGCCTTGCACATTATTAAAATGGAAAGAAAGCTATTTGTAAATATCATTTTAACATTTTTTTACTCTTTTGTTTCTGCCCAGGATAATACTGTCTACCTAAAAGATAGTACGGTAGTTAGCGCTAATCCCAAATACGATAAAGTTAGCAATTCCCATCGCCGGTGGTTTGGGGGAAATTATCGCAAGGAATGGGCTGTGCCGACAAAACTGCCAGTGCTTAAAATTTCCGATTGGCAAGGCGGCTTAAATCCAAAAGAGTTAGGTGGTGGCCATCAGTCTAAATCTTTAAGGCTGATAGATGGTGCCGGGGTAGAGTGGGTTTTGCGGACAGTTAGTAAATCTGCTGATAGCCTTGCCCCAAAACTCATCAGAAATTCGGTTTATCAAGAGTGGATAGAAGATAACTTTTCTGCCCAACATCCTTATTCTGCATTAATTGTACCTGTGTTGGCGAAGGCTGTGGGAGTCCCTCATTCCAATCCGCTTATAGTTTGGGTAGCCCCCGATGAGAAACTAGGGCAATATGCTAGTTTTTTTGCAGGAGAAGTTTGTCTGCTCGAAAGAAGGGAGCCTCTTGGTGAATCTCACAGCACCGTCAAGATGCTTGCCCATCTCGACAGTATTAATGAATGCCTCGTAGACAGTACGACGTTTTTTAAAGCAAGGCTGCTAGATTTGCTGATTGCGGATTGGGGGAGGCATCAAGACCAATGGAGATGGGTGGATTCCGGCCGAAATGGCCGCGAATATTATATTTCTGTTCCTCGCGACAGGGACCAGGTTTTTTACATCAATGAAGGTATTTTGCCCAAGCGGGCGGCAAGTGCATCTACCTTATCTTTTTTACAAGGCTTTAGTGCCGATTATAAAGATGTTAACACATTTTTTATTAACGGAAGTGAATTAAACCAACGGTTTCTAAATCAGTTTTCTTATGAGAGATGGATGCAATTAACCCGAAGTTTTGTGAATGCTATACCCGACGATGTACTTAAAAAGGCGATTGGCCAACTGCCGGAGAGTTCACGCCGTTTACGCCAGGGTGTTTTGTTTACTGTGCTTAAATCTCGCCGGGATAACCTTCCCAAGGTTATGGAACAGTATTACAAATTTCTCTATGAGATTGTCGACATACGAAATTCAAACCAGCCTGAATGGATAGGGATTAACGATGCACCAGACAATGCATTAAGGATAACTATCTCCAGGATCACGGATTTAGGAGAAAAAGGATCAACAATTTTTGACAATATTTTTAAGCCTGGGATAACGAGCGAAATAAGGTTATATGCTGGCGATGGTAAAGATGTAGTGAAAGTCAACCTTGCCCATTGTAAAATAAGGTTACGAATAGTAGGTGGCAAGGACCTAAAAGAATACAATATTTCTAATGCCTTAAAACGCGTTAAAGTCTATGAAGACAGCTATGATGACAAAGTGGAGGAGGGGCGAAGCCGGATGGTTTTACATGTTTCAAAAGATTCATTAAATACGGCCAGGCAATTTACTAACCTGTACCATGGTTCGGGTTTTTCTCCTGCAGTGAGTTTTCGGTCAGACGATGGAGTTCTACTAGGATTAACCTACAAAATCGAGAAGGAGGGTTTCAGGAAATTTCCTTATGGCAGTCTGCAAAAAATAACAGTATTAAAGAGTTTAACCACAAAAACCTTCAGAATAAAGTATGCTGCCGAATTTTTACAAATATCTCCTAAAACAGATTTCGTTATAAATGCTACGGCGGACTTGCCCAGTAACCGGTTCAATTTTTTCGGCAGGGGGAACGAAACGTTCTTAAATAAAACTGGCGATTTCCGGCGATACTACCGCGTTAAATTCAACTATTTTACCCTCGAGCCGGCATTCAGGTTCCATCTTGCTCGTCATGTAAACCTTTCAGTGGGGCCTTCATTCCAATATTCTAAAATTAAGAGTAAGGATAACGAGGGCCGTTTTATCGAGAGTGCATCTTTAAATAATGATTATTTCGGCAGCTTTATTACAGAGGATAAGTCACACGGTGGAGTATTCATAGATTTCGACTTTGGTAAAAAAAGAGGTGATAAGTTGTTTCCGGAAAATGGCTTTAGATTCGACCTTCGGATGCATGGATATGAGGGTTTGAACCCCTATTCGGAGGATTTCTTGCAGGCTATGCCACAAATGGCATTTTACAAGTCCGTTGATAAAAAAGGGCACTTTGTTATAGCCAACCGAACTGGCGCAGCCTTTACGCGAGGGAAAACCACTTTTTATCAGAGCGCATATTTAGGCGGGCACGACAATCTTTTGGGGTATTTGAAATTCAGGTTTGCAGGAGACCATGTGCTTTATAATAATTTAGAAACACGTATCACGCTGCCCAACTTCTTGCATTACACTATGCCTGGAAGAATTGGGCTAATAGGCTTTTATGATATTGGAAAAGTCTGGGTAGATGGCGAGCATTCGAACAAATACCACCAAGGTGTTGGAGGGGGGATATTCATTGCTCCTTTTAACAGATTATTAGTCAGAGCGGTTTTGGGTAGTTCTGATGAAGGGCTCTTTCCCAATATTATGATAGGCCAACGGTTTTAGTTATATGAATTTATCACCTCGCAAGAAACGGATTCTATGGTATGTATTAGGATGTATGTTTCTGGGTTTTTCGCTTTTAACATTTCTGGTCTCTATTTTTCCAACTTCTATAGTTGACATTGAATTTTCTGAGGAAGTACAGGAACATCGCCATCCAATATTCGATTGGTTGATGAAGCTTATCAGTATACCAGGGCAAAGGCCTTATTCCATAATCATCGTGTGCTTTACTTCTGTAATTTTCTTTATTTACAAATTTAAGAAGGAAGCCATATTTATACTTTCTACGCTGATGTCTGGAGTTATAAGCTCCACCTTGAAACTGCTGATTGATCGGCCCCGCCCCAGCGAAGGCATGGTTCGTATCATTGAAAAAGCAGAGCGCCAGAGTTTTCCAAGTGGGCATGTGCTATTTTATGTTATTTTCTTCGGTTTTCTAACGGTGTTAATGTACCACTTGAGAAACATTCCTCGAAATTTGAGGCGAGGAATATCCGTGTTGTCCCTATTTCTTGTTTTCACCGTACCCTTATCCCGAGTATATTTAGGAGCACACTGGTTTACCGATGTAACGGCAGCTTTTATGCTGGGAATAGTTTGTCTTTTTTTTATCAGTTACCTCTATTTTAAGTATAACGATCGTAAAACATAATTTCCGAGCCTGCTATCTTTTAACTTAATAGTGCCAAACAGCTTGCGTTAAAGTATTTAATTATAAATAAACGCAACTTAGCTTGAACGCACGCGTATAAGCCGATATCGATAAAATCTAATACTTGATAATGAATAAGATTTACGCTAATACTATTTTAGGTTTTCCGGCAATCCATTTAGAAAATAAGAGAAGTTGTGGGTTTGAAGGCTTGGCAAGTGTAAACATCTGTGCACCGTTTTTTAGCGTCGTGCGTACTGGTATAGTGTATCATTCAGGCATTGAAATGCTCCAGTTTTAAACTCTCAACCTACCATATCTAATGTTAACAAACTCTTTATCTCATGGGTGAGCCAATTTCATCAAAAAGCGTAAATATTTTTATGAGCCTGGATAAACATGTTATTGATAGTTATTTCAATAAGCATGACCCAGCACCTATATATAAGCGCCAATTAAATCATCAATTCGAACAATACATCATGGCTTCAGTAGCCTCTGCGAAAAGATACGATGCCGTTTTTTATAAGCTAAAGTGTGTTAATGATATTGATAAACAATATGCTGAACCTTTGATGTATGCTATCAGGCGGCATTTTACAGAAAAACATACTGAAAAGACCAGAGAATTTAATAGGTTTAAAAAGCGAAACTGGACAGTATTAGCCGTTGGTTTTTTAATCGTTTTAATTTACCAGGGATTTTTGCCTATGGTATTGGATGAAGAACATGGCTTACATTCAGGATTAATTAATAGCTTAGACGTTTTTGCGTGGGTGTTGCTTTGGCACCCTATAGATGAGTTGATTTTTCACTGGAATCCTCATCTAAAGGATATCAGTGTACTTAATAAGCTTGCAACCGCAGAATCAATAATTATTGAACATGAGAAGAAACCTGCTGCTGCTAATAATGCCGATAGCCTTAGGGTTGTGGCATAGAGCTAAGGCACAATCATCCGGAAGTATTGAACAGTACTTCTATGTGTTAAGCGATAGGAGCGTGGTAGTTGCGCCTATAGCCAGTTATCAGTTCAATAATGGATTATATTTTGAAGGCCGTTATAATTACGAGGAGATGAAATCCTGCTCCGCATATATTGGAAAAACCTTTACAAACGAGGCGTCGTTTAAATATTCGATTAGTCCGATTGTCGGGGGCGTGTGGGGTGCTTACAGAGGGGGCTCTATTGGGGCTAATATCGATTTAGAGTACGGAAATTTCTATTTATCATCACAGCCACAATACACTTTCGGGTTTAAAACGAGGGAAAATAATTTCATTTACAGCTGGTCTGAACTTGGTTATCAGGTGAAGGATTGGTTGGCAATAGGTGCTTCAGTGCAGCATACTCAGTTATATCAGACTCAGAGTTCTTTCGAAAAAGGACTGCTTTTATCATTGAGCTATAAGAACTGGTCGCTTCCATTGTATATCTTTAACCCCGAATCAAAGGATAATAAGTACTTTCTCGTTGGCGTTAACTTCGAGTGGGAAGGTAAAAAGAAGAAAAAGATACAAGAGAAGCCGACAATTCCGTTTTCTTCGGATACATCTGTGAATGTTTTGGCGGCCTTAAAAAAGAAGAATATCACAGCTGACGAAAATTTGCCAAAGCAGGCTAATGTAGTGCCAGCGAGTGGCTCTGAGAAGGGACAGCCATTAAGCAATGGGTTTAAAATTGCATCTGAAGATGACGATGGCCTTTTGGCATTAGTTTTGGGGCCTTTTGAGAAAAAGGTTGATGCTCAAGTGGTTTACGCTAAACTTGTTGAGATTTATGGGCCTCAGGCTATATTATATCAAGATTCGAAAACGTTTAAAATAAGGGTTATGGGTTTTATGGGAAGAAAGGATTTGGAGAGCTATGCGAGCAAGCCATCACTTAAGGGAAGTCATATAGCATACGCTGTAATGCCATATCAAATTAAAGAGGTGGAAGTTTATAACATAAAGTAAGCAACAACGCCTTAAAATTAACAAACTACTATTACAACATGAGCTGTATGGTTTTTATCAATATTCTATTAGCATCGATTTTTTTGGCTTGGTGGTTTCAACTTATCATAGCCTCTGTTATAGTATTAATCTCTTATTGGTTTCATAAATCTCGTTTGAAGGCGCTTAGGCATCAAAAAGCCGACCTTGAAAGGCAATTGCTTGAACGGTCTGAACTTCTTTCTTATGCACGGTTGGCTGAGCAAAAAGCAAAAGATGAAGCCGAAACGGCTAACAGGAATAAAAGCCAGCTTTTAACAAAAATAAGCCATGATATTCGTACTCCCATGAATACCATGATGGGTATGGCTTCCTTGTTAAACGAAACTCATCTAACCTCAGAGCAGCAAGAATATGCTCAAACTATACACTATTCAGGGGAAAGATTGCTGTCGCTCATTAACGAAATATTGATGAATGATATTTTGGAGTATTCTAAAGTTGAGTCTGGCAGAGATTTAGAGCTTAAGGATTTCGATCTTAGAAATAGCGTTGAGGAGGTTTTAGACGTATTTGTAGGGAAAGCTGCCACCAAAGGCTTAGACCTTCTTTACAAAATAGAAAAGGATGTACCTGCCCAGATCGTTGGCGATTCATTGCGCCTTGGGCAAGTGTTAATGAACCTTATTGAAAACTCGTTTAGATTTACTAAGAAAGGCGAAGTGTTTGTTGGGGTTAAATTAATTGATGCTCATGAGGATGACCAGATTAAACTTGAGTTTGAAGTAAAAGATAGTGGAATTGGGATTTCTTCTAGTAAGGTTAAGGCCTTGTTGCAAGAACTTTCTCCTTCTAACACATCAATGAATACCAATGGAGCCGCTGGTGTAGGACTTGTAATTTGTAAAAAACTTGTTGGGCTTATGGGCGGCGCAATTACCGTTGAAAGCCGCGAAGGGGAGGGCACCAGCTTTAAATTTACTATTATAACGCGTAAGAGCCTGCAGTCTTCAAGGCCATCTGTGCAAATTGACAGATCTGGAATTGATGGCAAAAAGGTACTATTAGTTGATGACAATGCCACCGTGTGCCGTATTATGAAAGAGCAGTTTGAGGATTGGGGCTTATCCGTAAGCATTGCCCATTCTGGAAAGCAGGCTCTCGAAGCCCTTGCTGGCACCCCAGATTTCGCTTTAGTTATAACAGATATGCAAATGCCCGGTATCGATGGTGTTGAGCTTGCGCAGTCCGTTAAGAAAATCAATGAATCTTTACCGATAATTTTACTGAATAAGCATGGGGATGAAAGCTTCCGAAAGAATGCCGCATTATTTAATGCTATATTAAGTAAGCCTATTCACCAACAGGCATTAAGCGAACAGGTATTATCTGTACTAAAACAAAAAGGTAGTGCAGGAGGTAACGTTGAGCAGCAACAAGCTAAGCAAAAACTTTCCACAGAATTTGCAAAACAATACCCGCTACGAATATTAGTTGCAGAAGACGATGTCATGAATCAGAAAGTGGTTACACGTGTGCTTAATAAACTGGGTTACGAACCACATATTTCTGTGAATGGTAAGGATGTGCTCGAAGAAGTAAGCCAAAATACTTACGATGTAATTTTAATGGACGTGCAAATGCCGGAAATGGACGGATTGGAAGCAACCCGTATGATAAGGGTTTGTTTAAGTTCACAGCCTGTTATTATCGCTATGACAGCCAACACTTTGCAGGGTGATAGGGATGAGTGCTTGAGAGCAGGGATGGATGACTACACCAGTAAACCAGTAAAACTGGAAGAACTGATGAATATTTTAGAGAAATGGGCTCTCAAGGCCAAACAAAAAATGTAATTTTAGGGAATTTTAACATCCTTTTATGCCGAAACTTTACTCAATTTTAATGTTGGGACTGCTGGCACCTGGCTTTGCATTTTCGCAAGGCTTAATTAATAACGGTGCTAAAGTGGTGATAACCAACGGATCGAACGTATACATAGATGGAACAACGGGGCATTTTACCAATCAAAATGGAGGTGAAATAACGAATAATTCATCTGGCGGAGTTATTACATTGGGGGGCAACTGGACTAACAATGCTGCCAATACTGTATTCAGTAATACTGGAAGTACGGTTGTTTTTAATAGTGCCTCTGCTCAATCAATAGGTGGATCAAATTCAACCGGATTTTATAATCTTACAGCTAACGGAAACGGTACTAAAACGGCTACAGGGCCTGCGAGTATTTCCAACCTTGTTAGCGTTGGCAGCAATACTGCCATAAACTCAAATGGAAATTTAACATTAACTGCCACCGCTACAAGTAACGCAAATGTTGCCCCTTTACTTAGTGGGGCATCAGTTACTGGAAACGTTAATGTGCAGTCTTTTTTTACCGGCGGCGCAGCGCTTTATCGCAGTTCGAGAGGGATTAGTGCTCCAATCAATGAAACAGGCCTTACTAACAAAACTTATAAGCAGTTGCAGGGCTTCATGATTGTTACCGGGCCAGGGGGGGCGGCCAATGGCTTTGACCCTGGTAATACAAGTGTTCCATATGCGGTTACTTTGAATAAATATAATGAGGCTGCAACTTTAACTCAGTCCCAGTTTACTCCGGTTGCCAATATATCAGAGACTTTATCTCCGGGATTTGGAGCTTTCGTGTACTATAGGGGCAATAGGACTGGTTATGACTCGGGTGCTCCAAACTCATCCAATAAATTAGTTGCTCCATTCTCGGTACCAGAAAGTTCAACGATACAATATGTGGGCCCAATTAACCAGGGCGATATCGTTGTTAACTTTTCATATACGAATAATTCTGGAGAGGACCTTTACAACGGTTATAATCTAATAGGTAACCCATATCCAGCTGTTATAGACTGGTTTGCTGTAACAAAGAATAATGTTACAGACGAATTAAAAATGCTTAAACCGGGCGGTGGCTTCGTAACTTATAAAGATAACGTAGTAACGAATGCACCGGAGGACGTACACCCTCGTTATATTCCACCGGGCCAGGCGTTTTATTCTAAGGGAACGGCAATTGGGGCTTCTGTTACATTTACAGAAAGCTGTAAATCTGTTGCCAGCACACCTGTAAGGCTGTTATATGGCAAAAATGACGTATTATTTAGCTCTGATTTTGGGCTAAGTGCTGCACCTGCTAGAGTTTCATCGAGCTTCAACAAGCTTTTGAGAATGAATCTTAGCAATGGTATTGATAAAGAAGAGGCGGTTGCGGTGTTTAAAAGTGGGAAGAGTGCCAAGGGAGGTAATGAAGATGCGTTATTTTTCGGCGGAAGTACAGTTGCTTTAAGTACCTTATCCAGCGACAATATTAAGCTTACTATCAACTTTATGCCAGAGCTCGTTGATGTGACTGAACTTAAATTAAGCCTTACTGCAACCACTACCAGCAATGTAAGTTTAAATTTTACAGATCTTTCAGCAGTTGAAAATACCGAGGTTTTCTTAAAAGATAATTACCTGAATGCTACTGTTGACGTTAAAGCTAATCCTTCATATTCGTTTACAATAGACAAGGCTGTTGCGGCGTCTTATGGCGACAACAGGATGAGCTTATTGTTTAAACAGATAACAACTCTGCCACTTGCAACCACAAGTTTTAAGGGGCAAAAGGGTTCAGCAGGTGCTTTATTAACCTGGGCTAGTTCCTCAGAGGCAGATCTTGCAAAGTATATCGTGCAGAGGGTTGTTAATGGAAATGTTTTTGAAACGCTGGCAACTGTTGAGGCCAATGGAAAATCTTTGTATTCCTTTACAGATGTAAACCCTCAGGCAGGCGATAACTTTTATAGGCTTCAGTTAATGGATAAGTCTGGCAATACTGTCAACTCTTATTTAACTTCTGTGAATTACACATTAAACGGCGCTCAGCTTGCTGTATTCCCCAACCCAACGTCAGATAAATATACCGTTGACTTTAAAAGATCTGGAAATACTAAAGTTGTTTTATATGATTTAAGTGGCAATGAAGTGCGTGTGAAATCATTTAGTAAAACCGAAACAATTCAAGACAATATTACTGCATTGTTGCCAGGTGTTTACGTCCTTCATCTAATCGATGAAACTACCAACAAAATCATAGGCCAAACAAAACTTGTAAAAAACTAATAGGACAATCCTACATAATCAAAGGCGGCAGCTTAACAAGCTTGCCGCCTTTTTTGGTTATTGAGATAATTAAACAATAGGAAATCTATTATCAAGCGCTAAGCTGTACAAGTTTTGGGCAACGATTGTAATCCTTAAACTTAGTTGTTTTTAGTATCCTTGCAGATGTCTCTCTGATTTCGTTTTGAGAGATGCTTCATTTATTAAATATTAGTTTTGTACATTGCCTGCAAGTTATGATATGTGATTAGTTCGTTAATTATTATAGATATTGAATATAATAATTGTAAAGTGTTTATACTTTGTAACTTATGAATTTTAAACACGTATATGAATTCAATCCATTAAAAGAAACTATGCATTTAATCTTTACACCCATGTTCACATTTCTTATTATACTATTGGTAGTTAGCCTTGCTTATATTGCATACACGGTAGTATTTGCCAAACCGGTTGACAAGGATGATGACGATTTCTAACTTATTTAATAGGCGCTCTCTTCGCCTTTAATCATGTTGATTATTGTTAGGAAAACAATTTTAACATCAAGCATAGCGGACCAGTTCTCGAGGTACCATATATCGTGCTCAACACGCTTTTCCATTAAATCAAGGTTAATCGTTTCCCCCCTAAATCCATTTACCTGTGCCCAGCCGGTAATACCTGGCTTTAGATAATGGCGTACCATGTATTTGTCAATAATTGCCCTGTATTGTTCAGTATGCTTTAGCATATGCGGGCGTGGCCCAACAATACTCATGGTGCCCAATAGAACGTTAAAAAACTGAGGGAACTCATCTAAGCTGCTCTTGCGAAGAAAACGCCCTATCGGAGTCACTCTGTTATCGTTCTTTGTAGCTTGTTTAGAGTCGCTGTCTTTGTTCATCTTCATGGACCTAAACTTATAGCACCAAAACATTTCATTATTGCGGCCGCTTCGTAGCTGTTTAAAAAGTACTGGTCCCGGGCTTTGAATCTTAATTAAAATTGCAATAATGGGATAGAGCCAGCTCATGACAAACAGAATAACCGCAGAGCTGAATAAAATATCCGCAATTCGTTTCCTGAAGCGGCTGTGCATTTCTTCCAGCGGCTCTTTGCGTAGGCTGATTACCGGAAAATCTCCCATATAGTTAATGGAGAAGGGGGAGGCGAGAGACTGGCTGAAGTCTGGCACAAACTTTAGGCGCACACATTGCCTTTCTGCTTCCTGAATTAGTGAGCCAGCATCCGAGAGCTTTTCGGCCGTTAAAGAAACATATACTTCTTTTATGCCACTATCTGCAGCTTTCTTGATTTGTTCGCAGGCTGCTGGCAACAGGTTTCCATTATTATCTACGAACAATTGGCTGTCGTGGTCAAGAAATCCTTCAAAATTATAGTGCTGGTTCTTTTCAAAATAAGCTGCCAGCCTGATTCCGGTAGTGTTCATTCCCATAACTGCTACGGGCTTACCAATGCTGAAATGTTTGCTCAGCATATTTTCGAGAACAGTAAGAAGGAACCGGCTTCCCAGGAGAAATGTAAAAAATGAAGCATAGAACAGGCTAATAAATATTCTTGAAATTTCATTGTCTTTCGAGAATAGCAGGAAGAAGGTCCAGCACACCATGTGCATTACGATACTGCGCCAGGTAGCACGGTAGACTTTTTCGAGGCTTGTAACAGTGTTCCTAGCGTATAGGGTTTGCATATTCGAGCTTAAAACCCATAGAATGTTGATGTTAATTATATAGTCACGATAGAGAACAAAATGTAATGCCTTGTCTACATGATTAGCTATTATAAATGCGGTAAAAAACGCAAGGTTGATCAATATGATATCAGTGCCCCCTAATAAAAGGCGCAATGAATAGAGGTAACGGCTTTGCATACTCTTTCCATTAGTTAAGTAAATGATTATTTAACTTCAAGTAATTATAAATGCAGGGACAGGTTTATGAATAAATAGCCATGCATTGTCTTAATCAGTAACTAAGGAATATTGGAATTGGCGGAGGTGAAGAGTTGAGTTTTCATAGATAGGATGTTTTAGTAGATGAATGTTTTTATACTTATTTATTTATTGCACATAAATATAATTAAATATACAATAAAAAATGATTTTTATTAAAAGTAATGTATTTATTTTTTGATTTTGTTGCAATTTTATGTGTCTGATGTATGATAAAGCAAATGATTCTTTGTGTAAATGGGTTTTTAGATGTGGCTGCCTCTTATTTGTAGGCTGATAAGCCGATTCTTAGCTCAACATTCATTGGGTTGAGGATTTAGGCGTGAAGGGCGAGGAAAGTGGTAGCGCAGATTAGCTGATTGTAGACTATACTAATGCGGCATGGTGTTTCATAATTATGAAACCTCTAAAAACTGCTTTTTTGCGTCATCCCCGTCCCTTCTCCTCCACGGGAGTGCTTGGGACAAAAGAGCTGCCGTGTGTACATATCTTCTGTAGATCAGCTACTTCCCCTTTTACCTTCATTTCCTTCTTTTTCTTTTCCATTCGATGAAAAGAAACAATACTTAGCGAAGCGATTTCATGAACACCTTAAAAAACAATTAACGTGTGAATAAATCTTGTGCCTTGCGAGGTGCCTTTTTTCGCACATTCCTCTGCGCAAATTATTGAGATGTTAATTATTCAATATGGGCTCAATGAGTGCTTCGCAGTTCCCTTATCAGCCGCGCGGTGCTGCGCCGGCCTTTCCCTTGCCGCACATCCCACCGCTTCAGAAAATCCGACAATGCACCTTCCTCATACACAGGCCCGCTGATAAGTGAATTATTGAGGCATTAATTTTCTCTAAGGGTCTCAATGAGTGCTTCGCAGTTTCTATCCAGGCACTTCGCAAGGCACCGCCTCCGAATCAGGGTTCTGCCTATTTCAAATGCCCTCCTGCAAATTGCCTAAATACCAAAAACTTGTGTACACACAGTAGCTCCTCCACAGGAGTTCTTTGAGCAAAAGAGAAGGGGATATACGGAGTTTTTAGAGGTACCCTCATTCAAGACCCGAGCTATAAAAAAATAACCTATTCCGTTATTCCGGGTTCTACAATGACCCTCCGTTAATTAAAATAGAGTCAAGCCTTAATTCCTGAACAAATGGGTTTCCTGAAAGGCAAGTCAACATCCGTGTAAAAGCAAGTTTTGCCAATTTGAAGCCGCTTGTTTCAGTATAAGTAATTTCAGGGTAATACAGTTGAGGGATAAACCCATCGCTTATCGCAATAATCCCTAAATCATGAGGCACCTTTAATTGAAGCTTCTGGACACTCTTCATCACACCCGTCAATATTTCATCGCTCATGCAGAAAACAGCATCGGGCTTTTGAGTTTGAGCAAAAGCTGTTTCAATTGTCCTGGCAGCTTCGGTAAAACTTTTTGCATATTCAATTTGTAAAACCGCATTAGAGTTATTGCTTTTGAAACTTTCTGTAAAAGCTTCTATTCTTTTTTGGGTAATAGACATCCCTATATCTCCAAACACTGCTAATACACGCTTTTTCTTTCTCACGATGAGAGCTTCTGCAGCCAGATTTGCTGCAGACGTATCGCCAACACAAACTTTATTACAAGCTTCATAGGAAGGTACCTTATCAAAAAACACTACGGGAATATCTTTTTCACCTAATTTCATAAAAGGCTCGTAGTTGGCAGTTGTAGAAGTAATTGAAACAAACACCCCAGCTACGCGGTTCTGACGGCACTTTCTGAGGTTTTCCTGTTCGACTAGTGGGTCATCACCGGATTGCAGGATTAGCAAGGAATAACCGTACAATCTCGCTTCCTCCTCAAGGGAACTGATAAACGACTGATAAAAATAGTTGGCCACCGAAGGCACAATCACCCCGAACTCCCTGCTGTCATTAGTGCGCAAATTAATAGCATACGTATTGGGCTCATATTCCAGCACTCCGGCCAGTTCACGAATTTTTTGCTTGGTACTTTCAGAAATATCAGGATGGTCTTTTAGTGCTCTGGACACAGTTGATATACTGAGGTTCAGCATATCAGCAAGTTTCTTTAAGGTAATATTTGGTTTCAATGGTTATTATAAAGCTGTTCAATATACAACTTTTCAACAACAAACATTTTCGCAAACGTTTGCGAGAATGTTTGCGGTTGCCGTAGCTCCAGAAACGATAAATCCGAAACATCTTCTTGCTAGCTTCACATAACCAAATATTTAAAACCATTAAAAAATTATAACGATGAAAAGTTTCATATTAAGTTTTGTGTTGCTGTTTACAAGCAGCTTACTGTTTGCACAAACGGCTTCTATAAGCGGCAAAGTAACGGATGCTGCTAACGAATCGCTGATTGGAGCATCGGTGAAAGCTTCAGGCAAAGGAACCTCTACTAACGAAAAAGGCGAATTTATTTTAAATGGATTACCTGCAGGAAAGGTAATGCTTACTGTCAGCTACACAGGCTTTGCTTCTACACAGAAAGAGGTAGACTTAAGCGCTGGCAATATCAGTAACTTAACTATTGTATTAAAGTCCGACTTACTTTCTCTAACAGAAGTTGTAATTACCGGTGTTACCAATCCCGGTTCGAAATTAAACACGAGCTTATCCGTCAGCTCGTTAAAAGGCGTAGAAATAACTCAATCGGCGCCACGTACCACAGCCGAAATTTTCCGTTCAATTCCGGGAATTAAATCAGAAGCTTCTGCCGGAGACGGAAATACCAACATAACCGTTCGTGGTGTGCCTATTTCATCAGGAGGTTCCAAATACCTTCAGCTCAAGGAAGATGGTTTACCATTGCTGCAATTCGGAGACATCGCTTTTGCAACATCAGACATATTCTTAAGGGCAGACCAATCTGTTGCCCGTATTGAAGCGATAAGAGGTGGCTCGGCCTCTACTCTGGCAAGCAATTCACCCTCAGGAATTATCAATTTTATTAGCAAAACAGGGAACACTGCAGGCGGAGCTGTATCCACATCCTTCGGTGTTGATTATCAAAATTTCCGCACAGATTTCGATTATGGAGCGCCTATAGGAAAAGGCTTCAGTTTCCATGCCGGAGGTTTCTTCAGGCAAGGTGAAGGCCCACGTACTGCAGGTTATTCAGGGAATAAAGGAGGCCAACTTAAGTTCAATCTTTCCAAAAGCTTTAATAAAGGATATGCCCGCCTTTACTTCAAATATCTAAATGACAAGGCTATCGCCTATTTGCCTCTTCCCATTCAGGTAAGCGGAACAAACGCTAACCCTGAGTTTACATCATTACCTGGTTTTGATATTAAACATGGGGCTTTCCAAAATACAAATATTCAACAAAATGTGGGTTTGGGAATAAATGGTTCAGTTAGAAGTAACAGTGTTTCCAATGGTATGCACCCGGTTTCGACAGCAATTGGCGGCGAATTCAACTTTAGTTTAGGCAATGGCTGGACTATTGACAACAAAGGACGGTATGCGATCAACTCTGGAGGCTTTATATCACCATTCCCGGCCATGATTGGCGGCACAGCAGACATTTTAGCAAGTGTTGGCACGGCCACAGGCAGCAATTTAACCGGCGGTAGCTTAAGGTATGCTACTAATGGATCTGTATACTCAGGGAACAATGCCGTGGTTATCCATATGTTCGATACCGAGCTAAACAACTTTAATAATTTTGTAAACGATTTTAAAGTAAAGAAGAAAGTTGATCAGGTTGATTTAACACTTGGCTTCTACAACTCGATTCAACACATTGACATGTCCTGGTTATGGAACTCCTATATCCAGGATTCCAATGGCGAAAATGCAAGTCCATTAAATGCCTTTACTGCGCAGGGTGCCAATATAAGCGAGAACGGTTTATTTGCTTACGGGGTGCCACTTTGGGGTAACCTTCACCGCCATTACAATACTAAATACAATACCTCTGCACCTTATGCAGGAATTGCATTTCCGTTAACAGAGAGCCTGACTATTGATGCCAGCGCACGATACGATTTCGGAAATGTAACTGGAACATACTCCGGTAACGCGCAAACCACATTCGATATAAACAATAACGGAAATATCTCTCCCAGCGAACAAAACGTATCACAAGTTAATGTGTCAAATCCGTCTAAGGTAGACTATCAATACAAGTACCTCTCATATTCTGCAGGTGCGAACTATAAGTTAAGCGAATCACAAGCCATATTTGGCCGTTACAGCAAAGGGGCAACAGCCAAAGCCGACCGGATTTTGTTTACCTCAAATGTATTTGCAGACGGCAGCGCTGTGGGGGTGCTGGATAAAATAAACCAGGCTGAATTAGGATATAAATACAAATACAATAAAGGAGGTTTATTCTTAACAGGATTCTATGCTAAGGTAAACGAGACTGGGGGCTACGAGGCTACAACCCAAAAAACAATAGAAAATGATTACGTTTCTTATGGTTTAGAACTGGAAGGCATTAATCAGTTGTCTAAAAAGTTTGAGATTCGTGGAAGTGCTACTTATACCCATGCACGCATAAACTCAGGCGTAAATAAAGGAAATAAGCCAAGAAGGCAAGCAGACCTGATCTTTAACCTTGTACCCACTTTTAAATTGAAAAACTTTACAACGGGTATAAGTGCAATTGGCACCACAAACACTTATGCTCAGGATGATAATAAATTAATTCTGCCTGCTTATGTGCTGGTAAATCCTTTCCTAAGCTACAACATCACTAAGCGCTTCACTGCTACTTTAAATGCTAATAATGTGTTCAATTCATTGGGTATTACAGAGTCAGAGGAAGGAGAAATAATTGATAATCAAACTAATATCATAAGGGCGAGGCCTGTAACAGGCAGAACTATTGCTGCTGGTTTATCATACAGCTTTTAACTTAAGTGGTTGGTGAGGACACTAACCACGGAAGTTGAAGTGGTTGGTGAGGACACTAACCACGGAAGAAAAAGCTTAATCTCCCGATATCATTTAACACAAGAGGGTTGGTGGAAACATCAACCTCGAAATCAGCCTGGGTGCCGAGTGTCCGCACCAGCACTCGCGCCAGAGCTGTTAATTTTTTATTCTGATGGAATTAAATACGACAATGCACTTAAGTGCGGCAGCAATTAATGTTCTAAAAGGAGCATCTTCAAGTTATGGAATCAAAGCTTCATCGCAACAGCGTGATAACTACGAACATATTTGGGCAAGAGATAGTGCCGTTGCAGGCCTGGCTATCCTTATTGAGGAGATAGAGGAGCTATATCCCATATTCAAAAACTCTCTCTGTTTATTACAACAGGCAGCAGCGGAAAATGGGCAGATTCCATCGAATATTAAAGTGAATGCGGAGGGACAAGTCACAGCGATTAGCTTCGGCAGCGTCGCCGGACGCACGGATGCGAGTTTCTGGTGGATTGTTGGAGCACTTGAATACCTTCATAAAATAGAGGATATTGAACTAAAGACAATTGCTGAAGCTCAATGCGACTTAATTTTTAAATTGGCTGATGCCTGGGAATTTAACAGGAAGGACCTGATGTATTTGCCTATGAGCGGCAATTGGGCCGACGAGTATATTACACATGGATTTGTGCTGTATGACCAGGTTTTGCGTTACTGGGCATTACACCTTGCAGGGTATTATTTCAAAAATACTGCATGGCAAGAAAAGGCAGATGCAGTTAAACTCGCCATCAAAAAGCATTTTTTGTTCGAAGCCGAATTGGACGGCAGTTTATATACGGGGGCACAACAGGAGCAATTACTTAATCACGATATTTCAAAAAACTTTATAGCATCTTTTTCGCCTGGTGACAGGGTCGAAAAGTTTGATGCCTGGTCTATAGCATTGCTATTATTATTGGATATTCCTTCTAAGGCAAGTATTTCAAAACTAAACTCCGCTCTGCTGGATGTTTTTAATCAGGCAGAAAAGAAAGGCATCCCAGCTTTCTGGCCCATAATCGAGGAAGGGCCTTTGTATCATTCACTTGAACTGAACCATAACTTCCGGTTTAAAAATATACCGGGACATTTTCATAACGGGGGCATTTGGCCTGTAGTCAATGGATTTTTGATTGCAGGCCTCCAAAATGCCGGACTAGAAGAAAGTGCAGGGCTATTAATGGAGGCTTTAACACTTCATCTGGGAAAATACAATGAGGAGGCATCTTTTAGCGAATATTTCGATTTTTATGAAGGGAAGCCCGGTGGTGTAAGTGATTTGTGTTTTAGTGCATCTGGCTATTTGCTGGCTAAAAACGCGATAAATCGGCCTAATGAGTTGAAGAAACAGTTCCTTTTTTTTCAGCAAGATGATCGATCTGTCCTGGACTCCATTAAAGAAACCGTTCAGAATCTTATTTTTCACCTTAACCTCAACTTTCAAAATCCCGTAGCAATTTCCATTGCCGGTGAATCTGGTTGTGGTAAAACAACTTTAAGCAGGTCATTTAAAGAGATATTGGAAGGGGCGGGGCTTACAACTTTGCTGCTGCATCAGGATGATTATTTCAAGCTTCCACCAAAGCAGAATCACAATGCAAGAGTAATTGATTTCTCGCACATTGGCCCTCATGAAGTACGTTTAAGCCTGCTGGATGAACATGTTTTAAAGATAAAAACAGGTTTAACAGACAATCTTCCGGTGCCTCACATGAACTGGGTAGCTGATACTGAAGAAAGCAAAAATATCAGTACAAGCAATGTGCAGGTAATACTGGTAGACGGCACTTACACAACCTTATTAAAACATGTAGATTACAAAATATTTTTTAACACCACTTATCTGCAAACCCGAAAAAACAGAATCAGCCGTAACCGGGAAACTGTAACCGATTTTATTGAAAAAGTTTTAGAAAAAGAGAGTGAGATTATCCGGAGCCATAAAGCAATGGCGAATGTCGTTATCAATAATAAGCTCGAGATTATTGATAACAGGCAGTTATAAATAGTACATTTAGATATAAACCAATGCTAACAATACCAATTATGAAACTA
>Ga0307408_100001343_pt1 | contig 18435 bp, 17 predicted proteins | sample 322Cmetagenome_FD_202116 | JGI IMG/M metagenome (GOLD analysis project Ga0307408, IMG submission 202116) | Maize rhizosphere microbial communities from greenhouse at UC Davis, California, United States - 322HYB-C-3 | ecosystem: Host-associated > Plants > Roots > Rhizosphere > Soil | place... | reverse complement strand
CTGGGCATGAACTACTGGCAGACCATGTCGAAGATTGTGCTGCCCCAGGCTTTCCGCAATATGCTGCCAGTGCTGCTGACGCAGACGATCGTCCTGTTCCAGGATGTGTCGCTGGTCTATGTACTCTCCATCCCGGACTTCGTCGGCGCAGCCAGCAAGATCGCCCAGCGTGACGGACGCCTGGTCGAGATGTACCTGTTCGTGGCGCTGGTGTATTTCATCCTGTGCACGCTCTTGTCCTGGTTTGTTCGCAGAATGCAACGGCGTATCGCCATCATTCAGTGACCGCTTGCCAGCCAGTGTCCCCGATTGGACCATCCCAGGAAGACGCGTGCGCCTGCAGCCTGGTCGAGTGACGTCCCTTGTGCGGCCGCATTCAACCCCTGCCAGGCAGGCGAAAACGCAACCTGGAATCGCGGCGCTTGCGCTTCAAAGTGATTGTGTGCCCAGTCCATGAATTCAGCAATTTCCGATTCGGACTGCAGCGAGAGGAAGAAAATCATTTGCCTCCATGCGTAAGCGGCGTTCTTGATTCGAATGACGTCGCTGTGCCAATCGTTAACCTGTACCTGCAGTCGATTGCAGATCCATCTGAAGCATTGCTTGCTCAAACGTGGAAGATCGTCGCGTAACGATGATCCAAGCTGTAACCTGGCGAACAGGGTCGCTAGGTTCTGCGTGGTCAGTATTTGCTGTTGCTCGATAATCATCCCGTTTGTTGAGGGACGCCAGGTATCGTATGGCACACCAGCGCGATTCGCGCAGGCCGCTGCAAGGTCGAAGCTGGACGTCTCGCGTGGACGCCGGAACCATTGAAGCGGCTTTGCCGGCGGCACATCTGCCTGCCGGAAAATGCTGTAGTCGATGCCGTAGTAGCGCGAGTAAAGTGTTTTATCCAGGAGGCTTGCCGCAATTCCAAGCGCGTCCTTGAACTTGCCTGAGAACTGGCCCATGAAGATATCGGTCGCCAGTTCTTCGGTCAGGGGAAGCTCAATGCCGGCATGCTTTGCCAGCGCGCTGAATTCCTGTAGCAGCTTGTTAGGGACCGGCGTTTGAGGGAACGCGGTTACCACCAGCGCAGCGGTTTCCTCGAGCGCTTGTTTTGCGACTTCTTTATGTGACAGGGCATTGCTGCGGAATCGATCGGCCGCCGCGACCCAGGGCAGTTCTTCGAGCCCGACCTGCTTTTCAAGGTTCAGCAGCAATAAGGAACGGCGTCGCCGGAATGCGCGGTAAATGGCGGCGTAAAGGCCGCGCAACGAAGGCTCGTCAATGCTCAAGGCCGAAAGTCCGGAACTTAACTGGGGCAACACTTGCGCCATGACCTCGCCGGAGGTGATGAGATTAGCCCTTACCAAGCCTTCGATTGAATCACTCTGGCAGCGCACAGCCTTGTGGCAGATAGAAGGCGGAATGCGGGTGCCGGCGGGGACGGAATCGGTTGCTTCCGAGTCCAGCACACTGCCCTTCAGTTGCAAGGTATCGTCAATTCCCTCGCCTTGGGGATACCTTGCGATTCGTGCCGCCACGACCAATGCGATCTTATCGTGCATCGCTCCTGCGACGTCCCCAGCCTGCCGATGCCGGTGCATTTCCCGCTTGCTGTCGCCAACCGGGCCATGCTTTTCGATATTTTTATTAACGATCAGGCGGATCATTCCAACATCGCTCGCAGTGAGCGAGGCGGGGGCCATCACGCATTTACGGAGCAACTCGCGCAACTTCGCATAATGCAGCTTCGGCTTGTCCTGCTTGCGGCAGTATTGGTGCTTTCTACGCAGTGCCGCATATTCGGCGAGCAGCCCATTAGCACGCGACTCCCAGCAGGCAGTAAAGTTCCTGCATGGCCAGCCGTCCAGATAAGTTTCAGAAAATAGCGCCACGACGCGATCGTTGAATGGTGCCCAGACCAGCACGGCTTCTTTTTGAGCCAATATTTGCCTATTCGGGCGAATCGCATGCAGCTTGTCTATCACCTGGCCTGTGGTGTGGACGTGAACTCGGGGGCCCTGGCGCCGCGGCGCACTAGTCGGAATAGGATAGAAACGAAGTTGGGCGAAGAACGGAATGATTTCGTCAATCAGCGCGCGGGCTTGTTCAGCATGGCCATGCTTTGCCAGCCACGCGGTGACCAGCAGCGCACCTTCTTCAGGTATGTTGATTTCGTAGCAGCCATTTCGCAGCATTTCCTGCAACTGCTCCATGCCTGCATCTGAAAGGAAGTGCGAATTGAGTGCCAGGCGCTCGTTGAATTCGTCCACAGGAGGAAGGCTCGAGAGGTAGTTTTGCTCGAAAGGCAAGAGCGGTCCGCCAGCGAGCAACGCCCCGGTTGCGAAGCCGCCTGTCACAACGTCCAGCGTGGCCCACGCGGGAACATCCTTCAGCGGTGCCCTGGAACCGTATTTGGCTGAACGAGCGAGGATATTCGACAGGACCTCGGTCCAGGAATGGATACGGTGTTCGTTTGGAGGACTGGCGAGCAAGGCCTTCGCAAGCTGGATTTGCGCGTAGCCAGGGTTAATGTTGGGCATTGCATTCCTGGGAGTAGGATTCGGGGGCCGGAATCGAACCGGCGCCAGCTCGGTTCAGAGCCGAGGATTCTTCCACTGAACTACCCCGAAATCGAAGAGGCGAGGCAACATGTTGACAGGGTGTAGTGAATTTGGCAACTTCCTGAACTCCGCAAGGTCGCCCTGAAAAGGCCTTTCGCCATGTTTCAGGATGTAGCAGAGGTGTTGCGCATTGTTTTCCCGCCTGGTGTGTGCGCCACCCGGTGTGTACCATGTGGTGCATGAAGATGACTAAACTTTCGGTTGGCGCCTTGCTGGTGCTGGCGGCGTTCGGTAGCGCGCAAGCTGCGGGACGTGTGATGGCAGACGTGGCCCTGGCGCAGGCTACGATTGTCGATGTCGCATCCGGAAAACTGGTGCAGGGCAAGGCCGTGCTGCTGAAGGGAGGCGACATCATCGCCGTGGTCGACAACGCAAAGTTGAAAGACTATTCACCTAAGCGCACCGTCAAGCTGCCAGGCAAGTACCTGATGCCCGGCCTGTGGGACACCCATGTGCACTTCGGCGGCGGTCCCGCCCTGGTCGAAGAGAACAAGCAACTGCTCGGCCTTTACCTCGCGCACGGGATCACGACTGTGCGCGATTGCGCCGGCGACCTGTCCGACACGGTGCTTGACTGGCGCGACCTGATCAACCAGGGCAAGCTGGTGGGCCCGACCATCCTCGCTTCCGGGCCGAAGCTGGAAGGCTACAAGCCGCTGTGGAAAGGCACCATTGAGGTCGGCACGCCGGAGGAAGTCAGCAAGGCGCTGGACTACCTGCAGTCGCGCAGCGTGGATTTCGTGAAGATCACCGAGAACACCATGAAGCCGGAGATTTTCCTGGAAGCGGTGCGCCAGGCCAGGGCGCGCGGCATGCAGACTTCGGGCCACTTGCCGGTGCAGCTCACTCTGGACCAGGTCATGCAGGCAGGCCTGGGCAGCATCGAACACCAGTCTTACGCCCTGCGCGGCGCTACCCCGCGTGAAGCGGAACTGACCGCCCAGGTGGCGGCGGGCAAGCTCACCGGCCGCGAGGCGATGCGGGCCAGCCTGGAAAGCTTTGACGAGGCGACCGCGCGCGCCACCTTCCGCCGCATGGCGGCAGCCGGCATGTCGATCACCCCAACCCTGGTGGGCTCGCAAGTTACCGCCTACCTGGACCAGGACGACCACGCCAACGATCCCTACCTGAAATACATCGGCAAGGGCCTGCGCAAGACTTACGAATGGCGCGTGCAACGGGCGGCCAAGGACGATGCGGCTGCCATCGCCTACCGCCATGCCTCCTATGAGAAGGCGGCTTCGCTGCTCCCGCTATTGCAGCAGGAAGGCGTCAACATCATCGCCGGCACCGATGCAGGTTTCCTGAATTCCTTCGACTATCCTGGCCAGGGCTTGCACGACGAGCTGGGCATCTTCGTCAAGTACGGCCTGACGCCGCAGCAGGCGCTGCAAGCGTCGGTCATCAACGGTCCGCGCTTCCTCGGCAAGCAGGAGCGCTACGGCGCTGTCGCCAAAGGCAAGGCAGCCGACCTGCTGGTGCTGGACGCCAATCCGTTGCAGGACATCGCCAACACCCGCAAGGTGCGCATGGTGGTCAGCCACGGCAAGGTGTTCGACCGCAGCCAGCTGGACGCGATGCTGGAAGCCGCGCGCCGCTATGCGGAAGAGCATCCGGCGCCGCCTGACGCTTAAGCTGCGCCGCGCCGGGCTTTCTCGATCCTGGCGATGTCGATCTTCTTCATGTCCATCATCGCATCGAAAGCCCGTTTGGCTGCCGCGCGGTCCGGATCGGAAATTGCCTCCATCAGGACGCGCGGCGTGATCTGCCAGGACAGGCCCCAGCGGTCCTTGCACCAACCGCATTCGCTTTCCTGGCCGCCGTTGCCGACGATGGCGTTCCACAGGCGGTCGGTTTCAGCCTGGTCGTCGGTCGCGATCTGGAATGAGAACGCTTCGCTGTGCTTGAAAAGGGGGCCTCCGTTCAGCCCGATGCAGGGGATGCCGGCGACCGTGAACTCGACCACGAGAACATCGCCAAGCTTGCCGTCGGGGTAGTCCCCTGGCGCGCGGTTGATTGCGCCGACTGAGCTGTCGGGGAAGGTTTTTGCGTAGAAGGTGGCGGCTTCCAGCGCGTCGCCATCGTACCAAAGACAGACTGTATTCTTGCTAGCCATCGCGTGCCTCCTCAAAGGATTGCGGGGGAAGCGCCAATATCGCACATTCTCGCGGCCCATGCGGTACAGCAGGTAAAATGGCGGGATTCGTATATTGAAAGCCAGCAGCCATGAGTGACTTCGAGATCCCGCACAGCATCACCATTACCCGCCCAGACGACTGGCACCTTCACCTGCGTGACGGCGCTACCATGGCCAGCGTCCTGCCGGACACCGCGCGCCAGTTCGGGCGCGCGATCGTGATGCCAAATTTGAAACCTCCTGTCACCACCGTGGCGCAGGCCGCCGCCTACCGCGACCGCATCCTGGCAGCCCTGCCGCAAGGCATGGACTTCGAGCCGCTGATGACGCTCTACCTGACCGACAACACCTCGCCGGACGAAATCATCCGCGCCGCCGACAGCGGCTTCGTGCACGCGGTCAAGCTGTACCCGGCCGGCGCCACCACCAACTCCGACGCCGGCGTGACCGACCTGGCCAAGTGCTACAAGGTGCTGGAAACCATGCAGGAAGTGGGCATGCCGTTCCTGGTGCACGGCGAAGTGACCGACCAGGACATCGACCTGTTCGACCGCGAAGCGGTCTTCATCGAACGCGTGATGCGCCCGCTGCGCAAGGACCTGCCGGCCCTGAACATCGTGTTCGAGCACATCACCACCAAGGACGCCGCGCAATACGTGGCGGAAGCGGAAGGCCCGATTGCGGCCACCATCACCGCCCACCACCTGCTGTACAACCGCAACGAGATCTTCAAGGGCGGCATTCGCCCTCACTACTACTGCCTGCCAGTGCTGAAGCGTGAAGAACACCGCCTGGCGCTGGTGACTGCCGCGACCAGCGGCGACGAGCGTTTCTTCCTCGGCACCGACTCCGCGCCGCACGCGCAGGGCGCCAAGGAAGCGGCCTGCGGCTGCGCCGGTTGCTACACCGCGCTGCATGCGATGGAGCTGTACACCGAAGCCTTCGCCCGCGCCGGCGCGCTGGACAAGCTGGAAGCTTTCGCCTCCCTGAACGGCCCGGCCTTCTACGGTCTGGAACCGAACAAGGGCACCATCACGCTGAAGCGCGAACAGTGGACCTTGCCGGCCGACCTGCCGTTCGGCGATTCCAGGCTGATCCCGCTGAACGCCGGCGAAACGATCAACTGGAAAATGGCCTAAGGGACTAAGTGTTCCAGGACATCGACTGGTCCCGCGCCTGGTATGCCTCGGTGCGGGACGCCGCTTCCCGCATCGACCTTTCCCTGCCCAGCGTCGTCCAGCCGTTCTGCGAACAGGCGGCCGCGCTGGCGCTGCTCAATCACGCGGGCCAGCCGCTGCGCTTCGTGCCACAAGCCTCCCTTCCTGAAGGCACCGCCTATGAAGAGTTCATCGGCGCTACCGGCCAGGTGCCCACCCGCGACAACCTGCACGATTTCTTCAACGGCCTGGTGTGGCTGACTTTCCCGCTCGTCAAACGCCAGCTCAACGCCCTGCAAGCCGCGCAGATTGCGCAGGACGGCGTGGGCAAGTCACGCGGTCCCGCGCGCGATGCTGCTACCATCTATGACGAAAACTCGGCGTTGCTGGTCGTGCGCGACAATGCCGAAGGCGCAGCCCTGGTGGATGCCTTGCGCAACCACCGCTGGCGCGAAGCCTTCGTGGAGCGCGCCGCCATGTTCGGCCGCGACGCCGAAGTCTGGCTGTTCGGCCACGCGCTGATGGAAAAGCTGGTGGCGCCGTACAAAGCCATTACCGCCCATACGCGGGTGGTGCAGGCCGGCGCCGGCTACTGGGCACTGGACGCTGCCGGCCGCCGTGCATGGCTGGATCGCGACGAAGCGGCGCGCCTGGCCAGCGAGGGCCTGGCCAAGGGCTGCTTCACGCCGCTGCCGGTGCTGGGCATTCCCGGCTGGTGGCCGCAGCAGGATGACACTTTTTACGCCGACGACACGGTATTCCGCGCCAAGCGGAAGCCCGCTTGAAAAGGAACTTTGAATGGACAAGATTATTCGCTGGGGCATCCTCGGTACCGGCAAGATCGCCAAAGCCTTCGCCACGGCGCTGCGCGATGTTCCCGATGTCGAACTGGCGGCGGTTGCGTCGCGCAGTCTGGATAGCGCTACCGAGTTCGCAAGGGAATTTGGCGCAAAGCGCGCCCACGGCGACTACCAGGCGCTGGCCGACGACGGCGGCGTGGATGTCGTCTACATCGCCACCCCGCACGCCATGCACCACGAGAATGCCATCATGTGCCTGAAGGGAGGCAAGGCGCTGCTGGTCGAAAAGGCGTTCACCCTGAACCGCCGCCAAGCGCAGGAGATCGTCGACGTGGCGCGCGAGCGCAAGCTGTTCGTGATGGAGGCGATGTGGACCCGCTTCCAGCCAGCCATCCTGGAAGCCAGGCGCATGATCGACATGGGTGAAATCGGCAGTGTGCGCAACCTGCAGGCGGATTTCGGCTTCCCGGCCGACGTCGGCCCAGAGCACCGCCTGTTCAATCCCCTGCTGGGCGGAGGCTCACTGCTGGACCTGGGCATCTACCCGTTGTCGATGGCGGCTTTCTTCCTCGGCCCGGTCAAGGGCGTGCGCGGCTATGGCGAACTGACGCCGGCCGGCGTCGACATGCAGGCCAGTTTCGTGCTGCAGCACGAAGGCGGCGCCCTGTCGGCCTGCAGCAGTAGCCTGAACACCTGGACCCCGACCACTCTGACCATCTGCGGCGACAAAGGCTTCTTGCGCCTGCATGGGCGCTTCCACCACACCGAGCGTTTTACCATTAGCCTGAACCGCGGCGAAGAACGCGAATTCCATTTCCCGCGCATCGGCAATGGCTATGCGCACGAGGCGATGGAAGTCGGGCGCTGCCTGCGTGAGGGCCTGCTTGAAAGCCCGCAAATGCCGCTGGACGAAACCGTCGAGTTGATGGGCGTGCTGGATGCGCTGCGCGGCCAGCTCGGCGTGCGCTACAGCGTGGATTGACGGCGAAGCCACACACGACAACTCTTTACAAAAAAGTATTAGCCCTCCAATTGCCATAAAGTTATTATCGAATTTTTAACTTTGGTTGGAGGGTGGTATGCATCATGCAATCCTGAAGCTGGCTGGCGCTGCGGCGCTGGCACTTGCATCCGGCGCCGCTTCGGCGCACTGGGTCACTACTGATCTTCAAGTAACGGGCATCATCCAGGAGATACCTGGGCCATCCGCCCGTTGCCCTTCCAACTTCGGCGGCACCATTACCGGCCACGGCAGCAGCGCCCTGCTGGGCCGCGTGGTCTACGTCGCCAGCGACTGCATTACCCCGGACGGTGCGATTTACAACTTCAACCGCGGCCGCCTGATCCTCATGACCCTGTCCGGCGACCAGATTTATGCCGACTACAGCGGCCAGTTCGTGCCGACCGGCCAAGGCACCAATTATGTCTTCAGCGGCGCCACCTTCCAGATCGTCGGCGGCACCGGCCAGTATATTTTCGCCACCGGCGGCGGCCAGTTGCAGGGCGGTGAAGACATGGTGACCGGCGCTGGCAATATCGTCCTCAGCGGCCGCATGAGCTACTGGAAGCGCTAAAGCCAGCCGTTCTGGCGGCCGCCAGCAGGATTTGGCGGCATCCTTTACACTGGCTTTCTTTGCCAGCAGGATGCCCGCCATGACCAGCAACGACCGCCACCTCAATCTCAAGACGATCCTGCTCACCACCGGCGTCGTGCTGACGCTGTCGATGGGCGTGCGCCACGGCTTCGGCTTCTGGATGCAGCCGATTTCGCAGGCCAATGGCTGGACGCGCGAAACCTATTCGCTGGCGCTGGCGCTGCAAAACCTGCTGTGGGGCGCCTTCGGCCCCTTCGCCGGCATGGTGGCCGACCGCTGGGGCACCCAGCGCGTGGTGATCGCCGGCGCCTTTTCCTATATGGCGGGCTTGCTGTGGATGGCCAATGTGACCCAGCCGGCGCTGTTCATCGTCGGATCGGGCGTGTTCATCGGCCTGGGACTGGCTTGTACCGCCTTCGGCGCGGTGAGCGGCATCATCGGCCGCGCGGCGCCGGTGGAAAAGCGCTCCTGGGCGTTCGGCGTTTCCGGCGCCGCCAGCTCCTTCGGCCAGTTCCTGATGATGCCGGTCGAGCAGCAACTGATTTCCTCCATCGGCTGGCAGCACGCCTTCTACGCACTGGCCGGCGTGGTGTTCCTGCTGATGATTCCAATGACCGCCTTCATGCGCGAGCCGAAACATGCAGTGGCAACGGGCGGCGCGCAGCAGAGCGTGGGCGAGGCCATGCGTGAAGCGATGGGCAACCGCTCCTTCATGCTGCTGGTGGCGGGCTATTTCGTGTGCGGCTTCCAGCTGGTGTTTGTCGGCGCCCACTTGCCGGCCTACCTGAAGGACAAAGGCATTGCGACGCCGGGCGTGGCGGTGATGGCGCTGGCGCTGATTGGCCTGTTCAATATCTTCGGCTCGTTCACTGCCGGCCAGTTGGGCGGCCGCATGCCGAAGCGCTACCTGCTTTCCTCGATCTACTTCGCGCGCTCGGTGGTGATTGGCCTGTTCCTGCTGGCGCCATTGTCGCAGTGGTCGGTCTACCTGTTCGCTGCGGCCATCGGCTTCCTGTGGCTGGCCACGGTACCGCTCACCAACGGCATCATCGCCGGCGTGTTCGGCTTGAAGCATATGTCGATGCTGGCGGGCGTGGTGTTCCTGTCGCACCAGGTGGGCAGCTTCATCGGCGTCTGGCTGGGCGGCTACCTGTTCGACAAGCTTGGCAGCTACGACGTGGTGTGGGGCATCACCCTCGGCCTCGGCATCTTCGCCGGCCTGGCCAACTTGCCGATCGACGAGCGTCCGCTGGCGCGCAGCGAGCCTGGGCTGAAGGCGGCCTGACATGAAGCAACGGCTGCTCCGCATCGGCCTGTGGGCGCTGGGAATAGCCGTGCTGGCGCTGGCTTTTGCGGCCTACCTGCAGCCGGCCTTCATGCTCGACCTGGCCAACCGCATTTACCTCTGCCTGTGAGAGCCCGGCCGCCTTGATCAGGCGTGCTTGCGGGATTTGCTGGTCTTCTGGGCGACCTGCGTTTTCTTGTTCGAAGACTTGTCGCTGGCCACGCGCGAGGCCTTGCCCTTCTTGCCCTTGCCCGCCTTATGCGGCGCTGGCGGCACTTCTTCGACACCGGTGCGCTTGGCGTTCATGGCCGAAGGCAGGGCGTTGTCTTCCAGGTTGGCCAGCATGAAGCGGTTCGGGTCGATGCGGGTGCCGTCCTGGTAGGCTTCCAGGTGCAGGTGCGGACCGGTGGCGCGGCCGGTGGCGCCGGACAGGCCGATCAACTCGCCGGCAGTCACGGTGTCGCCCACGCTCACATTGCGCTTGTTCAGGTGGGCGTACAGCGAGCGCAGGCCGCCTTCATGCTCGATCACCACTACATTGCCGTATTTGCGGTCGCCAAGATAGCCCATGCCGGATGCGACCACTGTACCGTCGTTGGTTGCCATGACCGGCGTGTTGTGCGGCACGGAGAAGTCGATGCCGCCATGTGCGCGGCGTCCGCGTGCTGCGCCAAAGAAGCTGCTGACGCGGCCGCCTTCCAGCGGCAGGCGCCATTGCTGCAGCAGCGCGTCTTTCGCCTCCTTCTCTTCCTGCGGCGGTGGAATGTCCAGCGGCTCGGGCATTGCGGCGGCAGGTTGCAGGATGTTGGCAGCGGCCAGCATGGCCATCAGGAGGATGTTGGTGATCTTTGGCATAGCGCGCGAGTTTCGCATAACAGTGAGCTTTCTGGCAAATTCGTAGGGAACAGACAAGATTTCTTCTGTTAGTTGAAGTTCTGCTTGAAGTTGAGCCGCAACGCCGTGCTGCCGCGCGTGCCGATGGTGGTCTGGCGCCACTCCGGGGCTTCATGGCGGTCGGTGTTGGCGCGGTCCGGATGCAGCACGTCGGACAGCGCAAGGCGTACTTCCTGGCGCGGCGACAGCCTCCAGGTGGCGCGCAAGTCCAGCTTGCGCTGGTAGGCCGCCATCGAAACGATGCTGGCGGAAGCCCGGCTTGCGCCGCCGGCTTCGTAAGAGAACTCGGCGTCGAGCGTCAGTGCGGCGCGCTTGTAGCTCAGGGTCGCGACGCCGCTCAGCGGCGTTTGCGCGCCGAGCCGGTTGTCCGGGCCGGGAACGCGCTCGAGGCGGGAGCGGTTGATGGTGGCGTTGGCGCGCAGCGACAACGACGCGGTCAATGGCGTGCGCAACTCCAGCGTGAAGCCATGCACGCGCGCGCCGCCCTGGTTGGCCGGCATGGCGATCCAGCGTTCGCCGTCGCGGTATAGCGTGAGCAGGATGACGTTGTCGATGTCGCGCGCATAGATGCTGGCGCTCAGCAGGCTGTCCTTTGCGAAGTAGTAGTCGATGCCGGCGTCGAGCCCCCACGCCAGTTCTGGGCGCAGCGATGGATTGCCCTGGGTATCGGGATTGGTCGGGCTGTTGTTGTTGTCGGAGGTGAAGCGGCGCGGGATCAGGTCAAGCATATTGGGCGCCTTGTAGCTGCGGCTTGCGCCCAGGCGCAACTGGCTGTCGCCGGGCAGCTTGCGCATCCATTGCAAAACGGGGCTGATGACGGTGCTGCGCTGGCGTACCGAAGCAGTGTTGCGGTCATGCGCCTCGGTGCGCATGGTTTCCCAGCGCAGCCCGGCAGACCAGGAGTCTGCGTCGCGCTTCCATTCATCTTGGGCAAAGGCGGCCAGGCGTTCGATGCGGCCGTCGTAGCGGTCATCGCGCAGGAAGTTGAGCGCACCGGCGTAGTTGTATTCGTGTTCGATGCGGGTTTGCATGCGCCGGATGGCGGTGCCGTCCCAGCCGGCTACCAGCGCGTGGCCGTTGCCAAGCGGATGGGAGTACTTGCCGCTGTAATTGAAGCCTTGTTCGCGAACGTCGCCATCCACATGGCGCACAGTGGGGCCGGGACCGGCCAGCGGCAGGCCCCTGAAATCGAAATCGGTATCTCGCGGCGCCTTGGTGCCGCCCAGCTTGAGCTCCCATTGCGCGCCATTGGCCAGCGTGCGTTGCCACGTCAACTCGCTGCGCAGGAAATAGCTGCGGCTGCGGAAGCGGCTGCGCACTTCTGCAAAGTCGCCGGGAGCGCCGAATTGTATTTCTTCTCGCGAGCGGTAGTCGATAGCACGGCGGTTCACGGTAGCGATGGTCTGCAGCGCGAAGCTGTCGCCATCGGCGGTAGTCCAGTTCAGGCGCGGGCTGAGGTTGAGCGAGTCGGCAACGTTATCCTCATGCGATCGGGTGCTGCGCAGCATGTTGGGCGCGCTGTCGGTGATGGTGCGGTCGGCCGGTGTGCTGGCGCGCGACAGCACGGCGCTGACGTTGTGCGACCAGCCGTCGGCCTTGCCGCTTGATTGCGCGGTAAGGCGCGGCGACCATGCGCCATGCAGGCTGTCCATCCCGAGTTGCATTTCCTGCGTGCCCTGGCGAACGGATTTGCGCAGCACGATGTTGATGGTGCCGGCGATGCCTTGCGTTCCCAGGATCGCAGAAGCGCTGCGCAGCACTTCGACGCGCTCGATCACCTCCGGCGGCAGGCTGTCCAGCGAAAAGCCGTTGGGAGCGGGCTGGCCATTCAGCAGGATTTGCGTATAGCCATTGCCCAGCCCGCGCAGGCGGATGCCGGCACTGTCGCTGATGGTTATGCCGGGCAGGCGGCGCAGGGCGTCGGCCAATGTGCGGTCGCCGTTCGCTGCCAGGTCGTCCCGGGTCAGCACGACGGTGCTGGCCGTGTCGTCCTTGCGCTGGTCCAGGCGCGCCGATTTGATCTCGACAACGGGCTGCGCAGGCGCGACTTGGGCTGCCAGCGCTGCGGCCAGCATGCATATGGTCTTCTTCATTACGTTTCCTCAGGGCGAGCGCCGCCACTGCCGCGCAGCGCGCGGCAGTGGCCAGGGCGGGTGAGATCAGGAGGCGCTGCGGGCTCTCAGGCGTTGCAGCGCAGTGCGGGTGGCGTTGGCTTCAAGATTGCCGAGCAGGGATTGCGGGTCGATGTTTTGGCCATTGCGGCTGACCTCCATGTGCAGGTGCGGGCCGGTGACCTTGCCGCTGGCGCCGGAGGTGCCGAGCTGCTGGCCGGCGGTGACGCGCTCGCCTTCTTTCACCAGGCGCTTGTCCATATGGGCATATAGCGAGCGCAGGCCGTTGTCGTGTTCAATGGCGACCAGTTCGCCCCATTTGTCCTCGCCCAGGTAGTTGCTGGTCGAGGCGACGACGACGCCGTCCGCCGGCGCGACGATGGGCGTACCGGTACGGGCGGCGAAGTCCATGCCGCCATGCAGGCGTCCAGTTGGCGCATGCCTGATGCCGAAGAAGGCGCTGACGCGCAGGCGCTCCATCGGAGCTTGCCAGTGGGGCAGGGTGGCTGGGGACGGACCTTCGCCTGCGGGAGTGGCGCGCCGGGAAGCGGCTGCAGTTGATTCAGGGGCGTTGATGGGCGGCGCGGCGTCGATGCGCCATGCAAGCGCTGGCTGCAGCAATGCGCTGGCGGCCATCAGCGAAGGCAATGCGGCCCAGCCCAATGCGCCAGCGACGCCGCGTGGAATGGCAGGCACGCCGTCCCGGATCATGCCGATGCGGGCAGCGACGGCATCCACTGCCCGTCCGCCGAAAGCAAGGGCAGTCCCATGGCCCGGCACGGCCTGCATGCGCATTTGCGCGACCAGGGCGGTGGCATAGGCGCGGCGCTGGGGCGCTGGCCGGCCTTGCAATACGCGGTGGTCGCAGCCCAGTTCCTGTGCCCACGCCATGCGCTGGCCCAGGCGGGCGACCACCGGGTTGAACCACTGGATGGCTTGCAGCAGGAGGCTGGCGTGCATCCACAGCGGGTCGCGGCGGGCGAGGTGGGTCAATTCGTGCTCGATCACCAGGCGCTGCTGGACCGGATCGAAATCGCGCAGGTGGCGCGGCAGCAGCAGGACCGGGCGCACCAGGCCGACCAGCATGGGGGCGATCGGTGCTTCGATCTCTCGCACTTCCGGCAACTGGCGGTGCAGGCTGGCAAAACCCGGATGGGCTGCCAGGCCGCAACGGTCCAGCTTCTGCGCAACGGAGAGCAAGGCCCTGAGGCGGCGCCTGGCTTGGAACCAGCGTGCAGCCGCTACGGCAAGGCCGGCGCCGTAGAGTCCTAGCCACGAGTAGCCCAGCCACAGCAGCGCTGGCGCCGGCGCGATGGGAGCGGCGCCATGGTCGTCGAATGCCGCCTCTTCGCCGGAGGCCGGGTCGTTGCTGTTGCCAACGGCGGCATTGGCCTGGGTGGCGGGGGCCAGCACGGCCGGCAACTCGATCGTGGGGACAAGGCTCAGGCGCGCCGTGGCGGGAAACATCCCAATGGCCAGGGTGCCGGCGACAGCGGCAACACCCAGCAGCCACGGCGTGCGGCACGCTTCAAGCCCGGGCCAGGCGCGGGCGGCGCTGCGCAACAGGAACCAGGTGCAGGCGCCTGCGACCAGGCTGGCGGCGCTCGCCTGCAGGAAAAGCAAGGCAAACATCGGCTTACTCCTTATCTTCCGGCCATTCGCTCAACAACTGTTCCAGTTCTTTCAACTCGTTCTGGTTCACCAGTTTCGAGCCGGTAAACATGTTGACGGGCAGCGGAGCGTTCATTTCCATCACGCGGTGGCTGAAATCGTGGGCAAATGCAGCCAGCGTTTCAACCTTTTCGAGTACTGGCGCGTATACGTTCATACCATGGACGGAATGCAGGCTGATCATCCCCTTCTCCAGCATGCGCTCCAGGGTTTTGCGGGTGGACGAGTAGGACCAGTCCAGTTCCTCTTCCACCCGTTCATGGATTTCACGGGCGCTGAGCGGATGCTGTTTCCAAAGTGCCTTGAGCAGCGTTAATTCTGTAATGGATGGAATGGCCATGGGAGCTCCTTGTGACGTATGACGGCATTGTGCGACATGTGTCGCACGATGGCAAGGAGTTTATGCGACACGTGTCACATAATGTATCATTGCGTATATGAAAAAGATTGCAATAGTTATCACAATGCTTGCCGCCTTGATCGGTTGCGGCGGCAAGCGGCTGACGGAGGCGGACGTCACTGGCGTCATGGCGGACATCGAAACCTCCGTCCAGCGTCATGATGCCGATCGCCTGATCGGACACTTCTCGCCGAACGCCATGATCATGGTGTCGATGCCTGGTCGCGGCGGCGGCCTGTCGCGCATGAGCGTCAGTGAATACAAGGCCATGCTGGAAGGGCTGTGGAAGGTGCAGCTGCAGTCGACGTATGAAGTCAGCAACCGCGAGGTATCGCTGTCCCCTAACGGGCGCAGCGCCACAGCGCGTGACGTTGCCAAGGAAGTCGTGCTGCTGCCGGGCGAGCGCATGGAATCCCTGAGCAAGCAGAAGGCAGAGATCGCACTGGTCGATGGCGTGCCGCGCATCATCTCGCTGACGGCGGAAGTGGAATCACTGGTCGCAACACCGACCGGCAGGAATTGAAGGGCAATCGGTGAATTTGGAAACCAAGCGGCCTGAAATTCCGCCATCCGGCAATTCCAGGCTTGCAAAGTCGGCCACCTGGATTGTGATCTTTGTCGCGCTTGGCGCTGGGTATGGAAAGTGGCACTTGTCTGCGCGCTGGAAGGATGTTGCCAGGTCGGTTAAGCAGGGCGACATCGTCATGTATTCCTACGATGGTTGCGAGCCCGCAAACAGTGCCCGTGAACACTTCAGGAAATACAAGATCGAGTTCACCGAATGCGACATCAAGAATGATGAGCAATGCTATCGGAGATTCGAACTCCTGAAGACCGATCAAGTGCCAACCTTTGTTGTTTACGGCAAGCGCGTGGTCAAGGGTTTTGGCGCAAGTGAATTGTATGAGGCGCTGACGAAAAATAAGTAATGGATAAAAATACTATTTGCCCCAAATGCGGCCATGTGCGTCCGAAGGATGCGACCAATCCGGAATGGCAATGTCCTGCTTGCGGTGTTTGCTACGCCAAGGCAGGGACCACAGCGAAACCCGCGCCCGAAGCGCGCACCCGGGTGGCGCATGAAACCGCAGGCAAGCATGGCTGGAACCTGGGCCTCGTCGCCAAAGTCGTGGCTGTGGTGCTGCTGGGATGGGGGCTGGCCACAGTGATCAAACATCGGCAGCAACCAGCCGGGTTGGCGGAGGTTGAAGTGGCCGAAACCGAACAGAAGCCGGACTCCGGATCGGCGGCTGCGGATGCTGTGCTGCAGGTTTCCGGTGCGGACGCCAGCATGCTGAGGGAGATCGGCGGAAAAATAGAAAAGTCCTGCGCGCGCAACAAGTACGGGCTGTCCGAAGCGGAGTGCATCGATCGCATTCGCAAGCGCGGCGATCTTTGCGCGAACCAGACCGCTGCACGTTTTCCAGGGCAGATCGGTAACACCGATCGCATGCAGGCCGTCGTGCAGGATTACGTCGGCTGCATCTTCGAACGCTGACCGCGCAAGCTGCGTCGTCAGACTTTCAGGAACTCTTCGCGGCCGCCCAGCCAACGTTCCAAGTGGGCTTCCACCGTAGCCTTGTTGGCGGGCGTCGCTTCATGCAGCAGGGCGTGCGCTACATCGCGGGCCTGGTCGACCAGCCAGGCATCCGTCTCCAGGTCGGCGAAGCGCAGCATAGCCTGGCCCGACTGGCGCGATCCAAGAAATTCGCCGGGACCGCGAATCTCCAGGTCGCGGCGCGCGATCTCGAAACCATCGGTCGTTTCGCGCATCGTCATCAGGCGCTGCTTGGCGACAGGGCCGAGCGGGCTTTGGTACAGCAATAGGCAGACCGACGCCGCCGAACCGCGCCCCACGCGGCCACGCAGCTGGTGCAGCTGCGACAGGCCGAACCGTTCCGCATGCTCGATCACCATCAGGGAGGAATTCGGCACGTCGACGCCGACCTCGATCACGGTGGTCGCGACCAGTACGTGGATGTTGCCGGCGGCGAAAGCGTCCATCACTTCCGCCTTTTCGGCCGGCTTGAGGCGACCGTGCACCAGGCCGACGCGCAGGTCGGGCAGGGCGGCTGCCAATGTTTCGTATGTCTCGGTGGCCGTCTGCAGCTGCAGCGCTTCCGATTCCTCGATCAGCGGGCAGACCCAGTAAGCCTGGCGCCCTTCCTGTGCCGCAGCGTGCACGCGGGAGATCACTTCGTCGCGCCGGTTCTGGTCCACCACGGCGGTGACGATTGGCGTGCGGCCCGGCGGCAGTTCGTCGATCACCGACACCTCGAGATCGGCGTAGTAGGTCATGGCCAGCGTACGCGGGATCGGCGTGGCGGACATCATCAACTGGTGCGGCACGTTGTCGCCGTTGCCCTTGTTGCGCAAGGTCAGGCGCTGGCCGACGCCAAAGCGGTGCTGCTCGTCGACTATGACGAGGCCAAGTTTCGCGAACTGCACGGTGTCCTGGATGATGGCATGGGTGCCGATCACCAATTGTGCTTCGCCGGATTCCACCAGCGCGTAAGCGGCTTCCTTTTCTTTCTTTTTCAGGCTGCCGGTCAGCCACGCCACCTTCACGCCCAGCGGTTCCAGCCAGGCCGCGATCTTGCGGAAATGCTGGTCGGCCAGGATCTCGGTCGGCGCCATCAGCGCGGCCTGGTAGCCGCTGTCGATCGCCTGGGCGGCCGACAGCGCGGCCACGATGGTCTTGCCGCTGCCGACGTCGCCCTGCAGCAGGCGCTGCATCGGGTATGGTTGCTTGATGTCGGCGCGAATTTCCTTCAGCACGCGTTGCTGGGCCTTGGTCAGCTTGAACGGCAGCGAGGCTTCAAAGGCGGACGATAGCGAGCCGACCTTGCCAAGGACCGCGGCACCCTTGGCACGGCGCGCGCGCTGCGCCCGTTTCAGGGAAAGCTGCTGTGCCAGCAGCTCGTCGAACTTCACGCGCGTCCAGGCCGGGTGGGTGCGCTCGATCAGGGCGTTTTCGTCGATTTCCGCCGGCGGGTAATGCAGGGTACGCACGGCGGATTCCAGCGGATGCAGGCGCATGGCCTTGATGATTTCCGGCGGCAGCGTATCGGTCCAGTCCACGCGCTTCATCGCATCGGCAATCGCGCGCCGCAGCACCAGTTGCGACAGGCCTTCGCCGGAAGGGTAGACCGGCGTGAGCGATGTTGGCAGCGGCGCGCCTTCGTTCACGATCTTGTAGGCGGGGTGCACCATCTCGGCGCCAAAAAAGCCATGGCGCACCTCGCCGCGCGCCCGCACGCGGGTACCTTCCGCCATTTGCTTGACCTGGCTGCCGTAGAAATTCATGAAGCGCAGCTGGATGTCGCCCGTCTCGTCGGCGATATGCACCAGCAGCTGACGGCGCGGCTTGTAGGCGATTTCGTTCGACGTGACCACGCCTTCCACCTGCGATATCTCGCCGCCGCGCAGGCAGGCTTCGCGGATCGTCAGGACTTCCGTTTCATCCTCATAGCGCATGGGCAGGTGCAGCACCAGGTCCATGTCCGTGCGCAGGCCAAGCTTGGCAAGCTTGCTCTCGACGGTGGCGGCTGGTTTTTTGGCTGCGGCGGGCTTTTTTTGCTTCGTTTCCGGCATTTTTGCGTGAATTTTGGGCAGGTGTCGTAAAATAGAGGGTTGCCCAACAGTTTTAGTAGTCCGTCAATGTACTCGCTATCCGACTTCGATTTTAACTTGCCGCCAGAGCGAATTGCGCAATTTCCTCTGCCGGACCGCAGTGCATCGCGCCTCCTTCATGTGGACGGCAAGATCCTGCA
>Ga0307408_100001342_pt1 | contig 18439 bp, 15 predicted proteins | sample 322Cmetagenome_FD_202116 | JGI IMG/M metagenome (GOLD analysis project Ga0307408, IMG submission 202116) | Maize rhizosphere microbial communities from greenhouse at UC Davis, California, United States - 322HYB-C-3 | ecosystem: Host-associated > Plants > Roots > Rhizosphere > Soil | place... | reverse complement strand
TCGGTATTTTATGAAATTGGACCCGGACGAGAACCTAAACGCGAATTTTCTTACCTGGAAGTGATTACCGGCCAAGGTGCTTATACCTGGAACGATTACAACAATAACGGACTTAAAGAGCTTAATGAGTTTGAGATTGCCCGCTACCAGGATCAGGCCCGCTACATTCGCATCTACCAAAATACCAATGAATTTATAAGTACAGATTATACTGCACTTAATTACACCCTTCGCTTAAATCCGACGGCCATTTGGCGTAACAAAAGGGGAGTCTACAAAGTACTGGCCCGCTTTGCTACGCAAACTGCATTCAAAACGGAACGGAAATCCACAAAGGAAGAAGGTATCTCTGCCTACAATCCCTTCAGCAAAATTATTGACGAACACCTCATTTCAGATAATACTTTTCTTAGAAACACACTCTTCTTCAACAGAAACAGTCCTGTATTTGGTGTAGATTTTAACATCCAGAATACCGGTAACAAACTGTTGCTGATTAATGGTTTTGACACCCGGCAAAGGAGCGAGCAGGGTTTACGCTTCCGCTGGAATTTAAGGAAGCTAACTACCATCCTCGAAGTAAAGGATGGCCTTCGCCGATACCGGTCGGAACTATTTACCGAAAAAAACTATCGCATTACAAGCATGGAAATTCTGCCGGAATTGCAGTATCAGCTAAACACAAACTTCCGATGGGGTTTCAACGCAGCCTACCGCCATCTCGACAACCGCATCAATGAGTTGGAGAAGGCAACGAATTATAAGCTTGGTTCAGAGCTCCGTTACAACATTGTTCGCAAAGGCGTTATTACATCCGGAATAAATCTGGTGAAAAACAATTTCCGGGGCAACAAGAACACATCCCTTGCATACGAAATGCTCGAGGGATTGCAGGTTGGTAACAATATTATCTGGACCGCAAACGCTCAGCGAACAATTGCCCAGGGGGTGCAAATGAGCTTGAATTATGAAGGTAGGCAATCATCATCGGTAAAAACCATCCATAATGGCTCAATACAATTCAGAGCATTTTTCTAAAGTAGATTTGCGCTTCTCTTTCGTTTTATTCACAGTCTATTGTGAAACACATTTACTTGTTTCATCCGTTTAATTCTTATATTAATCCTATGATATTCAAGTCGCTGCTCCTGGCTTTATTATCGGCGCTTCTTTCTTTTATAGCAGGAAGAAGAACAGATGTCCCTACCTACAAAGGTGGGCAGGATGGCTTGAACAGTTTCATATTCAGAACCATAATTTATCCCGAATATTCTAAATATAATTGCCTGCAAGGCACCGTTAATGTAAGTTTTCGGTTAAATCGCCGGGGCCGTATTGTTCAATCTCAAATAGAGCGCGGTTTAGGGATAGATCTGGATGATGAGGCTTTAAGAGTTGTAAGACTCACTTCCGGGAAATGGACTGTACCTACGGAATTCGACACTACCCAATTCCTTACCATTCCCATTAATTTTTCCCTTAAAGAATATAATTGTGAATCAAAAAGCCGGGAAGAAATTCGAGAAGCGATTTCGGCCTATAAGGCCCGCGAAGACCTGACAAAGGCAATTATCAATTATTACCAGCATCGGGATGAAAGCAGTGTAAATTTTAAGAGAGAGAGTGAGATACTGGCGCTGAAGACACAGATGGGCTACGATGATCGATTTATTGACCGAACGATCAGGCAGGCAAATCAGAAATTGAGACAGGGAGATAAGGAAAGTGCTTGCGAAGATTATAATTTGGTTAAAAACCTGGGCAGCGATCGGGCAGATAAACTCATTACCGATAATTGCAAAAAATAAGCGGTAAATCATCTAAAAAACTTTTCTTTGCCTCCAATTTAAAATGATTTTCCGCCTCAACAAAGACGATCTGAACTTTCCACCGCCTGAACTAGCAGATCAGGATGGCTTGCTAGCCATTGAAGGAGACCTCTCTGAACAAAGACTTATCAATGCTTACCATTCGGGTATATTTCCCTGGTACTCGGAAGACACACCTATTTTGTGGTACTCGCCCCACGAGCGCTTCGTTTTGTTTCCTGATAAGGTTAAGGTGAGCAAAAGCATGCGCCAGACAATGCGCTCGGGCCGTTTCCTCATTACAGAAAACCAGGCATTCGACGAGGTAATTTCAGCATGCGCCAATACCAAACGCCGCGATCAGGACGGAACCTGGATTTTGGAAGAAATGCAGCAAGCGTTTACCCATCTTCACCACATGGGTATGGCTCATTCTATTGAAGTTTGGCAAAATGAGCAGCTTGTTGGTGGACTTTATGGCGTGAAAGTGAACGATGTTTTTTGTGGCGAAAGCATGTTCAGCACAGCCAGCAACGCCTCAAAAGTGGCACTGATCTGGCTTTGCCAAAACAAAAATTATAGCTTAATAGATTGCCAGGTACATACTGAGCACCTCGAAAGCCTTGGCGCTGAATTTATATCCCGCAAGGAATATATGAAGTATTTAAGGCTTGAGCAGTACTAATCCAGCTCTTCCATCTGGTGCTGACCAGGAATTACAACGTTATTGAAGCCTGCACTTTCCAGCTTCTGCTTAAATACTTTTTGAACATCATATTCGCCATGCACCAGAAATAATCTCTTTACCAATTGCGGATCCTGACACGCCACAAACTTAAGCAGATCTTCGTAATCACCATGTGCACTCATTGATCTGATTACCTTCACCTCTGCCCTCACATCGTATTCATCACCAAAAATCCGCACAACTTTAGCTCCGGCAATAAGCCTTCCTCCCAAAGATGTTGGCTCAGCATACCCCACCATCAAGATCGTATTTTTATTATTTTCTATATGATTTTTGATATGATGACGAACCCGGCCGGCTTCAGCCATCCCGGAGGAGGCGATGATTACACACCGCCTCGGGTCTGTATTGAGGGCAATTGATTCCTGTACTGATTCAATAAACTTAAGCCCCTTGAAGTGAAAAATATCATCATCCGTTTTTAATACCTGCTGAACATCCTTATTAAACTCTTCAGAGTGCTCTTTTAATACCTCGGTAGCTTTTTTAGACATCGGACTATCCACATAATAAGGGATATCCGGCAATTGGCCCTTCAACTCGAGTGCGTTTAAAGCATATAATAGTTCCTGCGTACGTCCCACGCTGAAAGCAGGAATTATTACTTTACCCCCTCTTACTATGCACGTTTGATGAATTATCTCTTTTAACTGCCCCTCAATCGGCTCCAGATCTTTATGCAGCGAATCGCCGTAGGTAGATTCCAGAATGATATAGTCTGCCTGGGGAAATGGTGCGGGACTTTTTAGCAGCATATCTCCATAACGGCCAACATCTCCACTAAATGCTATTTGAGTAAACTTCCCCTCTTCCAGAATAGTTAAATGAACGGCAGCGCTGCCAATAATATGTCCTGCATCCGTAAAACGCAAAGTAATTCTGGGCTCTATTTCGAAATCTTCGTTGTAATCCACAATCTTAAACAGGCTTATTGCTTTAACAACATCATCTTCTGTATAAAGTGGCTCAAGCATTTCCTGTCCACGCTTGCGTCGGAGTTTATTTTCGAACTCTGCGTCCTGCACCTGAATGTTCGCCGAATCGGCCAGAAGGATTTTAGCCAGATTCATGGTGGGGGCAGTAGAAAAGATCGTGCCTTTAAATCCTTCAGCAACCAGCTTCGGAATTAAACCGCAATGGTCTATATGAGCATGAGATAAAATTAAGTAATCCACTTTATCTGGCCTAAAACCAAAATGTTCATTTAAACCGTCGGTTTCATCGCCCAGCCCCTGGAATAATCCACAGTCGAGCAGTATTTGGGTGCCGTTATTCAATTTTATTAAATGCTTGCTGCCTGTTACGTTTCTGGCAGCACCATGGAAAGTGATCGTCATACTTATTTTTAGGTTATTTCAACAATAATAGCAAATGGAAGTTCATCGAAAGATTTAACTAAATAATTAGTTATATATTTGATTAAACACTAATCGATATGGAAATAAAAGAATTAACCAAGGCAGAAGAACAATTAATGCAAGTACTTTGGGACTTAAATCAAGCATTTGTAAAAGACATTGTCGATCAACTCCCCGAACCAAAACCGGCTTACAATACGGTTTCTACTATTATCAGAATTCTGGAAACTAAAGGATTTGTAGATCATGAGGCATTCGGGAAAAGCCATCGCTACTTCCCCATCATCAGCAAAGAGCAGTACAGAGCCTACGCTACTGAGAAACTGCTGGGAAGCTACTTCGGCAATTCCGTTGAAAGCATTTTTTCATTTTTTGTGAAGAAAGAAAAAATCGATCTGAAAGAAGCTGATGAGATTTTAAAACTGATTGAGAAACTTAAAAACAAAGAATCATGAACCTTGCATCCTATCTTATCCAGGTAAACATTTATTTGTCTTTATTTTACCTTTTTTATGCTCTGATCTTAAAGAAAGAAACCTTTTTTGTACTCAATCGCATATACCTGATAAGTACTACGATTGTTTCATTACTCATTCCGCTGCTGCAAATCCAATGGATTAAAGAACTTCCAACAACTCAAAGAGTTCAGGCAACAGCACAACGCATTGTAATAAATGCAGAACCAATTATCTTAACGCAAACAACCGAACAAAGCAGGCTAACCTTCACCGATTATTTGACCTTTATTTACATCGCCGGCGTTATTGTTTTTTCAATAAGATTATTGATTCAAATTCGATCTGCCATCTTCTCCAACACCGAAGAAAAAGCAGCCTGGTCCTTTTTTAAGAAAATAGTAGTAGCAGAAGATCTACCAGCAAGAGACACCATCCTTGAACATGAAAAGGTACATGCTCGTCAATTACATTCTGCCGATTGTCTGTTTTTGGAATTGATAACTATTGTATGCTGGTTTAACCCAATTGTGCATCTCCTAAAAACAGCCATCAAGCATATTCATGAATTTATTGCTGATGAAATTTCCAGCAAAGACAATAAAGCAGAATATGCTATACTGCTAATGTCCGAAACGATGGGAATTAAGCCCAATCAACTGGCGAATAGCTTCTTTAACCAGTCACTTTTAAAACAAAGAATAATCATGTTAAGTAAAACCAAATCTAAGAAGGTAGCCATCCTGAAGTATGGACTTTCTGCACCTTTATTTGTAGGCATGCTGATAGCATCATCAGGCTTTATCAGTGCCCATGAAATTATTACTTCAAAGCCTATACGCCTCTTGCTGTCCAATCATCCTTTAGAAGATAGTAAAGACCCTGCATTAGTGGAAGTAGACGCTAGCGATAAGATGACACGGTCAATAAGAAATGCTATTTTAAGCCCGTCTTTAGTAAAAGAAAAAAGCATTGACACCACAAGAAAACTGTTTAATATCAAAGCATCCTCCTTTAACAAGTTGGGATTTGAAGCATTTAAACGAGCCGTTCAAAAAGCAATGGAAGTTCCAACCGATATTTCAGGCAGATCTATCTTTGCAATTACAGTCTCCAAGGAAAAAAAACTTACTTCTGTAAGCATTTATCAGAGCAATGGCTCAAAGTGGGAGCAAAAAGTCTTAGAAAGTTTAAAAAGCTTTAATGATACAATTGGATTACCAGAGAACACATATACCTTTCATATTATCAAGCATAAAATGGAAGATCTTCCTGGCTATAAACCGGAGGAAATTAAAGGTTCTCCAAATATGCTTTTCGGAATCGAAGCGGGTCTTCAAACAAGCATAATTACCAAGCAGGACTCATCATCAAACGGACAACCTGTAATTAATACTTACATCCATGCCCATGGATTGAAAAAACCATTACTTATTGTAGATGGTAAAGAAGTAGCATACGAAGACGCAGCTGAATATATAAAGTTGAAAGATGGGCTATATCCCAGAAATGCTGACTATAAACCTTTATCACCATTAAAAGCAATTGAACAATATGGCGATAAGGCAAAAAACGGCGCTATTATAGTTACCACAAGGAACTGATATTGGCCCTAAACGCACAAGAGCCCGGAAACATCTCTGTTTTCGGGCTCTTTTTCCTTCCTTGCCTCGTAAGGCAAAACTAATCAATTTCTTCCTCTTTAAAAAACTTAGCAGCGAAATAATCGCGACGCATTCGGTTTATGTTTGTTAAAGAAATTTCTTTAGGACATTCGATCTCACAAGCACCTGTGTTGGTACAGCTTCCAAATCCTTCTTCATCCATTTGAGCAACCATTGCCTGTGCACGACGGTAACGCTCTGGCTGACCTTGAGGTAATAGTGCTAGCTGAGAAATCTTAGCTGATACGAATAACGAAGCCGAAGCATTTTTACAAGCAGCCACACAAGCTCCACAACCAATACAAGTAGCTGAGTTGAAAGCCTCGTCAGCAATTACTTTAGGGATCGGGATTTCGTTAGCATCTGGAATACCACCTGTATTAACAGATACGTAACCACCTGACTGCTGAATTCTGTCGAACGCAGAACGATCAACCGCTAAGTCTTTAATTACAGGGAATGCAGTTGCTCTCCATGGCTCGATAGTAATTGTTTCGCCATCTTTAAAGCTACGCATGTGTAACTGACAGGTCGTAATAGCTCTTTTCGGACCATGTGGACGACCATTGATATATAATGAACACATTCCGCAAATACCTTCACGGCAGTCATGGTCGAAATGGATCGGGTCTTCGCCTTTTTTAGTTAATCCTTCATTCACTACATCCAGCATCTCAAGGAACGACATATCCTGAGAAATATTATCTGCTTTGTAAGTAATAAATCCTCCCTTGTCGTTGGCGTTCTTTTGTCTCCAAACTTTCAGGGTTAAATTCATGTTTCCGCTCATCTTTATTGAGATTTAAGAGTCAAGAATCAAGAACAAAGACTTTCCGGCAATCTTGCTAAAGGCGTCTGTATCCTGGCTCTTGATTCTTGTTTCTTGATTCTAAAACTACTTGTAACTACGTTGTGTTAATTTTACGTTCTCGTATACCAATGCTTCTTTGTGAAGTTCTTGAGGTACATTGTCGCCTTTGTACTCCCATGCTGCCACGTATGCGAATAAATCATCATTACGTTTTGCTTCACCTTCTTCTGTCTGGCTTTCTTCACGGAAGTGACCACCACAAGACTCTGCACGGTTTAAAGCATCGCGAACCATCAGTTCTCCAAGCTCAATGAAGTCGATAACACGGTGAGCTTTTTCAAGCGACATGTTAAACTCTTCATTCACACCAAGAACTTTTGCATTCTTCCAGAAATCAGCTTTCAACTCCTGAATTAATCCGATTGCCTTAGTTAAACCAGCTTCGTTACGAGCCATTCCGCAGTACTCCCACATAATATTACCTAACTCACGGTGGTATTCGTCAACCGTTTTAGTTCCATTTAATGCAAGTAACTTCTTCACAGTATCTTCAACCGCTTTCTTCGCCTCGGCAAAAGCAGGATGTTTCTCGTCGATTGCTTTCGGGCCGATAGTTGCTAAGTAATCTCCTAAAGTGTAAGGAATTACGAAGTATCCGTCTGCCAAACCTTGCATCAGTGCAGAAGCGCCCAAACGGTTAGCACCGTGATCTGAGAAGTTACACTCGCCTAAAGCGTATAAGCCAGGTACTGTAGTTTGTAAGTTATAATCTACCCAAAGACCACCCATTGTATAGTGAACCGCAGGGTAAATACGCATTGGCATTTCATAAGGATTCTCATCAGTGATCTGATAGTACATATCAAATAAGTTTCCGTATTTCGCCTCAACGGCAGCTTTACCTAACCGCTTAATCGCATCAGCAAAGTCAAGATAAACCGCTTTACCAGATGTACCAACACCACGTCCATCGTCAAATGCCTCTTTCGCATTACGTGAAGCTACGTCGCGAGGAACCAAGTTACCGAATGAAGGATATTTACGTTCTAAGAAGTAATCTCTGTCATCTTCTTTAATATCAGAAGCTTTCAATTCTCCTTTACGGATTTTTTCAGCTAAAGCCTGAGTTTTAGGAACCCAAACGCGTCCGTCGTTACGAAGCGATTCAGACATCAGCGTAAGCTTAGACTGGTGATCGCCTGTTACAGGGATACAAGTTGGGTGAATTTGCGTGTAGCAAGGATTTCCGAAGAAAGCACCTTTTTTGTGTGCACGCCAGATAGCTGTTGTATTGCTACCCATCGCATTTGTTGAAAGATAGAACACGTTTCCATATCCACCAGTACAAAGCAATACCGCATGACCAGCATGAGATTCAATTTCACCAGTAATTAAGTTACGGGTGATAACACCTTGCGCTTTTCCGTCAACTTTAACGATGTCCAACATCTCGTGACGGTTGTACATTTTAACCGTACCTAAATTGATTTGGCGGTTTAATGCCGAGTAAGCACCTAATAATAACTGTTGTCCGGTTTGACCACGGGCATAGAACGTACGCGATACCTGCGCACCACCGAATGAACGATTATCTAACAAACCTCCGTACTCACGTGCAAATGGCACACCCTGAGCAACACATTGGTCAATGATGTCTACAGACACTTCAGCTAAACGATAAACGTTCGCTTCACGAGCACGGTAGTCACCACCTTTAATAGTATCGTAGAATAAACGGTAAACAGAGTCACCATCGTTACGGTAATTTTTAGCAGCATTTACACCACCCTGTGCAGCAATAGAGTGTGCACGACGTGGGCTATCCTGGAAACAGAAAGCTTTTACATTGTACCCAAGCTCTGCTAAAGATGCAGCAGCTGAAGCTCCGGCTAATCCTGTTCCGATAACAATTACTGTATACTTACGCTTGTTGGCAGGGTTAACAAGCTTTAAGTTAAATTTATGTTTAGACCATTTTTCGGCCAATGGGCCTTCTGGTATTTTCGAATCTAAAATCATCTTAATTTCTTTCTCCTTTTACTTTACGGATAATTTTATTTAAACAGGAAGTATAAAGGCATAGCTGCAAAAAGAGCCGGGATAATTATACTGAACACCCATAAGCCTACGAAATCGATCAATGGCTTGTACTTACTATGATCAAAACCTAAGGTTTGAAAACCACTTTGGAATCCGTGGTATAAGTGGAAACCCATTGCAATCATTGCGATTACGTATAAAGCTGAGTACCATACCTGGCTAAATGCACCTTCAACAATTTTGTAAAGATCTTTAGCAATTACAACTTGTTTGCCGTTCTGCACATCTACATATTGTGTATGAGAAGCACCATCAATTGGCAAGCTTGTTACCGTAACATCATGAGGATCGGTAAGGCTACTTTCGTATTTAACGTAAGGTAAACCGCCCCAGTGATATTCTGCCCAGAAGCTCTTCATGTGGATAACAATGAAAATCAAAAGGATCGTTCCTAAAATGCCCATATTTCTTGAGCTGAAAGAACTGTTTGCAGCACCATTGTACTGTGCATAGCCAACCGGACGAGCCTTTTTGTTGCCCGTTGTTAAAATTAATGCATACACCGCATGAAGAATGATAGATGCATACAATAGATACGAAACTACCTTGATAGGCGTAAAATGAGTCATAAAATAAGAATACTCATTAAATGCCTGTCCGCCATCGTTCTTAAACAATTGAAGGTTACCGATGAGATGGACTACTAAGAACAGGGATAAAAATAACCCGGTTAAGCCCATGATCAATTTCTTCCCCAACGTTGACGAGAAAGCTTTACTGAAACTGCTCATTACTTTTTTTGATTGATTTTGTTAATTTTTGGAGTACAAAAGTATTTAATTAGCTCGAATATATATAGTATGTAATGGGACTGTCAAAAAAATACACTTATTTAGAAACAATCTAAAAACCATTTTTTATATGATCTGTATCATAAAAAAACATGTGATTAGAAAACAAAACCACTAAATGAGATGATTTGAAATAAAAAAACCTACAATTCAATTATTTTTTTGGATGTAATGCCAAATACCTTAGATTTTTTCTCTACCTCAAGACAATAATTTCCAGTAAAACGACCGAAGGCCGGTAAAATAGCCTGGCGCTCGCCAAAGTAAAAGCAACTAATTGTCAAATTTTGGCGACCTACGCCTCTTAACTTAACTCCAGGGTGGATGTGCCCGCTAAAAACATACCTGTTTTGCGCAATTAATTTCACACTATCCAAAGGTTCGTGTACAAACAGGATGGTATCGGTTGCAAATGTCGGTACTACTTTGAAGCCGGCAGCTGCGTAATAGTCGGGATGCAAAATATCGTGATTCCCTTCAACCAGCACCATCTCTATTTTGGGGAATAATCCGCGCCATAGTTCAAGCCAATTCCAATCATTGTTCATCTCGCTATGAAAAAGATCGCCAAGGAAAATAATTCTTATTGGATCGCAGTCATGGATAAGGTCAGAGAGGATACTTAATTCTTCTTGTTCCAGTAACTTAGGCACCGCTATTCCGGCCTTTCTAAAATGTCCCACCTTTCCAATGTGCAAGTCAGAAACGATCAGCGTTTGCTCTTCTTTCCAGAAAATAGCTTTTTGAGGATAGAGGACAAAGTTTTGGCTCAAAAAAGGCCAGTCAAAACGCATCTTTTTCAACATCATCAATCACAAAAATAAAAAAAGCCTCCCGCTTTGCAGCAGAAGGCTTATTAACTATTGCATTATTATGGTTAATCGGCCAATGGAACGGTTAACATAATTTTACCACCATCAGGTGTAATTCCGTCTATCCGCAACATATTGTTTTTTGCAGCGCCTAAAGCTTCGTTAATATCATCCACTTTATTTACTGGCTTACCATTCATACTTGTAATAATGGTACCGGCCGGAATCTCATAATCTGATAAAAATCCACCAGGCTTAACTGCAGATACTACCAAACCAGAACTAATGCCAAAGCGTTGTTTTTGTGCACTTGTAACAGGCGTAAAGCTTGCTCCCAGTTTCTCAACCACAGCTTTTGATGATAAATTACTTGCATTCTTAACGGTTTCCTCGCCTTTTAAGGTAACCGTAACATTTTTTGCATCACCACCTCTTTCGTAGGTTAGCTGCACTTTATCACCAGGACGAAGACGGCCTACGCGTTCTTGCAAATCAGCCGATGACATAATTGCATTACCGTCGACTTTTGTAATAACGTCGCCTTCCTTAATCCCAGCCGAAGCAGCGCCCCCAGCCGGAACCACACTCGTTACATATAAGCCACTTATTTTAGAAACGTTGTATTGCTTAGCCTTGCTTGAGTTTAATTCGTCAAAAGTAATTCCAACAAATCCACGCTTCACACTTCCGAATTTAATAAAGTCGTCCATGATTTTTTTAGCCAGGTTGATAGGAATAGCAAATCCATAACCCTCATAACCACCTGACTTAGATGCAATTGCAGAATTAATGCCGATCAACTCTCCCTGAGCATTTACAAGCGCGCCTCCACTGTTTCCAGGATTAATTGCAGCGTCTGTTTGAATAAATGCCTCGATTGATGAGTTTATACGTGGCTGATTTGCACTTTCTTCATCCCAATTGTTCGGATTATTTTGTTCCCCCAAAATTCCAATGCTTCTTCCCTTCGCACTTACAATACCAGCGGTTACTGTACTTTGAAGCGTTAGAGGATAGCCTACCGCTAAAACCCATTCGCCAATTTGTACATTATCTGAGTTTCCCAACTTAACTACCGGCAAACCAGTACTACTTACTTTTATCAAAGCAAGGTCGGTGTTTGGATCACGGCCAATTACTTTTCCTTCGAATGAGCGATTGTCTGGCAAAATCACTTCAATTTTACTGGCATTTTCAACAACGTGATTATTCGTAACAATATATCCGTCGTCAGTTACAATCACCCCAGATCCTGATGCGCGCTGTGGCGCCCGCTGCATATTTCTTGGCGAACCAAAAAAATCTCTGAACATATCGTCAAAAGGATCGCCGCCGTTCCTATTGCCTCCTCTTGATGCGTTTGTATTTCCATACGTTGTTTGAATATGTACAACCGCTGGACTTACAGCTGCCGCCGCCTGCACAAAATCAACCTGACCAGCAGAAGACACATTTAACGGATTCTTAGTGAAGTACACATTTTGCTTTTCATCGATACTCATTTTGTCGGCATACTTGCTTTCAACCAGCTTGTAGCCTCCGATTGCAACTGCGCCTCCAACAAAGGCTGTCAGTAATGTTATTCCTATTCGTTTCATATCAATATTTTTCCTCTTGTAAATTCTATTTCCAAAATTAATACCAGTTAAACGGATTTTGCAATTCCGTGATATGCTAATCGGTGTTAAAAATTGTTAAAACACACATCGGGCCTCCCAGAGGTTTATAATCAGAGCGCAATATCTATAATTCATACAACAAAATTCCTTCCACAATTCGTATTCTTGTGTGTCTTAAACGGTGTGGCACCCAGCGTGTCTCATATCTCAAAACAGACTTCTTATACCTCATAAAGAATGAAATTACATTTTTATAAATATCAGGGCGCTGGCAACGATTTTATCCTTGTTGATAATAGAGAAGGCAGAATAAACCATCATAATCCTGAACTGATTGCAAAGCTCTGCGATCGTCGTTTTGGAATTGGTGGCGACGGCATGATGTTTTTACAGAAAAAAGAAGGCTTCGATTTTGAGATGGTTTACTATAATTCTGATGGACAGCCGAGCAGCATGTGCGGAAACGGCGGACGATGCATTGTAGCTTTTGCGCACCACTTAAATGTAATTGACAGCGAAACGAACTTTTTGGCAGTAGATGGCCCACATTATGCCAAAATATCACCTAAAGAACAGTGGGTTAGCTTGCAAATGATTGATGTAGATAAAATCAATTCAGACGGGCAAGCATCTGTTTTAAATACCGGCTCTCCGCACTATGTAGTTACTGCTGAAAACTTAAAGGATAAAGATGTTTTTTCCGAAGGCCGTGCCATCCGATACAATGACACCTATGCAAGAGAAGGCATTAACATCAATTTTGTTGAAGACCTTGGCGATCGCTACTTCGTAAGAACATATGAAAGAGGTGTTGAAGATGAAACTTACGCCTGCGGCACCGGCGTTACTGCTGTAGCATTAGCTATGGCGCAAAAGAAAGAGCAAACCGGCACGATCAGCACTCCAATAAAAGCTCTTGGCGGCGACTTAAATATCCGCTTCGATTATAACGGAAATGCGTTTACCAATATATTCTTAGAAGGTCCGGCTAAGTTTGTTTTTGAAGGCGATATAGAAATTTAACACCTTTCGGGATGCATTTGCCAACGTATTTATGCATCCCGAAAGTTACATTCCATACCCTATAGCAGAGTTACAATCCGCTCTGTAAAGGCGATGATTCAGTCATCCTAGCCATTTTTCGCCTTATTACAATCTTCTTAATTCACATTTTTCTCCTTCGTGTAGCATATCCTTTCCGAAAAAATATACTTTTGCACCTCTAACCCTAATTTTATGCATAGGACACATACCTGCGGCGAATTAAATATTAATGATTTAGGCAAAGAAGTTACCCTGGCAGGCTGGGTACAGAAGTCACGCGATTTAGGAGGAATGACCTTTATTGACGTTCGCGATCGTTATGGCATTACACAGCTCTTGTTTAACATGGATGACAATGCATCCCTTTGCGAAAGCGCCCGTGGCCTTGCCCGTGAATTTGTAATTAAGGTAAAGGGAAAAGTTGTAGAACGTACCAACAAAAACCCTAAAATCCCTACAGGCGATATCGAAATTAAAGTTTCTTCCCTGGAGATTTTGAACCCGGCAAAGTTGCCTCCGTTCTTAATTGAAGATGAAACTGATGGAGGAGACGAGCTAAGAATGCGTTACCGTTACCTTGACCTTCGTCGCAATCCGGTAAGAAACAATTTAATTCTTCGTCATAAAATGGCGCAAGAGATAAGGAAATATCTGGATAGCCAGAACTTCCTTGAGGTTGAAACTCCGGTTCTGATTAAATCAACGCCAGAAGGTGCTCGTGATTTTGTGGTTCCAAGCCGCATGAATCCGGGAGAATTTTATGCGCTTCCTCAGTCTCCACAAACATTTAAACAGTTGCTGATGGTATCCGGCTTTGACCGCTATTTTCAGATTGTAAAGTGTTTCCGTGATGAGGACCTACGTGCAGATCGCCAACCTGAATTTACGCAGATTGACTGTGAGATGGCCTTTATTGAGCAGGAAGATATTTTAAACCTGTTTGAAGGCTTAATTCGTCATCTATTTAGCACAGTAAAAGGCGTTGATCTGGGAGAAGTTCCACGCATGGTGTATGCTGATGCGATGAAATATTACGGATCAGACAAACCAGATACTCGCTTCGGGATGAAGTTTGTTGAACTTAATGACATTGTTAAAGGCGTTGGCTTCCCTGTTTTTGATAACGCGGAATTAGTAGTTGGTATCAACGCTAAAGGATGCGCATCATACACCCGTAAACAAGTTGACGAGCTTACCGACTTTGTAAAACGCCCGCAAATTGGCGCCACTGGCTTAGTTTACTTAAGACACAATGAAGATGGTTCTCTAAAATCATCCGTAGATAAATTTTACAACGAAGAGCAATTAAAAGCTTGGTCGAGTGCCTTTGAAACAGAACCAGGTGATTTAGTTCTTGTTATGGCTGGTCCAGCAGACAAGGCTCGTAAGCAATTAAATGAGTTGCGTTTAGAGCTTGGAAACCGTTTGGGACTACGTGATAAAAATAAGTTTGCGCCTCTTTGGGTGATTGATTTCCCTCTGTTAGAATGGGACGAAGAACACGGACGCTACCATGCAATGCACCATCCGTTTACGTCACCAAAGCCAGAAGATATCTCTCTGCTAGACACAAAACCTGGAGAAGTAAGAGCTAACGCTTACGACATGGTGATCAACGGAACCGAAATTGGCGGTGGTTCTATTCGTATATTTGAGAGAGAATTGCAATCATTAATGTTTAAGCACTTAGGATTTAGTCCGGAAGAAGCACAAAAGCAGTTTGGATTTTTATTAGATGCCTTTGAATACGGAGCCCCTCCACATGGCGGTATCGCATTCGGTTTTGATCGCTTAGTATCAATCTTTGCGGGATTAGACTCCATACGTGATGTGATTGCCTTCCCTAAAAATAATTCAGGAAGGGATGTGATGATTGATTCGCCTTCTACAATTTCAGACGATCAGTTGAAAGAATTAAATATTAAAACGACCGTTTAAGAATTAACATAAAATAAGCAAGCCTCCTTTTTAGGGAGGCTTTGTTGTTTATAGACAGAAAGTTCCACAAGGAACTATTATTTTATAGAGAAGAGTACCTGTACTAGGCCTTTCAGCTCAGGAAGATCAAATGCTGTGATCGATTTTACCTGTTCCGTTTCTTCGGCACTAAGCGGATTTATAGCTAAAATTCCTACCACCAGCAAAACCGGCACCATCAGAATAATAAAAGGAGATATGTTTTTGAGCGTAGTTTTCATGTTTGTTAAGCTTTGGTAAATCAAAGCAACAACATGTTTCGCTTTAAAAAGAAAGCTTTAGACTAACCGTATATAATTGTAGATAAACCACAGTTTAGCCTCACTTTCGTACATGAAGCCGTTCGTCGGAAAAAAGTGGCAGTTGGTCGAACAGAGGACTAGCCCTTCACCATTAGTTCAGTATCTAAAACCCTGGTTTCAAAATCGGTAACCGGGTATTTGCTTTCTATTAATTTGATAAGCAACTGGGTGGCCGCCTGGCCAATTTCAAAAGCAGGCTGCCTTACAGCTGTAATTCCCGGATCGAAAAGATCTACTACGTTTGAATTGGTGAACCCCGCAATTTTCAAAGTACCGGCATAATCGGGAGCCAATTTTTTAACCGCAAGTAAGATTCCTGTACTTAGTCTGTCCTGAGCAATAAACAGAGCATCCGGCCTTTCGGGCAGAGCAAGCAAATCTGCAACAATTTGCTCCAGTTCGCTTTGTTCACGGCCACCATAAACACTGTATTTTACATATCGCTCATCGAACGGGATTCCATGCTTATCTAAGGCAGATTTATAACCATCCAACCTTTCTTTAGTAATGGAAAGGTGTGCCGCATTCGTGATATGTGCAATACGTTTATTTCCGCAACCTACAAGATAGTCAGTGGCATCAAATCCGCCTTTAAAATTATTGGCAATAACTTTATGCGTTTGTATCTCGTCAGAAATCCTGTCGAAAAACACAATTGGCAAGCCTTTATCATGCAGGCTTTTTAGCAAAGGTATATTTGAAGTTTCAGAAGATAAAGAAATAAGCAAACCATCAACCGAACGCGATGCAAGGTGTTGTACGTTCACAATTTCTCGATCATAGGATTCGTTGCTTTGAGTTATGATAACATTATAGCCGGCATTATAAGCAATAGATTCGATCCCATTAATTGCCTGCGAGAAAAAATTGTTGGCAATTTCACAAACGACAATCCCAATTGAATGACTTCTTCGCTCTTTGAGACTTAATGCGATAGGGTTAGGCTGATAGTTAATTTTGGCAGCGTAGTCTAATACGGTTTTTTTTGTCTCTTCGCTTATTTCGTATCCGCCACGCAATGCCCTCGAAACTGTTGATGTTGACAAGCCCAAGGCTTTTGCTATATCCTTAATTGTTATCGTTTCAAACTTCATTAGCTCGCTTAAACAGTCGAAAGTAATAAAAAAAATACTATTCCCAACGGTGCATATTTCATGTACAGATTAAGGCAGTCCCTTTGCCTCAACCTGAACGAAAGTCAATTACCCAAACTCACATCACCATCAATAATAATTACGCAGAAACCGCCATCAAAGTATCCAAACTAAAAAAGGATCTTGATGCCTTTTTATTGAAAATCGAAGAAAGAAAAGCAACATCCTGGTTGATTTAAACTGATTTTAATGAATTCCCCCGGTAGCACAATATTAATTCCAAAGCACATTCAAAAGACGACGAGAGCGCGTAGTTTTAATAAAGAATATTATTTTAACCTTTCGGATTATTAAGCATAAACAGTATTTTGCGCCGATTTTATCAAAAAACCAATAATGAGTAATCAAACCATATTTAGCCTTGAAGGCAAAGTTGCGCTCGTAACAGGGTGTAACCGTGGTATCGGAAAAGCTATGGCTGAAGCCCTTGCAGAGGCAGGAGCTGATATCATAGGCGTTTCGGCTACTTTAGCTTTAAGCGGAAGCGACGTTGAACAATCTATAAATGCATTAGGCAGAAAATTTAAAGCTTATCAGTGCGACTTTGGTGATAAAGATTCGGTAAGTGCGTTTACAAAGAAAGTATTAGCTGAAAATTCTCAGATAGATATACTGGTAAACAATGCCGGAACCATCTTACGCCAGCCTGCCGCAGAACATTCTGATGATTTTTGGTACAAAGTGATTGATATCAATCTTAACAGCCAATTCATTATTACCAGAGAAATTGGAGCTCGTATGATTGAGCAGGGTTCTGGAAAAATCATTTTCACGGCGTCTTTATTAACGTTCCAGGGAGGTATAAATGTTCCCGGATATGCTGCTAGCAAGGGAGCTATCGGTAGTTTAGTTAAAGCATTTGCTAACGAGTGGGCATCAAAAGGCGTAAACGTAAACGCAATTGCACCTGGATATATCTCAACAGACAATACAGAGGCTTTAAGAAACGACCCGGAAAGAAGCAAATCCATTCTGGGCAGAATTCCGGCAAACAGATGGGGAGAGACCGAAGACTTTAAAGGTCCGGTTGTATTTCTTGCATCAAAAGCCTCAGACTATGTTCACGGAACCATCCTTACGGTAGATGGTGGCTGGATGGGCCGCTAAAATTGACAATCAAAAATTCATAACATGATAATGAACCAACGCTACGCTCAGGGACCAAAAGAGGTAGCAGCATTAAACACTGCAGAGCTTAGGGAAAACTTCCTTGTGGAAGACCTTATGCAGGCAGATCAGTTTAACTTCACATATTCACATTACGACAGAGCAATTATCGGCAGTGTATCTCCGGTAAACCAGGTTCTGGAACTTCCAAACTACGAAAACTTACGTTCTGACTACTTCCTTGAAAGACGGGAAATAGGAATGATTAACGTAGGTGGCGATGCTGAAGTTACTGTTGACGGAACCTCGTACACTGTGTCTAAATTAGATGCTGTTTATGCAGGTAAAGGTGTAAAATCGGTTACTTTTAAAAGCCTTTCGGCAGATAACCCTGCTAAATTTTTCCTTTACTCGGTTCCGGCGCATCATGCATATCCAACCCGTTTCATGAAGAAGGAAGAAGCATCTCCTCTTGAAATTGGAAGTAAGGATACAGCTAACGAACGTACCGTTTATAAATATATTCACCTGGAAGGGATACAAAGCTGCCAGATGGTAATGGGACTTACGGTTCTTAAACCAGGAAGCGTTTGGAACACAATGCCATCTCACGTTCACGATCGCAGAATGGAATCTTATTTCTATTTTGATGTACCTCAGGGACAGATCGTATTGCATTTGATGGGACA
>Ga0307408_100001340_pt1 | contig 18454 bp, 17 predicted proteins | sample 322Cmetagenome_FD_202116 | JGI IMG/M metagenome (GOLD analysis project Ga0307408, IMG submission 202116) | Maize rhizosphere microbial communities from greenhouse at UC Davis, California, United States - 322HYB-C-3 | ecosystem: Host-associated > Plants > Roots > Rhizosphere > Soil | place... | reverse complement strand
TCACTGGTGATACGGCAAAGCAGTTGTCAGAAAGGTTTGGAAAAATCATACAGCAGCGACAAAGCGTTTCTGTAAATAGTACGGATACTTCAATCAGTAAATCCACTCAATTAGACTTTGCAATTCCAGCTTCCAAAATTTCAACCCTTTCCTCCGGTGAATTTGTTGGAATGGTTGCTGATGACCCTACTAATAAAATTGACCTAAAAGTTTTTCATAATGAGATAATAAACGATCATGAATCTTTACGAAAAGAAGAAGAAACCTATCGGGAAATTCCAAAGATTAGGGAAATCGATAGTGACAGCGTTCAAGTGAACTACCTACAAATCAAACAAGATATACAGGAACTACTAATAGGTGTACTTGGAGGCGAAGACGTTAATCCTACTGCAAGTAAAGAAGCCTCGGGAGGAAGTGGTTTAATGAGAGGGCTAGATTTATAATACAGAGAATCAGTGTTATAACATTTATTTAAAAATTGTTAAAACTTAAAAGCTTCAACTTGGTTTGTAAACATTTTTCTCATTTCCTCAGTTATATCACTTAGCCAAAAGCCTATAAAATGATTAAAGCATCCTACCACGATAAAGGCTTAGTGATTGATATTCTCACAAAGTCCTTTGACTCTAACCAGAGTGTGAACTACATTGTTAAACAAGATAAGAACCGTGAAAAACGGGTAAAAGCTTTAATGGACTACTCTTTTGAGGTTTGTTATCTGTTTGGAGAAGTCTTTTTATCCGAAAACAAGAAAGCTTGTGCATTAATCTTATACCCTGACAAGAAGAAGACAAATCTGAAATCGATCCTACTAGATATTAAACTGATACTGCAATGTGTAGGAATCAGCAATATTCAAAAAGCGCTTTCAAGAGAATCCAAGATTAAAAAGCTTCAACCTAAAGAACCAATGTATTACATCTGGTTTATTGGTGTTGATCCTGAATACCAAAATACAGGGATTGGATCAAGTTTACTTGAAGAAGTAATTGCCGATAGCAAGCGAAAAAAGCGATCGTTATACCTCGAAACTTCCACTCTCAAAAATATCCCATGGTACAAGAAATTCGGATTCGACATCTATAACGAACTTGATCTATCTTACAAGCTATTCTTTCTAAAAAAGGACGTAGCCTAAACGTTTACAAATCCTAATCCTATGAATGTATTTGGAACCGAAATGCACGTGGTGACCTTTGTATTCGTGCTACTGGAGATAATAATGTTTTTCTATCAACTCCTGTACTACTTGTTTCGTCCGCAGGATAAGAGCAGGATGTGGTATCTTGTGTTATTAAGCCTGCTCATTGTCTATAACATAACAGGAGGCTTATTCCCTGATCCTAAATTAGATATCCCTATTAAGGCTCAAAATATTACTGCTTATGGAAGCGGGTTTTTAATGGCCTCCTACTTCCCGTATTACTTTTACAGGGCCTTTGAATTAAAAAGGCTTCGATTTCATGCCCTCTACGGCGTACCGCTGTTTCTTATCCTTCCATATATCTTGTTTTTTGTAATAGGATACTCAATAAACGGGAAATTGGATTTAGCGATAAAATGGGGAGTTGCGGTTCCATTTATTTACTCAATTGTATTACTCTACGCTATATCCAGAGCTGTTTGGCTGAAATACAAGGAGAGACAAAATCAAAACAATTTAATAGAAATAATAGCGGTTTATTGTGCCATTATTCCATGGGCATCGCTTGCGTTACTTTCCTATCTACATGCTAGCCAGCTTATTGAAGTTATCTGCACTAACGGGGGTTTTATTGTAATCACTATCTTATTTATCTCCAGATATATCTCGAATGCGAGGATTGAATATGAAGAGCTACAAGAATTTAAACATAATTCTAACATGCCTTCTGTCTTTGAACAGAATTGCAAAGCCTATCAGTTAACAACCCGAGAAATGGAAGTTGCGCTTCTAATTAAACAAGGGAACAAATACAAGGAAATTGCAGACAGGCTTTTTATCTCTGAAAAAACGGTTACCAAACATGTGCAAAATGTGTATGAAAAGGTGGGCGTAAGTAGCAAAGTAGAATTGATCCATAAGCTTGAACAAAAGCCCGGTTCAGCCTCAAATCCTCTCTCCGAAGCTTCATAAAAGCAAAATACTACATTTCACGTAGTACGAATACTAGGAAAAACGTATTTACAAGAAGCTTGTTTTCAGTCACTTTTGTGGTAGAATTGGCGCTCTCACCTTTTTAAATTTGAGAGTACCTTCACAGTTATCTACCAAATATGAAAACATTTACAGAACGGTTGTACCACGCAATGGAGAATGAGTTGTATACTTTATCATTACAGACTTCTTCAGAATGTGAAAGGTTAAAGGGAGCTATTAAAATATGTAAGAAGGCTTTGATGATCCTGAAAAAGTTTATTTCATCATATTTTTTCGAGGATATGGAGGACGAGATCTTGTTTTTCAAGCAAATTAAGCCCTTGTTTTATAGCCAGTATATCTATTATATCAGCCTTTACAACTTTCTGATTAAGAAGCCGACGGGGGGCGATGAAAACATCAAAGAATATATCGCTTATGAATTAGCAGATCTAAAGCGATTTTTCGACCATAACCAGGTGTTCTATCAATACTACCGGACACAATCAAGCCACATGGATAGTATTTATTTTACAAGAGGGTGCCCAGATATCTATTCGGAACTTGAAGACTTTCAGGGAGATGAGATGTTTTCGACTACTCATGACTACAAGCTTTCTAAGATTATTGCTAACGAAAGATTTCAAGATTACCTAAGCAAGTTATTAAAACCAACCGGAACCGATTCTCATCGATTATCAGAAATTCCGGTTGTTTGGACTAGTAATCAAACGGACTTAGTTGAACTGATATACGCGCTCGTAGAATCAGGTGCTTTCAATAACGGAAACATCGAGATCAAGTACCTTATGACGTATTTTCAAAGTATGTTCCAAGTAGACTTGAATCACTACTACCGGAAGTATACGGATATTACGAACCGGAAAAAGGAACGGACTGTGTTTTTGGATAGACTCAAAACATCCTTGATACGTAGGATGGATGGACAATTCAGTTAGACAGTATTATAAAGAATCTTAAGTAAAACAATAAAGGACGATTTCCGACAGCGATTCGCCGCTGATTTCCACCTATACTTTCTAATCAAACTGCCCACATACAGCAGCTACTGACAATTTTTTATACTTTTAGCCTGATGAGTAAATCTCTGAATGGAGATTCCTATTAACCACTATAAAAGTATTAAATGAATAATAGTAGTCAGCGCTTTGCAAAAGGTTCAGAATGGAGAAAATGGGATCTTCACGTACATACTCCTTTCTCCCTGGTCCAAGGATTCACCGGAAATACTATTGAAGAAAAGTGGGAAAACTTTATTCAGGATCTAGAGGCTTTGCCAGAAGAATTTCAAGTAATTGGAATCAATGATTACCTTTTTATTGAAGGGTACAAAAAAGTATTAGAATATCGCCAAAGTGGACGATTAGCTAATATTAAAACTATACTTCCGGTTGTTGAGTTCCGGGTTAAAAAGTTTGCTGGCCACAAAGATTTTAAACGGGTAAATTTTCACGTAATTTTTTCGGATGAATTAACTCCAGCTATAATCGAAAGCCAGTTTTTGAGTAGTTTGACTTCAAAATATCATTTATCTCCGGGTATAAATGGAATTCATTGGAACGGTGTTGTAACAAGAGAAAGTTTAGCAGACCTTGGGGCTGCAATTAAGGCAAGTGTGCCTCCAGAACAATTACCTCACTATGGCACAGATCTGCAGGAAGGATTCAATAATCTCAATCTGGATGAGGAAGACATATTCAAAATACTTAAAGACAATACCTACCTGAAAGGAAAATCATTAACAGCAATAGGTAAAACTGAATGGGAAAGCCTCTCCTGGAATGATCAAAGCATAGCAGAGAAAAAGGATGTGATCAATAAGGTAGACTTTGTTTTCATATCATCAGAAACAGTAGAGGCATGCGAAAATGCTAAGAATAAACTTACAGAACAGTTTGTCAATAATTTGTTGCTCGATTGCAGTGATGCTCATTACAATTCATATAACACTTCAATAAAAGATCGCATAGGCAAATGCTTTACTTGGATTAAAGCAGACCCAACCTTCAATGGGCTAAAGCAAATAGTGCATGAGCCGCAGACCCGTATACTAATTCGAGATGTAAGGCCTGACAGTAAAACTGATTATAATGTAATCGACAAGGTCAGATTTGTAGGGGTTCAGCATGATTATTTCAGCAATGGTCTTATTGAATTAAACCCAAATCTTAACGTTGTAATAGGGGGGAAATCTTCTGGAAAATCTCTTTTGCTATACCATACTGCAAAAACTGTAGATCCGGTCCAAGTAAGAGAGAAATTAGGAATCGTAGGTGAAAAAGAATATGATCTGAAAGCTAAAATCAATGATTTTGACTTTGAAGTTCACTGGAAAGACGGGCATGTGAACAAGTTGTCGGATGAACCGGATACAAGGACAAGGCAAATCACCTATGTGCCACAAATGTATATCAACCACTTGGCTGAACAAAAAGGCGAAAAGAAGTTAGCTGAGCTTATTGAAAGTATTTTACTTCAAAACTCTGCCTTTAAGACCTTTTACGAGGAAAAAACAGAGGCTATCCAGAAGCTGAATTTAGAGATCGCAAATGAAATAAATGAGGTTTTTATTTACAAAGAAAACTATCAGCAAGGCCTTAAGGAATATAAAGCTATTGGAGATAAAGCCGCAATCACCGCTAATATCGCTTCTATTCAAAAAGAAATTACAGATCTAAAAAACAAGTCTGGGTTCTCTCCTGAAGATGAAAAGAAATATGAGCAATTGGTTAAGAAGAAGGAAATCGAAAATTATAAGCTTGATAGACTAAGGGTTTACATTGAAAAAATAGATGAGTACGTTGGCCTTATTACTCAACTCAAATCGAGTACGGAAGCCGAAATAGAGAGTTTCGTTACTAACGATACTGTCTTCGAAGACGATATGATAGCATCAAAGTTCATTTCCGACAACAAAGAACAGGATATTTTAATAACAGACGAGGCATTCAAAGTGGTATCAGAGAAGTATACCGGTTATCGAACTTCAATTGAGGACTTCATAAACACTAAAACTAAAGTCCTAGCTAAAATAGAAACAGAGTTTGAACCATTTAATGCCAAGATAAAAAGCCAAGAGCAACTTAAATTACTCAATCAGAGACTAGAACAAGACCAAGGAAAGCTTAAACAGCTTGAAGAAAAAGCCAGGCATCTACAGAAGATCGTTGATGCTGGTAAATTGAAGAAGAAGCAAATTTTGGAGCACAGCGATGAAGTGTTTAATACATACAAAAGCATACTAGATGAAATCAACAAACCGGATTTAGCTCAAATTGGATCAGGTTTAGTATTAGATTCCAAGCTTGAAATTGATCTACTATCATTTCAAAATGGGTTTTGCAACCTTCTAGACGGTCGATCAAACTTCAATGTCATTTTTGGAAACAGCTTCAATACGAGCAATGAGTACGTTTATGATAAAAACACTCACCAGTCCAATCTAAACGACATCTACGACAAGGTGTGGTCTCATGAAAAAAACAACATCAAATTTAAGGCGGGATTTGGCCCTAAAGAAGCAATTATTCAGCTGATGAAGGATAATTTCAAATTCAAATATGACATATTATATAATGGAGATGATATCTTACAGATGTCACCAGGGAAACGAGGTCTCGTCCTAATGCAAATAATCCTGCATTTGAGTAATGCGGAACATCCTATTTTGATTGATCAACCGGAGGACAATCTCGACAACCGGACAATATATAATGATCTAAATTCTTTTATCAAGGAAAAAAAGATAAAAAGACAGATTATTCTAGTAACTCATAATGCAAATTTGGTAGTATCTACAGATGCAGAGCAGGTAATTGTTGCTAATCAGAACGGACAAGACAAAGGTAAAACAAATGAGAAGTATCAGTTTGAGTATACATCAGGTTCTCTCGAACATACCTATAAAGACTCCACAAAGAAGGGCATATTAAATCAAATGGGAATTCGAGAACACGTCTGCGATATCCTTGAGGGCGGAGAAGCTGCATTTCAGTACCGAGAGAGAAAATATGGATTTAAAAATTAAGCAACTATGGTAATTGACTGGATAAACAATAAATTTCAAACCGCCTTCAGTAATGCTGAATTAGAAAGCATTAAAGACTTTTCTTTAATCTGGAATGTTTTCGAACGCTACGTATGTGCAAACTACTTTACAATCGCCAGAGCGGAGGCTGCTTTACGTTTGCAGAACTTTAATTTAAACGATTTTGATGCCCACCTAGCATATTTTAAGAATCGATACATACAGAATGGACAAGTTAACAACCGTTTCGCCAACCTAAACTTCCGGCGAAATGACAGGGAAGATTTTGTAAAAGATGTTTTGCTGGGTACAATAACGTCCGAACATGAAGTTATTTTAGCCCTTACAATTATTGTATCTCGCTTTAGAAATAACCTTTTTCACGGAATTAAAGAGATTCAACTCATTGACCGACAAAACGAAAACTTTCATATAGCGAACTCCTTTCTTACTAAACTTATGGACTACTATTAAAGAAGCAAGCCCTTGAGTCAGGACGAACACCAAGCACTTATATTTCGACCTAACAATTTCAAAAAAACCACACACCTCCTGTCCGAGGTGTGAAAGCCTCATTTAAACCCTCCCCAAATTTGCTTTCACTTACAGCAATGAAGCCGTAAGATTATTTGAAGGCTATGCTCACATCTATCTCCTGGCAACAATATTTGATTGCCGTCATTACCATCGCTTCAGCCTACTATGCGATTGTTCTCATCGCTTATTTCAAAACTGAAGCTTCCGCACTTTTCAAAGCAAATAAATTTCCAAGAACGTTAGAAGTACTTTCTGGTCACCATGACATTATGGGAAAGGCAAAGAATGAACCATCCTACCTGCACCTACAAGCGGAAGACTTGGAGTTCAACTCCCAGGACGAAATCATTAATGAATCAAATAACAATTTATCTTATGAAAAACAGATCTAAAATTGCGAGGACTTATGGTAAGTTCTCAAAAAAATCGATTGCAACCGCAGGATTTTTACTAGTGGCTCTGGGACTTTACGCCCAAGATGGCAACGCAGGTATCAGCGAAGCCACCAACCTTGTAAGAGGGTACTTTGAAACCGGAACTGACTTGATGTATGCCATTGGAGCAGTCGCAGGTTTGGTTGGAGCGATCAAGGTTTACCAGAAATGGAACGGCGGCGACCATGATACTGGTAAAGTTGCTTCGGCCTGGTTTGGTAGCTGCGTATTCCTGGTGATCGTAGCTACAGTTCTCCAATCATTTTTCGGTATATAACTATGGGAAGCGTATATCAAATCAATAAAGGCATCAATAAACCAATAGAGTTTAAAGGCCTTAAAGCACAGTATATAACTTACCTGGCTATTGGTCTGGTCATTCTTCTTGTACTCTTTGCGGCAATGTACATTATTGGAATAAACCTATTTATCTGCATTGCAATAATCGTGGTTTTGGGTACAGCCTTATTTATGACGGTATTCCGGCTCAGTCATAAGTACGGAGAATTTGGACTACTTAAAAAAGCGGCCAGGAGGTATATCCCAGTAGCAATTAAATCCCGATCAAGAAGACTTTTCTCGTCACTTAAGAACTAACAGGAGGAATTATGGCAAGTGAAATTGAAATAGAAAAAATGCTGCCTATCTATAAGGTAGAAGGAAACTCCATTCTCTCTGTTTTTGGTGACTTTACAATTGGATTCAAAGCAGTGCTTCCAGAGATTTTCTCTCTATCCAACAATGAATATGAAGCTTTTCATCAAGCTTGGATTAAAGCCATTAAAGTGTTGCCGAAATATAGTTGCTTCCATAAGCAGGACTGGTTTATCGAGGATAGTTATAAGACGGACTTACGGCAGAGTAAAGATCAACAGGAAAAAGGATTTAGCTTTCTTTCTGGCTCTAGCGAACGCTTCTTTAATGAGCGACCATTTTTAAAACACGAATGCTTTATCTTTTTGTCTAAGAAGCCGGATGGTCGAAGGGTATCGAGTTCTGCATTTTCAGGATTATTTCGGAGGTCAGTTGTACCTCCGGAAACCTTGGAAGAAAGTTTCATAAACGAATTTGCAGACAAGGTGAATCAGTTTGAAAGAATTCTTATAGATAGTGGCTTTGTGAAATTAACAAGGCTAACTACAGACGATCTTGCAGGAAGTAATAGTAAAACTGGATTGTTGGAACGCTACTGCTTCTTGTTATCTGAAACCGAGCAAGCAATAATCAGAGACATTCATTTGAAGGATGAAATTAAGATAGGTAATCAATACTGTCAGCTTTATTCTTTATCTGAAGCAGAAATGCTACCCTCCCTCTGTGGTTCGCGTATCAATTACGATAAGTATAGTACCGACCGGACGAAATGCAGTATCGGCTTTGCCTCTCCCTTAGGGCAATTACTGAACTGCAACCACATCTATAATCAGTATATATTTATTGATGATGCAGCAAAGACGCTTAAAAAACTCGAAGCAAAACGGCTTCGTTTACAATCTCTTTCTGCTTATTCCCGTGAAAATTCTATTAGTCGGGATGCAACGCAAGACTTTTTAAATGAAGCGATTAGTCAGCAACGGCTACCGGTAAAAGCTCATTTTAATGTTCTTGCCTGGACAGATGAACCTGCCAAGAAAAAGGAACTTAAAACACTTGTCTCTTCAGCAATGGCTCAAATAGATGCAGTTGCAAAGCAGGAAACGGATGGAGCTCCTCAAATTTGGTGGGCTGGTTTGCCTGGTAACGAAAGCGATTTCCCAATCAACGACACCTTCGACACTTTTGCCGAACTTGCATGCTGTTTTCTAAACCTGGAAAGTAGCTACCGGAGTTCAATTAGTCCTTTTGGTATTCGTTTAGGTGATAGGTTGAGCGGAAAGCCTTTGCATGTCGACATATCCGACGAGCCTAAAAAGAAAGGCATTATCTCCAATCGGAACAAGTTCATTCTCGGCCCTTCTGGTTCCGGCAAGTCTTTCTTTACTAATCACATGGTTAGAAGCTACTATGAGCAGGGAACGCATATTGTTCTGGTGGATGTCGGCCATAGCTATAAAGGCTTGTGTGATATGGTTGGCGGCTATTACTTCACCTATGACGTTTCTAACCCTATCAGCTTCAACCCGTTTTACATCAGCAAAGACAATTACCTGGACATAGAGAAGCAGGAAAGCATTAAGAGCTTGATTATTGCATTATGGAAGAAGGACGATGAGGAATTCAAACGCCCAGAATACGTTGCCTTGTCGACGGCAATTAATGGGTACTATGGGAAGCTTAGTGAAAATTCTGATATGTTCCCTTGCTTCAATACCTTCTATGAGTATCTCAAAACAGAGTTTGCTCAGCAGGTAAAGGAAGACAAGGTAAAGGATGAACACTTCGATCTGGACAATCTACTGTACGTGCTGAAACCGTTTTACAAGAAAGGAGAATTCGGATACTTGTTGAACGCAACCGAGAATTTGGAGCTATTGACAGAGCGTTTTATTGTCTTTGAGCTAGATAACATCAAGGATCATCCCATCCTATTTCCGGTTGTCACGCTCATCATCATGGAAACTTTTGTAAGCAAAATGAGGAAGTTGAAAGGTGTTCGAAAAATGATCTTGATCGAAGAAGCCTGGAAAGCTATCGCCAAAGAAGGCATGGCTGAATACATCCGCTACCTCTTCAAAACTGTTAGGAAGTTCTTTGGTGAAGCCGTGGTTGTAACCCAGGAAGTGGAAGACATTATCAGCTCGCCGGTAGTAAAAGAAACCATCATCAATAATTCAGACTGCAAGATTCTTTTAGACCAGTCCAAGTACCAGAACAAGTTTGATCAGATACAAGATTTGTTAGGGCTGACCGAAAAGGAGAAAGTACAGATCCTGTCCGTGAATAAGGCTAATGATCCGAACCGGAATTACAAAGAGGTTTTCATTAGTCTGGGTGGTCAGTTAAGTAAGGTCTACCGGACAGAGGTGAGTCCTGAAGAATATCTCGCCTACACCACCGAAGAAAGCGAGAAATTGAAAGTTCAGCAGTACACCCAAAAGTACGGGAGCATTCAAAAAGGAATAGCTGAACTGGCTAGAGAGTTAAGAACAAAATAACAAATCCCTATGAAAAAGCTAATGATTTTTATGCCAGCCAGCATGATTGTGCTGATGGTATCCCTACCTGTTGGACAGGCAAATGCACAAGTTGCCATTCTGGAAGTAATTAAAGCAGGAGTAAAAAAGGTAATCCGTGCAGTTGACCTTAAAATTCAACGAATGCAGAATGAGACGATCTGGCTACAGAACGCTCAGAAAGTAATGGAGAACCAATTGTCCAAACTCAAGTTAACGGAAATCTCCGACTGGACTGAAAAGCAAAAAGAGCTCTATAGCAAGTACTATGCAGACTTATGGAAGGTAAAAGCAGCGATCTCCTATTATCAACGGATTAAGGATTTGACTACAAAGCAGGTTTTAATAGTTGAGGAATACAAGAATGCCTGGCACCTCGCAAAGCAGGATAAAAACTTCACGCATGACGAACTCGACTACATGTATTCAGTTTACTCGGGCATCTTAAACGAGAGCGCTAAAAACTTAGATCAAATCCTGCTAGTCGTAAATTCCTTCAAAACGCAGATGACCGATGCTAAGCGTCTGGAGCTGATCAACGAAGCAGCGAATAAGATAGACGAAAATTATTCCGACCTGAAGCAGTTCAATACGAACAACATTCTGATGAGTTTGCGTCGTTCGAAAGGATTACAGCAGATTCAGGAAGTTCAGAGATTGTATGGCATCCAGTTATCTAACTAAGATGAAAACTATCATGATCCTACTTCTTGTCTCTGTCTCCGTAAGTGCAAATGCCCAAACCTGGGACGAATTCTTCAGACAAAAGGCAACGCAGAGAAAATACCTTCTTCAACAAATTGCTGCTCTAAAGGTGTACGCAGACTATCTAAGCAAAGGATATAAGATTGCTGACAAAGGGCTGAAAACTATAAAGGGATTTACTAAAGGCGAATTTGATCTCCATTCGGATTTCTTCAATTCTTTAAAGACAGTAAACCCCGCCATAGGCAATAGCAAGAAGATCCAGGAAATTTTTGCCTGGCAAGTAGCTATCCTTAAAGATTATAACAGTTTAAATAGGCTTTCCACGAGGTCGAACGAGGACAAAGAATATTTCAAAAGTGTCCGGGAAAAGATCTTGAACGAATGTGAGCACGATATAGAGGAAATAATGCTTGTCATCACCTCCGGAAAACTGGAAATGAAAGACGATGAACGCATAAAGCGTATCGACAAGCTTTATGAACGAATGAAGGACAAGTACCAGTTCACAAAAGCCTTTCTAAGTAAAGTGAAGCTACTAAACCTTCAACGTGAGCAGGAAGACAGGAATATTAAAGCGACGGAGAATCTTTATCAAACCACTAATTAAATGTTATGAAAACGCTATGGACACTACTAGTTGCGATGGGAATAGGTTCCCTTGCCAACGCTCAATCCGTGGAAGTCCAACAGTTATTGTTGAACTACGAAAAGCTGACACAGCTGAAAAATATCCTTACCGATATGAAAAAGGGCTACGATATTGTCAGCAAGGGCTACACGGCAATTAAGAATATCTCCGAAGGGAATTTCAATTTGCACGACGCTTTTATCAATGGTTTGCTTGCAGTAAATCCATCTATTAAAAATTATAAGCGTGTGCCGGATATTATCAATTACCAGAAAGACATCGTAAAAGAATACAGGTCAGCTTTCAATAGGTTTAAAGCCAGTGGCACCTTCAGCACCGATGAGATAGACTATTTGGGGAAAGTTTATAAGAAACTTTTTAACGAAAGCCTTCAGAACCTGGACGAGTTGGCAACGGTAATTACCGCATCAAAGCTAAGCATGAGTGATGATGAGCGTCTGGAAGCAATCGATCGAATCTTTGCTGATACTGAAGACAAGCTTCAATTCCTAAGGGATTTCAATAAAAGGACAAATATTTTGGTCATTCAGCGATCCAGGGAGAGACAGAATATAGAAGCTACTCAAAAGCTCTATCCCGGAAATCAATAATCACAACTTATGAAAACGTTTAAATTTTTGATCATCATTTTGATGATTACAGGAAGCCTACTGCCTCAACAATCCTTTGCTCAAGGAATTTCATCAAATATCAACGGACTGCAAGGTGTATTGGATAAGGTATATCAGGATATGATTCCGATGTGCAGTAAGCTAATTGCAGTGGCTAGAGGCATTGCAGGCTTTGCAGCCCTTTGGTATATCGCTGCAAGAGTTTGGAGGCAAATTGCAGCCGCAGAACCGATTGACTTTTACCCGCTACTTCGGCCTTTTGGTTTAGGAATCGCCATTCTTTTGTTTCCCGCTGTGCTGTCTTTAATGAACGGTGTCTTACAACCAATCGTAAATGCGACCGGAGGTATGGTATCAGACTCCAACAAGGCGATTGCAGCTCTCTTGAAAAAGAAAGCTGATGCTATCAAAAAGAGCGATACATGGAAAATGTATGTAGGCGAAGACGGCAGCGGCGACCGGGACAAGTGGTACAAATACACGCATCCGGAAAGTTCTGGGGATGGCGAAAGCGTGTTTGAAAGTATCGGAAACGACATCAAGTTCTGGATGGACAAGCAGTCTTACAACTTCAGGAATTCCATTAAGCAGTGGATGAGTGAAGTATTGCAGGTACTTTATGAAGCTGCATCTCTATGTATAAACACCATTCGAACCTTTTACTTGATTGTACTCGCCATCCTTGGCCCCCTTGTATTCGGATTTGCAGTGTTTGACGGCTTTCAACATACGTTAGCAGTGTGGATCGCCCGCTACGTTAATGTCTTCCTTTGGCTTCCGGTATCCAACATCTTCGGTTCCATCCTTGGAAAAATTCAGGAGAATATGCTCAAGCTGGATATTTCTCAAGTAGAATCCGCAGGAGATACTTTCTTTAGTTCTACCGATACAGCCTACCTCATCTTTATGGTGATTGGGATCGTCGGATACTTTACGGTTCCGGGTGTTGCTAATTATATCGTTCATGCCGGAGGTGGCAATGCCCTTCTTCAAAAAGTAAACAGTTTAGTTAGTCATAGTTCCAACAGTGTGCTTTCAACAGCTAGTTCAGGGTATGGTATGACTTCCGATTCTTTGGGAGACCAACGAGGAAGAACATCTCAAGGGATGGCAGCCTTTTCCAGCTTTTCAGGCTACTTCAATAAGGGAAAGGAAGCCTCTTCCAATTTCCAGCACGATAAACTATCCGGCAATTAACCCTTAAAAATCTACCATCATGTTTCAACAACTTAAAAATATAGATACCGCCTTCAAGCATATAAAGGCATTTAGTATAGCCTTAATTCTGGTATGTCTGCTTCTATCCGGCTTTTCATTAGTAAAAAGCTTTCAAGCTGTCGAAGCGGCTCAAAACCGGATTTACATCCTGGCAAACGGTAAAGCATTGGAAGCAATTTCCGCTGGAAGAAAAGATAATATAGCAGTGGAGGCAAAAGATCATGTAAAAACCTTCCACCAGTATTTTTTCAATCTTGACCCTGATGACAAGGTTATTCAGACCAATATAAGCAAGGCGCTCTATCTGGCTGATGAATCTGCTAAAGCGCAATATGATAACCTAAAAGAAAATGGGTACTTCTCGAACCTGATTTCAGCCAACATTAGCCAAGAAATCAGTGTAGACAGCGTTTCGTTGGATATCGATCAGTACCCCTATTTCTTCCGGTGTTTTTCTACCCAAAAGCTAATCAGAGCAACATCAACAAGCACAAGAAATTTAGTAACAGAGGGCTTTCTTCGAAATGTGAGCAGATCGGATAATAATCCACATGGCTTTCTGATCGAGAAATGGAATACGGTAAGCAATCGAGACACAACCACTCAAACTAAATAGCCATGCTGTTTCTGAAAGAACCTAAAGAAAGGAAGCTGAACTGTCACCAGGAGGAAGTGGCGCAAAAAGCAGCAAGAAAAATTATTCGAGTTCAAACACGACTTGCTGGATGGCTCAATAAAAGGACGGAACATTTTACAACCGCTCAAAAGCATTTACTGCTATTAGCCATTAGCGCAATATTTAGTGGAATCAGCCTCTATCTCATCTTCAACTCATTCAATTAATCATCAAATTTTTTAGACTATGAAAAAGCAATTATCTGCGGAAACGCAAAGGAAAAGGAAGTTCCTATTAGTATTACCATTATTGATCTTCCCCTTTATGACGATGGCATTTTGGGCTCTGGGAGGCGGTAAAGGTCAAACAAACAAAGGTCTGCACAGCAACGCTCAAAAAGGTTTTAATACAGAACTCCCTGATGCTAAGTTCAACCCGAACGAGAAGCAGGATAAATTCAGTATTTACGAAGTTTCCGCCAAGGAGGCTGAACACACTGACCATGAATCCGCCTTCCAGCAAATAGCATTTGGCAGCCAAAGTGAAAACGAAGTAGATCCGAACGAGCAGAGGATACATGAAAAGCTAGCTCTGATAAATTCGGAAATAAGTAAACAGGCTTCAGCTCCAGAAAATTCTTACACTCCGTCTTACAGGAAGTCTTCGATTAACCACCAAAGCAATATGAGCCCTGACGTTGATCGGCTGGAAGACCTGATGCAGAGTCTACAGAATGGCAATGGGGACGATAAAGAGATGGCTCAACTCAATACAGTCCTTGAAAAGATTCTGGAAATTCAAAATCCCGGAAGGATTAAAGACAAGCAGAAAGAAAGATCTTTGAATTCCTCAAAAAATGTATTTGCAGTACATGTTGCAGGGAATGGTGGCTTATACTCTCTGGCCAAAAGTATCAATCCTGAATACGCTGAAAGCAATGGAAACGCTATACAGGCAACTATTCACCAAAACCAGGAAATAGTAGCGGGATCTGTGGTGAAGCTTCGATTGCTGGACAGCATCTACGTAAAAGGAACGCTTATTCCGAAAAATGAATTTCTGTATGGCATTGCTTCAGTAGATGGAGAAAGGCTAAAAATCGACATCGAAACCCTTCGATATAAAAATTCTATACTGCCAGTTTCCCTTTCAGCTTTCGACCTTGACGGCCTAGAAGGATTATATATTCCTGGTGCGATTACCCGTGATGCATCTAAAAAGGGAGTAGATGATGCCATTCAAAGTCTTCAAATTATGACCATGGATCCTTCTGTTTCCACACAAGTTGCTGGTGCAGGAATACAGGCCGCCAAAGGTCTGTTTAGCAAAAAAGTAAAACAGGTAAGAGTAAAGGTGAAAGCCGGATATCAATTACTCTTAAGGGACAATAATCAAAGGAACTAATCAATAGATCATGAAAGCACTAACATTTTTCATTATGCTGCCAATCACATTGATGCAATTGGCTAGTAAGGCTCAAGACACTGTTTATGTGAGCCACAGCAAAACAACGGCAATCCAGTTTCCCTCAAATATTGAAAGTCCGGTTATAGCTGCCAACAACCTTGTTGCCCAGGTAAAAGACGGGAATTTGCTCGCACTTAAAGCGGCTCAACAACGTTTTGCCACATCCACGCTTGAGGTTAAAACGGTAGATGGATTGTCCTACAGCTTCCCAATAGTTTTTTCTTATGGAAGAGCTGGCCGATTAAACAAGATCGTTAACAGTGAAACCAGTGATGCGAGTGAAGCTCCGAAGAAGTTATCAGTCGCCGATATAGGGTTCAGAATTGCGAAGGCAACCTCGAACAGAACTGCAGCCCATACAAAAAGCGGTCAGGTAAAATCGGAAGTCAGTAATATTACTGTTTTTGATAACAAGCTATTTTACAAGCTACTTCTTAAAAACCACTCTAATATTGCTTATGATATAGATTTCATCCATTTCTATGTTCGAGATCTAAAAACGGCAAAAAGAACAGTCACTCAGGAAAAAGCAGTGTATCCTACCTATTCTCTCGGTGGGGAGAATAGCACAATTGCTGGCAAAAGTAAAGGAGCGTACGTGTTCGCTTTCGACAAATTTCCCATCACCAAAGACCAGGCTCTTTTCATCGAAGTCTACGAAAAAAATGGCGGCAGGCATCAGACTTTGAAAGTAAAACAACGCGACATCGAAAAGGCAAAACCAATTAAATAACGTCAAATGGAATTCGACTCAAATAACGCGGCAGACCTGCATAAGTATTTTGAAAGCGAGTATTCGGATGGAAAGAAGTGGTTTGCCTACGCACCCGATTCAGTGATCAGAGGCAAAATGGATGTAAACTGTTTTTCCAAACATCTTGACGCACTGCAGTATGCCCATGATAATACTTCAGCATGGGAAATTATAGAGACCGCCTATGTTTCAGACGCACTTTATCACTTGAAAAAGTTACTGCCCACTCAAAAAATAGAAGAGGTAACAAACTACAGTACTAATATAAAATCAGAAAAATCTATGAATGCACAGAATTTAGAGTATTTGCAATCCAACTTAAAGTATTTTGGATTTGGCGAAAAGCTTAATGAATCTTTGGAAAAGAATATCAAAGATCAGAAGCAGGAGTTTCAGCTTAAGATTGAAATTCCGCACTTCAACAATAAAATGGACTATACCCTTCATTTTAAAAAGTCGGATACTACCGATATGTATTTTTTTAAGCGGTATGATGCTGCGCTCAAAAATGGAAAGCCAGAAAACGACAAATCGCAGTCGTTCTACGTTAATAAGGGGAATGGGATTACTGCAAAAGAGGCATATAACTTACTGGAAGGAAGGTCTGTGTTTAAAGATTTGGTTAATAAAGACGGGCAGAAATACAGTGCCTGGCTTAAGTTAGATTTTGAAAACCCCGATGAGAAAGGCAATTTCAAGCTGAAGCAATTCAGCGATCAGTACGGCTATAGCCTTGAAAAGACATTATCCAACTTTCCAATAAAAGAGTTGAATAACCCGGAGCAAAAGAAAAACCTAATGAGTTCTTTGCAGAAAGGGAACGTACAGCAAGTCACTATTGACAAGGACGGAAAGGAAGGCAAGTACTTTGTAGAGGCTATCCCGCAGTTTAAAAACATTAACGTTTACGACTCAAAGATGCATCTATTGAGACGCCAGAACTTCCAGAATTATGATTCTGGTAAAGTTGTTTCCATCTCGAAAAATGACCAGCCTGCAAAAAAGCAAGATCAAAAAAAAGATACGGACGAAAGCCAGCCCAAGCAAAAGCAGGCAAGGAAACGGAAGTTGAGTGTATAATTTTAGGAGCCCGAAAGGGCTTCTTTTTTATACATTTTTTTAATAAAAGCACAAATCTATATCTTAGTTATTATAAACCTACTACTATGAAAAAGATCTTAATCGCTTTACTACCAATTTTTTTAATTGTTGCTTGTTCATCTGAAAAGTTAGATAGAGAGAAAGCGCTGAAGCTTTTGCAAGAAAATTATAAATCTCAAAGCGCTACTTACAACGTATTTACTTCAGATCCAACCTACGCCAAAAGAATGCTTGATGCTGGTTTAGAAAGCGATGGACTTCTGAAGGTACAGCGAACTCAAAATCTAACTAATGCGGGAGAACCTTTAATCACTTTTACAGAAAAGGGAAAACCATACCTGGTTCCTCAAACCGAGGAGGACAAGAAAGATCATATCCAACGGGTTAAAATAGCAGATGAAGCGATTGAGGATGTTACAGGGATTCAAGAGGTAGAAGGTGGTAAAAAAGTGGTAGTTGAATATACAACCTCTTATAAAAATACAACGCCGTTCGCTAAGCTTTCAAAATTGAAGCTTGATGCTAAAGAGAGCCATAAAGCTACTTTTGTGTTGTATGATGATGGGTGGAGAATTGAACGAGAAGCGCAATTAACTGATTAGAATGGAAGGCTTTGTTCGTCGCCATGGTTGAATCGTTGGTGGTTTTTATTTTCAGATTCCATATTTTCCTTCAACTCTAACATTTGCGATTCAAGGGCTAAGAACCGACTGTGAGCTGATTCAAAAAGTGTTATAAAGTCTGCAATATTGGTATATTCAGAAATCATAAGATCGCCTATTTTGAATGGGTAATGAAACTGAGCTGCTGAATAATGATTAGTAATATTCTTGAATCTGTTAATAGCTTCTCTAACTAATATATATAAACCCGTAGAAATCTGGTTTTCTTTAATATAAAGAGCCAATCTAAGATCGTACGAATCTTGAACGTTTATTACATTAACTATTATAAAATCTACAGTTTCAAATTCAGCATCTGTCAATTCATTTTCTTCTAATGAATTAGAGTTAGAATCCACCAAATAACTTCCCTTTAATTCATCATATGTTAACATGTCAAGTCCGTCAGACCCC
>Ga0307408_100001339_pt1 | contig 18457 bp, 15 predicted proteins | sample 322Cmetagenome_FD_202116 | JGI IMG/M metagenome (GOLD analysis project Ga0307408, IMG submission 202116) | Maize rhizosphere microbial communities from greenhouse at UC Davis, California, United States - 322HYB-C-3 | ecosystem: Host-associated > Plants > Roots > Rhizosphere > Soil | place... | reverse complement strand
GAAGAATTTGGAGGCGGCTTCAATGCCGTAGGCGTCCCGGTTGAAGAAGACGATGTTGAGGTAGCCCTCAAGGATCTGCTCCTTCGAGAACTCCTTCTCCAGGGCGATGGCCAGCTTCATTTCGCGGAGCTTGTCGCCCACGCCTTTGTTGACGCCGTTGAGCTTGATCTGCTCCTCGTTGCCCTCAGCGGCGAGGTTCGCGTTGAGGACGTTGTTGACATACTGCTGGGTGATGGTGGAGGCACCCTGCTTGTTGCCGCGGGCGGTGCTCACCAGGGCTCGGAGGATACCGGTGGTGTCCACGCCGCCGTGATCGTAGAACCGGCTGTCCTCAACGGCGATGACCGCTTCCTTCATGAAGGGGGAGATCTGGTCCAGGGAGACCTTGGTCCGGTTCTCTTCATAGAGGTTGGCGATGAGGCTGCCGTCCGCGGCCAGGATCTTGGTGGACTGGCTGGGCGGGTCCACTTTCAACTCCGCCGGGAGGGTGTCGAAGAACTCGATCGAACCGCTTGCTGCGCTGCCCGAGACGGCGGCAGCGGGAACCAGCAGGCCAGCCACCAGGACACCGCAAATAGCGCTCACGCCAAGGAAACCTAAAATCTTTCCGAGGGTAGTGGCTGTGTCGAAAATGGGGTTCTTACGAGTCACCATGTTTTCCACTTTACCGGCAAGGACTAGTCTTTCTCTCATGACCAAATGGGAGTACGCGACGATTCCGCTCATTATTCACGCCACCAAGCAGATCCTGGACCAGTGGGGAGAGGACGGCTGGGAGCTCGTCCAGGTCGTCACAGGTCCCGACGGCAACGGCCTTGTTGCCTACCTCAAGAGGGAGAAGCAGTAACGTGAGCACCCCCGCAAACACCACGTCCGGTGCGGAAACTGCTCCGATTTCCGCCGTTGAACAGCGCCTCTCCGAGCTCGGGCTGACGCTTCCCGAGGTGGCCGCTCCCGTGGCCAGCTACGTGCCGGCAGTGATCTCCGGCAACTACGTTTACACCTCCGGTCAGCTGCCGTTTATTAACGGCAAACTCGAAGCTACCGGCAAGGTGTCCACCGGCACCGAAGGATACGCCGACGAAGCCACGGTGTCCCCCGAGGACGCCCAGCGCTTTGCGGCCATTTGCGCCGTCAACGCCCTGGCCGCCGTCAAGAGTGTCATTGGCGATCTTGACCGCATTACCCGGATCGTGAAAGTAGTGGGCTTCGTGTCCTCGGACCCCTCCTTCACCGGCCAGCCGGGTGTCATCAATGGTGCCTCGGACCTGCTGGGACGCGTCCTGGGCGACGCCGGCAAGCACGCCCGTTCCGCCGTCGGCGTTTCAGTGCTGCCGCTCGACTCGCCCGTCGAGGTCGAACTGATCGCTGAATTCAGCTAAGGACCGGTCACCTCTTTTGCCTCAACTCGCCCGACGCCTGTTTGTCCTTCCCCCTGATCTCGAAGGGGCGGCACGAAGCTGGCTCGATCACGGCGAGCGGACGCCACGTGCTGCCCGCTTCGCCTCATCCGTGGTTCTGCTGCGCGATTCACCCACCGGTCTGGAGACCTGGCTCGGCTACCGTCCGGGCTCCTCGCCGCTGGGGGTCCTCGCCTTCCCGGGAGGTTCCCTGGACGCGTCCGACGACGACGCCCTGGGTTGGCTGGGCCCCTCACCCCAGCATTGGGCTGAGCAATTGGGGACGGACGACGTCGGGCTGGCGCGGCGCCACGTGGTGGGCGCCATCCGCGAGCTTTTTGAGGAGACCGGTGTGCTTCTGGCCGGACCCGACCCCACTAGCACGGTGGAGGCCACGTCCACTCCGGAGTGGATGCGGGCACGGGAACTGGTGGCGAACCAGGAGAAGTCGTTCGGCGACGTCCTGGCCAAGCGGGGACTCTCGCTCCGAACGGACCTCCTGAAGCCGCTGGTGAACTGGCGCAGTCCGGACTTCGCGCACCATCGGTTCGACACCCGCTACTTTGCGGCGACCGTACCGATGAACCAGCAGCCCACCCTCCTGGAAAGCAAGGGGGTCTGGGGCCGATGGGTCAATGCAGCCACAGTTATCGCTGATCGGGACACCACAGCACTGGGCGACGAAGTGGGGGTGGAGAACACTGTGGGCCTCACCCTCGGCCAGCTCCTCGTTCCCGGTTCCGAGATCATGCTCGAAAAGATGGCCGCCGCCAACGGCTGCATCGCGTACCTCAGCTATAAGCGCAAGGCCCACGTGTACCAGCCCCGGCTTGTTGAAGAGGACGGCAAGCTCATGCTCGAAGTCGAGGCCGCGAAGACGGTGGCGGGCGACCCCCAGCGGGAGCGCTAGGGTGTTTTAGCGCCGGCCCTGCAACCGGATGGTGGCGTACGGGCGGCTGGGGAGATTACCCGCCGTCCAGGACTCGTCCGAGGGCTCCAGCGGTATCTGGCCACGGCCGTCACGGATCACCAGGGCGACCGTACCGATCACGGCCCCCACACAAGCCCAGCCCAGCAGGATCAACACAACAGCCGTAGCCACAGACATCGCCATGCACCTCGCCACTTAATTTTACCGCCGTGGCTTGGGCGCTGCGTTGGCTGTGAGAGTGGGTTTGACGGCGCAAAAAGGCCCGAAGTCCGGCATCCGGAAGCGTGCGTCAGAGCGACGAAGGAGCAGCACGCGTGGGCCGCCGTCAGGGATCCCCGCGGCCGAGCTTGCGAGGATGGGGTGACGGTGGGGAGGATGCCGGCCTCGGGCCGGACGCTTCTTGGGACTTTGCGGGGTTAGCGGGAGCGCTGGCGGAGTCGCTGCATGTCCAGGATCACCACGGCGCGGGCCTCCAGGCGGAGCCAGCCGCGCTGGACGAACTCGGCCAGGGCCTTGTTAACCGTTTCGCGGGATGCGCCCACCAGCTGGGCCAGTTCTTCCTGGGTGAGTTCGTGCGCCACCAGGACGCCGTCCGTGGCCGGGCGGCCAAAGCGGTCGGCCAGGTCCAGAAGGGCCTTGGCGACGCGGCCGGGAACGTCGGAGAAGACCAGGTCCGAGAGGGAGTCGTTGGTGCGGCGCAGGCGGCGGGCCAGTGCCTGCAGCAGCTGGGCCGAAACCTCGGGGCGGGTGCGGAGCAGTGTGTTCAGGCTCTCGTTCTTCAGTCCGGCCAGGCGGGTTTCGGAGACGGCCGTGGCTGTCGCGGTACGCGGGCTCGGATCAAAGAGGGCCATTTCGCCGAAGAGCTCGCCCGGGCCAAGGATGGCCAGGAGGGATTCCCTGCCGTCCGGAGACGTGCGGCCCAGCTTCACCTTGCCGGAGACGATGAAGTAGAGCTGGTCACCCTGGTCGCCTTCGCGGAAAACCGAGGCTCCGCGGGAAAGGTCCACCTCGGTCAGCTCGTCCGTCAGCAGACGGAATGCTTCGTCGTCGAGCGTGGCGAAAAGGGGTGCTCGGCGCAGTACCTCGATGTCCATAAAATCTCCTGAATAAAAAGTGTCGGCTGTGGCGCTTGTGCCATTGTTTCAGAATTTTCAACGTTCTGTGACGTACTTGGCAGCCGAAACGCCCTGAAGCGCTGGGCCGGAAGCCCATTTGAGCCGTGCAAGGCAACTGAAGCCGCATTCGTCCGGAGCGTATCCGGAGGATCTGCGGATAATGCGCAAGCAGAATCCGAGCCGGTGGGAACGCACAGAATAATGTCAGCCGGCGCCACTAGAATTGGGTTTCAACTGTTTATAAGGAGCCTTAGTGTTTGGCCTGACTGTTCTGGACCTGGTACTGATCCTGGCCCTGCTGTCGTATCTGGGCTACGGCCTGCGCAACGGGTTCCTGGTGACATTGGGCGGAATCGCCGGGTTCGCCGCTGGCGCCGTGGCCGCTTTTTTCGCCGTACCCCTGGTCAGCGGCTTCGTTGATGATTCCGGGTGGAGGCTGACCGCCATCGTAGCCGCCGCCGTCGTCCTGATCGCCGTGGGGCACGGAGCGGGCACCATGATCGGCCGGAAAATCCGCGGCACCGTGCGGATCAGGCCGCTTCGTGCCGTCGACCGGCTGATCGGCGGGGCCGTGAACGTTGCGGTCTCAGCGCTGATCATGTCCATGCTCGCCTTTAGCGTCAGCTCCCTCGGCGTCCCCTTGGTGTCCCAGCAGTTGGCTGAATCGAAAGTCATCCGGTTCATCGACGGCATGACGCCCACCCCGGTCAAAGCCACCATGGCGCAACTGCGTTCAACGGTGATCGGCAACGGCATCCCCACCCTCCTGGAAGGCCTCGACCAGGGCCAGCCGGTGGTAGTGCCCGACGCCAGCACGGACACGCCCGCCCTGAACCGCGCCGCAGAATCAGTCCTTAAAATCGCCGGGACCGCCTTCGAATGCGGCCAGAACCAGACCGGGACCGGATTTGTCGTCTCACCCGGAAGGGTTGTGACCAATGCCCACGTCGTGGCGGGCGTGTCGCAACCCGTTGTGGAGGTCCCTGGCGGCAGTGCCATGCCTGGACGGGTGGTCTATTTCGATACCAGGCACGACCTCGCTGTCCTGGCAGTTGATGGACTTCCCGCCGAGCCGCTGGCCCTGAGCCCGGACCTTCCCAACGGCAGCCCGGCCGCCTTCGCCGGCTATCCGCACGGCGGTCCATTCCTGTCCAAACCGGCCACGGTGCAGGACATCACCACGGTGCTGGTGCCGGACATTTATGGAAACAGCCCGGCACCCGAGGAGATCTACCGGCTCGCTGGGGACATCCAGCCCGGCAACTCCGGCGGGCCGCTGCTGACCACGGAAGGCTTGGTGGCCGGTGTGATCTTTGCCAAGGCGACATCAGACACAGAACTGGGTTTCGCCATCACTATGGATGACCTCAACCCGGTGGCGTCCCAGGCTCCCGGCCTCAGTGCGCCGGTATCCTCCGGGCAGTGCATCCAGAAGTAACAGTGCATCCGGTAGTTGCAAGGGTCAGAGCCACTCGAGGCTTTGTCCATGCGGGCCGGTGATGGCCACCGGGCTGCCGTTATGAGTCAGCAGGAACCTGCCCAGGATCCGCTGCGCGTCAATCTCGGGGACCACGTTTGAACCGTCCTCCTGGTAAATGACCATGTGCCCCTCGTTGCTGAGCCAATGGACGCCCCGGCTGGCGGCGAGGTGCTGCATGGTCCGCCGGAATTCGGTCCGGCCGGCGGCGGTCAGATAACCCATCACCGCGCTGTGGAAGACCACCAGTGCTGCATCGTCCGGCGCCTGGGTGGCGAGTTCCAGCAACCGCTCGTTCAGGTCGCCGGCAACGAGGTGTGGCGGATCCTGCCGGGCGATGGCGACGGCCTGCTGGAGTCGTGCGCGCCGAAACTCCTGTTCGGGCCACACCAGTGCCTCCAGCCACGCGACGTCCGAAGGATCCCCCACGTCCAAGGGATTCAGGTCGATGCCGGCCCGCCACACCACGGACGGGAGCGAGGCCGGCAAAGGTACCGGGCCGGTGGTGGCGCAGTTCAGGGTTGGGACCCCGGCCGGGGCTCCAACGTCCGGGCCGGGAGATAACCGCGTGACTGTGGTGCCGTCGTCGTACTCGTAGCCGTACCGGTCCGGGTACAGCACCAGGCCCGCTGAGGCGCCCACCTCCAGCAAAGCCAGCGGCTTACCCTCAGCCTCCGAGATGGCCGCCAGCGACGGCAGCAGCGTGGCGCAGCGGCCTGCCTCGTTGGTCTGCGTGGACCGTGAGAGCACAATCCTGCTGACATCGTCCCAGCGGACGTTGAGGAAGTCGCGGAACTGTTCAAAGGGGCCCGGCACAGCTCCGAGGTACCGGGCGGCGGCAAGGAGCAGGTTGGGCTGGCGTTTGTCATGCGGCCACCGGTCAATGCGGGCGATGATCTGCGGGTCGTCGGCGATCCCCAGCGTCCATTCGGCGTAGCAAGGGGAGGAACCGGGCGCTTCCACGCTGCCAAAGTGCCGGTACCACGCGGCGGTATGCCCATCGGGCTCGGCCGGGACGCGCACACCGTCCGATTCGGGCTGCGGCTCCGGCCCGGCGGCCATGGCTACAGCGCTTCGGCCAGGTAGTCGATGGCGAGCTTGTAACCGAACACTCCGGCGCCCACGATGACAGCAGTGCAGACGGGGGACAGGAAGGAATGGTGCCGGAACTCCTCGCGCTGGTGCACGTTGGTGATGTGGACCTCGACGGCGGGAAGTTGAACCGCTGCGAGGGCGTCACGCAAGGCCACGGACGTGTGGGTGAAGGCACCGGCGTTCAGCACAATGCCGACGGCGGTGCCGCGGGCTGCGTGGATGGCGTCAAGAAGCACGCCCTCATGGTTGGACTGGACGCATTCCACCGTGAATCCATGGGCCTCAGCGGTGGCACCGGCCAGCTTCTCGACGTCGGCGAGGGTGGAGGTGCCGTACTTTTCCGGCTCTCGGGTTCCCAACAGGTTGAGGTTGGGGCCGTTGATCACGAGGATGGTGCCACGCCCGGCGGTCTTCGTACTGCTGTCTGGGAGGCTCTGATCGGATTCGTTCATGCTGCCAACTTTAGGTGATGACGGCTGATGACCGATTGGCACCAGCCTGAGCGCCGGATTCTGCACCATCATTCGTCCGGTGTGGTTCCACCGTGCCGCCATTCCAGGAGGCGTGGGACTCGGCCAGCAAATGATGGAGCAGAATCCGACACTATAGTGCGGTGAACCTCAGCACGAGGGCATGTTCCGGGTTCAGGATGGGCATCGGCAGGCCCACTTCGGCCAGGAAGCGGCCGCCGGCAACTGCTCCGTCGGCCAGCCATGACGGCGGCCTCACTTGCGTGTAGGTGTGGGCGTAGTCAGCGTCTCCAGGTGTTGGGAAGATGGCCTCCACCCGGTAGGTGCTTTCAGGTTCGAGCCCGGGGATGGTGATGCGGCCGGTCTGCTCAGCGAACGCGGTGCGCGTGCTGACCAGGGCGAACAGTGCCGCCGTTGTGCCCTGTGCGGGTCGGGCCGAATCGGTTCCCGAGGCCACTACGCCGTGCAGGAGCAGGGAGCCGTCGGCAACGTCCGCGCGCACCATGCGCCCGGAGTGGATGAGGTCGCGGTGTTCTTTGTACAGCCCAATGAAGCGCTTGAGTTCCTCGCGCTGCGCACCCTGCACCTCCCGGACGTCCCACTCCATGCCGAAGTGGCCAAACAAGGCCGTGATGGCACGGAAGGACAGGTCGTGGGTGCGGGCTGTGGTGTGCGAGGTGGTGGGGCCGACGTGGCCACCGACCAGTTCGGGCGGGACCACCAGCCCGGTCCAGCGTTGGATGGTCTGCCGTTCCAGGGCGTCGTTGCAGTCCGAGGCCCAGATCCGGTCCGTGCGTTCCAGGATCCCCAGGTCAACGCGGGCGCCGCCGGAGGAACAGCTTTCAATCTCGACGCCGGGATGGGCCTTCTTGAGTTCGTCAAAGAGCCGGTAGGCCGCCAGGGTTTGCTCGTGGACGGAGGAGCGTCCGGCGTGGCCGTGCTCCAGCAGGTCCCGGTTCTGGTCCCATTTGAGGTAGCTGATCTTGTTCTCGCACAGGAGCGCATCCACGCGGTCGAAGATGTACTGCCACGCTTCGGGGTTCACGAGGTCGATCACATGCTGGTTCCGCCACTCGATCGGCAGGCGGCCGCCGTCCTTGTGCGAAATGGCGGCCGGGCCGACGATCCATTCGGGGTGGGCGCGGGCTATGTCGGAGTCGAGGTTGATCATTTCCGGTTCAACCCAAAGCCCAAATTCCATTCCGCGGGATGTCACGGCGTCGATCAGCGGCGTGAACCCGTCCGGCCACAGCGCCTCGTCCACGTACCAGTCGCCAAGCCCGGCGTTGTCGTGGCGTCGCCCGCGGAACCAGCCGTCGTCGAGGACAAATCGTTCCACCCCGAGCTCGGCGGCGGAATCGGCGAGCTCGATCAGGGTGGGCAGGTTGTGGTCGAAGTAGACAGCTTCCCAGGTGTTGAGCACTACGGGGCGGGGCTTGCCGCCGCCTGCGGCGGGGAGCACGTGGTGGGGGCGGGAGCGGAACCAGTTGTAGAACGCCTCGCTGATGCCGTCCAGGCCGCGGTCGGAGTAGGCGGCGAACAGTGCCGGAGTGGTGTAGCTGGCACCCGGCTCGAGGATCACTTCGGCAGGGCCGAGGAGCTCCGAGCCGCCGATCATGGTGCGGCCGTCGCCGATGCTGTCTGCGAACTGCTCGTGGTTGCCGCTCCAGGCAAGGTGCGTGGCCCAGACCTTCCCGTGGCGGTTGCCGAATCCAGCGGTGCCGGCGGCGAAGAGCAGCGAGGAGTCGTGTCCGGTGCGGCCATGCCGGCCGGTGCGGACCCAGGTGCCCTGCTGGATGGGACGGCGCTGCGGGTGGCGTTCCCGGCACCAGCGCCCGGTCAGGTCAAGGAGTTCGACGGCGTCCGGCGCCACCGGGAGGACGGTTGCCAGTTCGTCGAGCTGATAGGGCGTGGTGCCATCGTTGGTGACGGTGTGACGCAGCTCCAGCAGGCCGCCGTCGTGCAATGTCACCGAGGACAGGACGGTGAGGCCGGCGTCGGGATCGGACTGGACGATGGCAGCGGAGTTACCCTCGGCCGTCGCTGTGACGACGCGGAGGCGAGCTGAGAAGTCGAGGCCGGAGACGCCGTCGGCGACGCGGTGGCCGCGGAGGGCGGGACGGCCACGCCAGCTGGAGGACGCCTGCGGCAGGAGGCTGGCGGGTACGGTGGCGTCGATGGCGGAGTGCGGGATCGGCTCGCCGAGGATGGCGAGGTCCGGAAGTGGGGCGTCACCCAAATCGGCGCCCCAATGGATAATCTCGGCCTCCCCGCTGTCGAAGCTGATCACCAGGCTGGTGCCGGCGGTACGGAGGTGGAGCGAATCCATAGGTATATCTCTTTCGGTAATTATGGCGTGCGTTCACTGACGCAGGACGGTGGTGGTGCTGTGTTGGGGTGTGGTGTCCGGATGCCGCCGCCGCGAGGAGGAAACGGCGGCATCCGGAGCCGATGACTGCGGCCACACCCGCAGTCACGTTTTTTGGTGGACCAGGCCTACTTGAAGAGGGCGTTGACCTGTTCGTTGACCTGGGTCAGGGAGCTGGCGGGCGCCTTGCCGGACACCACGGCGTCCATGGCGGGCTCCATGATGCCCTTGACCTTGGCTGTGTTATCAGTGATCGGGTACAGGAAAGTGGTCTTGTTCTTGACGTGCTCGGTGAAGGCCGTCACGTCCACACCCTTGGCCTTGAAGGCTTCGGCGGCCTTGTCAGAGGAGGTCTTGAGCGCCGGGAAGACCACGGCCTTCGAGGCCACAACGTCCTGGCAGTCAGCGGAAGCGAGGTACTCCACCCACTTGATGGAGGCGTCCTTCTTCTTGGTGCCTGCCCAGATCGAGTCAGCCAGGCCGTTGAACATGGAGGCGCGCTCGCCTTCCGGACCAACGGGAGTCGGGGCGATGCCCACCTCGATGCCCTTGTAACTGATGTACTGGCCGGTCATCCACGAGCCGTGGGCGTTGATGGCAGACTTGCCGGCTGCGAAGGTGTCTGCCATCGCGGCGCCGACCGTGGTCTCCAGCTTGGGCATGTAGCCCTTCTGGGCCAGTCCGGCGAACCAGGCCATGCTTTCCTGGAACTTGGGGTCGTCGTAGTTGTAGTGCGTACCCCACGGGTTCTTGTCCGTGTGGGACCAGCCGGTGGTGTTGGTGAGGTAGCTCCACTCCGTCTGGCCGGAGGAATCTCCTCCGCCATTGAGGCCCAGGCCGTAGACGGCGACATTGTCCTTGTCGAAGCCGGCCTCGTCGCCGCGCTTGCCGTTCTTGTCAACGGTCAGGTGGGCGATGACCTTTTCGTAGCTTCCGCCATCTTCGGGGTTCCAGGCGAGGTCTTTCATCTGGTCTTCGGTGATGCCGGCGCTGGCGAGCATGGCCTTGTTGTAGAACAGGCCGATGGTGTCCCAGTCCTTCGGCAGGCCGTAGCGCTTGCCGTCCTGGCCGACCCAGAGGTCCGCGAGGCCCTCGTTGTAGGCGGTGAGGTCTACGTTGTCTTTCTCGACGGCGTCGTCGATGGGCAGCAGCTGCTTGTTTTCGGCGAGCTCACCGTAGCGTCCGAGGTGGTTGGTGAAGACGTCCGGGGCAGTGCCGCCGACAAAGCCGTTGGTCAGGGTGCTCCAGTAGTCGTCCCAGCCGCGCTGGGTGATCTTGACCTTGATGTCCGGGTTGGCTTTGGTGAAGTCGTCTGCGCACTGCTGGTAGGCGGGCAGCTGGTTGGCGTCCCACAGCCAGTAGCTGATCTCGCCTTTGGCAGACTCTGCCGAGGACGATGAGCCGCCGCCACAGGCGGACAGGGACAGTGCCACAGTTGCGGCGACGGCAACGGCGCCGAGGGTTTTCTTCATGGTTCTACTTTCCGTTCGGGGGATGCGATGGGCTGTTACTGGTGGGGAAATTTACTTGATGCCGGAGAAGCCGATGGAGTTGACGATCTTCTTGCCGAAGGCGGCGAAGAGGATCAGGACGGGCAGGGCCGAAATGAGGGTGGCGGCCATCAGGCCGGACCAGTCCGGGGCTCCCTGCGGGGACTGTGATTTGAAGACACCGAGGCCCACCTGCAGGACCCGCACGTCATCCTGGGAACCGACCAGCAAAGGCCAGAAGTATTCGTTCCACTGGCCGATGAAGGTGAGCAGTGCGAGGGTGGCGATGGGGGCAGCGGCGTTGGGGAGAACGATCTGGAAGAAGATGCGCAGGTGCTTGGCGCCGTCGAGCATTGCCGCCTCTTCGACTTCCCGGGACATGTTCAGGAAGAACTGGCGCAGGAAGAAGATGGCGAACGGTGTCATAAAGACGTACGGCAGGACCATGCCGAGCATGGTGTTGAGCAGGTCCAGGTTCTTGATGAACAGGAAGTTCGGCAGGGCCGTGAAGATCGGCGGGACCAGCATGGTGCCGAGGAACAGGCTGAACACCAGGTTCCGTCCCTTCCAGCGCAGCCGGGCAAAGGCGTACGCAGCCATCGAACTGAAGAACACGGCTCCGGCGGTGGTGATGGAGGAGAAGATGATGGAGTTCCGCAGGTAGAGCCAGAAATCGATGGCGGCACCGGAACCGCCTTCCGCGACGGCGTCGGCTGGGCTTTGCAGGCCGAATACCCGCATAAAGGCGCCGAAAGTGAATTCCGCGGGAAGCAGGCTGGCCGAGTTGGAAGCCAGTGCCGAGTTGGTGGACAATGCCGTGCGCAGCACCCAGAGGAAGGGCAGGACGGAGACCGCGATGGCCAGGACCAGGAGGGCCCAGGCACCTGCCCGGCGGGGGTTGAACGGACGACGGCGGCGGGTTGAGGCCGGCAGCGGTGCGCGGCTGGTGGTGGTGGTCATGCGGGGCTCCTAGTCCAGGTCCGACTCGTTGCCCTTGAGGAACTTCATTTGGATGAAGGCCACGAGGGCGAGGATGAGGAAGAGAATGACGGCAATTGCAGATCCGTAGCCGAAGTCCGACTCGGTGAAGGCACGCTGGTAGATGTAGTACTGGATGACGCGGGTTGCGTTGACCGGCCCGCCGGCGGTGGTCACGGCAACGGTGTCAAATACCTGGAACGAGCCGATCACCGTGACAACCAGGACCAGGACCAGCACCGGCCGCAGCAGCGGAATGGTGATTTTGCTGAAGGTCTGGAACGGTGACGCGCCGTCGAGTTTGGCCACTTCGTAGACGTGGCCAGGGATGGCCTGGAGCCCGGCGAAGATCAGCAGGGCTGTGTAGCCCATGTGGCGCCACGTGTTGATCAGAGCCTGGGTGGGGATGGCCCACTCCTCGCTTCCGAAGAAGGCGACCCGGGGGAGGCCGGACCATTCGATGAACTGGTTGACCACACCGATCTGGTAGTCGAGCATCCAGAACCACAGCAGCGCCGCGATGACGTTTGACATCAGGTAGGGCAACAGCAGTGCGCCGCGGATGAGCGTGGACTTTGCCACCTGGTGCATCAGGAGGGCCAGGCCCAGGGCCAGGGCGGTCTGGAGGACGATGTTGAGGAAGACGTATTGGCCCGTGACCGCCAGGGAATTCCAGAACAGCGGGTCTTTGGCGATGGCCGTGTAATTGTCCATCCCCACCCATTCCGGGTCACCCAGGATGTTGTACTCCGTGAAGCTCAGGTACACACCGCGGATGGTCGGGACAACGTAGAAGAAGACGAACCCGATCATGGCCGGGGCGATGAAGAGGAGGGCGATCTTGAGGTCGCCCAGCTGGCGGTAGCCGCCGCGCGGCATGGGGGCTCCGGGCTTAGGCGGGGCGGATCTCGTGTGCTTGGCAAGGGTGGTCATCGTCGACCCTTTCCTGACTGTGATGTGGATAACAACTGGTGAGAAATCTACACGAGTAGATTGAATGTGGCAAGAAGAATTTCTAGGCTTATTTGACAGGGATTAATCCAGTCGCTAGCCCATTGACTCGAGTAGATTCCGGTGCAACACTGGGATTCCTGATGGACAGCGCTTGCCCGGCGCTCCTGCAAGCACCCGTGGAAAGAGGGACAATGGCGTTTTCAATCGGCGTAGTAGGAGCCGGCCAGTTCGGCGGCCAGTTCGCGCACCTCTTCAATCTCCACCCCGGCGTGAGCTCGGTGTATGTGGTGGATGAGCTTCCGGAGCGTGCCGCTGAGGCAGTGGAGCGCTACCACTTGGTGGGGGCAAAGGCGAGCTTCGAGGAACTTCTCGCCTCCGACGTCGATGCCGTGGCAATCTTCACCCAGCGCTGGACGCACGGTCCCCTGGTGGAGCAGGCCCTTCGTGCCGGCAAGCACGTCTACTCGGCCGTCCCCATGGCCATTTCCGAGGACGAAATCGCCCGGATCATCGACGCCGTCCGTGAAACCGGCCTGGTTTACATGATGGGGGAGACCAGTTACTACAACCCCGCCACCGTCTACGCACGCAAGCAGCTTGCCGCCGGCCGCTTCGGGCGGATCTTCTACGCCGAAGGGGACTACGTCCACGACATGGATCTAGGCTTCTACGACGCGTACCAGTACAGCGGCGGCGAGCGTTGGAAGGAAACCGCCAGCTACCCACCCATGCTGTACCCCACGCACGCAGTCGGCGGAGTACTCGGCGCCGTCCCCGCCCATGCGGTCAGCGTCAGCTGCGTAGGAGTGAAGGATGACCGCAATGACGGCGTCTTTGACAAGGAAGTCAGCATGTTCGGAAATGACTTCTCCAACGCCACGGCCCTCTTTGAACTCAACGACGGCGGCGTGATGCGCACCAACGAGATGCGCCGGGTGGGCTATCCCTCGCACATCAGGGAGTCCCGGTTCCGGTTCTTCGGTACGGAGGCCAGCTTTGAGCAGCTCGCCAAAGTCACAGTGTGGCAGGACAAGGAAAACGTCCACGATATTTCCGAGCAGTTCGAAACCCGTCCCAGCATGTCCCTGGACGACCCGTCCCTGGCGAACGTTGCCCCGGAACTGAGGGACGCGTTTGTCTCCGGGCTCTCGCCAGTCCACGACGCCGAACGGCTCCCTGAGGAGTTCCGCGGCGCGCCAAACGGCCACGAGGGCAGCCACCACTTCCTGGTGGACGACTTCGTGACAGCGGTCAACACCGGGACGCTGCCACCTGTCAATGCCTGGGTTGCCGCGCGGTTCACCCTTCCCGGCATTGTGGCCCACGAGTCAGCCCTCCGCGGTGGGGAACGGCTGCCCATCCGCGACTTTGGCGATGCCCCGGAAATTCGATAGCTAGCATTGACATCATGACGACTCCAGCAGTGCAGGCCCCGCGCGGCCCGGTGACCCGCAAGGACGTTGCCCGGTACGCCGGCGTCAGCACCGCCGTCGTCAGCTATGTGGTGAACGGCGGGCCAAAGAAGGTGGCCCCCGTCACCGAAGCGAAGGTCAAGGACGCCATCCGCGTCCTGGGCTACCGCCCCAACGCGGCGGCCCGCGCCCTCAAGCTGGGCTCCAGCGAGACCCTGGGGCTTGTGGTCCCGGACATTTCCAATCCTTTCTTTGCTCTGTTCTCCCACGCGGTGGAGGATGCAGCGGCCGACTTGGGCTATGCCCTGGTGCTGAGCAACTCAGACGGGAACCTCGCCAAGGAGCGGCGAAATATCCGCAACTTGGCTGCCCGGCAGGTGGACGGGGTGCTGTTGGCCAGCGTCCTCTTTGAACCCGATCTGGAGGTCCTGGAAACGGCAGAGATCCCCTCCGTACTGCTGAACCAGGAACGGGATGCCCCCGGTTTCAACAGCATCGGTGTTGATCTCGCAGCCGGCGCCCGGATCGCAGTCCAGCATCTGATCAGCCACGGCCACACCAACATCGGCCTGGCAATGGGCACCAACGTTTCCGACAGCACAGATGGCCGTGAGGTCGGTTGGCGGGAGGCCTTGCAGGAAGCGGGCCTGCCGGAGGGGCCCATCGTGTACAGCTCATTCACTCGGCCCGGCGGTTATGTTGCCGGGCAACGCCTTTTGGCGTCGATCAACCGGCCAACAGCCATCTTTGCCACCTCTGACATGCAGGGGATCGGTCTGTTGCGGGCGATCCATGAGGCCGGCCTCTCGGTGCCGGGCGATATCGCAGTCGCCTCGTTCGACGGTTCCATTGAGGCCGAATACTCGTGGCCACCGCTAACTACGGTCGAGCAGCCCGTGGCCGATATGGCAGAGGCCGCCGTGGCCGCCCTCGTGGCCGCCCGACGCGGCGAGAAGCCCCGGCACCGCATCTTCGCTACTAAATTGCACGTCCGCCAGTCCTGCGGCTGTCCCTAGGGAAGTCCGGCTAACCCGCGATCCGAAGCCTGCCGGTCCGCTCGCCCAGGATCCGACGAGCTTCGGGGCTGAGGCCAGCATCGCTGATGACCTCATCGGCCTCGTCCAGGGCCGCTATGGTGCTGATCCCCAGCATTCCCCACTTGGTGTGGTCAGCCAGCACGACGACGTTGCGCGCCGCGGCCACGAAGGCTCGGTCCGTCTCGGCTTCCAGCAGGTTGGGGGTGGTGAAGCCGGCGTCCGCGTCCATGCCGTGCACACCCAGGAACAGCACATCCAGGTGCAGCTGCTTCAGGGCCGCCGTCGCGATGGGCCCAACAAGCGCGTCCGACGGCGTGCGTTCGCCGCCGATGAGGATCACCGTGGAGCCGTAACGGGCAGAGCCGGCGGATGCGCCGTGATGGAACAGGTCCGCGATGCGCACGGAGTTTGTGACCACCGTGATGCGCGGACCGTTGACCAGTTCCTTGGCAAGCGCCCACGTGGTGGTCCCGGCGCTGAGGCCCACTGCCATGCCTTCGTGCACCAGGCTGGCTGCCTCCAGGGCGATGGCCTTCTTCTCGGCCGTCAGCTGGGTGGATTTGAGCTCAAAGCCGGGTTCGTGCGTGCTGACATCACCGGGGATCTTGGCGCCGCCGTGGATCCGCTCCAGCCGGCCGCCCTCCTCCAGCACTTCAATGTCCCGGCGCACGGTCATCAGCGAAACGCCCAACTGCTGCGCCAAGTCGGACACGCGAACAACCCGCTCACGCTGGACGGCGTCCACAATCGCCTGATGTCGAGCAGCGGGAAGCATCTAAAAACCATCCTTAAAGCCAGCGGACAGGGGCTGCACCAAGCATACGGCGACGGCGCCGCCCACAGTGGTGGGAAGCGCCGTCGACGAGGAGCGGGAGTTATCCGGCAGCGCGCGTCAGAGCGAGGAACGAGCAGCGCGCAGAGGATGACTGCCGCTCCTCGCCCTGCCACGCATTACTTCCGCAGGGATGCCGCGATCTGCTTCATGATGGTCGGGTCCGACAGGGTGGTGGCGTCGCCTACTTCGCGCCCTTCTGCGACGTCCTTGAGGAGGCGGCGCATGATTTTCCCGGAGCGGGTCTTGGGCAGTTCGGGTACCACGAGGATGGTTTTGGGTTTGGCGATGGGGCCGATTTCCTTGCCCACGTGGTTGCGGAGTTCGGCGATGATCTGGTCGCCTGAGTCCACCACGTCGCTACGGAGGATGACGAACGCGACGACGGCCTGGCCGGTTGTCTCGTCCGCAGCGCCCACCACGGCGGCTTCGGCGACGGACGGGTGCGAGACGAGGGCGGATTCGATTTCGGTGGTGGAGAGCCGGTGCCCGGAGACGTTCATGACGTCGTCCACGCGGCCCAGGAGCCAGATGTCGCCGTCCTCATCCTTCTTGGCGCCGTCGCCTGCGAAGTACATGGTCTCGAAGCGGGACCAGTAAGTGTCCTTGAACCGTTCGGGGTCGCCCCAGATGCCGCGGAGCATGGCGGGCCAGGGCTCACGGATGACCAGGAACCCGCCATGGCCGTTCGGGACGGACTGGCCGAGTTCGTCCACGACGTCCACGGCGATGCCGGGCAACGGCACCTGGGCCGAGCCGGGCTTGGTGGCAGTGACGCCGGGCAGCGGGGCGATCATCTGGGCGCCGGTTTCGGTCTGCCACCAGGTATCCACGATCGGTGCCTTGTTGGAGCCGATGACGTCGCGGTACCACATCCAGGCCTCGGGGTTGATGGATTCACCCACCGAACCGAGGACCCGGAGGGAGGAGAGGTCGTACTTGTCCGGGATATCCCGGCCCCACTTCATGAACGTGCGGATCGCGGTGGGCGCGGTGTAGAGGATGGACACCTTGTACTTCTCCACGATCTCCCACCACCGGCCCTGGTGCGGGGAGTCCGGGGTGCCTTCGTACATGACCTGGGTGGCGCCATTGATGAGCGGGGCGTAGGCGACGTACGAGTGCCCGGTGACCCAGCCGACGTCGGCCGTGCACCAGTAGACGTCCGTGTCGGGGTGCAGGTCGAAGACTGCCTTGTGGGTGTACGCGCCCTGGGTAAGGTAGCCGCCGGTGGTGTGGAGGATGCCCTTGGGCTTTCCGGTAGTGCCGGAGGTGTACAGGATGAACAAAGGGTGCTCGGAGTCATGCCCGACGGCGGTGTGCTGGGCGGATGCCACACCGACGGTGTCGTCCCACCAGTGGTCGCGGCCCTCGTGCCAGTCCACGTCCTGGCCGTTGCGCTTGACCACTACCACGTTCTGCACGCTGTGGCCGTTGCCGTCACCAGGACGGGACAGGGCGTCGTCGACCGCCGGTTTGAGGGCGCTGGGCTTGCCGCGCCGGTAGGTGCCGTCGGCGGTGACCACCAGCTTGGCTTCGGCGTCGTCGATCCGGGACCGGAGTGCGTCGGCGGAGAACCCGCCGAACACCACAGAATGCACCGCACCGATGCGGGCGCAGGCCAGCAGGGTGATCACGGCTTCGGGGATCATGGGCAGGTAGACGGCCACCCGGTCGCCCTTGGCCACGCCGAGGGATTCGAACGCGTTCGCGGCCTTCTTTACTTCCTCCGTGAGCTGGGCGTATGTGTAGGTGCGGGTATCGCCGGGTTCGCCTTCGAAATAGATGGCCACCCGGTCCCCGAGCCCGTTCTCCACGTGCCGGTCCAGGGCGTTATAGGCGGCGTTGACCTCCCCGCCTACGAACCACTTGGCGAAGGGCGGGTTGGACCAGTCCAGGGCCTCATCGAAGTCCTTGGACCAGGTGAGCAGTTCACGGGCCTTCTTGGCCCAAAACGCCGGCCGGTCGGCGTCGGCCTCGGCGTAATCGGCTGCGGTGACCACGGCGTCGGCAGCGAATTCCGGGGTTGGCGCAAACTTGCGGTTCTCGTGCAGCAGATTTTCGAAGGCATCGCCCTGCTGGTCGCTCTGCACGGAAGCTTCGGGAGCGGTGGCGGTGGAGCCGGGAGTGTCCTGGGACATGGTGAACCTCATCATTCATCGACCTTTGCTGCGCGGCATGTGCCGTGGCCCGGGCGGCACCCCACCGCTTTGCGCGGCATTGGGCAACGGCCGGTCACGGACATTCCGCAAAGAGCTGTTCCGAAATCAAGACTAATGCTTGAGTCCGCAGCTGTGTGTGCCCTGTCACAGAGGTGCCCGTGAGCGGCGTTTATTAAGCGGTGAATGGTTTCGCCCACTCGCCGGGGACGCCACGCAGCCAACCCTTCGGCTAGTGATCGCCAAGGCTGTTGGCTAGGCTGAGATTGAATTGTGACTTTCGACGGAACCGTCCGGCCGGGTAACAGCGTTGCGGGTGACCCGGCCGGCAACACCGTTTCAGACGGCACGGTTTGTGGGACCGCAAGGTCCCGTGCCGCCACGCTAAGGAGAACAGAATGAACCAGCAGAGCTTCGGCCAGACAACCGGCCGTGCAACAGCGGCCGGACCTGACGGCTCGTCCGGGAGCAGCGCGGGGAAAGGCCAGCCGGAGCCAGCCATCGGGAAGGCCGGCTCCCGGCACCAGGCAGTTCTGGGGCACTTCACAGTCCGTGACCTCACCGTCTTCGCCGCCACCCTCATTCTTTTTGTCACCTCCCTGCTGCCGGTCTTCCTCACCCGGTTCAATCTCTGGAACGTGGGTAACCTGTTCTTCCTCGGGCTGGGAATCGTCCTGCCGCTGATCGTCAGCGCACTCTTTGCGGCCCGCAGGCTTGCGCCCGCCACGAAGGTCCGCAT
>Ga0307408_100001338_pt1 | contig 18475 bp, 12 predicted proteins | sample 322Cmetagenome_FD_202116 | JGI IMG/M metagenome (GOLD analysis project Ga0307408, IMG submission 202116) | Maize rhizosphere microbial communities from greenhouse at UC Davis, California, United States - 322HYB-C-3 | ecosystem: Host-associated > Plants > Roots > Rhizosphere > Soil | place... | reverse complement strand
TATGGAATGGATTTCCGGCTATCCTTCGTGTCTCTTCAGCATCAGCAAAGCGGCTGTAGCTCAGTGGATAGAGTATCGGCCTCCGAAGCCGAGGGTCGTGGGTTCGATCCCCGCCAGCCGCGCCACCCCTTCCATTTCTGGTACCCAAACTGTCTCAACTAGAGACTTAAAAGTTACCGCGCACGATTGAACGTTGCGTATCAGCACAACAATACTCCATTTATAATCTGTTGCTATTTTTGTATGTATGCCCGCTGCCGCTAGCGCAGGCAAACCGCAAGGATCATGCATCGTGAAAATGAATGGCTTGTCTGATTCGCTGGCAGGATTGCTACCACTGGGAAGCCTGGCCGGCGCCAACCGCCCGATTCGCCTGCGCCTGTCTGACGCGCAAGATGACCTCCTGCTGGTCAAGCGCGTCAGCGGAACGGAAACGATCTGCGGTGGCATTGAATACAGGCTGTTATGCGTATCGAAGAGCGCTGGCATGCCGACCAAGCAATTCATCGCCGTGCCCGCCGAAGTGCAGTTTGTGACCGATACCGGAGATTTGCGCTCCGTATGCGGCATCGTCGCAGAAGCCATCGAAGGACAAAGCGACGGCGGCCTGGCGACCTACCAGCTGGTCATTCGCGATGCCCTGGCGATTATGGAACTGCGCACCAATACCCGCGTCTTCCGCAACGCCAGCGAGATCGACATCACCCAGATCATTTTGAGCGAATGGTGCCAGCGCACGCCAATGATGGCGCGTGCTTTTGAGTTCGACCTTTGCCAGTTGCGCAGCTATCCCGCGCGGGAATTCACGATGCAGTACAACGAATCGGATGCCCAGTTCCTGCGCCGCTTATGGAAACGGCGCGGCATCGCATGGTTCATCCGGCCGGGAAAATCCAGCGAAAATAGCGACGACAGCATCCCGGTGCATACGCTGGTGCTGTTCGACGATGCCGCGGCGCTGCAGCAGAACGCTGCCGGCACCGTCCGATACCATCGCGACGACGGCACGGAAACGCGCGACAGCATCACGGCCTGGCATGCCGTGCGCACCCTGAGCCCGGGCAAGAGCAGCCGCCAGAGCTGGGACTATGCCAACGCCCAGATGTCGGCCAGCGACGAAACCGGCCGCAACGACCAGGGTGAATGGGGTAACCAACTTGCGGCAAGCCTGGAAGACTACCTGGTTGACGTACCGCATGCGGGGGACAGCAGTACGGATTACCGCAACCTCGGCACGCTGCGGATGCTGCGCCATGAGTATGAATCGAAGTGCTATCGCGGCGAAAGCGGTGTGCGTGACCTTTGCATTGGCCAGTGGATTACCGTGACCGGGCATGCCGCCATAGATTCCCACCCGCCGGAAGAACGTGAGTTCGTCATCACCGAACTGCATGTCGATGCCGAGAACAACCTGCCCAAAGCCTTGAACGACAAGGCACGCCGCCTGTTTTCCATGAACCGCTGGCGCGGTGGCGGCCTGTCTTCCGCATTGGAGCAGGCCAGCGAAGAACGCGGCGTGCGCTACACCAACCATTTCAGTTGCGTGCGGCGCGGCATTGCCATTGTTCCCGCCTACGATCCGCGCGTCGACTTGCCGCGCACGGAGGCACAAAGCGTGATCGTGGTCGGGCCGCCCGGAGAAGAAGTTCATTGCGATGATCTCGGGCGGGTAAAGATTCGCTTCCCGGCCTGCCGGCCGGAGGACCATTCCAATGGCGCGGGCGCCTCCGGCAGCGATCGCGACTCCGCCTGGGTGCGTATAGCCGGCACATGGGCCAGCCGCCAATGGGGCGCGATCTCGCTGCCGCGTGCCGGCGACGAATGCATCGTCACCTTCCTGGGAGGTGATCCCGACAAGCCGATCATTACTGGCCGCGTGCATGGCGGCACCACGCCGCCGCCAACCTTCAGTCACGCAGGCGGCCTGCCAGGCAACCGCTACCTCTCGGGCATCAAGAGCAAAGAAGTGCAGGGCCAACGCTACAACCAGTTGCGCGTGGACGATACGCCCGGCGAGATCAGCGCCCAGCTGGCAAGTGAACATGGGCACAGTGAGCTCAATCTTGGCTACCTGACCGATCCGCGCTTCGATGGCAAAGGCAGCCCGCGTGGCGAAGGCGCGGAACTGCGCAGTGACCATGCAGTGGCAATCAAGGGCGCGCAGGGCGTCTACATCAGCGCCGATGCGCAACTGCGTGCCGCCGGCCGCCAGCTGGAACGCGATGGCCTCACCGGCCTGGCTGATGCCCTGCAGAGCATCCAGCAGCAACTGGCGGAACTGGCTGGCACCCACCACGCGGAAGATGGCGACGGCAAGCCGTTGTCGCAGTTGATTGGCCATCTGAAGCAATGGGAAAAAGGCAGCAATACAGACGGCGGCAAGGGCAACCCAGCGGGTGGGCAAGCGATCGTCGCCGTGAACGCGCCTGCTGGCGCGATTCTGGGCAGCTCCGACAATGTCGCCATTGGCGCGCAAACCCACGTTGACGTGGTCAGCGTCGGCAATACGCAGGTGTCGGCGGGGCGCAGCTTGCTGCTGCGGGCTGCGCAAAGCGTCAGCCTGTTCGCGCATAAGCTGGGCATGAAACTCGTTGCCGCCGAAGGCAAGATCGACATGCAGACGCACCAGGACGATATCGAGCTCACCTCGGCGCAGCGCATCGTATTGTCCGCAGCGGACGAAATCGTCATCCAGGCGCCGAAGGTCCGCATCGTGAGCCAGGGCGCACAGTCGAACTATGGCGGTGGCGCGATCACGCACCAGCTTGGCGGCGCTTATACCGTCAAGTCGGCGACGTTTGCGCATAGCGGCGCCGGCGATGCCACTCCGCGGACGTTGGATCTGCCAAAGAGCAAAGTCCAGTCGGACGAAAAATTCATTGTCCGCTACATCGGCAGCAACGCCCCGGTGAAAGGCGCGTCGTACATTATCAAGCTGAACAACGGTAACGTCCTCAGCGGAAAAACCAATGCCAAGGGCGAGACCGAGCTCAGCAAAGAGCAGGAGATGCTCATCGCCGACATTGAGATCCGCGACGATGCGTGACGAAAAGATCGAGCAATGACAGACAATATACCAACCCGGGAAATCTCTTCGCAATATGACGGCACCACCGTGCGCGCCAAGTCCGTCCTGTCGCCAGAAGGCTTCCCCGTGCGCGCATTGGTCAAACTGTACCCAAAACAGATTATCCCGATCATTTTCATCCCCGGGATTATGGGGACCAACCTGCGCGTCAAAGATAGTGACGAACGCGCGTGGCGACCGCCAAATGGGAAATTGGCTGGCCTGGTGCAAGTAATCCGATACCTGGGGAAAGATGCCGCAGCTCGGAAGGAGGTCCTCCATCCTGACCGGGTTGATGTCGATGAAGCGGGCCCGATAAAATTAACCGGAAAAGTTGAGCGCCAACTCAAAGGTGCGCCAGACCTGGCCCCAGAAAAGCTTGCCCGCCTTTTCGGTTGGGGCGAGCTGCATCAAGACAGTTATGGGCGCATTCTCAACACCTTGCAAGAACGCTTGCATGACATTTTGACGGTCGACGGCACTCCAGACGAGGCTTGGCGGAAGCTGGTGTTGGAACAGCAAAAAGCACATCAATTCGGTGCAGAGAAGTCGTTTGAAGAATTGACGCCAGAAGATCTAAAACGTTTCGCGAACGCGGCCTATCCGGTGCATGCCGTCGGATATAACTGGCTGCAGTCAAACAATGTATCTGTCAAACGTTTGGTCGACAAAATCGATGCCATTACTGATTTCTACAAAAATACTTTGCAAAAAGACTGCGAGAAGGTGATTCTTGTTACCCATTCGATGGGTGGATTGGTGGCACGTGCCTGTACACAGCTTCAAGGCAAGAGCGCCAAGGTGCTTGGTGTGCTACATGGCGTCATGCCTGCCATAGGAGCTCCCGCAACCTATAAGCGTATGCGCGCCGGCTTCGAAGGAGTTGAGCAGGTCCTGCTAGGACGTAATGCGGCGGAAGCTACGGCGGTCTTGACGCAAGCGCCCGGACCGATGGAGTTGTTACCTACTGCGGAGTACCAAGCCAAACTCGCCGGGGGGGCGCAACATTGGTTGCGTGCGCACTACGCAGACGAGAAGAAGGAAGAGAATCAAGTCACCTCATTTCTTGGCGAAGGCGACCCATATGACACGATCTATCGCAACCAGAATGACTGGTGGCGGCTTGTCAAGAGAGAGCTAATTGATCCCAACAAATCAGACGAAACAAAGATCGCGTCGCGGCGTGCCGAAGAAAGCGAAAGCCCTTTGAATACCGATCTCGAATTTGCCAATTATGAAGTTGCGTTACAAGTAGCGCGGGATCTTCATACAGGACTTAAAGGCCAATATCACAGCAATTGTCACGCCTACTATGCGGCAGATCACGCGCAACCAGCTTGGGGGGAAGTCCGTTGGGTAGCAAGTACTCCAATGACCAACTTATCACTGGGCGAGATTGTTGAGGATGATCAGAACGGAAAGATCAAGGTAAGGTTTACGGACGGTATTTGCAAGTTAAAGATTGCTGGTCAAGACCTGCCGGGTGACGGCACAGTGCCAGAATTCTCAGGCCAAGCTCCAAAGCAGTATGTAAAGCAAATCTTTCGTCACGAAGGCAAGAAAAAGGGTCACTTCAGCTATGACCACCAGGGTAGCTACAGCAATGATTTCACGACCGGACTCACACTTTATTCGATCGTTAAGCTCACTCTGGAATCTGGAGTATTGAAAGAGGTGGGCGATGCATAGTCAAAAAAAGATCGTTGTCGAAGGTCTGGGTAGTCTGCTGTTGGCCCTTTCCATCGTCTTGCCCGCTAATGCTGAGAACAAATCTACGTCGAAGGGACACGCCATGAGTGTGGTCGCACAGGAAAAAATGTCAACGCACTGCCTTGGTCGATTCCAGGTGGATCTTCCTGTAGATGCCGAGTACGTCGGAGGAAGCCATGAATACAGCTTCGCAAAAATTGAGATGAAAGCCATTAGTTACGAGGCATATCTACAAGAACTGGATGCCCTGGAAACGAAACTGAAATCCACCAAGCATAAGTCCGGCTCCACGCTGCTGTTGAAAAAAGCTGCCGCTGGTGGGAACAGCCGGGTTTTGAGTTTTTGGGACGAATACAACTCCACTATATTGGTTAACACTTTTGGCTACCGTTGGATCGACGGTATGCGATATGAAGTCCGCACGACGCCGGACCCGGATAAAATGGAAATTGCCACATCTCATGTAGGCAACATCTTGTCGCATCTGAGTGCCCGGTCTAACGAGGTGCCCGCAACGCCAGGGTTCTGTATCGCACATGGGATGATCTCAGACGAGGGCAGCAGCAAGAGTGAAAGCATTCAGGCGCGATTCCGCCTAAAGAATCGACCTGATATCGTCATCGATATCGCCACTAAGCGCAATTCCGGTACGCCACCCGAATCGTTGTTATCGCGTAAGCCAAGTGTTTTTAGCGCGCTCGGTGTTCTTGGTGCAACGCTGAGTGGCATATCCACGATCAGAGAAGGTGACCGCAATGCTGCGGGAATGCCCGGTCAGGAGTGGTTGTTGAAAGCTCCAAATGATGATGGAAATCAAGCGCATTTGTTTACATGGGAGGCGCCAGGATTGCGCCGCGATGCGTTACATCCCCAGGTCCGAATTGACCTCCAGTCAGCCAACAACGATGGCGGACGCGATCCATCACCGGCCAGTCTGACAAACTCACAAATGCTCGAATTATGGGAAAGGATCCTCTCTTCATTACGCCTACGTTCGGCCAAGGGCGCGGAGGCGGCGGAAGTCGGGAAGCCGTCGCCTCAAGCCAATGGCGGCAGCGCTCCGTTAGGGGAGCTGGTACGTACTGGGGCAATTTGCCCGCAGACTGGCTACTGGCAATGCCCTGAGAGCGACGTGCACGGAAGCACGCGACTATTCCAGGCTGGCGATGCCATGCCACCGGCAATTATCAAGCGTGACCTGTCATTTGTTGAGCGTCTGAGAGGCAGCAGTGATCAGCACAGCACCAGTACCGTCTGGCGCCTGGTCAGATATGACAGTCCCAGTCCGGCCAATACGCCAACGGCGGTAGCGGACGATACTGTTCAACCATCAAGCGATACGTAAGCATGCCTAACGTCATCCGCCTCAATGACCCCACGTCGCATGGTGGAAGAGTCGTCAGCGTAAGTGCGACCTGGTTCACGGTCGACGGCATACCGGTGGCCCGCGTCGGCGACCAATGCATCTGTCCTATGCCGGGTCACAGCGTCTGCGTGATCATCGAAGGAAGTCCCGAGCATGTCATTGACGGAATTCGTGTTGCATACGATGGCCACAAGACGAGCTGTGGCGCCGCTCTGCAATCGACACTGTCAAGCTTTAGCACGGCGTGATGCCAAGCGGCACGCATATGGCGTTGCATCAACCCATCAATCGCCACTTCGAAATTGTATAACTTGCAATTTTGATGCAAAATGTGAATTCGACTTCCCAGGTAACGCGACATGATGAACAAACCGAACCTTGACCTGCTGCGCGCGGTAGCAGTGCTGTTCGTGCTGTTCTCGCATGTCTTCCGCACTGCATACGGCCAGGCTACGCCGGCCTCGTATGCGATGGGACAGCTGGGCGTGATGATCTTCTTCGTGCATACCAGCCTGGTGCTGATGCAATCGCTGGAACGCCAGCAAGTCGGCGGGAGCGCGCTGTTCAAGCGCTTCTACATCCAGCGCATTTGCCGCATCTATCCCTTGTCCATCACCCTGGTGCTGGCGATCTACTTTCTGGCGGACCAGCAGTGGACGTATTTCGAGCTGTTTACCAACCTGGCCCTGGTCCAGAACCTGACCTATACCAGGCTGATGAGCGATCCGCTGTGGTCGCTGCCGCTGGAAGTCCAGATGTACTTCATGCTGCCCTTCCTGTTCGTGTTCTTCCGCCATCGGCCGGTCAAGTGGCTGCTGCTGTTCTGGCTGGTCTCCCTGCCGATAGGCATGCTGCCGAAACTGTTCATGCCGCGGCTCGAAGTATTCGCCTACGTGCCCTGCTTCCTGGGAGGCGTGGTCGCCTGGCGCCTGCAGGGCAGGGAGCGCCTGCCCGCCTGGCTTTGGCCGCTGGCCCTGGCTATCGCCAGCCTGGCCTATATCCTGTTTGCCGAAACGCGCGCCAACTACTATTCGCGTTGGGCGGTCTGCATGGCGCTCGGGCTGACGATCCCGTGGGTGCAGCAACTGGCCACGCCGCTCCTGAACCAGGCCAGCAAGACCATTGCCAAATACAGCTACGGCATCTACCTGTTCCATTACCCAATGCTGGCCCTGTGTTTCGACGTGCTGACAGGCTTGCATCCGGCGCTGCAATGGAGCCTGTTCTGGGCCCTGATGGTGGTGCTGCCTTACGCGGGCTATCACCTGATTGAACATCCGATGATCAAGGTCGGAACGGCATGGCGCGAACGTAAGTCGGTCGCTGCAAGCCAGCTCACCGGCGCATGATGCAACGCAAAGCCTGGGCACCGGCCGTCGTGCAAACTGAAGGTTCTGCACCATGCGACCGGAGCCAGGATGCTCAAGCCGAATCTCGATTTCCTGCGTGCGCTGGCCGTGCTGATGGTGCTGGTCGCGCACCTGGCCGGCTATACCATCCGCACCAATGCCGTTTCGTTCGCGCTGGGCCAGCTCGGCGTCATGCTGTTCTTCGTGCATACCAGCCTGGTTCTCATGCAGTCGCTGGAGCGCCAGCAACTTGCCGGCGCTGCGCTGGTCCGCGCCTTCTACCTGCAGCGCGCCTGCCGCATCTATCCCCTTGCTGTCGTGATGCTGTTGGGGCTGTACCTGGTCGAAGATACGCAGTGGACCCCGTTCGAGCTGGCCGCCAACCTGCTGCTGGTGCAGAACCTGGTGTATGCGCGCTACATGTCTTCTGTGCTGTGGACGCTGTGCCTGGAGGTGCAGATGTACCTGCTGCTGCCGCTGCTTTACCTGCTGTTGCGCCAGCGTCCGCTGCGTTGGACGCTGGCGCTGTGGCTGGTATCGGTGCCGCTGGCCTTGCTGCAGCCGCTGGTCAGCGCACGCTTTAACGTGATCGAATTCGCACCGTGCTTCCTGGCGGGGGTGGTGGCCTGGCGGCTGCAGGGCAGGGCGCGCCTGCCGGGCTGGCTGTGGCCCTTGCTGCTGGCGCTGGCCAGCGCGGGCTTTGTCGCTTACGCGGAGCCGCGTGCCAATCACTACGGACGCTGGATGGTCTGCCTGGCGGTGGGGCTGCTGCTGCCCTGGATGCGCGAGATGGCGGCGCCGCGCTTGAACCGCGCCAGCCAGTTCATCGCCAGGTACAGCTATGGGATCTATTTATTCCATCCTCCGCTGATGGGGCTGGCCTTCCGCACACTGGAAGCGCTGCACCCGTTCTGGCAATGGAGCCTGTTCCTGTCACTGCTGGTGCTGCTGACCGGGCTCGGCTACCACCTGGTCGAACTGCCGATGGTCAGGCTTGGTGCACGCTGGAGTGCGCGTCCGCCTCCTGGGCCAGCGGCCGTGCCGCCAGTTGTTCCGGGGTAGAGTAGATGGTCAGGTGCTCGCCGGCCAGGTGCTGCAGGTGGTCGAAGAATCCTTGCGCGGGAATCCACCAGGACGGCGCCTCGCCCACCTGGCCGGAATGCAGCAGCCCGGCCCGCTTGAACTCCGCCATGAAGTAAGCGCGCAAGTCCTGGCGCGAAGGATGGTCGATGCGGCGCTGTGCCAGCACCGGGTCGAATGGACGCAGCGGCACTTCGCTGCGCTGGCCGGCCTGGTCGATGCAGGGCAGGCGGAAGGTTTCCGCGCCCCATACCGGGACCGGGAAGGCCTCGCCCATTGCATCTTCCAGCACATGGTAGAAGGTGACCGGGCCCATCGAGATGCCCAGCCCCAGCACCTTGGCGTTCTCCAGCCCGACAAAGCGCTGCCATGGCGAACCCTCGCCAAACACCGATGGCGCGCGGTGGTGGGCTTCGGTCAGGTAGGCCGCGTGGCGGCCCCAGGCGGAAACCGAATGCGTCGGGTGCACGCTGCGCGCAATGCCGGCGCTGGCCAGGAAGGCTTCCGGCAGGCGGCCCATATTGGTGCCGTGCTTGCGCACGTCGAACACATAGTCCTTCATTTCGCAGGTGCCGCGGATCGAGCCGCCCGGCATGTAATACGTGGGCAACACCAGCGTGCCCTGCGGGCCAACGGCTTCCTGCAATGCCCGCACCACGGTGGCCGCGCCGCCCTCCACATAGCCCAGGCTTTTCAGGGAGGAGTGGATGAACACGGCATCGCCTTTTGATATGCCGAGGCGGGCCAGTCCTGCCACCAGTTCTTCGCAGCTGACATGGCGCTGCGTCTGCTTGACCTCCCTGGCACTGCTGCGCCGGCGCAGCTTTTCCAGCACGGCCTTGGCCAGGCGCTTGGCCTGCTTAAGCATGGCGCGCCTTCAGCAGGTCCTGTTCCAGCAGGTTGGCGTCGATGCAGAACTTGACGGCCCAGTTCAGGAATTCGTAGCGGCCGTAGTCGCCATTGACCGGGAACGAACCTTTGACCGCGCCGCGGGTCTCTTTCGGCCCCTCGATTTTGACGCTGCGCCGCACGTACTGGTTCAGGCGCTGGGCGGCGTCGAAGTAGCGCTGCTGGCCGGTGAGCTGGAACAGCAGGAACAGGCAGTGCGCATTTTGCACCGAGCCGGTCAGGCAGGCGAACTCGACGGCGGGACGCCATTGGCTGTCCATGCGGCCGGGCAGGAAACCGTCGGCGCCGACCACGGCGGCCAGCGCGTCGCCGGTACGCACGGCCGCTGCCAGCAGTTCCGGGCGCTGCGACAGCAGGTAGCCTTCCAGCACGCCGCGCAGCACGTAGCCGATGGTGTGGCTCAGCGGGTGGACGGGATCGTTCAGGCAGTTCGACGCAAACCAGCCATTCGGCTGCTGCTTGGTCAGCGCCCATGCCACCTGGCGCAGGCCGGCTTCGCCGTAGCCATGGCCGGGCGCCACGCGTTCGGCGGCAAACAGGCCCCATGACACATGGGTTTCATAGGCTTTCTCGCCCGGCTGGGCAAACGGGGTCGGGTGCTTGCGCCAGCAGCCGTCCGCATCGAGCGAATCGCGCAGCCAGGCGGCGGCGCGGTGCATCGGGTCGAGGTATTTCTGGTCGCCGTAGTGCTGGGCACCGGCTGCCAGGCCGAGCAGGATCTGGCCGGTATTGAAGGTGACCGGCACGCGCGGCGTGGAATCGATGCGGCCGCCCTGGAAGCCCCCTTCGGGGAACTGGATGGCGACGAACCAGTCCAGCATGCGGCGCGCGCGCTGGTGCAGCTCGTCGCTTTGCTGGCGCTGCGCCAGTTCGATCATGGTCGGCACGATATAGCCGGTGGTCTCGGGGTAGGAGGTGGCCCAGCCCTTGACCAGGCTGAAGTCGCGCGCCACGCCGCCGTCGGCCGAGGCCGAATGGTCCTGGGCCGCGCGCAGCCAGTCGGTGCAGGCGGCGATGACGGCCTCGATGCCCGGGTCCTGCGCCGGCAAGCCGCGCTGGTCGGCCTCGCGTTCGGCCACGGCGCCCATCGGCAGCGGGGCTTCCGGCGTGAATTTGTTCTTGATCGACCTCAGGAGCTGGAGCATTGGATTCCCATTAAATGTTGTCAATTGACCATCAAGATGATGCCAGCCGGGCTGCCTGGTGTCAATTTCAGGATTGCCGGAACAATGTCATTAAGATAATATGCTGGACGTTTTGCCAAGTGGGTGGCGGGGTGCTTGCGACGACAAGCCAACTCCCTTATCCTGATTGCAATTACTCTCCCTGGACCGTCATGAATCCCTCGTCCCCGCAGCAGGCCTCGCTGCATGGCGCCAAACTGGACCTGCTCTTCCCCTCGCCCGTCATGTACTTCGACTGGCCCGACAGTGAACAACTGAACCGGGACTTGCGCGATGTGGTGCTGGCGCGACGCACTACCAGTTGTGGCACCGTGAAGACCAACCGCGGCGGCTGGCAGTCCGATGCCGACCTGCAAGATTGGCAGGAGGGGCCGGCGCGCAGCCTGCTGCAGCGCATGACCGGCCTGGCGGCCGAATACGTGGCGCGCCAGACAGGCAGGGATGCTGCCGAGTTCGCGACCGGCTGGAAAGTCCGGGCCTGGGCCAACGTCAACGAACAGGGCCACTACAACCGGCGCCATGACCACTTGGGCGTGCATTCCTTCTTCTCCGGCGTGTATTACGTCAACGTCGGCGACATCGAGGCTGGCCAGGCGGCCGGCGGGCGCACCCGTTTCGAAGATTGCAGCATGGTGGCCATCGATATCGACCGCGATGCCGATCCGCTGCGGCGCGACTATTTCATGACCCCGCGCAATGGCCGCATGCTGCTGTTCCCGGCCAGCCTGATGCACTCGGTGGAAACCTATGGCGGTACCCAGCAGCGCATCACGATCGCGTTCAACCTGTACCACCCGAGCTTCACGGTGCCGCGCCTGGCCGAACGCCTGCAGCAGGACGACTGGTGGATGACCAATTTCCGCGGCCTGGTCCTGCTCAAGCGCAAGGTCCCGGAAAAGCTGTATGCGATGCGCCTGCTGCCGCGCCAGCTGGCCGCGCGCAAGGTCAGCAATCCACTGTCGCTCTCAGCCTGGGCCCGCCACATTGAGGCGGCCATGCAGCACGCGACCGCGCTGGCCTCGGAACATTTCGAGGCACGCCGCAATGGCTGACAAGCCGGGCATGGCGCGCAGCTTTTCGCTGTACCTCGACCTGTTGCGCCTGCTTGCGGCGCTGGCCGTGATGCTGGCGCATGCCGCCAGCACCAAGACCCTGGCCGCGCCGCTGCTGCCCAATTCCGTGGGCCACAATGCGGTGGTGGTGTTCTTCCTGCTGTCGGGGTACGTGATCGCCTTTGTCGCCGATGGCAAGGAAGCCAGCGCGCGCGACTTCTGGATCAGCCGCCTGGCGCGCATCTATTCGGTGGCGCTGCCGGCCATGCTGCTGGCGCCGCTGGCCGACCAGATCGGCCTGGCGCTCAACCCGCAGCACTATGCCGGCGGCCTGACCACCTATGACCATCCGGTGCTGCGCATGGCAGCCAGCCTGCTGTTTGCCAACGAACTGTGGCTGGTGTCCATCATGCCGTTCTCGAATTCCGCCTACTGGTCGCTGTGCTACGAAATGTCGTATTACCTGTTGTTCTCGCTGTGGTGCTTCGGCAGCGGGCGCAGCCGCTGGCTGTGGCTGGGCCTGGCCGCGCTGGTGATCGGTCCCAAGATCCTGCTGCTGGCGCCCGTGTGGGGGCTGGGTGTCGTGCTCTACCGTTGGCAGGGCGGCTACCGGCTGCCGGCCGCCATGGGCTGGGCCTGCTGGCTGGCATCGCTGGCCGGCCTGGCGGCTTTCCAGTATGTGGACCTGGGTGAACAGCTGGCGCAGTGGACCGCCAGCCTGCTGGGTGCCGAGCTGCACCGCCAGCTGCATTTCTCCAAGCATTTCCTGGGCGACTACCTGCTGGCGCTGCTGATTGCCCTCAATTTCCTGGGCTTCCGCAGCATCGCCGGCCGCTTCGACCCGCTCTTCAAGGCCTGCGCCGGCGTGATCCGCAAGGCGGCCAGCTACACCTTTTCCATCTACCTGTTCCACCTGCCGCTGCTGCTGCTGTTTGAAATCCTGCTGGCCGGCATGGGCAAAGGCTATGCCTACCTGGCCGCCGTGCTGGCTGCCACCCTGGTGGCGGTGGTACTGCTGGGCAGTGTCACCGAGCAGCAGAAAGACCGCCTGCGGCGCTGGCTGGCGCACGTGATCCCGGCCGGCAAGCCGGGCAAACTCGGTTTCCCGGCGCGGAGCACGGCCAAATGAAAATGCAATCCGACCTGGCGCGCGGCGTGAAATGGGTGGCCGGCGCCAAGCTGGCGTCGCAACTGATCACCTGGGGCGTTACCATCTATGTGATGCGTTTGCTGGCGCCGTCCGATTACGGCCTGCTGGCCATGTGTACCGTCGTGCTGGGCTTGCTGGGCATGTTTGCCGAAGTGGGCCTGGGACCGGCCCTGATCCAGCGCAAGGAAGTCAGTGAACAGGATTTGCGGCAAGCCATGGGCGTGGTGTGGCTGGTCAACCTGGGCCTGTTCCTGCTGGCCAATGCGCTGGCGCCGCTGGTGGCTGCTTTCTATGGCGAGCCGCGCCTGCAGCCCTTGCTGCACGTGCTGTCGCTGCAATTCCTGCTGCTGCCGCTGGCCATCGTGCCGGACGTGCGCTTGCAGCGCCGCCTGGAGTACAAGCAGCGCTCGCTGGTCGAGCTGAGCGCGGCCCTGGTCGGCTCCCAGGCCACCCTGTTCATGGCGCTGTTCGGCGCCGGCGTGTGGTCGCTGGTGGCCGGCATGCTGGCCACCCAGGCCTGGCGCATGGGGGCCTTGAACTGGTGCGCGCCCGGCCAGCCGCGGCCGGAATGGGCGCCGAAGGGCATGGGCAGCCTGCTGGGCTTTGGCGGCAGCCTGACCGCCACCCGCCTGCTGTGGTACAGCTTTACCCAGGCCGACGTGGCCATTGTCGGCCGCGTGCTGGGCGACCAGGCGCTGGGCTGGTATTCGGTGTCGATGCACCTGGCGTCGCTGCCGGTGCAGCGCATGGCGGGCATCCTGAACCAGGTCCTGTTCCCCATCCTGTCGCGCAACCAGCATGACTTGCCGGCGATCCGCGCCGGCGTGCTGCAGATGCTGGGCTATATCGGCTTGCTGTCGTTCCCCCTGCTGTGGGGCATGGCCAGCGTGGCGCCGGAAATTGTCAGCGTGGTGCTGGGCAAGGGCTGGGAAGGCGCCGTGCTGCCGTTGCAGGTGCTGTGCCTGGTGATGCCGTTCCGCACCCTGACCCAGATGCTGCCGACCGTCACCGACGCCCTGGGGCAGCCGGGCATCAATTTCCGCAACGTGCTGCTGTCCTGCCTGCTCATGCCGCCGGCCTTCTATCTCGGCACGCGCTGGGGCATCAAGGGCGTGGCCTATGCCTGGCTGCTGGCGTATCCGGTGGTCTTGTTCTTCAATATGCGGCGCATGCTGGCGGCCATCGGCGTCCCGGCCGAAGCGGTGGCGCGGCGCGCCGGTCCGGCCGTCCTGTGCGCCGCGCTGATGTTCGGCGCCGTCACCCTGCTGCGCGCGCCGCTGGCCGGCCAGCCGCGTCCCTGGGCGCTGCTGATCGAAGTACTGGGCGGCATGCTGGCCTACGGCCTGGCCAGCCTGCTGCTCAATCGCGCCATGGTGGCCGAGGTGCGCGGCGTGCTGCAGCGGCGTGCGCCCGCCTGACTGCAATTTTGCAACGCAAGCCGATTGTATTTTCCTATTGCAACTTTTGGTGAGTTTCCATAGCGCACCATCTTTCTATACTGATTCGCATGACATGGCTCGGGAGGCCGATTCGCCTCCCAGGCGGCCATGCGAACCCGAGCTCCCGGTTCGTGCCCGATATTCCCCGACAGCCAGCCGAACAAGGAGCCGTTTCATGCGCCTCAATACCCCTGTCACCAGCCAGGAGTTCATCCTGGACGATGGCAAGACCATCGTTTCCACGACGGACCTGAAAGGCAAGATCACTTACGCCAACCCCTACTTCATCGACGTCAGCGGCTTTTCGGAAGAGGAGCTGATCGGCGCGCCGCAGAACATCCTGCGCCACCCGGACATGCCGGTGGAAGCCTTCGCCGACCTGTGGGCCACCATCAAGGCCGGCATGCCCTGGAGCGGCATGGTGAAAAACCGCTGCAAGAACGGAGACTTCTACTGGGTGTACGCGAACGTGACGCCGGTCATCGAAGCCGGCCGGGCGGTCGGCTACATGTCGGTGCGCACCAAGCCCAGCCGCGAACAGGTGGCCCAGGCCGAGCAACTGTACCGTGAACTGCGCGAGGGCAATCCGCGCCGCCTGCGCATCGAGCGCGGCAGGCTGCGCCATCGCGGCTGGCGCAACTGGGCCGGCCAGTTGCGCAACCTGTCGCTGGCCCGGCACATCGGCCTCGGCATGGGGGCGCTGAGCGGCTTGCTGGCCTTGCTGGCCATCAGCGGCGCGCTGCACGGCGCCCCATTGTGGCAGACCCTGCTCAATGGCGGCGGCATCGCGCTGGCCCTGTACTTCTGGTACTCGCTGCAACGCGCCATCGTGCAACCGCTGCGCCAGGCCACGGGATTTGCGCGCCAGATGGCCGGGGGCGACCTGACCGGCGCCATCGAGGTCGGCGCCGACAATGAAATGGGCCAGTTGCTGGCGGCGCTGCGCCAGACCAATGTCAACCTGCACAGCATCATTGCCGACGTGCGCAGCAACTTCGACGAGATCCAGACGGCCACCAGTGAAATCGCCAGCGGCAACCTTGACCTGTCGGGCCGCACCGAATCGCAGGCATCGAGCCTGCAGCAGACCGCCGCCAGCATGGAGCAGCTGACCAGCAATGTGCAGCAGAGCGCGGCCAGCGTGCACAGTGCCAATGAACTGGCCGGCCAGGCGTCCAGCGTGGCCGAGGCTGGCGGTTCCATCGTGTCCCGGATGGTGCAGACGATGGACGACATCAGCCAGTCCTCGCGCAAGATTCTCGACATCATCGGCATGATCGACGGCATCGCCTTCCAGACCAACATCCTGGCGCTCAACGCTGCCGTGGAAGCGGCGCGCGCCGGCGAGCACGGCAAGGGCTTTGCCGTGGTGGCAACCGAGGTGCGCAGCCTGGCCCAGCGCTCGGCCACTGCCGCCAAGGAGGTCAAGCAGCTGATCGACAGCTCGCTCGCCAAGGTCGATGCGGGCACCAGGCTGACCTGCAATGCCGGCGCCACCATGAGCGAAGTGATCGAATCGGTGAGCCGCGTGACCCGCGTCATGGATGAAATCCATCACGCCACCCAGGAACAAAGTCGCGGCATCGGCCAGGTCAACCAGGCGGTGGTGCACATCGATGGCATTACCCAACAAAACGCTGCCCTGGTGGAGCAGGCTGCGGCGGCAGCCGGCAGCCTGGCGCGCCAGGCCGAGTGGGTGGCGCAAGCGTTTGCCGTGTTCAAACTGAAGGAGATCGCCGCGCGCAGCGCCTTGCCGGCCCGCCGGCAGGTCAGCGCTTTGTTGCAATAATCGATTATCATTTGGGCAAGCATGGCGGCCTTCGGGCCGCCGCGTTGCTTTGTGGTGCCGGGCGGTCGAAAGGCTGTGACAGCTTGGCCGCATCCGTGTAAAATTGACAAGCCGTATCAAATGGACAAGTTAATTGGCAAACATTCCATACATTGCTGTCGCATTTGGCCAACGGAACACGGACTGAATTGTTACGCGCTCCATAGTGCGGGGCGCATTTTCTGCCTGCCGCCAGGGCTGAAATTGTGAACCGTACATTGTAGTTGGCGGGCTTCTAGGATATATTGTTAGCATAATAGTAAGTGGTAATTCTTACGGGAATCGATATGGATGACAACAAGGTAGTAGCGGTTGTGGGGTTGGGCTACGTAGGCCTGCCCTTGGCGGTGGAGTTCGGCAAGAAGCGCAAGACCATCGGTTTCGACCTCTCGCAGTCCAAGATCGAGAATTACCGCAACTTCTGCGACCCGACCGGCGAAGTATCGGAAGCGGAATTGCGCGAAGCGACCCAGTTGCATGTCACCTACGACCCGTCCGCGCTGGCCGAAGCCGATTACATCGTGGTGGCCGTGCCGACCCCGGTCGACATTGCCCATTCGCCGGACTTCAGCCCGCTGGTCGGCGCCTCGACCACGGTCGGCAAGTACATGAAAAAGGGCGCCATCGTGGTGTACGAGTCGACGGTCTACCCGGGCGCCACCGAGGAAGTCTGCATCCCGGTGCTGGAACAGCATTCCGGCCTCAAATGGCCGCAGGACTTCAACGTCGGCTACTCCCCCGAGCGCATCAATCCAGGCGACAAGCAGCACCGCCTGACCACGATCCTGAAGGTGGTCTCCGGAGATAATCCTGCAACGCTTGAAGCGGTTGCTAAACTATATGAATCGATAGTGACTGCTGGGGTATACCGGGCTTCCAGCGTGAAAGTTGCGGAAGCGGCCAAGGTGATCGAAAATACCCAGCGCGACCTGAATATCGCGCTGATGAACGAGCTGGCAATCATCTTCGACAAGATCGGCATCGATACGCTGGAAGTGCTGCAGGCGGCAGGCACCAAGTGGAATTTCCTGCCGTTCCGTCCCGGCCTGGTTGGCGGCCACTGCATCGGCGTCGATCCCTACTACCTGACCCACAAGGCCGACATGATCGGCTACCACCCGCAGGTGATCCTGGCGGGGCGCCGCATCAACGACGGCATGGCCAAGTTCGTGGCCGAGAAAACCGTCAAGCAGATGATCGCGGCGGGTTGCCACATCAAGGGCGCGAAAGTCAACGTGCTGGGCCTGACCTTCAAGGAAAACTGCCCGGACTTGCGCAACTCGAAAGTGGCGGACGTGGTGTTTGAACTGAAGTCGTACGGCCTGGACGTGCATGTGCATGACCCGGTGGCCGATGCGGAGGAATCAGTGCACGAGTACGGCATTCGCCTGGAAAGCTGGGACAGCCTGCCGCAAGCCGATGCCGTGGTGGCTGCTGTATCGCACAAGGAATTGCTGGCGCTGTCGCTGGGCGAGCTGGCAGCGAAGCTGAATCCGGGCGGCGTCTTCATCGACGTGAAATCGGCATTTAACATGGCGGGCCTGGAAGAAGCTGGCTACAGCGTCTGGCGCCTGTAAAAAAGAATATCTAGGGAAGCCTGGGAGGGCTGTTGTGGGCAAGTTTGACGACGTGCGGCTGCACCTGCGTGGCCAGCGGTACCATTGGCTGGTGACGGGGGCGGCCGGATTCATCGGCTCCAACCTGGTGGAGGCGCTGCTCAAGCTCGGCCAGCAGGTCACGGGCCTGGATAATTTTGCCACCGGCCACCAGCACAACCTGGACCAGGTGCGCGAAGCGGTCGGCTCTGCCGCCTGGGCTTCGTTTGCGTTCATTGAAGGCGATATCCGCGACCTGGCGACTTGCCGGCAAGCCTGCGCCGGGCAGGACTTCGTCTTGCAGCAGGCGGCACTGGGTTCGGTCAGCCGCTCGATCGACGACCCGCTGCTGACCCACGGCACCAATGTGACCGGCTTCCTCAACATGCTGGTGGCGGCGCGCGACGCCAAGGTGAAGCGCTTCGTCTATGCCGCATCCAGTTCCACCTACGGCGACCATCCGGCGCTGCCGAAAGTGGAAGACACCATCGGCCGGCCGCTGTCGCCGTATGCCGTCACCAAGTATGCCAACGAGCTGTACGCCGACGTGTTTGCGCGCACCTATGGCATGGAAACCATCGGCCTGCGCTATTTCAATGTGTTCGGCCCGCGCCAGGATCCGGAAGGCGCCTATGCGGCGGTGATACCGCAGTGGGTGTCGGCCCTGATCCGCAACCGTCCCCTGTTCATCAACGGCGACGGCGAAACCAGCCGCGATTTCTGCTTCATCGACAACGTGGTGCAAG
>Ga0307408_100001336_pt1 | contig 18496 bp, 15 predicted proteins | sample 322Cmetagenome_FD_202116 | JGI IMG/M metagenome (GOLD analysis project Ga0307408, IMG submission 202116) | Maize rhizosphere microbial communities from greenhouse at UC Davis, California, United States - 322HYB-C-3 | ecosystem: Host-associated > Plants > Roots > Rhizosphere > Soil | place... | reverse complement strand
GAAAATGGCTGGCCGTATGTGCAACATCGTGGCGGCCCGATTGGTTTTTTAAAAGTGCTGGATGCGCGCACCATTGGCTTTGCCGATTTTCGCGGCAACCGCCAATACCTGAGTGTAGGCAATATCAATGCGGATGAACGCATCAGTATGATACTAATGGATTATCCACGGCGCCGCCGGTTAAAACTTTGGGGGCGTGCGCGCATCGTGCATGAGAGCGAACAGCCGGAGATTATTGCTGCGCTGGAAGACCCCACTTACCGCGCCCGTATCGAGCGTGCAATTGTGATCAGTATTGAAGCGTTTGATTGGAATTGCCCGCAACACATTACACCGCGTTTTAGCGAAGATGAAATACAGGCGTATGCAGAGCCCATCATCGCCGAAAATGAAAATTTAAAAACACAATTGCAAATGTTGCTAAAAAATCAACCTACAAATTAATCAGTAAATGAAAAAAGGAAAGTCAACCCATGCTGACACTTTATGAATTTGGCCTATCCGGCAACTGCCACAAGGTTCGCTTGTTGCTATCGCTATTGGGTTTGCAATACCAAAGCAAGTTGCTGAACAGTGCTGCACGTGAACATAAAAGTGACGATTTTTTACGCTTGAATCCTTTTGGACAAACGCCGGTATTAACCGATGGCGATACGGTTGTGCGCGATAGCCAAGCAATTTTAGTGTACCTCGCGCGCACTTATGGTGCTGATGACTGGTTTCCACAAGATCCAGCGAAGGCAGCAGAAATTATGAGCTGGCTTTCTACCGCCGCCAATGAAGTGGCGCGCGGCCCCAATGCAATGCGTCTGCATCACAAATTTGGCCGCGCCATAAATATGGACGAAGCCACGCAAATTACCGCTCAACTATTATCGGTATTAGATTTGCATTTGCAGTCATATCAGTGGCTCGCCAATAACACACTGACGATTGCCGATATTGCGGTTTATCCCTATATCGCATTGGTCAATGAGGGCAAGTTTGATATTGCACCTTATGTGTATGTGCAACGCTGGATGAAGCGAATAGAACAGCTGGCTGGGTATGTCAGCATGCCCGGCATCCAACATTTTGCAGATTAATCGATTTAATTTTCTTGTAGAGGTAATTACGCATGACTGAATCACGCCCACCATTGCCACCTTTCACCCGCGCAACTGCAATCCAGAAAGTGCGCGCCGCCGAAGATGGCTGGAACAATCGCGACCCACACAAAGTATCACTCGCTTACACAGTTGACAGCCAATGGCGCAATCGCCATGAATTCCCCCAAGGCCGTGCGGAGATTGTGGAATTTTTAACGCGCAAATGGACGAAAGAAAAAGAATATCGATTAATTAAAGAGTTGTGGGCTTACGAAGGTAACCGCATCGCCGTGCGCTTTGCCTATGAATGGCACGACGATGCAGGCCAGTGGTTTCGCTCATATGGCAATGAAAATTGGGAATTTGATGAAAACGGCCTGATGCAAAAACGTTACGCCAGTATTAACGATTTACCAATTACCGAAAGCGAGCGGAAATTTCATTGGACGCAAGGCCGCCGCCCCGATGATCACCCAGGCTTGAGTGATTTGGGTCTGTAATATTTTTTAAATTACAACATAAAAAAATGCCGCAATCAGTGCGGCATTTTTTTGCTGAAAATTGGTAATCAACCAATAGCAATTGTTATTTTACGACTGAGCCAAACACTTCAAAGTAGGTCGGGAAAGTTTTGGCAGTACATTTCGGATCATTAATCCGCACAGGTACGCCGCCAAAAGTCGCGAGCGAAAAACACATCGCCATACGGTGATCGTCGTAAGTATCAATCGCAGCATTCGGAATTAAATTTTTCACCGGCGTAATGCGCAACCAATCTTCACCTTCTTCCACTATCGCGCCGAGTTTGCGCAACTCAGTCGCCATCGCCGAAATACGGTCGGTTTCTTTCACCCGCCAGCTGGCGATATTGGTCAATCGCGATGGGCCATCGCAAAAAAGCGCGACTACAGCGAGTGTCATAGCAGCGTCGGGGATATGGTTGAAATCGCGGTCAAAAGCTTTAAGCGGTAGCGATGGCGCTGAAGCTTCAATCCAGTTTTCGCCCTTGGTAATGGTCACTCCGATTTCTGCGAGCGCATCAGCAAAGGCCACATCGCCCTGGATACTGTTTGCACCCACACCCTGCACGCGCAACGGGCCAGCACCCAGAGCGCCCGCAGCAAGGAAATAAGACGCAGAAGACGCATCGCCCTCCACATATACAGTCGCCGGGCTGGCATAACCGGTCGCCGCCGGAACAGTGAAACGCTCCCAACCATCGCGCTGAACATTTACACCGAACTGCGCCATCAGTTTGAGCGTGATTTCAATATAGGGCTTGGAGATCAGCTCGCTCACCAATTCGATTTGGGTTTCTTTGCCGGTCATCGGCAATGCCATCAGCAAGGCCGTAAGGAATTGACTAGAGACATCGCCACGGATTTTGATACTGCCACTCGCTGCGATCTGCGCGGGCTTGATCAGCAGCGGTGGAAAGCCTTCCTGACCGAGATAAGTAATGTCCGCGTCGATTTGACGCAATGCATCCACCAAATCGCCAATCGGGCGCTCGTGCATACGCGCAACGCCGTGCAACTTGTACGTCCCACCGCTCAGAGCAAGCGCCGCCGTCAGTGGGCGAAACGCTGTGCCGGCGTTGCCGAGGAACAGATCCGCCTCTTTATTAGGGAAGCTACCGCCAGTTCCCACCACGCGGTAATCGTTCTCACCCGTTTTGGTCACACTCACACCCAGCGAGGCCAAGGCTTCCAGCATGCGGTCGGTATCGTCAGATTTCAGCAGATCGCGGATATCCGTCTCACCTGAGGCCAGCGCCGCCAGCAGCAAGGTGCGGTTGGAGATACTCTTGGAACCGGGCAATTGCACTGTGCCCTGGGCGCGGGTAACGGGAGCGAGATCGAGAAATTCCATCGTGGACCTGTTTAAAAAGTGGAAGGCCGAGGGAGGCCAAAAAAAGAAAGTGCGCATCATACCCGCATCAGTCCTCGCCCGCACCCCTGAACTTCTCGCCAACCATGAATTTGGGGTTGACAGCCAGCCCCTCTATCGCCAAAATGCGCGCCTCATTTATGGCTAGATAGCTCAGCCGGTTAGAGCACAGCACTCATAATGCTGGGGTCGGCGGTTCAAGTCCGCCTCTAGCTACCATATTTGAAAAGCCAGCTTGGGTCATACCTTGCTGGCTTTTTTATTGGCTGCAAATACTCCATTCCTGCATGCGATTTACCGCCCATCTCACTGCGGCACTTACACTATTGAAAGAGTGATTACAAGCGGACTAATTCCTTGTGCGCTTTTCTGGTGAAGGCTAGCCTGTAAATACTATTTAAAGGAGCTAAACCATGAAATATCGCAACTGTGTATTTTTTAAAACAAAAAATGGATCTAACACTTTAGTATCACTGTTTCTTTCGACTTCACTTTATTTAATCTCGCAAACAGCAATCGCTGTGCCCGGCTGTTCATGCAAGCACTTATTAGACATTTCCGAAGGTATTTTAGAAAAATGTAAAACATTAAATAACAACGCTGCTGCCCAATCAAAATGTCTGGATCGCCACATCAAAGCAGCAAGCAATTTTGAGGCATGCCAAACTAAAATAAACAACGGACAAGGAGCTGATGGATCAAGTACAAGCCCAATTTGCACCCCTCGCCCCAAAAAACTTAAGCCAAAAATTGGATTAGGTGATTGTGGCTTTACACTCACCCGCAGTACAGATGTTCCCGAAACCATTAACGCCGATACCATTGATGAGCTATTAAACGAATTCAATAAATCACATGGCGGAATTAGAACCGAGGGGGAATCTGGTTTTAATCCTGAAGTAGATGTTTCAGGAAAAATTACGAATCCTAAACTTGGTTTTCGTACGGGAATAAAAAGCCCACGTCTGGGGCTCAACAAAACAACACCGCTTGATGTAGAGTTGATGAAAAAACTCGAGAAACTTTCACGAGATCACGAATTAAAACATCTGGATATTGCAAAAAAGACACATAAGGATGCAGCCTGCGCAATGATAGGGAAAACATACCAGGAAGGAAAAGCGATATTTGACAACCTTGTCTGCGACACATTACCAAAAGCACAGCAGGCACTGGAAAGCAAAGAGGGAAAACTGGTTGGAGTTCAAGACAGTACAGGCAAGTTGATTGATATCAAACTCGGGCCCTACAATACACGTCTACAACATTATATCCCGGATTATTGTGCCACCCCGTAAGTACTACCTAAAATGATAGATCGCTAGCGATTCAAACCCGCCTCCAGCTACCATATGTGAAAAGCCAGCCCGGTTAATACCTTGCTGGCTTTTTTATTACCTGATCATTCGACAAATACGTCAATCAGTTTTCAATTTTTCTGAAAGCGCGAGAATGATTTAACCATCCTCGCACACAGCCCCTCTTTACCTATTTAGCAGTCCCCTGAATTGACCAAAGGAAATCCAATTGCAGGAAGCCTTTAAAACTTTGATCTTCGCGCGAAACATAGAAGTTCGTGAGATAAGGCAATGCATTGGTGTTGGGGTTAGGATTCGATGGATTTATCGATGCGTTTCCGTGACACGTCATGCAATTAGTTTGAATGCCTACCGTTGCCATATAAGGTGTTTGGCTACCGGGAGCTAAAATACCTACATTCACGGGAGGAGCTCCAAACGTAGCTGCATTAAAATCCGCTTCAAGGTAAGGGTTATAGGCTACAACCGGACCACCGACGCTTTGCCCGCCTACCGCTGGCTGATTGGGCGTTACCATTTGATATCCAATCGACATCGCATAATGCGCAGCAGCGCCCGTCAATTGTGCAGGCCGCGCACTGCCAATTGCTGTTGAGCTGGGTAATGGAGGAGAGGCTGGATCCGGCGTCCAGAAATAGGTTTGCCAAGTCCATTCGTCAATTTCCCGCGTAGTCACATGCATCGCCATCAAGACAATCACATCACCCACTGCTAATTTTTCTTGTCCGCTAACGAGTACTTTAAACGCTGCAATATTGTCTTTGGTGACAGGGTAATGCACAAAATCACCTAGGCCATATGTATTGGAAGCATTAGCGCCAGCAGTACAGTCTTTATCGACAGATTTCGCCGTGGATGCTCCAGTATTCTTGGTATCGATATACACACAACCCGGCCAAGAGGTTTCAGGAAAACCGTTTGCACTAATTTCCGGTGTCACAACAGGTGGAGTACCTGGCCAAGCTGGCATTACATAAATGGAGCCATTGAGCATGTTTGCTTTGGTAATGACTTTGTAAGTGGGTTTAACGGTAACGGCATTATTTGGAAACACAGGAATCGAACGAATATTACCGCTTCCGCTGTTATAGAAAGCCTGCAGCGCTTTCAAAGAAAATAAATTGTTGTGATAGGCAAAATCCTGTGCTGCTGGATCGTACCCCATGGTGACAACAATATTGGTATCGCGTATGGATAAAGGAGCGGCAGAAGAAGAGGCTGCAGAAGATTTAACTGCCGTAGCTGCTTTTTCAAGCCCTTTTACTTTGTGCGTTAATTGTCGTGGTTTTTCCAATAAAAAAGTTCGCTTAGCAGGCAAATCAACTTTCTTTTCTGTGGCTTTCAAGCGCGGCAAGGCCGCAATTTCTGCGGGTGTTAGCCATGTCAAATACACAGGAACATTCGTTAATCCATATTCATTTTGTCCACTCGGTGCCGTTAAGGATGTCCACAATCCCCAGCCATGCAGATAAATTTCATTGGAATTACCTGCATTAATCCACGTCATTAATTTTTCTTTATTTTCCGGAAAGCTATAACCCTTAATTCCCGGATCAGGAAGAGGCACCGGTTTTGCCAACACAGCAGCAGATATCGACAAAGCGATTAACGAACAAGATGACACCAACAACGTTCTTAGTTTCATGACATTTTCCTTTTTGAAGAAATGAAACTAGAGCCTAGATGCTTATTAAAGGATGGGTTATTACACTTGATTACAACTATTAAAAATAAATATTGAAGCGACAAGAATTTTATTTGCGCGTATCGTTTCTACACAACAGTATCACGATGCTTCTCAGCTTACATTAAATGTCGAAAATTAACCGTGTCTACACAATATCCCCTGACCCAAAAATGATTGCCCCAATAAGGCTTGTGTTTCAAATACGGAAACCCGGAAAACAACCACAACGCTATTTTTCCCTTCAAGGTACGCATCAAATCCGATATTGGAATTTTCGGCGGAACCTTTACCAACAAGTGCACATGATCCGGTTGCACATTTAATTCAACAGTTTCGCAACCTAATTTTCAACAGTAAATATGAATACAATTATGCACATCCTGCGCAACCATACCCCTCAATACTTCATATTCATACTTCGGCGCCCATACTATGTGGTACTGACAATGCCAGACCATATGCAATAACTTACCAAATCGACCCATGTTATTTCCTCGTTGATGTTGTGGGGACAAATCAACTTGGCTTTAACATGGGTTTTCTAATCGTGACAGGCGGAGCCTATCACTTGAAAATCAATCCACAAGGGACACGGCGTGCAGAACAGCGATCAACAAGGAAGCACTGCCTAAAAATCCAAAACAAACGTCAGAAATAAAAATAAAACGCAGCATTAAGGATTGTATTAAACCTAACAACGTTATTGATCATGAGGTGAAAGCCTGCGTACAAGGATTGAAAGAACCACTGGGAATGCAGCAAAAAATTAATCTATTCGTTGCTTCTGCGATACCCAACGAGTTTACCAATATGTACGTGATGTGCGCACATGCGAGTACATCATGACGACTAATGTTTCCACGTAACCGCCATCCAAATCATGCGCTGAAATTCGTTAACCGATACCGCTCGACCAAATTCTTGATGGCTATTATCCGTCAGGTTTTGCACGGTAACGGACAGCTCCAGTTGTTTATCCACTTGCCAAATATAATTCACATCAACAGCAGTGTAAGAAGGTATTGGTTGATGAGACAATTTAGCTACATGACGCAGGTTGATGTCCAATAAAGTCTTGCTGAACATTTGCCAGCTTGAGCGGAGCTGGATCTGATATTTGGGATCATTAGCCAGTATGTCATTTATACCAACGGCATTACTTCCGGGCTTAATACGCAATTTATTATTAAATCGCGCGCCTCCCGTGCTGACTCGCCATTCAGGAATAATTTCATACGATGCCCATAATTCAACTCCATATACTTTTCCCTCAATATTATTTTCAAGTTCCAAGGGCAAGGTTGCGGTACCGCTACGCAGCTCGTCCCAGTCGTGGTAGTAGGTAGTGGCAGAATAAACTAGACTATCCCAAAGCTGGCCTCGATAACCCAATTCAAACACGTTGGCGACCTCCGACTCAAAATTCGGGCCACCTACAACGACTGAATTCGGTGGAGCTGGAAAATATACATCTCTGTCATAACGCGACGGAGCCCGTATCGCTCTGGAGATTGCACTCCACAGGAGCGATTGTTCAGAGTGGCTCCATGCGAGCCGAGCGGTCGGTAAATATTCAAGGCCAGTATAATCGTTATGTTCAAGTTTCATTCCTAAAGTGGCCTTTACACGATGCGCTATTTCGAATTCATCCTGAATAAAAAGATTGGCCCATTCCAACGTTCGACTATCCGGAACAAATGTTGAAAAAAGTCCAGAGGCTACATCGTCGCGACCATGACGATATCCGCCTCCCCACAAAAGACGATGTTTATTTAGAGGAATACCATGTTGAAATTCAATATCAAATATGTCGGCTTGAGGCTGGAACAGAACGGCATCCTGGCGTTTCGTATAGTCCCAGTAAGCTTGTAATTGAAGATTAGATCCATCGTCGTAACGCCTTTGCCAGCGCGTCAACAAATTCGTACCAGAAACGCTGATCTTGCCAAGGTGAATACCTTGAATGCTGCCGCGATCTTCAGCTTCCCCATCATAACTGTCACCTTGCAGCGTAAAAGAATCATCCCCTAAGCTCCAGTCTGCGCGAAATCCTGCCTGGATATTACGGAATGCATCATGGGGATCAGCACCATTAAAACGTACACTACTGTCCGTATCCCTCGCTTTGCCATATATTTTAAAATGACCGGTATTACCCAACGATCCACCGTAGCGAGCTTGAATACCGCGGTCGAAATTACCAGCATGTGTTGCTGCAAACCAACCACTGCTATCAGCCGCACGGCGGGTAACAATATTAATCACACCGTTGACTGCATTGGAACCCCACAAGGTACCACCAGGTCCGCTGATCACCTCAATCCGATCTACATCTTCCAGCATAACGTCTTGCTGATCCCAGAAAACGCCTGAAAACAAGGGGCTATAAATGGTGCGACCGTCAATTAGCACCAATAATTTATTGCTGGCCGCACTATTAAAACCACGCACACTGATTGCATATTGGGAAGAGTTAATACGCGCAACCTGCAAGTGAGGTGCAAGGCGTAACACCTCAGGGATTGTTGTCGCCCCCGAGTTGCGGATATCGTTTTGCGTAATAACATAAATGGACGCTGCTGCGTCTGAAAGATTCTGGTTTTGTTTGGAAACTGAAATGACTTTTGCGTTCATCAATTCTTCAATTGATAGGGAAAACACGTCCGGATTTTTGTTCGCACTTTGCGCAGCACAAACAAAGCAGCTTATATAAGTTATGAAGAGGATTCCTCCGTTGCGCACAAAGCGTTGAGTTATCGAATGTGCATTCATATAAACCCCACTTGTTCGACATTAAGGCAGGCCTAAAAAGCCTTTGCTGTTAATAAGTAAAGTCCATTTACGCCAATTGATATTTTTAGTGTTTTCTAGTGTAGTTTAAGAACTCCAGATGCGCCTTGAACGGCTAGCGTTGAACCGGAAAATATTGAATCATTAAGTGTTTGTGCGCCAAAGTTCATTTTTTATTTTTAACCAGAGAATCTCATAAAATTGTTTGGATAAATTGCTTCGGCATCAAATTCAGCAAGAACATCAGCAGAATAATATTTCAGGTGACGTATGCAACACACAACAACTCAATAATATTATAGACAATTGATTGAAAGGCATTCTCGGAGGTAACCGTCATCCCTCCAAACAACGCAGAGGCAGAGGCAGAGGCAGAGGCAGAGGCAGAGGCAGAGGCAGAGGCAGAGAACTTTCACCCTATTTAGCTAAATAAGTCACCCGCGTCTTGTTAATAATTGCAATCACACCCTTACCACACAAATCCTTCACCACCATTTCCACTTCATCTTCACTCAAGGTTTTTTGAAAGAGTGCATTGATGGTACTGGAAAGGGTTTTTACGGTGCTGGGTTTGCCTTCCATTTGGGCGAGGCGGGCTTTTACGACGTTGGTGCGTTCGGGTAGGGTTTTTAAGCTGGATTTTTGCAGGATGGAAATTTCGCTAATACTGCCGGAGCGGGAGGCGAGGATATTGCGGTCTTTCAGGTGCTGGATGAGCGGATAAAAACCGGCGTCTTTGGACACTATATGGAAGTAGGCATCTGGTTCAATTGCCACCCTTTCACCTATGTAATAGGCGATATGGAAATCCAGTGCATTTTTACCAGTGCCGGTGATGATGACATATTCAACGCGCGTACCGAGTGGCTGCAATGACCTGACGAGATTGGTATTCAGTTTTGATTGGTTGGCGCCAAGGAATAAGAGGATATAAAAATTACCTTTTTCCAAACCGGCGATGGATTCAGGCTGGACATTTTCGTAGTCAATAAAAACATAATTCTTACGCACGCTGGGTCTCCGTCTTCTGCCATAAAACTATGTATAGCATCAATCTGGAGCGCAGGCGAACAAGAATCGTCGAATGCGGAAAATGCCGCAGTGACCGCACACCGCTATTTAGTCGATGCGGATTTACGCGAGAGGAAAAACACAATCAAGCCAATAATCAGCAGCATCACCACCAAGGGCTGCAGGCTAGTATCATCATCCTGCGCGACAAACCAATTACTGACTGCTGGCGCATCAGGTTTGGCAGCTTCTAAAGCTATCGGGTGATCGGCGGTAACTTCAGCGACATCCATGTCGGCACCCCCTACTTGAATTACCAACACCTCCTTGTGCAAAACCGCGCTTTGGTTGGCATCTATTGCTGCCTGATCCGCATCCATAGGGATTGCAGCAGCATTGGATACCATTGAAAAAGAAATTAACGCGAGAAAAATGAGTGAGTGATTGAGCATTCGCGTAACTCCTTTTGCACATTACGTAAACGTGTTTTTTCAGATCGCGTAAACATGTTTTTTCACATTGCGTAAACGCTGGTTGTAGTCCTTGTTACAAAGGTGAAGCGGTTCAACAGTAGCCGGGCGCCATGCCATAAATGGCGTAACGCGGCAACACGGGGCTTAAAGCAATTGGGGGAGGCATAATGCCTATAGCGCATCCTTGCAACCTTAAGCTCATGTCACTAAGCGCAGTCTTATCCTTGGCTCACGAAACTATTCGTCCCGCTCGCTTATCCTTGCTGACGCCCTGCTACAGTGGTTAAGTTACTGGATTTTGATGGGAGGATCTGTGAGCTAATACAGGGGGGATTTGTGATTTATTCACGGTTGGTGCGGGGGAGTTGCATCAAAGCAGAAAGATAAACCAGCGGGCTAGCCGCTGGAATAACCGAAAATTAATCGTGCCTCTTAACAATCAACGGAGGACCAGCCTTAACATTGCTCTTAATAGTCAACACTGTCTGCTTATGATTTAATTTACTTTTAACGTCTAATTTAGCTTTCATAAAAGCTCCTCAATTGGTAAATAATTTATCATTCAATAATGCATCAAGGGTGTTCGATATCATTGTAAAGCGATGCAATAACTTACAGAGGGACAACTCTAATTGGAGGGCCAGCCTTGACACTGCTCTTAACAACCAAAATTGGCTTCTGTTTTGGTAACGAAAACTGATCTACTAGCTTCTCTTTCATAAAAACTCCTTATTAAATAGAAATAAAATCAATCTAAACTCAAAACCACAAATAGCCTATCGTGGATGTACGACCATAGGCGGCCCCGATCTAACATCACTCTTAACAACCAACGAACATTTCTTCGCATGTAACTCTTTAGTACTCATAACATCTCCTTATTACAACTATCGATGAATCGTTATCAACTAATGGGGCCTAATGACCATTGGAGGCCCAGCTTTAACATCACTCTTCACGACTAAAACTGGCTTCTGATTTTTTAACACTGCTTTGGTTTTCATAAAATTCCCTTAAATTAAATCGATTTAGTGGATGGACAATTTTGTATTCAATGACGACGGGTCAATTTGAGTACGAGCCTACGCTATTCTTGCGGTACTTATTTGTCAACCAGCAACTAAGGGTGCATGCATAACAAAACTGCCGCTGGTTCATTCTTTAAGTTACTCAGAATCTGCAAGCTTGTCGCTGAATCTAACGCGCCCAAGCTCTCGTCCAACAATAAAAAATCCGTGTTTTGTAATAACGCCCGTGCTAAAAAAACGCGGCTACGTTCGCCTTGGGATAATTGCCAACCCATCTCTCCGACGGATTGCAAAATACCGGCGGGCATTTTTTTCAGTAACGGAGTAAGCCCTAATTTTTCACACGCGATTTCTGCATCGTCTACATCTTTTTGAGTTGGCGGCCAACTTCTTCCTAGAAGTAAATTAAACAACAGTGTGGCACTGAACATATAATTGTCGTGATATTGCGGCACCCAGCAAATTGTTTTGCGCCAATGCCGGTGCCCCATACTGGGTAAATCGCGGTCATTACAGAGTAGCCAACCTTGTTGCGGACTCGCTTGCCCGGCGAGCAGCGCGAGTAATGTGGATTTACCACTGCCCGACTCACCCTGTAATAAATACTGCTGCCCCTGCTGCAAATGAAGGCTCAAGTTGTGAAGCGTTGGTTGTGCCTGGTGATAGCCAAAACTTATTTGATTCGCATTCAGCACCGAGTGTGAATTGCTGGCAGGAATATTACTGAGTGCATGGGCTTGAACAGCAGTCTTTTTATCGGGTTGTAAAAGATCCTGAACTTCTTGCCATGCGCTCCAAGTGCGCACTAATTGCTGTGCACTATCGGCAAACACATGCCATGCCTGCCAGACCAATAATATCGCGCCCAGTAATGCGACTAATTGCACCATGGATAACAGCGATAAAAAAATCGCAACGCATAAAACTGCGCTGGCGCTGATTAACCATAATCCGGGAACCAGCGTCTGTAAACGCAATGCCCATTGATCAAATTGCAATGAGGTAGACCAATAGGCCTGTAGCAGATGCTCTTCTATTTTGTGCCGTTGTTGAGGCGATGATTGCATCAAGCGAGTGCGGTTGCCCTGAATGTGCTCAATCGTTAACTGACTCAGTTGTTTGCGCTGTTTGGTCCACTCACAATAAACCCGCGCAAATTTCACCGTCAAAACACTATTGGCCATTGCAAAAATAATAATGAATAACACCAGTGCCCATTGTTGAATCACTATGGCTATGGTCAGCCCTATCGCAATATCGATAATTGCATTGAGTGCCGCAAAGGCGCCGGGCAATGCATTGTGTTGCAGCCCATCCGCTTCCATTGCCTGCCCGAGCAATTTGGCGGGGCCTTTAGTGGCTTGCGCTTCCGGTGTCAGCCGCAGTGCACTCGCTTGCAATTGCCGTTTAATTATCAAACCGAGGCGAACATCCAGATGTACCTGACACATTTGCCCTAACGCATTGAATGCCCAGTAACTCAACATGGCCAACAGCCAGCTAAGTACAATGCTGGGAGTCCATAAACTTTGCGCAATTGCATAGCCCAACAGGCTCACACCACCGAGTAGTGCCATGCGCCCGGCTATGTGAGCCAACATAAAACCTGTAGCAAATTTACCTAATCTTTCACGGCCAATTGCCGTCTTCAGGCCAGCGGCGCAAGGTGTACGCAATAACCACATAGCCTCAATAGGCTGTTGTGCAAATTGTTGATGCAGTAATAAGGTTCGCGCTTTTTTCAGGCGATTACCGCGTAAACCCAATTCATCGAGCACTTGCACGTTAGTGGGGTCAGCCGCGTAGCCGCGATCCCGATAAATAAATTCCACTACTGCCGTTTTGTCGCACCAGTGACTATTCCCATCGGGCATTAATAACTTCAGCTGGCGGCCTTTGCATTGCGCCACCAACAAATAACCAGCTTGATCCTGATGATTCACCTGAATCATACCGGGGCAAAATCCCGCCAAAGTTTGTGGCAAATCGCTGTAGCTGGTTTTGATTGGCAAGGCCTCAATACCCATCGCCTCTGCGTAATGCGCAATACTGGTTTGTTCGTTACTTACCGGCGCGACTCTGGCGAGAGCGGCACCATCCAAACCTTGAGCCAAACGATTAACTGCTTGCAACCGCAGGGATTCAGGCCAGGTGAGTTGATCAAACATGGGCAACCTCACTCGCCGGTGAAGCCGGTTGCAAGGATGCCGATTCATTCAGGGCTCCGTAATGCAAATGCCCATTTTGCATGCGCAATGATTGCCAGCCCTGTTCGTGCAAGAGCGTGTTAAGTACTTGCTGTTCACACTCGCGTAAATGGCTTAGCGCACTATCGGTGTTTGCTAACAACTCTTGCGGTTTACCCTGCTCTATTAATTGCCCTCCGCTCATCACCAATACACGCGGAAATTTAATCGCTTCGCTAATATCGTGTGTGACGCAAATTAAGGTTGCCCCTGCATGCTGGCTGCGCAGTTGCTGGAGTAATTGTTCGCGCGCCGCGCGATCCAAACCACGACAGGGTTCATCTAAAATAACCAAACGCGCAGCGTCCACACCTAATGCACGAGCAATACGCACACGCTGCCCCTCTCCACCGGAAAGGCGCTTACCGTCTTCACCTAATGGAGTTTGTAAACCCTGCGCCAAACCTGCCAATACTTTGCCAAGACCTGACTCGCTCAGCTTACCTTTGCCGTGATCATAATTAATATTGTCCAGCAGGCTTCTGTCCCACAATTGCACATTGGCATCCACCCAAGCGGTTTGCGCGCGCAATTGATGTAATGCTCGTGCATCCAACACCTTGCCATCAACCAATAATTCACCGCTTGACGGTGAATGCCAACCCAATAGCAATTCACACAAACTGGATTTGCCCGCACCGGACTCGCCCACAATCGCAATATGCTCACCTGGCGCAATCGTCAAATTGATCGGTTGCAATACACTATGACCCGATACATTCAATGCGACATCAATCAATTCAATCTCAACACCGCTTGTTGTGTTTTCCTGTGTAGATAAAATAGGGGTATCTGTTTGAGTTTTTGCAGATAAGTCTTCCACTTCAGTGGCTTGCAATAACTCCACAAACAATGACAACACCAAACGATAATCAGGAGTTTGCAGCAACAAACTGCTGAGGTGTTTAACCATAAACGGCAAACGCAATAACCAGTAAAACCATAACAGGCTGGGTGCGATTGCATCGGCAGGAACGGCTTTGGAAAACATTAGCCCGGCGATACATAAGAGCGAGACCAGATCCATTGCTAACATGGCAAACGATTGTTTGCTTTGCCCCTGATAATTAGTCTCGCCCCAACGGCGCAACTGTATTTCTGTTTCTGCCTCAAATGTCTGCTGCGCGGCATGGCTGCGAATAACGCGCAACCCCCTGAGTGAATCAAAATAAAACATGCCGAGCAGGCCCGACTGAATGTCTGCACGGCTGGCAAATTCTTGCAGCACTTTTTGTAGCAAGCCGCTGCACAACAACATAATCACCACCAAACCGGAGGCCACTACACCTGCCGTTGTATCCAGCCAAAAGATTCCCAGCAAGGTAAACAATACCAAGGCAATCTGTTGCAGGATGGATACAAAAAACACCGGCAAGTTGCGCAAGCGATACAGCCGGTGACTGCGCCGCGCCATATCAGTCAATAACCGTGTACGAAAATAGGGGTCGTGAATCTTGGGAATTTTTTCAAACAGGGCGACACGGAATTGATTTTCAAGTTGTCGCCCGAGGGACAAGCTGATCGACGCAATGGGAAATTCAATGAGCGTACTGAGCACAATAAATAAAAATACCAACGGGATAAATGTATTAAATGTTTGTTGGCCAAGAAGATCGTTGGCACCCAGTAGCCCCTGGAACAATAGTGCCTGAGTAGTGACGGTCGCCGCCGCTAAACCAATAATAGGCAGCAACCATAAAAACCATTTTTTCTGTTCAGGCAACAACATATCCCGCAACACTTGCCATGGATTCGGCTCAGGCTCTTTAACACGCGGATCAAGCGATAACGGCAAAGCAGGTTCAGTTTCCGATTGCGCAGGAAGCACACCCTGAATACGCACCAGGACAGCCGCTTCAACCCGCAAGGAACCCTCTTCTTTTTTATCCTGAATTGCCCACCAGTATTGACGGGGCACAACATCAACCCAGGGTTCGGATGATTTCAATGCGCGCGCATATTGCCGCTGTAAAAAAGTCAGTAGTTCAGCACCCTTATTCAACGCTTTGCATTGGTATAAAGCTTCAGCCCAGGTAAGCGCCGCATCAAAACTGGCGATGGTTAACCAATGGTTATTTTCATCTTCTGCAGCATCAGGATTCAGTGTCAGACGCTGAAGTAAGGACTGTGCATCAGCACCGCTAATATCCAGCTTCTGCAAACGGCGTTGGCTCGCCTGCAAAAAATCATCACTCATTGCCCAGCCCAACCACATGGCTTTGTCGAGGGACATGCGATGAAGATAGACGCGCTCTTTTAATTTCTTCCAGCTGATCCAGTGGCGGCCAGATGATGGGTCCATAATCTGCACCCAAGACCCCCAGCTGCGCCAGAGCACAATAAAATGGGTTAAGCCATTGGGTAAACTGGTAATTAAAATAGAGGGCGCAACTGCCGCTTCCGGCAATTCGAATTGATTGAGCGGCACCAATACTTGCTGGGCATCCAATCCCAACTCACAGGCCAACTCTTCAATGGTATTAACCGAGGTTCCATCTACATCGGTTTGGCAGGCTTCGCGCAAGCGCCCGAAGTGAACCGGAATACCGCAACCTTCCAATACACTTTTTAAACAACTGGGGCCGCAATCCATTTGCGAGACTTGCATTACCTCGGGTGCCCACCATGCGGTTTTCATTGTGAAAATCCTTTTTATTTATTGTTGTGATTGGTTGCGGCCAAGGCTTTGCAATAACAATTCCCAGGGCGTAGCAGCGGCGACATTCACAATAATCTTTGCGGTCATGCCCTGTTGAATCGCCAAATGGTTATTGCCCGTTAACCCCAGGAGCACCCGAATATTGCCATCGCGTTCTGCTTCATTAATTTGTAATACCTGCGCATTGAGTGCGCCGTATTGCAACCAGGGAAAGCTATCGACCTGCACTTTTGCGGTTTGCCCCACCTGTAAATAACCTTGGGCATCAATCGGATTAAATTGTGCGACCACACGCAATTCTCCCTCGGGCACCAGCGTCGCCAGGGTTGTACCTGCAGTAATCCATTGCCCCTGTTGCAATGGCATAACCTCAGCCACTCGCGCTGCTTTGGGCGCACGCAGAATTTTGTGCTCCGCTGCTTGTTGTTGTTCGGTTAATTGCGCTTCTAATGCGGCAATCCGGCTTTGCTGATGGGCAATATCTTGCGCAAAACGCGCACGCAATAAACTTTCCTGTTCAGCTGCTTGATCGCTTTCTGTTTGCGTAGTCTTTACCAACTGACGGGTTACCAATAAATGCTCATGAATTTGCTGCAATTGTAATTGTTCTTTTTGAATTTCAATTTTTGAAACAGCGTTGGTGGCTCCTTGCAATAAATCCACCATGGTTTTTTGCTGGTCGTATTGGGTTTGGGCATTAGCCAGTTGTGCGCGAGCGGATTCTATTTTTGCTACAAGCGAGTTGCGTAAAATCGTTAATGCTTGTAATTCGCTTGTGTGGGTGTTCGCCATTGCAGCCAATGCAGCTTGTTGCTCATTCAAGGATTTTTGTAGTGTGTCTATTTGTTTTTGTTCATCATCAATATTAATGATGATAAGCGGATCACCCTCATTAACAGAATCGCCCGTTGATAACTGAATCTGTTCTATGCGTCCATTGACTGAAGTAGTAATAGCAATAGCTGGTTGCCCGGCATCAAAGCTGCCTATTGCTTGTTTGGTAATACTCAGCGGAACCAAAAATAACCAGCAAAACCACAACAACAATAAAACGCCGAGCACCGCTGCAAAAACAATTGTACGGCGATTAAGGTCAGCATTGATTGAGGCGAGGGTATCGGAGAAATTAATTGCCATATTAGGTTGCACATCCAAGTACAGAAAAAGAAAACCAGCGGGTTAGCCGCTGGTTTTTATAAAATTAATTATGCTTTTTAACAACCAGAGGAGGCCCAGCTTTAATATCACTTTTAACAACGAATGTTACTTTTTTTGGTTTCATAAAAACTCCTTGTTAATGAATCGATGGACTAACTAACTGCACTTTCAACTTATCGAAAATGAGGTGCACCGTTACGCTAAGGTGATAACGGTTGAATGTCAATTACTAATGCGGCGCTGCCTACGCAGACATAAGTAATTCCCTCACGATTACCACAAGAAAAAGAATGACCAGCAGATTAGTTGCCAGCCATTAAGTTGTCATTCTCTTACAATTATTATTTTTGGATCTATCTCTTTACCCTCGACATCCACTCCGTAGTTAAACTCAACAAAACCATTTTTCTTAAGCTCATCCTGATAAATAGGCTTATCCAATAGATCCCTCGGAATTCTAATGGTAACCACCCCATCTCTTGAGTTGTTTTTTATTAAGTCCGTAGGCGACTTCCTATTTTTAAAGAAAACAGAAAACTTTTCTGGTCCTGCAAACACTATCTTCTGACCTGGATTCATAATAATTTTGAAATCTGCAATTTTTTTATCAGGCGCCCCATTTTTATCCAAAGGAAGACCAACAACTACAGTTTTTGTGCCAGACACGGGTCTAAATGTATCATTTACTTTATGCTCCTTTGCGATGGAGCATGCTGTTACAAAAAAAACTAAAGGTACAATAAATAATTTTGATGGAAATTTCATAATTACCCCTAACAATTGTTGAAAAAACTGCAATAATTAAAAATCAGGATCAAGCATCAATAAATTTTTAGCATAACCAAACTCAACCAGTTCATCCATATGACTATTAACAAAATCCCTATCTCCTTCAAAAGCTGCAACTCGGAGCTTTGCATAGAGTAAATCCATGTTGTTTGAGTTTATCTTTGACGCAACCTCTAAGGCCTTATCAGCCTCCTCCATACGATCTAGATACGCGAGACCTATAGCAAGGTAGTGGTATGCCTCGTCAATATTAGGATTCGATACAATTGAGTCACCCGCAGCTTTAATTGACACTAAAAAGGCTTTTCTAGCATCATCTTGTCTATTTGGCAAAAACTTATAAGCATCACCTAAGTGA
>Ga0307408_100001335_pt1 | contig 18502 bp, 19 predicted proteins | sample 322Cmetagenome_FD_202116 | JGI IMG/M metagenome (GOLD analysis project Ga0307408, IMG submission 202116) | Maize rhizosphere microbial communities from greenhouse at UC Davis, California, United States - 322HYB-C-3 | ecosystem: Host-associated > Plants > Roots > Rhizosphere > Soil | place... | reverse complement strand
ACGCGACTCATGCCGCACCGGCCTGGGCTTGCAGGCGCGCCACCGGGCGCTCACGCACCGGCCAGTTCAATGCCGCCGCCAGCAGGCTGAGCAGGATCGAGACTTGCCAGATCAAGTCATAACTGCCGGTCCGGTCGTACACCACCCCGCCCAGCCAGCCGCCCAGGAACGAGCCCAACTGGTGGAACAGGAACACGATCCCACCCAGCATCGAGAGATTTCGTACACCGAACAACGTGGCGACCGTTCCGTTGGTCAGCGGCACCGTGGACAACCACAGCAAACCCATCGCCATGCCGAACAGATAGGCCGTGGTGGTCGTTACGGGCAGCCACAGGAACAAGCCGATCACCACCGCACGCACCAGATACAGACCCGTGAGCAGGCGCGGCTTGGACATGCGCCCGCCCAGCCAGCCGGCGGTATAGGTGCCGAAGATATTGAACAGCCCGACCAGCGCCAACACGGTGGTGCCAACGCTGGCCGGCAGGTGTTGGTCCACCAGATAGGCCGGCAGATGCACGCCGATGAACACCACCTGGAAACCGCAGACAAAAAAGCCGACCGCCAGCAACCAGAAACCGGAATGACTGCACGCCTCGCGCAGCGCCTCGGACAAGGTCTGTTCGTTGCCGCTCAGTGGCGCCGGCGCATCCTTGAGCATACTGACCAAGGGCACGATCAATGCCACCAGCAATCCCAGCGCCAGCAACGCGGCGGACCAGCCGAGCCAGCCGATCAGGCCCAGCGTGCCGGGCAGCATGGCGAATTGGCCGAAAGAGCCGGCCGCGCTGGCGATGCCCATGCCCATGCTGCGTTTTTCCGCAGGGACGGCCCGCCCGACCACGCCAAGAATCACCGAGAACGAAGTGCCGGACAGGCCGATGCCGATCAACAGGCCGGCGCTCAACGACAGCGACCAGGGCGAGTCGGCCATGCCCATGAAGACCAGGCCAAGCGCGTAGAGAACGCCACCGATCAACACCACTTTCGCCGCACCGAAGCGGTCGGCCAGTGCGCCAGTAAAAGGCTGCGCCAGGCCCCAGATCAGGTTCTGCAAGGCAATGGCGAAGGCAAAAACCTCGCGCCCCCAGCCGAATTCGGCGCTCATCGGCGCCAGGAACAGCCCGAAGCCATGCCGCACGCCCAGGGACAACGCCAATATCAGCGCGCTACCCACCAGGACCCAACCACAGGTACGCCACATCGATGTCATTCTTATTCTCCGGTCGCGGGTATATACCCACTTATCATCGGACGAACCGGCATTACGCCAGCTCATCCAGCAAGGCCAGCAAGGTGGCGCGTTTTTCGGCACCGAGCTTATCGATCAATTTCTGTTGCGCCGCTTCCCAGGCCGGCAGCGCCGCCGCCAACCGGGCGTTTCCCGCCTCGGTGAGCACGACGATGCGGTTGCGCAAATCGTCGCCCTCAGCCAGCTTCACCAACCCCTCGCCCTCCAGCACCCGCAGGTTGCGCCCGAGGGTGCTGCGGTCCAGGCCCATGGCCTCGGCCAGAGAGGAAATGCTCGGCTGGTCCAGGCGCGCCAGGTTATTGAGCAGAGAATACTGGGCAACGTTGATCCCGAAGCCATCGAGAGCGCCGTCGTAATACCTGCTGACGCCACGGGCGGCGCGACGCAGGTTGATGCACAGACATTGGGAAGGAAGCATGATGCGTGTATATACCCGCGACTAAATGAATGCAAATTTAAATCAGCGCTGGCCCATCGGCAACATGCCGATTCAGTTAAAGACCAACGCCACCAGAACGGCCATTTCCAGCAGTTCCAGCAAGGCGCCCGCGGTGTCGCCGGTGCAGCCCTGCAGCCTGCGCAACATCAGCTGCCGCAAGCCAATGAAGACCATTGCGGCGACCACCAGTGCCCACAGCCCTGCCCAGCCCATCGCCAGAACGCAAACCAGGGCGCTGGCCAACAGCACCTGCCAACCCGAGCGGCGCGGCAGGTGATCGGCCAGCGCCTGGCCCAAGCCGCCGGCACGCACATACGGCGTCGTGAGGAACAGACCCAGCAAGGCGCCACGCCCCAACATCGGCACGATGAGCAAGGCCAGCGCCTGCCCTTGTTCGATCAATGCCACCAGCGCGGTCCATTTGAGCAGCAACACCAGCGCCAACGTAATTACGGCGATCGGCCCGCTGCGCGGGTCCTTCATGATCAGCAGCGTGCGCTCGCGATCGCCGAAACCGCCGAGCCAGGCGTCGGCGCTGTCGGCCAGGCCGTCCAGGTGCAAACCGCCGCTGAGCAGCACCCACGCCGCCAGGAGCAGCGCGGCATGCAGCAACGCGGGCGCGCCCGACAACAGCGCATCGAGCAAGCACAGCAGCCCCCCGAACAACAGCCCCACCACGGGATAGAACAACAACGAACGACCCAATTGTTCAGGCTCGGGCATGCCCGGCAGGCGAACCGGCAAGCTGCTGAGAAATTGCAGGGCGATCCAAAACGGCAACATCGTCAAACCGCCTCTTCGAGCACGGGACCGGACGACACGGTCAGGGAAAACAGCGCTCCATGGCCGACTTCGACATTCAGCAATTGCTCGCGAGGTAAACCGCGAGCCCGGGCCAGCAGCAAGCGCATCACACCGCCATGACTGACCAGCAGGACGCGCTGCCCGGCATACCCCACGTGCAAGCGTTCGACCGCCGCCAGGATCCGCGTCGAAAACGCCAGCACCGGCTCACCGTCGGGCGGGGTAAAGGCATAAGGATCGGCCCAGAAGCGACCGAGGGCGTCGGCGTCGGTTTCCATCAGCGCCGCCGCGCTGCGGCCTTCCCAGGCACCGAAATGCAACTCCTGCAAGTCCTTGTCCTGATGCACCGGAACACCCAGCCGAGCGCCGAGTTGTTCGGCGAAACGCGCGCAGCGCTGCAACGGCGAGCACACCAGGCGATCCCAAGGCCCGCGCTGCGCCACTGCCGCGTGCATTTGTTCCCAGCCGTTGGCCGTCAAGGCATCGTCGAGGCTGCCGCGCAATCCGCCGCCCAGTTCGGTTTCGCCATGACGCAACAGGTCCAGGCGCAAGGTCATGCCGGGCGATCCGCCACGGCCGCTTCGGCAAACGTCGCCATCTGCCCGTGAAGATCACAGGCCAGGCGCAACAACGGCACCGCCAGCGCCGCGCCACTGCCCTCGCCCAGACGCAGGCCCAGGTCCAGCAGCGGTTCCGCGCCGAGGGTTTCCAATACGTGCTTGTGGCCTGGTTCGGCGCCGCGATGACCGAACAGCAGCCATGGCCGGCATTCGGGATTGAGCCGCACCGCCACCAGCGCCGCAACGCTGCAGATGAACCCATCCACCAGCACGGCGATGCCCTGCTGGGCACAGGCCAGATAAGCGCCGGCCAATGCCGCGATCTCGAAACCGCCAAGGTTGAACAGCGTCTGCAACGGGTCGTTGCCTTGGGCGCCATGCAGCGCCAGGGCGCGCTCGATCACTTGCGCCTTGCGGCTGACTCCCGCCGCATCCAACCCCGTCCCCGGACCGACCAGATGCGCCGCCGCGCAATCGAGCAAGGCGCAGGCCAGCGCACTGGCCGCCGTGGTATTGCCGATGCCCATCTCGCCGCCAATGAATAATTGCGTCCCGCTCGCCACGGCACGCATCACGCTGTCACGCCCGGCTTGCAAGGCCTGTTCGCCTTGATCCAGGGTCATCGCCGGCCCTTGGACGAAGTTCGCGGTGCCAGGGCCAAGGTTCAAATGGCGCACGCCGGGCAAGTCCAGCGAAGGTGTCACGGTGCCCAGGTCCACCACGTCCAGCGAAGCCTCCAGTTGCCGTGCGAGCACGCTGATGGCCGCGCCGCCGCTGACAAAATTGAACAGCATCTGCCCGGTGACTTCCTGTGGATACGCCGAGACCCCTTCGGCCACGACCCCATGGTCGCCGGCAAAAATAGCGATCCAGAGCCGATCCAGGCTTGGCTTGAGCTGCCCTTGCAGGCCCGCCAGTTGCACCGCCACCGTTTCCAGGCGCCCGAGGGAGCCGGCCGGCTTGGTCAGTTGTTGCTGACGGGCCGCGGCCTGCTCCAGCGCCAGGGTGTCAACGGGCTTGCACGGATCCAGCCACCAGCGGTGATTCATAACGCAGTTCCTTTCAGAGTCAGGGGCAAGCCGGCAACGGTCAGCACGACGCGCTGACAACGTTCGGCCAGGGCTTGATGCAGCCATCCGGCTTCATCGACGTAACGACGGGTCAGTTCGCCCAGCGGCACGACGCCCATGCCGGTCTCGTTGCTGACGAATATGACTTCGCCGGGGAGCGCGCTGATGCAGTCCAGCAGCGCTTCACGCTCGGCGATCAACCGTTCGGGATCGTCGAGCATCAGCAGGTTGGTCAGCCACAGGGTGAGGCAGTCCACCAGCAGGCATCGATCGGTCGCGGCGTTTTCCCGCAGCGCCTGCGCCAGCGCCAACGGTTCCTCCACCAACGCCCATTCGGCCGGACGCCGGGCGCGGTGTTGGGCGACACGTTGGTTCATCTCGCCGTCGAGGGGCTGGCTGGTGGCGATGTAGGTCACCGGCAAGCGTGTATCTGCCGCGAGTTTTTCGGCCAGGCGACTCTTGCCGGAGCGGGCGCCGCCCAAGATCAATTGAAGCATGGGGCATTACCTTTTGTTTGGCGTATGGCGACTGTCCTCATCGCGAGCAAGCTCGCTCCCACAGTTTGAAATGCATTCCCTTGTGGGAGCGAGCTTGCTCGCGATGAGGCCAGCCTAGCCAACCTAGATCCCACAGAGTTCACGCAGCAACCCGGTATCGAGATACCGCTCCACCAGGTCCGCCAACCGTTCGATATCTCGCTCGCGCAAGCCGTGGTAATCCACCGCCTGTACGTCCTCCAGACCCGACCAACGCAGCAACGCGCTGCTGGCCGCCGGCGACTCGAACAGCCCGTGCAGATAAGTCCCGACAATCTGCCCGTCCAGGCTCCGAGCGCCATCGCAACGGCCGTCATCGAGATGCACCGCAGCATGTTCCAGAGCGGGGCCGAGGGTCACGCCCGCATGGATCTCGTAGCCGCTGACCTCGGCGTCTTCCAAAGCCAACCGCCCGCGGACGTTGCGCAGTTGCTTCTCGCGTTCCAGAGTCGTTTCGAAATCCAACAGGCCCAGCCCGGCGCTGGAGCCCGCCGCGCCTTCCAGGCCGAGCGGGTCATGGACGTGCTGGCCAAGCATCTGCAGACCGCCACAAATACCCAACAACTTGCCGCCGTAGCGCAGGTGTCGATGGATCGCCGTTTCCCAGCCATTGGCTCGTAGAAAGGCCAAGTCGCTGCGCACACTTTTGGAACCGGGCAGGATGATCAGGTCCGCCGGCGGGATGACCTGGCCGGGGCCGATGAATTGCAAATCGACTTGCGGATGCAGGCGCAGCGGATCGAAATCGGTGTGGTTGCTGATGCGCGGCAGGACCGGCACCACCACCTTGAGCACTTGTTCGGCCTTGTCGGCCTGACGCCGGTCGAGGCCGTCCTCAGCTTCCAGATGCAGGTCCATCACGTAGGGCAACACGCCGATCACCGGTTTGCCGGTGCGCGCTTCCAACCAGTCCAGGCCGGGCTGAAGCAAGGCCAGATCACCGCGAAAGCGGTTGATGACGAAGCCCTTGACCCGCGCCTGCTCGCTGGGCGAAAGCAGTTCCAGGGTGCCGACCAGATGGGCGAATACCCCCCCGCGATTGATGTCGGCAATCAGCAATACCGGGCAGTCAACCGCTTCGGCGAAGCCCATGTTGGCGATGTCTCCAGCCCGCAGGTTGATCTCCGCCGGCGACCCAGCGCCCTCGACCATGACGACTGGATACGCCGCGCTCAATCGCTCGTGGGAGGCGAGCACCGCCTGCATCGCGATGGATTTGTAATCGTGATAAGCCACCGCGTTCATGGTGGTGACGGCGCGGCCATGGATGATGACTTGCGCGCCGGTGTCGCTGTTGGGCTTGAGCAGGACCGGGTTCATGTCGGTGTGCGGTTCGAGGCCGCAAGCCTGGGCCTGGACGGCCTGGGCCCGGCCGATTTCGCCGCCGTCGGCGGTCACTGCGCTGTTGAGGGCCATGTTCTGCGGCTTGAACGGCACCACGCGCACGCCCTGGCGCTTGACCCAGCGGCACAGCGCCGTGACCAGGGTGCTTTTGCCGGCATCGGAGGTGGTGCCCTGCACCATCAAGGTCGTCATTGAATGTCCTTGGCGTAGGCTTCGAAAGCCTGTTCCAGGCGCAGGAATTGCGCGTCGTCAGCCGGCAGCCCAAAGCGCAGGCTGCTGGTCTCGGTGAAGAGCCGCAGGAGAATGCCGCGATGGGCCATGAATTCGTAAAGCGCCTGGGCATGTTCGGTGACCAGCCACTGGAACAATGCACAACCGCCTTGGGGCTTGAAGCCGTGGCGTTCCAGCGTCATGGCCAGGCGCTGGCTGGTTTCTACGCAACGCTCGCGCTGCCGTGCATGGGCTTCGGTGTCGAGCAGACAAGCTTCACCCAAAACCCGGGTCGGCCCGCTGATGGCCCACGGCCCGACTTGCTCGGCGAGTAGCTTCAGCAAACGGCGCTCGGCCAGGACGAACCCCAGGCGAACCCCGGCCAGGCCAAAGAATTTGCCGAACGAGCGCAACACGATCAGCCCGACCTGATGGGCATGGGCACTGAGGCTCAGGTGCGGCGTGATGTCCATGAACGCCTCATCCACCACCAACCAGCCGCCGCGCTGGGCCAAACGCGCATGCCAATCGAGCAAGCGTTCCGGGCTCAGGCTCAGGCCGGTGGGATTGTTCGGATTGACCACCACCAGCACGTCGAGGCTGTCGAGGAAGAAGTCCACTTCCGTCTCCAACACTTCGCGCACGATGTAACCACAGCGGCGCCAGGCTTCGGCGTGCTCGGCGTAGCAGGGCGACAAGACACCGACCTTGCCGGCCCGGCGCAGGCGCGGCAACAGTTGGATGGCCATCTGCGAACCGGCCACCGGCAACGCATGCGTCGCTTCGTAGTAGTCGCAAGCGGCCTGCTCCAATCCATCGTCGGCCTCGGGCAGGCGCGCCCAGGCTCGCGGCGGGATTGGCGGAATGTCGAACGGCCAGGGCGCCAGGCCGCTGGACAGGTCGAGCCAATCGGCCTCGGCAATGCCGTATTGCCGGGAAGCGTTGCGCAGTCGTCCACCATGCTCAAGCATAGAACTCGGCTCCGAGGCAGAGAATCAGCAGCCATAACCATACGCCGCGCTGCACCAATTGCCAGCCGCGATCAATGGAATCAGCACTCGCCGGCACACCTTCGCCCAGCGGCGGACGCTGATGCAGTTCGCCGTGATACACCGCCGCGCCCCCCAGTTCCACGCCCAGCGCACCGGCGCCGGCGGCCATCACCGGCCCGGCGTTGGGGCTGTCCCAGGTCGGCCCCTGGGTTCGCCAGCATTTGAGCGCCAGGCGGGTCTTGCCGAGGACGGCGTAGGTCAACGCCACCAGGCGCGCGGGAATGTAGTTGAGCACATCGTCGATCTTTGCCGCCGCCCAGCCAAAACGCTCGAAGCGCTCGTTGCGATAGCCCCACATGGCGTCGAGGGTATTGCTCAAGCGGTACAGCACCACGCCGGGCGCACCGGCCACCGCGAACCAGAACAACGCCGCAAATACCGCATCGCTGCCGTTTTCCAGCACCGACTCGGTGGCGGCACGGGCGACCGCGGTTTCGTCCAGCTCAGCCGTCTGGCGACTGACCAGATAACTGACCCGCTGGCGCGCCTCGTCCAGATCGCCACTGCGTAACGCCCTGGCCACCGGCTCGACATGCTCGCCGAGGCTGCGCAAACCGAGGGCGCAGTACAACGCGAGGATGTCCACCAGCCAGCCCACCAAGGGTGCCCAGGACAAGGCCGTGGCCAGCAAGGTCAAGGGCAGCACGGCGATGATCCACCCCGTAACACCGTGACTGCGCCAGCCACGCCCACCGGAATTGAAACGTTGTTCGATACGGCTGGCGAAACCGCCGAATGCCACCAGCGGATGCCAGCGCCGGGGCTCGCCCAGCAACGCATCCAGCGCCACTGCGGCGGCGCTGAGCAACGCTACGCTCATGGGCGCACTCCCCAGTGATTTTCATAAAGCAGTTCATTGAGCGGACGCGGTTGCGCCCAGCCTTCCAGGGCGAGCATTGGCGCCGGATAGAAACCTTCGACTGGGCCAAGACACAGAATCGCCAGGGGCTTGGCGCCTGTGGGCAACCCCAGCAGATCCGCCAACGCCTGGGGTTCGAACAACGACACCCAGCCCATCCCCAGCCCTTCGACGCGAGCCGCCAGCCATAAATTCTGGATGGCACAGGACAGCGAAGCCAAATCCATTTCCGGCAACGTCCGACGCCCGAAAATGTGCCGCTCGCGGTCATCCATCAGCGCCGCCACCAGAACTTCGGCACAGTCGTTGATGCCTTCGACCTTGAGTTTCATGAACTCGTCGCTGCGCTCGCCCAGGGCTTCGGCGGTGCGGATGCGCTCTTCTTCCACCAAGTGCTGGATCTCGCCCCGCAAGGCGCGATTGCTGATACGGATGAATCGCCACGGTTGCATCAGCCCGACGCTGGGGGCCTGGTGCGCGGCTTCCAACAGGCGGCGCAGTAATTGCGGCTCGACGGTGCCGCCGTTGAAATGGCGCATGTCACGGCGTTCGGCGATGGCGCGGTAGACGGCTTCGCGTTCGGCCAGGGAGAAATCGTTGTCAGTCATGGCCTCTTCGCGAGCAAGCTCGCTCCCACACCGGTAGGCGTTGTACTTGAGATCACACGATCCCCTGTGGGAGCGAGCTTGCTCGCGATAGCGACCTGAAGATCAGGCGCAAACAACGCGGCAACCGCCCTCGGATTGGACGGAAAATAAAAATGGACGTAGGAAGCCGTCATTCGTCCTTGTCGGAAAACCGCCTCCGCTCCCCGTCCGCCATTGGGGCTGTGCCCACGGGCAATCGGCTCAAGCTCGGTACTGGTCAGCGAATGATGGTAGGTATGCCCGCGCAGGTTACCTTCCGGCAAATCCACCGATTGCAGCGCGAGGGCGGCCAGGCGCTTCTGCATCTGCGCATCCCCGGCCAGCAAACCCAGCAGTTCGGCGCGGACGCCTTCAACGTCGGTCAACGAATCAAGCAGATACAGCATGCCGCCGCATTCGGCGAGCAGCGGTTTGCCGGCCGCATGGTGGGCACGGATCGCTGCCAGCATCGGCGCGTTCTGCGCCAGGGCGACGTGGTGCAGTTCGGGATAACCGCCAGGCAGATAAAGACTGTCCGCCTCGGGCAATTGGGTATCGTGAATCGGCGAAAAGAAACTCAACTGCGCGCCCATGGCCCGCAGCAGATCGAGGCTCGCGCCGTAAGTGAAGGCAAACGCCTCGTCCCTGGCGACAGCGATGCGCACACCGTCGAGCCACGGCTCGACAACGGTCATCTCCGGAGCCGCGAATTCAACGCTGGGCGGCAGAGCCACTTCACAACTGCTGGCCAACGCCTCGGCGGCAGCGTCCAGGCGAACGTCCAGGTCGTTCAACTCACTGGCCTGGACCAGCCCGAGATGACGGCTTGGCAACTCGATGCCGGTTTCCCGGGACAACGCCCCGTACCAGCGCAAGCCCTCGGTCAGGCTGCCTTCGAGCAATTGCGCATGACGCAAGGTCCCGACCCGGTTGGCCAAGACCCCGGCGAACGGCAGGTCCGGTTGATAACGCGCCAGGCCCAGGGCCAAAGCGCCGAAGGTCTGGGCCATGGCCGTGCCGTCGATCACCGCGAGTACCGGCACGCCGAAATGCCGCGCCAGGTCGGCGCTGGACGGCGTGCCGTCGAACAGCCCCATCACGCCTTCGATCAGGATCAGGTCCGCTTCGGCGGCAGCCTCCCACAACAGCCGGCGACTTTCCTGCTCGCCGACCATCCACATGTCCAATTGATAGACCGGCGCGCCACTGGCTCGCTCAAGGATCATCGGGTCGAGAAAGTCCGGACCACACTTGAACACCCGCACCTTGCGCCCCTGGTTGCGGTGCAACCGTGCGAGGGCGGCGGTGACGGTGGTCTTGCCCTGGCCGGAAGCCGGGGCGGCAATCAACACCGCCGGACAATGGCGGCTGGTCATCGGCGCATCGCTCACAATTCGACGCCTTTCTGCGCCTTGATGCCGGCCTGGAACGCGTGCTTGATCATGCCCATTTCGGTCACGGTATCGGCCAACTCGATCATCTCGGGCTTGGCGCCGCGACCGGTCACCACCACATGCTGCATGGGCGGTCGGGCTTGCAGATCGCTCAGGACTTGATCGAGGTCTAGGTAGCCGTGCTTGAGGGCGATGTTCAGCTCATCGAGTACCACGAGGCCAATGGCCGGGTCGCTGAGCAACTGACGCGACACAGCCCAGGCGGCTTCGGCGGCGGCGATGTCGCGCTGGCGGTCCTGGGTTTCCCAGGTGAAGCCTTCACCCATGACATGAAAGCGCACCTGCTCGGGGAAGCGGCGGAAGAACAGCTCCTCGCCGGTGCTGTTGCGCCCCTTGATGAACTGCACCACGCCGCATTGCATGCCATGGCCCATGGCCCGGGCCAGCATGCCGAATGCCGAACTGCTCTTGCCCTTACCGTTGCCGGTCAGCACCAGCAGCAGGCCGCACTCGTTCGGCGAGTTGGCGATGCGCTCGTCAATCACGGCTTTCTTGCGCAGCATGCGCGCCAGGTGGCGTTCGTCGCGATCGGGCGTGTCGGTCATGGGGGAGCTCTCCGTTGGGACTGGATAACGGCGGGCGGGCAAAAAAAGGACGGCAATGAGCCTGGCATCGCCCACCGTGATGCCGTTGGATGAATCAGGCCGGTCTCCGGGCTCATGAGCGGCATAACGCCTGGCTGCGCGCCTTCCCATGTCCTGGAACACAGTGGCTTAGGCACAGCGTTGACTCATTTACCGTTGCGGGGGCAGCGCCGGGTTTGTGTGCACGCACCGGCTTCCCTGTTTCACCCTATCGGCCATTGCCATAGAGCACCTGAAACAAGCCGCGAAGGTTAGAGGGTTGGGGGTGGAGCGTCAATTAAAGCCGCGACGGCTATCACCTGGGACATTGGCCCGGATCAATAAACTGACGTCAATCTTGTGTGATGCTGCGGCAAGTGATATCAAAGAGACACCATGACCCGATATCACAAGAACAAGAGGGCAAACGCATGCAAGGCATGATCATCAGCAATCCGAAGCTGGAATTCCTGCGCCCGGTGTTGGAACGCTGGTTCGACTGTATCGACCGCTACAACGCCGTGCGCGGCGATAGCGACACACCTTATTGGCACGATGAAAAAGCCAACCTCGGGTTGCTGTCGGCCGCCGCCTGGATGGCTGAGATGGTCACGCTGCAGGACGCGTCCACGCGCAAACAGAACGAAGAAGGCGAACGCAACGCCCGCGCCGACCTGTTGATTGCCAGTACCGATGAACGCGCCTTCATCCAGGCGACCCAACGCTGGCCGAAGGTCAACAACCTGAACCTGACCCAACCCTTGCTGGAAGCCACCAGCGACGCCAAGCGCATCAGCTATGCCAGCGACTTGAAGCTCGGCTGCCTGTTCGTCGCCCCGCAAAAAGCCCAGCAGAGCGCCACGCCCGAAGAACTGCAGGACATGATCGATGACCTGCAGAAAGAAAACACCTGCGCCGTGGCCTGGTATTTCCCCTATGCCTATCGCAAATTGCGCAACGAAACCGGGCACTATCACCCTGGCGTCGCGGTGCTGTTAAAGCAGGCCCATGGTTGATCTAGTGGAACCTGTGGGAGCGGGCTTGCTCGCGAATGCGGTGGGCCAGTAGGCATAAATAGTGACTGACCCACCGCATTCGCGAGCAAGCCCGCTCCCACCCAGATTTCACTTGGCTAAGCGGCCGCCCGCCATTGAACCATCCCACGTCTACGCTTCTCTATGAATAACACCATGCATTCATAGGGAAGCCCGCATGCTCAAGCCCTCTCATCTTTTGATCGTCGCCCTTGCTACAGGGCTAGTCGCTTGCGGCGAGTCTTCCACCTTGCAGGTTTCCGATGGGATCGGCCCGTCGCCGAAACTGCCCGAGCCGAACAAGACCCTGATCCCCACGGTGAATATCGCCGAAGCCGTCGGCTGGCCGGACGGCGCCAAGCCAACCCCGGCCCAGGGCCTGAAGGTAGTGGCGTTCGCCGAGGGGCTGGATCATCCACGCTGGCTCTATGTCCTGCCCAATGGCGATGTATTGGTGGCGGAAACCAACGCACCGCCCAAGCCCGACGATGCCAAGGGCATTCGTGGCTGGGTCATGAAAAAAGTCATGGGACGCGCCGGCGCTGGGGTGCCAAGCCCCAACCGCATTACGTTGCTGCGCGATGCAAACCATGACGGCGTTGCTGAAACCCGGACGATCTTCCTTGAAAATCTCAACTCACCGTTCGGCATGACGCTGGTAGGCAATGAGCTGTACGTGGCCGATACCGATCGGTTGATTCGCTTCCCTTATAAGGAAGGCGACACGAAGATCACGGCACAGCCGACCAAAGTGGTCGATTTGCCGGGCGGCACGCTCAACCACCACTGGACCAAGAACGTGATCGCCAGCCGGGACGGCAGCAAGCTGTACGTCACCACGGGCTCGAACAGCAACGTTGCGGAAAATGGCATGGAGGCGGAAGAAGGTCGCGCGGCGATCTGGGAGGTGGACCGGGCCACCGGCGCTCATCGCATTTTCGCCTCGGGCTTGCGCAACCCCAACGGCCTCGCATGGGAGCCCCGCAGTGGCGCGTTGTGGACCGCGGTAAACGAACGGGACGAGATTGGCAGTGACCTGGTGCCGGACTACATCACCTCGGTGAAGGATGGCGGCTTCTATGGCTGGCCCTACAGTTATTACGGGCAGAACGTCGATATCCGGGTCGAGCCACAAAACCCCGAGCGGGTGGCCAAGGCCATTGCCCCCGACTATGCCGTCGGCCCTCACACGGCGTCATTGGGCCTGGCCTTCGCCGAAGGCAGCACCTTGCCCGCGCCCTTCACCGAAGGGGCCTTCGTCGGGCAGCACGGCTCCTGGAACCGCAAGCCCCACAGTGGTTATAAAGTGATCTTCGTCCCGTTTAGCGCAGGCAAACCGGTGGGACAACCGGTGGATGTGCTGACCGGTTTTCTCAACGCAGACGAAAAAGCCCAGGGCCGGCCGGTGGGCGTAGTGATTGATAAACAGGGCGGGCTGCTGGTGGCGGATGACGTGGGGAACAAGGTCTGGCGGGTTTCGAAGAACTAAGAACCGGAACCGAACCGTGGCGAGGGAGCTTGCTCCCGCTGGGCTGCGTAGCAGCCCCAAGCTTTTAGCGGTTGCTGCGCAACCGAGCGGGAGCAAGCTCCCTCGCCACAAGAGCCTCTCCAGCAGAGTCGATCTTCTTAATCGTCAGGGATTACGCGCCAGATGCTCCGGCTGCAACACGCGCTTGGCGCCCAGGTAGGCTTTCTGCCAATAGGCCTTGGACAGGCTGTCCAACTTGACCGTCCCGCCCGTGGCTGGCGCATGGACAAAACGCCCTTCCCCGACATAAATCCCGGCGTGACTGACCTGGGAGCCGCCATTGGTGGCGAAGAAAACCAGGTCGCCGGTCTCCAACGCATCCTTGCCGACCTCCGGCGCTCGCATGCTGATCATTTCCCGGGTGGAACGCGGCAGGGAAATACCGGCGGCGTCACGGTACACGTAGCCGATCAAGCCACTGCAATCGAAACCTGAATCCGGCGTGTTGCCACCCCAGCGATAGGGCGTTCCCACGAGCCCCAGCGCGCGGAACAGCACGTCTTCAGCGGCCGGAGACGAAGGTTGGGAGGGAGCGAATACCACCGGAGCCCGCACGGGTGCGGGTGGCGGAGTACGACTGGCACATGCGCTGAGCAGCGCGGCAAGGAGCATGAGAGCGAGGCGGGCCGACGTCGACATATGCAGAACAATCCTGATCTGGATGCGGCTTTTTCTGCCGTGGAGATGGAAACAAATCCGCCCGCGTAATACGCAGGCGGATTGCCATCAATCAATGATCAAGGATTCTAGCGGCTATGGGGCAAACTTCAAGTAAGACTTTAAGTTTGCCCTACAAACTGTGCGCTTACTTGCGAGCGGTGACCACGGTCGGTGCCATGGCGAGGGCGCGCTTGGCTTCGAGGAAGGTCTTGCTCCAGTAGCTGTCGCCCAGGCTGTCGATTCGCACCCCACCGCTGCGGCGGCTGCTGGAGTGGATGAACTGGTTGTCACCCAGGTAGATACCGGCGTGGCTGACACGACCGCGACGACCGTTGGTGCTGAAGAACAGCAAGTCACCCGGTTCCAGCTGATTGCGTGCAACCAGTGGGGCGTTCACGTTGATCATTTCGCGAGTGGAACGCGGCAGGTTCATGCCGGCCTCTTCGCGGAACAGATAACCGATGAAACCGCTGCAATCGAAGCCGGCCTCAGACGTACCGCCAAAACGATAACGAGTACCGATCAAGGACATGCCACGCTCCAGGATGCTGTCTGCCAGCACTGGAAGCTGATAAGGCTTGCTGCCGGCGAACTCTGCCAGCTCTTTGTCGGTGGCCATTTCTTCCTGGAACGCAACGGAGGAAGACTGGGCGGTTACGGAATTCTTGACCTGTACTTGCGGCGCTTGCTGGGACACTGGGGAGTGGGCAGCGCAACCGAACAACAGGCTAACGAGTGCGAGAGGCACGAGGGGTGCGAAGCGATTTAGCATGGGCACGACCGTGGCTGAAGTAGTAAAGATGGCGAGACTATGCCTTCTATCGTCCTCATTTGCAAATTCAATCGATGCAAATGTGACTTCTCGGTTTTACGTTTACATCTAAGCGCTTAAGCCCCATTTAGAACGTCACGCAGCCTGCAACCCAGCAGGACCGCGGGTTTCGCCGCGCCCAGAGCAGGCTATAAGCCACTATTTGCGCCGGTTCTACCAGCCCAAGGTTTCTTTCAAAAAAGGAATAGTCAGCTTGCGCTGCGCCTGGAGGGAGGCCTGGTCGAGGCGTTCGAGCAGCTCGAACAACGCGCTCATGCTGCGGGTGCCACGGGTGAGGATGAAATGCCCGACCTCATCGGTCAGGTGCAGGCCACGGCGGGAAGCGCGCAGTTGCAGCGCCCGCAGCTTGTCTTCATCGGAGAGCGGGCGCATCTGGAAAATCAGCGCCAGGGTCAGGCGGGATTTCAAGTCAGCCAGTTTAACCGGCAGCTCTCGCGGCGACGTGGATGCCGCGATCAACAAGCGCCGCCCACTGTCGCGCAACCGGTTGAACAGGTGGAACAGCGCTTCTTCCCAATCAGCCTTGCCGGCCACGGCCTGGAGATCGTCCAGGCAGACCAGTTCGTATTGTTCAAGGTTGTCGAGAATTTCAACGCCGCGATCAAGCAGCTCGGCCAGCGGCAGGTAAACCGCCGGCTCGCCCAGTTGCTCGAATCGCAAGCACGCAGCCTGCAGAAGATGCGTACGCCCTACTCCATCCTTGCCCCACAGGTAGATCAGGCTCTCGGTCCAGCCAGCGTCGGCTTCGCAAAGCCGCTCGACATAGCCGAGTGCAGCGGCATTGGCGCCTGGATAGTAGTTGATGAAGGTGGCGTCATCACGCAGACGCACACCAAGGGGCAGCTGAATCGGTTTCATGCTGACTGAACAGTTCCAAAGGAACCATTAGTGGCCTCTGTGTAAAGTTCGCAAAGTTTATACCCGTGACGCGGACCGCACAATGCGCCGGACCACGAGGAAAATCAAAGGTTTGCAGCGACAAGGGCGCGCAGCGTCAGTTTCCCTGACACCGCGCGCGCCCTTGGCCTTACAGGTCGGGGTCTTCGACGCCGCTATAGATGTCCGAATCCTTGTACAGATCGTGCACGTGACGCACCAGCACCATGATCACCGCTGCCACCGGCAGCGCCAGCAAAATCCCGGTGAAACCGAACAACTCGCCACCGGCCAGGATCGCGAAGATCACCGCCACCGGATGCAAGCCAATGCGATCGCCTACGAGCAGGGGCGTCAGTACCATGCCTTCCAAGGCCTGTCCAACCATGAACACCGCCACGATGCCGACCATGGGGTACAAGTCGCCGCCGAATTGGAACAGCCCGGCGACCAACGCCGCGCCGATGCCGATGACAAATCCCATGTAAGGCACGATGGCCGCCAACCCGGCGATCATCCCGATCAACAACCCAAGCTCCAGCCCCACCAGCATCAACCCGGCCGCATAGATGAAGCCCAGCGCCACCATGACGAGCAACTGCCCGCGCACAAAGGCGCCCAGCACCTCATGGCATTCGCCGGTCAGGGTCATGATGCGTTCTTCGCGATGACGCGGCAGCAGGCTGCGGATCTTGGCCATCATCAGGTCCCAGTCACGCAGCAGATAGAAGGCCACCACCGGAATCAGCACCAGGTTCGCCAGCCAACCAATCAACGCCAGGCTCGAAGCCGTGGCCTGGCTCAACACAACCCCGACGATATCGGTGGTCTGGCCCATGTGCTCGCTGATGGCAGCCTTGACCCTGTCGAATTTCCAGAAGCCGTCCGCCAACCCCAGCTTCGATTGCACCCAAGGCACCGCGCTGTGCTGGAGCCAGTCGAGCATCTGTGGCGCCAGTTCATACAGGCGAAACAGTTGCTTGGCGAGCATGGGAATCAGCACCAGCAACAGGGCGCTGACGATCAAGGTAAACAGAGCGAACACCGCCACTACGCCCCAGGTCCTGGACAGCCCGAGCTTCTCCAGGCGATCCACCACCGGATCGAACAGATAGGCCAACAGCAGCGCAACCAGGAACGGCGTGAGGATCGGATGCAGCAAGTAGATAAATGCAATCAGCAGGGCGACCCCACCCAACCAGAACCAACGCCGCGTATCGCCCATGAACCACTCCTGATCCTATATAAAGAAGAAACTACCAGCGGAACCGCAGATTGGCCGCCGGCGCCGGCGCTGGCTGGGCGGGCGCAACGGTCCCATCGACGGCGGGCTGGGCCGCAGGCGGTGGCGCAACAGCCTCACCGGCGGGGATTTCCTGCAGCTTCGCCAGGGCCAACTGCGCCTTCAACTGCTCGGCACTGCCGTTGACCTTGTAGAAACTCATGTCACCCTCGACCCGCTGCAACTGCCCAGCGAACGGTTCGAGCAACCGCCCCAGCGCCGCGTAACGCTCAAGATTCATGCCCTGCACTTCCAGCAACTGCTCGGTCGCCACGCCCGGCTTGGCCACGAAACGTGGTGCCAGGCGCTGGCTCACCGCCAACATTACGGCATCGGCCAATGCCGCCGGATCAGCCCCTTGCGCGCTGCCTTGTTCGCGCTGGTCGCCCAACCACAGGCGCCAAGTCGCTTGCCATTGGCCGCCCTCTTCTTTCGCATGGACAGCCAGTAAGGCATCGGAGCCATAACGCTCCGAAGCATTACGCAACGGGGCCGGATCATTGCCTTCCAGGCTGGGTGCCGTCGCGACAATCTGCTCGCTCAGGTCAGCCAGCGGCAAGTGCAACGGCAAACCCCGGTGCTGAGCGGCACGGCGCAGCGGCGTAGCGCTGCCTTGCCCATCCCCCACCAGGCTGGAACCTTCCGCCGAATCATTCAGCCACCAGGCCAGGATCGAAGGACGATTCGCTCCCCAAAGCGATAGACCCGCCGAGCGCAACGCGCGATCGGTGCTGGCGGGATCGAAGTCCACCTGCAGGCTCTCAGGCGGACCGGCATCGTAGCCGTATTGAAGAATGATTTGCTGCGGGTCCTTGCGGATCGCCGCCAGGCCTGGGTTCTGCGCAGCCTTGGTGTCACCGGTCAGGCGCAGCACCAAGGTGTCCAGGGCTCGCAATGTCGCCTGGTTACGCTCGTCCGGCGCCTGGCTGCTGACCGGCTCACGCACCTGGTAAAGGTTATTGAGGGTTTCGGCATGGCTCGCGAGGCTGACCAGCGACAAGCAGCCAACAGACAAGAATTTGAACAAACGCATGGAAGATTCCCGGACATAACGGCTGGCACCGGCCGTGTGGAGAAGATTGAGCATGGCTGTGACACGGCACCAGGCAAAACATTCACCCGCCCGATGCAAGTTTCCACGGTCATAACCATAGTCGCTTACCGCTACACCTTATACAGACGCGTCGCACAGTACCAATACAAGAAATATCGGTTTTTTTTGGCGGATATGTCCCTGCCCGTCGGCGCGAGGATGGCCGCTGCTCCACAAGCCTGATAAAATCGCGCGCCTTCGCAGACCGGCAATGGCTGGGCACCCGGAATAATTCGTACAACGGTTATTCAACGGCCCCGGCGATCGGTCGTTACCCAGAAATCCCCCCTTTAAAGGCCTGGATCATGAGCAAGCAACCCTCCCTGAGCTACAAGGACGCCGGTGTAGACATCGACGCCGGTGAAGCATTGGTCGAACGCATCAAGAGCGTCGCCAAGCGCACCGCGCGCCCGGAAGTCATGGGC